>Ga0101944_10001538_pt1 | contig 46897 bp, 25 predicted proteins | sample DewCreD2012metaG_FD_75245 | JGI IMG/M metagenome (GOLD analysis project Ga0101944, IMG submission 75245) | Hot spring sediment bacterial and archeal communities from British Columbia, Canada, to study Microbial Dark Matter (Phase II) - Dewar... ... | reverse complement strand
GGTTCCTCACAGAAATTCGTGCAGGGAATAGCCACAGTCTGCGACGCGGAGTGTTTACAGAAGCCCCAAGAATTGCCAGGGTCATGGCGTAACATAAATGTCTGCCGACAGCCTGAAGGGCTGTGACAGGTCAGCCCAGGGCAGCGCCCTGGGAAAGCGGAATACCCCGCATGTCAGCCCTGAAAGGGCGCTACATGTTATTGGTATACATGATGTTATGCCCTTTCAGGGCTATCCGGGAGATAGGCGCTGTTATTCTCCCAGGGCGTTGCCCTGGGCTGGCCTGTATTCGCCTTTCAGGCGATTTTGCGTGCTATCAAATGGCTGTTCACTCTCAACTTCTCATTACGAGAATGGGAATACGAGACTGATGGGCGTGCTGACTTGGTTGATGTCACTGACTTCTCTAGCGCCGTTCCAACGATCTAAGTCCAGTTAACATAAGGGCATAGGGACTATCGTGCCTCCAATAGTTGCACAGATTCTCGTGACGAGCCAGAAGTTTTTGGGCAACTCACACAACCAATTGAAGCACAATGATTTGTCGAGTGCGAATACCGCGAAGTTCTTGCCTCGATTACGATGACGATGACGAACACGAGCACGAAAAGAGACTGGGTTGTGGACAGAGCTCACGTTGGCACCTTACCGTGTGGCTTCTATCAACGACTACAAGAAGTTTTTGGGCAACTTACACAACCAATTGAAGTACAATGATTTGTCGAGTGCGAACACCGCGGAGTTCTTGCCTCGATTACGATGACGATGACGATGACGAACACGAGCACGAGCACGAAAAGAGACTGGGTTGTGGGCAGAGCCCACGTTGGAACGTAGAACCTGATCTGGGCGGCCGAATCCAGGCACACACTTCCGCCACCCGCAGAGCCGGTGGTTTTTGATGTGTGATAAGCCCGTTCTTCGGTGCGCTGATCGGTATTCGATTATCGAGCGCCGCGTCCAGTCAAGACGATCTTCACGGTGCCGATAAGAATCCGCAGATCAAGCCGGAAGGACAGGTTGGCGATATAGGCGAGATCGTATCGAAGCCGGTCGGCGGGAGTGCTGTCGTAACGTCCCCAGACGTGCGAAAGCGCGGTCACTCCGGGCCGCACGCGCAGACGCAAGGGGAAAAAGGGCAGTTCCGTTGAGAATTTCGCGATAAAGTGGGGCCGTTCGGGACGAGGACCCACCAGACTCATGTCGCCTTTGAGGATGTTCCACATCTGAGGAATTTCGTCAATGCGTTTTGCGCGCAAAAATGCGCCTACCCGCGTGACGCGCGGGTCGTCCTTGGCCGCCCAGACCGGTCCCGTTTCTTTTTCGGCATCCACGCGCATTGTGCGCAGTTTGACGATATCGAATGCGCGCCCTTTTTTTCCGGAGCGGGTCTGGCGATAGAACACGGGACCCGGTGATTCGATCCGGATGGCGATGGCGGCGGCCAAAAGGATCGGCGCGGCCAGCACCAGACCCGCTAACGCGCACGAAATATCCATGCCGCGCTTGACGAACGCATACGGTCCCGACAAGGGACGCGGCTTGATCTGGATGAGCGGAAGGCCGCCAATCTCGTAAAGGTCGAGACGGCTGACCATCGCATGATAGAACGTGGGAACGATATGCACGACGATGTTACGGCGTTCGCACAAATCCACGATGCCCGGCAGATATTCGGGATTCCGGGCGAACACTTCGCCGACAACCAGGATTTCATCCACGTTATGTCGTTCGACGATGGCGTCTATTTCACCGATGTGGCCCAGAAAATCCGGCGGAGGGGTTTCGTTTTTCGATGATACGCAACCGGCGACCACGTGGCCGACACGGGAATATTCCTGTAGTTCCCGCGCGATATCGGCGATGTTGTCCGGCTGGCCGACCGCGATCACTCGGCATTGCAGATCGCCGCGTTTTCGGCGGTCCGCGGTGTACCAGACGCGCCACCCGGGCAGGATCGCCAGTTCGATGGCCAGTGCCGCCGCAAAAACGGATCGCCCGATGACCTGTGTTTCTGGCGCATAATAGAGTATCGCAAAGGTTGCCAGCGCGAACGAGGCGAAACTGGCGGCGATCACGCCCATGGCCGCCGAAAACGCCAAATCCGCTTCGCTGCGGTTTTTCCCAAAGTCGTAGGATTCGAAGGCGGCCATGCACGCAATGTGAATGGCCACGAATGGCAACAGGCAGCGCGCGAGCGTGTCGATCATTTCCGGTGGCGCACCGAGGGCCACGCGCGCAACCGTGCAGCCCACATAGGCGTATATGACCAGGACAGCGTCAGCCAGTATGGCGGCGATTACTCTCATGATTGGCCTTGGTCTCCGCCGCCGGGCGGCTTGATTTCGATCGGCCAGAGCGGTATCGGGCCCGTGCCGGATACGGCGGTGACGCTAATCGTATAACGCCCCGGCGCCGCATCGGGCGGAACCGTCAGGGCAAACCACGCAATCAGAACATCGCCACGATAGCAAGGGCCGGGGCCCAGTTGCCGGGGCGACGACGCGAGCGTTATTTCCGCATCTCCGGCAAGCGGCGATGCGTGAAAAGACAATTCCGGCAGCGCCCGTCCCCGCGGATTGCCCGTGAAAAGAACGTACAAACCAGCCAAAACGGCCCCGCCCGGTTCGGCGGTTTCCGGCGGAATGTCGAGGCCCAACACACGCGCGCCAAGGTCCAGCGGGCGGTCAATCGGCATCGGGGGCGTAAGTTTTTCGCGCAACCGCCGCATACGCGCCGCCTCGTTTGGATACCCCCCTGCCGCATACAGATCGTGCAACGCCTGCAAGGTCCATAACGATCGGGGAAACCATTGCAGATGGCGTTCGAGGATCTCGATGGCTTTGTCCGGCCGGCCCATCGAACGGTAGGCCATGCCCATATCGTACAGGACCTGCTTCGCGTCGGGTGTATCCGACAGGCTCAATACTTTTTCGTGCACCGCGATGGCTTCCGTGGGCTTTTCGAGTTTTTGATAAGCATCGCCCAGCGCCGAAAGGGCCTCGATGGCCTGCGCGGAACTTGACGACGCTTTCCGGAGCGGCGCAAGGCAGCCTTCATAGTCGCCTTGCCGAAACAGGGCAAGCCCATAATGCAGGTTGGCCCGCGCATCGTCGGGAAAACGTTCGAGATAGTTGCGGCACACGGCCAGCAGTTCGGCGCGGCGGTTCTTGCGCTCCAGGAAAAAAGCATAGCGAGTGAGCGCTGGGGCATTGCGACCCGATGCCGCTACCGCCCGGGCATAGGCGGCATCCGCCTGATCATCCATCCTGTGGGTGTCGTAGAAGCGCGCCAGCGCCGTCAGAACCGCCGGGTCGGCGCCACGCCGTTCCGCCGCTTTTCTAAACAGCGTTTCCGCGCCGGCCAAATCGCCGCGATCCACAGCGTCTTGCGCATCACGCAGCATTGTTTCAACGGAATGCGCGCGCGCAAAGTACGCCAGGCGTTCGCGATACATCGCGGCCGCCGCCATGCACAATACGAAACTGAGCATAAGCACGGTCCATGCCACACGCGGCGCGGTCAGCCTCCCGTTTTTATGAAAATTGTCTGCTATCATCAAAACGGCCTCGATGGAGAATCTATCATCCCCCTTGCGGGCTGTCCCTGTCAAAATTGCGCAGGCACGATCTGGCGCTCATGATGCAAGTAAAACGAAAGGATCGATCAGGTCCGTTAAAATACCTATAATCTGCGGGGAAATAGCGGACAACCGGATCGGCCACAAGGAAATGGAAGGCATTGTTTAGACGGCGCAATATGGCGGCAGGCGCGGCGGCAACGGCATCGTGCCTAGTTGCCGTTCTTGTCCTTGCGAGTTGGTTTGCCCGGGAACCCTTGATCCCGGTGGAGATCCGCCTGCCCGGTATGGACGGCACGCCGGCGGGCATGCGGGGCGAAGACGCGCCGGTGGATCTTCGCGGCGTATTTCAGACCTTCGAGGGCGTGCCCGCCGATCTGCCCGGCGCATGGCCGTCGTTTCGCGGCGCGGACCGGGACAACATCGTCAAGGACGGCGTGGCGCTTGCCGATTCGTGGGCAGAAAGCGGTCCGCCGCTCCTCTGGAAGGTGGAACTGGGCGAGGGATATGCCGGGGCGGCGGTCTTTGGGGGGCGGGTGTATGTGCTGGATTACGACGAGGCGGCCAAAGCGGACGCGGTTCGCTGTTTTTCGCTCGCGGACGGACGCGAGATTTGGCGGCGTTCCTACGCGGTCGTCGTGAAAAAGAATCACGGCATGTCGCGGACCGTGCCCGCCGTCACGGAAAAGCACTTGGTCACCATCGGTCCGCGCTGCCATGTCGTGTGTCTCGATCCGCTCGCGGGCGATTTCAAGTGGGGCATGGACCTTCAACGCGATCATGGTGCCGAGGAACCGTTGTGGTATACGGGCCAATGCCCGCTGATAGACGGTTCGCGCGTAATCCTGGCGCCGGGGGGGCCAGAGGCGCTGCTCATGGCGGTGGACATCGAAACCGGGACGCCGGTCTGGAAAACGCCCAACCCGCACGGCTGGAAAATGTCGCATTCGTCCGTGATGCCGGCGGTCGTCGCCGGAAAGAAGATGTATGTGTACGCGGCGGTAGGCGGCGTAAGCGGGGTGGATTGCGAATCGGGCGCGCTGTTGTGGGAGTTGCCGTGGAACGCGAAGGTCGTCGCGCCGTCGCCAGTCGCGCTGGACGACGGCCGCATTTTTCTGGCGGCCGGTTATGGCGAGGGCGGCATGATGATCCGCGTCAAGGAGGAAAACGGGACGTTCGCCGCCGCGGTCGAATACAAGCACGGGCCTAAAGACGGCCTTGCCTGTGAACAGCAGACGCCGATTTTTCACGACGGACTGTTGTTCGGCATCATGCCCAAGGACGCCGGCGCGTTGCGCGGACAATTCGTGTGCTACAATCCGGACGGCGCGCGGGTCTGGTCAAGTGGCCAGACGAACCGTTTCGGGCTGGGCCCGTTCATTCTGGCGGACGGAAAGTTTTACGTGCTGGACGACGAAGGCGTGCTGACCCTGTTGCGGGCGAGCCGCACGGGATACGAGCAACTGGCGCAGGCCAAGGTCCTCGACGGGCATGACGCATGGGGACCGATCGCGCTGGCGCACGGGCGCATGCTGCTGCGCGACTCGACGCATATGGCCTGCATCGCCGTGGGCAGGAAGGAACCGTAACGACATGGAAACCGGCGGGAAACGTCTGATTCCGGCATGGCTGTGGACGCTGCTGGCCATAAGCGTTCTGACAACCGTCATTGTCCTTGCCGTTACGGATAAACGCCGGGAACCCGGCCCTTCGCTCCAGTTCGATATAAAACCGTTCGCGGATATCGAACCGGCGAAAGTCAATTTCAGGCAGGTGGGCCGCTTTTCCGCGGTTGTCGAGAAACCGTCCGCCTTGGCGCGAGGCCACGGCGGACGCATGTTCGTGGCCGGCGAAGACGCCGTCGTCGCGATGGACGCAAGCGGCAAGGAAACCGCACGGTTTTCCGTAAAAGGAACGCCCGATTGTCTGGCCGAATCGCCGGACGGGCGCATCTTCCTCGGCATGCGCGATCATGTCGAGGTTCTCGATCCGAAAGGCGCGCCGATTGCCGCATGGCCCGCATTGGGCGGACAGGCGTGGATCACTTCGCTGGCCGCGGATGAGCGGAACCTCTATGTCGCGGACGCGGGAAACCGCGTAATCTGGCGGTTCGACCATGCCGGCACGATGTTGAACAAAATCGGGGAACGCGAACCCTCCAATGCAGACACCTGTTTCGTGGTTCCGAGTCCCTATTTCGACGTCCTGCTCGATCCGTCCGGCGCGTTGTGGGCGGTCAATCCCGGCAAACACGGATTCGAAAATTACCGTCCGAACGGGGAATTGATCAGTTCGTGGTACAAGTCCGGCATCAACGCCGAAGGCTTCTGCGGATGCTGCAATCCGATTCACGCAGCCTATCGCAGCGATGGTTCGGTCGTAACGATGGAGAAAGGTCTCAACCGTATCAAGGCGTACACGCCCGACGCGAAATTGATAGGCGTCGTCGCGACGGCCGATATGCTCGGCGCGCCGGCGGACGCGGCCACTTCTTGCCAATTGGATACCCCCGTGCCGGACATCGCCGTGGACGATCAAGACCGGATTTGGGCGCTGCACGGCCCATGGCGGGCCGTGCTGGTGTATGAGCAGGAAAAAAGCGGCGAATAACGGAAAAGCGAAACTGACAGAAAGGTTTTACCGCGATGGTGACTGAACAAGCCGTATTGGACGCATTGCGCGTCGTCATGGATCCCGATCTCGGACGCGACATCGTCTCGCTGGGGTTTATCAAGGACCTGGCCATCGAAAAGGGAGATGTCTCGTTCACGGTCGAATTGACGACGCCCGCGTGCCCCGTGCGCGAACGGTTCAAGACGCAATGCGAGCAGGCGGTCGGCGCGCTGCCGGGCGTTCGCTCGGTCACGGTGACGATGAGCGCGCGGCAGGCGCAACACGCGCAAACGCAACAGGCGAGTTCGCTCGAAACGGTCAACACCATCATCGCCGTTTCGGCCTGCAAGGGCGGCGTCGGAAAGAGCACGATCGCGGTATTGCTCGCGCGGGCGTTGCGGGAACAGGGTCTTGCGGTCGGATTGCTGGACGCGGACCTGTTCGGCCCCTCGCTGCCCACGCTGCTCAATCTGCACCAGCCCGACGTGTACATGCAGGCGGGACGCATCGTGCCGGTCGAGGCAAACGGCATGGCTACCATGTCGTTTGGCTATCTTATCGGCGATTCGCCCGCCGTCATGCGCGGGCCGATGGTCGCCGGCTATATTGAACAGATCCTGACCCAGACCGAATGGGGCCGGCTCGACTGCCTCGTCATAGACATGCCGCCCGGGACCGGCGACATCCAATTGACGATCACCCAGCGCGCCCGAATTGACGGCGCGGTCATCGTGACCACGCCGCAGGCGTTGTCGCTCGCCGACGTGGCCAAGGGCATCCTTATGTTCGAACATGTGGATGTGCCCGTGCTCGGTCTCGTCGAAAACATGAGCCATTTTGTCTGCGACGGTTGCGGAAAGGAACATTACATATTCGGATCGGGGTCCGATCTGCTCCAGCGGCGCTTCGGACTGCCAACGCTTGCCCGCATTCCCGTCACGCCGGGTATTTCGTCCTTTGAGGCAATCAACCATGAGCCGGTTCCGCCGCCGATTCGGGAACTGTGCGATCATTTGACGCGCGAACTGGGCAAGCGCCGGGCGGCGGACCTTCCAAAACCTGCCGTCGCCGCCATCCCCGGCCATCTGCACATCCGCTGGCCCGATGGTTCCGAAAGCGTTTTGCCAAATGTAAAAGTCCGCGCGGCGTGCTCCTGTGCGCGATGCGTGAACGAATACACTGGCGAGGCGATTCTCGATCCGTCCACCATTCCATCCAACATCGAGGCCGAGACCATTCAACCACTCGGCCATTACGCGGTCTCCATCGCCTGGAGCGACGGGCACGCCTCCGGCATTTTTACATGGGATCGCCTTCGGGAATTGACGGCTAATTAGCGCATTCGACGAAGAGTCCGATATCGCGCGGGACGGGCAACGGAGTTCCGATCTTGCGTAATTCGTCCGCGAGACGCGCATATTTCTCGACAAATTTGCGCCGGCAGACCGATGCCCACGTTTCGATGGCGTAAGGCCGGTTTTCGCGCAGCCAAAGCGAGCGCATGTCCGACTCGATCTTCATGTGGCGGTTGCTCATATCTTCCAGCAGCATTGCCGCTCGATCGATCAGCGGTTTGGCGGCCTCGGCGGCGGCACGGGACGCTTGTTCGTAGAGGTCCACGGCGTCGAGGGAATCGGTTACGCGGCGCGCGAGCGTTTCGAGTCGAGCGACCCCGAAGAGGAAGTAGTCGAGCATGTCACGGTTTACGGTGGCTTCGGCCTGGCACGCCAGCAGGCGCCCGCGGGCTTTTTCGACGATGCCCATGAGTTGCGCGGCCTCGGCGCGCATGGCGCCGGCGCTTGGAATCTTCCATTCGCCGCCGAGAAGATCGGTCCAGAAGGCGTCGTCAATCTTGTCGCGGACGAGCGGAATATCGTAGGCCTGTTGCAGGGCTTCGATGGCCTGCCCGAAATAATCGTCTTTTTCTCCGAACAGGACCGCGCCGACGCGCCGGTTGAAGACTTCGACGGGCGTCGTCGAACCGTTCCACGCGCATTCGGCGCCCCACGCGAATCCGTGCCAGTTCGGCGCGTTGAACGTCCGCGCGCCGTCGTCCCACGCGGTTATGATCGCGCCCATGGCGCCGTTCTTGACGCCATCCCGCACGAAACGTTCGATGTTGAGCACGGCCTTGCGAAAATCCGGCACAATGCGCCCCCAGTTGTTGACGCCGGGGCAGATGAAGAAGTCGAACTTGGCCTGCACGAACGGCTCGAACCACTTGTCGAAGTTGTCCAGCGCCTCGTAGCACCACGCGAGCATGATCGTGTCTTTCGGGATGTCCGGCAGTTGCTCCGGGTGCCGGATGATGATGTCGCCCCACATCATCATCCGTTTGCCGTACTTGTCCTTGAGGATGTCGTGGATGCGGTTGATATGGCGCACGTATACGCCGCCGACGCCGATCTGGTCCGCGAGCGGTTTCGACGGCCCTGTGCCGAGCCCGTCGGTCTCGTCGCAGCACACGTTGAAGAACGGACACGGCAGCAACGGCGCGATCTCGCCGTACATGTCGTCGAGCAGCGCGTAGCTCTCTTCCTTGACCGGACAGAGGATGTGCGGCGTTTCCGCGAGCGGCGCGAATTCCTCGTGGACGAGGATGTTGTAGAAATGCGCGAACGATTGCTGGTTGCCGAGGATTTCGATGTGGTGCGCGGCGGCATGCGCAACCAGCGCCTTCATTTCCTCCGGCGTCAGCGAACCGTCCACGGGGCCGATTTCGGGATGTTTGCGAAACTGGTACTGGTCTTCCATGTAGTACGTGAACATGTTGAACTTGAAGAACGCGCCGAGCGCGATTTCCCGCGCGAGTTGTTCGTAGGTCGAACTCGGCCCGCGCGTCAGATCGTCCTGGAACGCGCGCCACGTCATCGCGCACGGCCAGTCGCGGATCGAAACCCGCGGCAGGCCGTTTCCCGTGCGGTTCGCGCGGATCAACTGCCGCAACGTCTGCACGCCATGGAAGAGACCGGCCGGTTCCTTGCCTTGAACAACAATCGTATCCGCGGTGATTTCGATTGCATATTCTTCCGGCGCGACGTTTTCGCGCAAGGCAAGTTCGGGCCATGTCTGCGCGTCCGGCGTCGCGATGCGCAACGATGCGCCCTTATCCTGCACGGCGGTCAAACGCGGCCGCGGCCAGCCCGCCGTACGGCATTCTTCCCGCAATTGCATTCCGATCAGCCAGAGGCTGTCCGACGGGGCGGCAATTTCCAGGGGACGATCCATCGCGAAGACGCCTTCGGCGATTTGCGCCTCCTTCGGATAAGGAATCAGGCGAAGGCCGGCATCGGCGGCCAATAGAACGATCAGGATGGCGCTGGCCAACATGTCAAATCTCCTCGTGCTTTTCCGTTGTTGACCGCCATCGTACTCTTAATCGCAAATCCGATCGAATCGTTTTCATGGGCGCTGGACCGGCGTTGCAACTGGAAACATACGGAACGGTGGAACCGGATGGGATTCTCATCAGCAGATTGGATAAATTAGGCCCTTATCGCTCGCAAATCGACAACAAATTGTCGCTGTTTGTAACATGTTGATGTCGAGTGCATTTCGGCTACGTCGAAGGCGTCCCCTCTTCTGGGCGAAGTCCCAGACGAGGCGTTGTTTTTTTACTGCTGAGATTCGAACACCTATGCTTTTTTATCTGCGCACATCTGCGTCATCTGCGGAAGAACAGGATTTTCCGCAGATGACGCAGATAATCGCAGATTCAACAAATGCCGGCCGGCTTTGATATTCTGTGATGAAATTGAACAGGGCGTCATTGAAACGCCGATTTCCAAATCGGCTTGCCAAAATGACGGCATTGAAATGCCGATTTGGAAATCGGCGCTACAATTCAGAAAAACCGGGAATTCGGTACTCTCAAGTAATGTAATGATGGCGAGGATATTGCGGCTACGCCGAAGGCGTCCCCTCTTCTGGGCGAAGTCCCAGACGAGGCGTAGTACCTTACAGTTTGGCTTCTATCAACAACTACAAGAAGTTTTTGGGCAATTTGCTCAATCAATTGGAGTTCAATGATTTAGCGAATGCGAAAATTGCGGGGTTCTTGCCGCGATTACGATAACGATGACGAGCACGAGCACGAAAAAAGACTGGGTTGTGGGCCGCGCCCACGTTGGATTTCACGTAACCGTTCACGGGCGAAAATTACAGGCAAAAACTCAATATTTCAAGCAAAATGGAACAAAAAGCAGGACTGACACAAGCGAGCGCGTCCACGAGCGAGATGTGTCTGCCCCTGCTTTTTGTGGAATAAGCGCCCAAAACCCTTTGATTTCCTCAATAACAGTCCGCGAACGGTTATGAAATTGCGGCTGGGCCACCCCCGGATCAATCGCCGGATTCGTAGTGTACCCAGGTTTTCGACAGGCGGATTTGCAGCACGGTCAAGGCAAGCACGATGCCGAACAGCACCCACGCCATGGCGGACGCATAGCCCATCTTCAGGTAACGGAACGCGTGGTTGAACAGGTTGTAGGCGTAGAACAACGTCGAATCCACCGGCCCGCCCTGCGTCATCACATAGGCTTGCGTGAAGATCTGGAACGTCCCGATAAGACCCATAATCAAATTGAACAAGATGTAGGGGCTCAGCATGGGCAGGGTGATATTCCAGAAACAACGCAGCGTTCCCGCGCCGTCTATACGGGCCGCCTCGTACAAATGCACGGGGATGCCTTTCAAACCGGCGAGCCAAACAATCATGCCGCCTCCCGCGCCCCATAATCCCATCAAAATCAAACCGGGTTTCGCCCAGGACTGATTCTGCAGCCATGCCGGGCCCGCGATGCCGAATTGGGCCAGCAACGCGTTCAGGATTCCCTCGTGTGGATTGAAAATCCATATCCAGAGGATGGACGCGGCGACGGCGGGCATAATCGCGGGGAGGTAGAAGAATGTCCGGTAGACCGCCATGCCCTTGATCTCGTGGTTGAGCAGCATGGCGATCGCCAAGCTCAATCCCATGCCGAGCGGAATGCCCAGCGTCATGTACAGCGTGTTCCACAGCGACTTGTAGAAAAGGGGATCATGAAAGACCATATCGGCGTAATTCTTGAGTCCCACGAATTTCGGCGGCGTGAACACGTCGTATTGACAAAAACTCATGAGCAGCGAAAACAGGATCGGTCCACCACCAAATACGGCGAATCCGATGAACCAGGGCGCCGCAAACAGATAACCCGCGTGGTATTCGCGGCGGAAATACCCGCGCGCGCGCATTGAGCGTCCGAAGTGCCAATACATCAACATACCGCCCAACACAAGCAGAACCACGTATGCGACAACCACGGGCCGCCAGGAGAGAACCGGATACGGCGGCGGATTGAAAATGTTGTCCAATTCGGCCTGAACGACCTTCGCGCCGCTTTCCAAGGCAAGCCGCGCGTTGCGCCGAAGATCCGTCGCATCGAATCGTTTGTACAGACCGTTTTCCATCGCGCGGACATGTTCGTTCCACAACAATTGGCTGGCAGGCGTACGCGGACGGTATTTCGCAAGGGGAAGCGTTTCGACGGCGACCCGCTGGGCGTCCTTGAAGCGCTGCTCGATGGTGGCGTCGCTGTAGACATAATGTTCGGCGGCCCAGAGATTGATGTCGGGGCGTCCGCACAAATACGGGACATACACCGTCCCGCTGGCGCGGGCGAATTGGCGTTGCGCATCGGCCCGGATTTGAAACGCTCGTTTCGACGCCATGAACTTGATGAATTCCCACGCTTCTTCGGGGTGTTTGGCCCCTTTTGGAATTACCCACGACCAGCCGCCCGACCAGCCCATACGCGGCTTGCCTTCCGGCGCGGGCGGCAGCGCGACTCCGAAACGCAGATCGCGGCGGGACGAAGCGATATACCCGATGAACGGTTCGCAGTCAATCTTCATCGCGACCTTGCCCGACATGAACGGGTCCATGCCGGTGCTCGGCAACGAGGTTTCAAAGGCGCTGACCGCCTCGATGCCGCCCATCAGGTCATAAAGTTCCGTCATGAAGACAAGCGCGTCCACGATCTCCGGTGAATCAAGTGTGCAGGTGCGGCCGTCCGGACTGATGAATTCGCCGCCGTTCAGCCAGCCGTAGAGATAGAGCCATGCGTTGCCGTAATTGGGGATGAATCCGACCTGGCTCAGCCGTCCTTGCGCATCGTATTGCGTGAGAATCGAAACGCATTTTTTGAGTTGTTCCCATGTCCGAGGCGGGCCTGGTTTTGACGGATCGTTCGGATCGACGCAACCGATTGCCTTCAGCGCTTCGGCGTGCTTGTCCAGGATGTCTTGGTTGTAATAGAGAATGCGATTGTCTGCCGTCGCGGTGATGGCATAAACCTGTCCGTCATACTCCGATTCGTCCCAACATGCGCGATAAAACAGGTCCTTGCGCAGCGTCAACGGATCGTTCGGCCGATCGGCCAAATCGCGATCCAGGTAGGGCTGCAACGATTCGAGCGCACCCATCTGCACCCACGCGATGACGGCGAACCGCGGAAACCAGACCACGTCGGGCGGATCGCCTCCCGTAATCGAACACAAAAGCCGCTGCGGATCCCCCGTCCGATCCAACGACGCCGTCTGTCCCATAATCACCCGGATAGGCGTCCCGCCATCCGCGCCATCGTGACGTTGCTCGAATTCCTGAATCAGGTCCAGCGCCAAGACATCGTTGTCCGTCCCCCAATAATACAAAGTCACCGGTTCGGCCACATGGACCGCACAGGCCGCCGCTATAAACGTTGCAATAAATACGATCGGATTCAAACGCACAACTCCCTGGACGGAGGACAGCATACCACGTTCACCCCGTTCCATCATCCAATGCGTTTGACAGGTTTTCCCTTTGATTTTCGGCTTTGTTATACTGAACTTTATTGTAAAGAGGCAGCCGTATGATCTCGATGGATGTTTTGCTGAAGGAACGCGCGCAAATGCTTGCGTCGTCCATTGCGGAACAGCACGATGTTCCACGGGCCGCACCGGCGCTTGCCGCCTTCGTGGAATCGCTGGCCGGGGCTTTCGAGGGAGTGAAGCCTATCGATCCGCAGCCGCTGCGGACGCTGGGCCTGGATGATTCACTCATTGCAAAACTGTTGCGCTCACTCGTTTTCGAACTCATTGAATTGTTCCGGCGCGAATTGCCCGGCGATGAAGTTCGGACCGCGATTATTTCGTTGCGCAAATGTATGCAAGGCGTCATTCCGATACCTCCGGTCAATCCGGACGACCGCCGGTTTTTCCGGCAACTGATGAAGTCGGACGATCCGCTGGCCGTGCCCGATCCGGCGCGCCTGCTGGAATTGTTTCACGATCTGACGCTGACGTCGAACGACATCGTCTATGTGCATGATATGAACGGCACCTTGTTGTATGTCAGCGCGCCGGGGCTTTCGCTGGCGCGATTCGATTACGAGGATGTATCGCAGGGCGTAACAGTGTATGACCTCATCGCGCCGGAATACGTTGCGCTGATCGAGTCCCGCCTCGAAGCGCCGGGCGCGGTGTCGCGCGCGCCATACGTGAGCGAAGTGTACACGAAAGACGGTGACCGTATTCCCATCGAACTTACCACGCGCTGCCTGTACCATCAGGGCCGGCCTGTCGGCGTGATTGGCCTTGCGCGCGATTTGCGTCTTGCGCGCCGTCTCGAAAAAGAGATTACGCGTTCACGCCAACTTATCGAGGCGATTTCCGAGCATGCGCCGATCGGCATCATGTTGCTTGACACCCAAGGCATGGTCGTTGAGGCCAATCCCGCAGCGGTGGCCCTGTTCGGCGCGCCGAACGCCCATGCGCTGGCCGGATATTTTTTCACCGCGCTTTGCGCGCAGGCGCCGGCCGGATTGTCCGAAATGCTGGCTCAAGCATTCGCGCGCCCCAGGGAAACATGGCCCAATATCCGTCTCACTTCCCATTTCGGCGCGAAATTGCACTGCGACATCACGGTAGTGCCGGCCCGGATCGAATCGGAACAGCCCGATCGCCTGATCCTCCTGATGGTTGACATCAGCATGCAGGCCGCGCTGCAACAAAATCTCATCCAGACGGAAAAACTGAGCGCAATCGGTGAAATTGTCGCCGGCGTTGCGCATGAATTGAACAACCCACTGACCGGCATTCTCGGCTATGCCCAATTACTCAACAAAGGCAAAGTGGACCCCGCCGTCCACTCCCGCCTGGAACATATCATGTCGGAAGCCGAGCGCTGCCGGCGGATCGTCCAGAACCTGTTGAGTTTCGCGCGGCATCACGAATCCGAAAAGCGGATCTGCAACATCAACGATGTGCTCGCCGACACACTGGCGCTGCGCGAATACCAACTGCGCATTGACGGGATCACGGTGGAAGTGGCGCTGGCGGAGGATCTGCCCAGCGTGCTGGCCGACACCCACGAAATGCAGCGCGTGTTCCTTAACATCATCAACAACGCGCAGCAGGCGCTCGCCTTGGTCGAAAACGGTGGAAAACACCTTGCCATCCGCACGGGTGTCAATGGACGCTTCGTCGAAATCCTCTTTCACAACGACGGCCCCGCGATTCCGGAGGCCATCCAGTCCAGGGTCTTCGATCCGTTTTTCACCACAAAAGGTATCGGCGAGGGCACCGGGCTGGGATTGAGCGTCTCCTACGGCATCGTCAGCGATCACGGCGGCCGTATTCTGCTAAATTCCAAGGAAGGAGAGGGCGTAACCTTCACCGTACTGCTGCCGTTGTCCGAAAAGGCAGGGTGATGGAAATCGAAATTCAGGGACAGACTACGAATTTCCCAATACCCGGTTCTTCTAAGTCGCATAAACAGGAAATTCGTAGCCTGTTCCTAAATTTCGCGTTGCTTTTGCTGATGGTTTTGGGCTTGGCGTTGCGGGTATGGAATCTTCCTTCGCAATCGGTGTGGTATGACGAATGGATCAGTGTCTCGCACACCGGTGATCCCGATGTGGCCACTTGTATCCGCACGCAGAAACCCGCCAATTGGAACATGGTGCCCGTCTACTACGCGCTGCAGTATTTTTGGGCCAATGCCGTCGGCGATTCGATCGTTACCGTTCGACTGCTTTCCGTCCTTTTCAGCGTGCTAACGATTCCGCTTCTGTATCTGGCCGGCCGGACATTGTTCGGGCGGCGGGCCGGATTGATTGCCGCGCTATGCTTTACCTTGTCCGGCGTCCACATCTACCAGGGCCAGGAAATCCGGAATTACGCGCTGACCATGCTTTTTTCCGCGGCATCGCTGTACACTTTCGCGCTTCTGCTTCGACATCCTTCGCGATCGGGATGGATATTGCATTGCTCGGCGAACGTCCTGTTGATCTGGACGCATCTTTTCGGCTGTTTTCTGCTGGTGGCCCAAGGTGTTTTCCTTCTGTTTGCACGGCGTCTTCGCAAACCCACGATCGCCTGGTTTATCGCGAATGGCCTGCTCGCGTTGCCGAGCCTGCTGTGGATTCGCACCATCAAGGGCGCAACGCCGGACATTTCGCCGCCCGCCCCGTGGCAACTGGTCAACAACGCGATTGCGGACTGTTGGTCGGGGATGCTGCACTACCCCATTTCACTGGATTGGCCCGGGCTTCACGTCGAAAATCTGCCGCCGCGCTGGACCAAGCCGTTCATGGACACCTACGTTTACGCGGACAATCTGCTGTTGATTTTCTTTTTGCTCTGTGTGGCGTATCTTGGCTTCCGTCTTGGGCGCCAGGGGCCGCCGGACCGATCCGGCCACCAGCCGACTCCATCCCTCGAGGGATTTTGGCTGCTGCTTTCATGCTGGCTTGTTCCCCCGATTGTCCTGTACACATTGGCGTGGATTTGGCGGCCCGATTGTTTTTCACCCAAATACACAACATATAGTTCGTTGAGTCTTTATCTGCTGGCGGGCGGCGCGGTGGCCTGTATTCCGAAAGCCCTGTGGCGCAACGTGGCCGCCGCCGTGTTGCTGGCGTTGTTTGTCCATCGGACGGTGCTGACTGTAACGGAAAACCAGCGCACGGACTGGCAGTCCGCCACACGGTATGTGCGCGAACAAGCCGGCAACGACGACGTTGTCCTTGCCATCGGCGATGTCCAATCACCCGTCTGTCAATATCATCTCCGCGAAACGCCCCTTTCCGTGCGAAGCCCGCGAACCTATAACGATCTCTGCTTGCAGACGGAAGCAATCCTCGGACAACAAAAAACGCTATGGCTGCTTTCCATCGTTTTTCATAACGATATAATCGATCCGTGGGAGCGCTATTTATGCCTTCGACGCATTGCATTCGACAAACGCATATACTGGTCCGCGCAATTGCCCATGCTGATCCTGTACCGCATCGGACCCAATTCGGGGCACATGCCGGTGGCCGCGGAACTGGCCGCCGCCTTTCGTCGAAATGCGGCGGAAGACTATGACGACACCCGGAAGGCCGTCGTGGAGGCCCGAACCCTGCTTACTACAGGCCAGGCGGTCCGCGCCCGGGAGATTTTGCGGACCGCATTCGAGCGTACCCCGTGGGACAGCGAGGCGTTCGGACTGTATTTGACCGTGCTCGAACAGGATCCCAACACATCCGGCGAGATCCCCGAAGTCCTGCGCCATGCAATCGCCTATTTGACGAAAGACGGCATGCCGCCGCTGCCGTCGAAAGACCGCAAGGCAATAGACTTGGGCGCTGTGCTGCTCGATGCCTACGATCGCGCTGTGGGATGGCACATCTGGAACGGCAAAGACTGGGACGCCGCCTTGGAACTGGTGCGAATTGAACTGGCGTATGCGCCGGATCACGCTCCCGCCCATGCGAACGCCGGACAGGCTTATATGCACAAAAGGGACCGCGCGCGCGCCATCGAATCGTACCAGCGCGCGATAGCGCTTGATCCGAAGCAGTCCGCGGCCTGTTATGCGCCGCTGGCCCGCCTGTTTGTTCTCGAAGGCGACTTTTCCCGCGCGGCCGAAACGGCTCGAACCGGTTTGCGCCATTGCCCCAGCGAACCGGTGCTTGTCCCGCTGTTGATAGAAAGTCTTGCTCGCATGGGCGATAGGGAGGGTGCGCTGTCCACTTTTCAATCCGCGGTTGTGCAACCGAATGTGGCCGAGGCCGCCTACGACGCGCTGGCCTCTTCCTTGTCGGCGGATCCCGCCCACCGGGACATGTTGTTCGACGCCACGCGGCTTTTCATGAAAAAATATCCTGATCATCCGGGCGCTCTGGCGCGTTTCGGCGACGCGTTGACCGCACGGGGCGATTCCCTTCAGGCCGCTGAAGCCTATGCACGGGCCGTCGAATTGGATCCAGAACATTTCGGCTGGTGCTTTCTGCGCGCCGCGGAAAACCTCGCTTCCGCAAAGGCATGGACGCGCCTGGCAAGCCTATGCCGAAAAGGACTGAAAACAACGCCGGATTCGGCTCCGTTGAACGGTTTTCTCATCCAATCGCTGGCGATGCAAGACAAAACCGGCGAGGCCGTCAAGGCGCTTGAAGCGGCGCTAAGAACCGGGCAAGCAGGCTTGGCGGCCTATGACAGCCTGATCGGAATTCTTTCCGGCAATCGCTATGACGCAGACACCCTCATCAATGCTTCGCGTCTTGTCATTGAACACTTTCCGAAAAACGCCAAAGCGTACCGGGAACTGGGCAACGCCTTGCGGGCCAAGGGGGATCGCGGCGGCGCCCTTTCGGCGTTACGCACATCCGTCGAACTCGATCCCGGCGATTCGCCATGGACCTACGGCGCCCTGGCTTCGCTTCTTCTTGAAGACGGGGACGCGCAGGCGGCACTCGATACCGCGGCACAGGGTCTCGGCCTGTTACCCGGGGATCCGTTTCTGCTGCAAACAAAAGGGCTGGCCCACCGCGCTTTGCGACAATACCACGAGGCCGTGGCCGCGCTACGCCAATGCGTCGAGCAGAATACGGCGGCATCCGTCTATTGGGATCTCGCACTCGCGCAAACCGCCGCCCACGACAACACCGGCGCAATCGAATCAGCGAACCGGGCCTTCGGCGGCGACGCCGGCCTGGCGGCCCATTACCGCGCGTTATTCGATGCGGTGGTCGCCAATCCCGACCCGATGCGCGCCGAAAAGGAACGCGCTCGCCTGCGCGCCGGGAACATTTCCATTCCGCCCGAACTCAGCGCTTACAATACCCGTGGCGCCAAACCAGCGGATCCATGATGAAGCCGGAAGACGACATCGCAACGACACGTCCGGGCAATGCGGAAAACGGGCGGAACCGCTTTTCCGTCTTTTCCGGCCTTGCGCTGGCGGCGATCGTGCTTCTGGCCGTTGGACTACGCGCATACAATCTCGGTGCGCAATCAGTCTGGTACGACGAATGCCAGAGCGTGATCCATTTGGACAAACCGGGTCTGTTTGCTTATCTCCGCGCGGAACGCAGCCAAGACTGGTATATGACGCCGCAGTATTTCATCCTGCAATACGCATGGGCGCACATCGTGGGAGATTCGGCAACCGCCATCCGGTGGATGGGTATTCTGTTCGGCGCCGCATCCCTTCCTTTGCTGTATGCGATAGGCCGTTTTTTATTCGGACGGACAGCAGGTCTGATGGCCGCGTTGTGCATGGCGCTATCGCCGGTCCATCTGTTTCTGGCGCAGGAAATCCGGCCCTACGCCCTCATGAACGTGTTTGTGTTGGTTTCGGCCGGAGCCTTTCTGCGGGCGCTGCACACGGGCGGCCGCCCTTGGTGGATTTTACATCTGATCGCGAATGTCCTGTTGATCTGGACCCATCTGTTCGGGGTCTTTTTCATTATGGCGCAAGGCGTGTATCTGCTGGTCCGGCGAAAGATTCAACGCGACACACTGGTATGGGCCGCCGCGCATGTCCTGCTGTTGCTGCCGGCCCTATTCTGGGTGCTTTCCATCAATCGGTCCTTTGTGGGCAAAGAAGAGGCGCCCGCCGTATGGCGCATTGCCGGTAACGCCTTCGGCGATTGCATGCCGCGCAATTCGCCCGCCTACATCCCGGAAGACCGCCCATGGGAAAACGCCCCTCCCGCATGGACCCGTCCCTTGCGTGCGACCTTTTCCAGTTTCGACCTTGCCCTATTTCTTTTTTTCATGGCAAGCCTCCTTGGATATTGCTGGCAACACATCCGCCCCCAAAAGCCGCCCGAAGGCGCCTTCCTGCTGTATTGGTTGATCCTGCCGTGTCTTTGCCTCTTTGTTATCGCGCGAGGGTGGCGTCCGGACGCTTTCGCCGCGCGTTACACATCGTACTGTCCGCTCGCCCTGTATCTGATCGTGGGCGCGTTCCTGGCGGGTCTCCCGCGCCGGACATGGCGCGCGGTGGCCGTCGTATTGCTGGTCATCCTTTACGGACATCGCCTGGCATTGACGCTGGCTTCGCCGCAACGGACCGATTGGCTGGCGGCCCGAAAATGGATTCTCGAATCCGGCGCCCCGGATCAACCGGTTATCGTGTATCCCCCCGGATACCATTTTGAATGCCTCTACAATTGGCGGCCCGAAAGCCGTTCCGTGTCTTACGCGGCTAATCTCGAATATTTGTGCGACTGGACAGAAAAGACGCTGTCGAAGGAGAAGTCCGCCTGGATCGCATGCGTGGGGCTGGCCGGAACGGACGAACTGGCGGAGCGGCTGGAACGATATCTGAAAGCACGATCCATTCCCTACGAGGAAAAAGGATATTGGGCGTTTCAATTGCCCTATTTGCTCGTTTACCACCTTTTTTCGCCGGAAACACCCGCCACGGCCGATGCGATTGCCTCGGCGATCCGTGCGGCCACCGAAGAATACGACGCCGAGCAAGCGCGATTGAGAACGGCGCGCGCGGCGCGCGCGGAAGGTCTGGCGCTGTTGCGATCCGGTACACATGAAGCCGGCTGGCAGTCGTTCGACAAGGCTTTTTCGGTATTGCCATGGGATGAAGAAGCCTATGTCACGCTTGCGATGAGCATCCAGAAGGAGAAAAAAGGCTACCCGCGTCTCATTTCCGCAGCCCGTGCATTTGCGGAAACACATCCAAACGACCCGCGCCCATACGCCGACCTCGGTTTTGCGCTTGCCGCCGAAGGCGACGATTCCGGTGCGGAAACTGCTTTACGCAAGGCGATCGAACTCGACCCGGCAAACCAACCCGCGGCCTGCCGGGCCTTGCTGGACCTGCTCCGCCGACGCAACGACACGCGGGGATCGCTTGACGTGGCGATAGCGGCGGCGCGGAACATGCCGTCGGAATCCGTTTTCGCATCGCAAGCCGTCCTGTTGGCGTTGGAATTGGAAGACTGGGATGCCGCGATCGCCGCTTACGAACTATTGTTGAATGCGCGGCGGAGCGATCCCTTCGTATTCGAACGACTGGCACAGGATTTGTTGGCGAAGAAACATGATCCGCAACAGGCCGCCATTCTAGCGCGGAAAACGATTGCCATAGCGCCGAAACAGGCGGGCGCCCATGCCGCGCTTGGTAACGCACTCATGGAAACCGGCCAGCGCGACGAGGCGTTCGAGGCATTCCGGAAAGCGGTTGCGTGCGACCCGAAAATCAATCCCGCCCTCTATCGTGTCATGGCGGACCTCGCATGGGAACGAAACGACTACACCGAAACCGTCAAAACCGCCAGACAAGGGTTACGGTATGCCCCGGACGACGCGGCGCTGGCCTCGCGGCTGGCGCAGGCGCTATGCAAACAGGGCAAATGGAAGGACGCGCGGGCGATCGTCGAAAAACAAACGGCGCCGGAAATGGCTTCGATTCTTTTCGGCATCGTCGCCAATGCCCTGTTATGGGAAAAGGGAGACTTTACGGATGGCATCGCCTTTGCCCGGGCTTTTCTGAAACGCCATCCGAACGATGCGGGCGCGCAAGCGATCCTGGGCATGGCTTTGCGTCATGAAAACGACATGGACGGCGCGCTGGCGGCCTTGCGGAAGGCCATCGAACTGGCGCCCGGCGCCTCGCCATGGACCTACGGCAATCTGGCGCTGGTTCTGCTCGATCGCGCCGATGCGGCCGGCGCCGCCGAAGCCGCCCGGCAGGGAATCGCGCTTCTTCCGACGGACTCGTTTCTTTTCGATGTCCTGGCGCAAGCCCTGTGCCGCATGGGCAAGTATGCCGAAGCCGTCGAAGCCGCCCGAAAAGCCGTCGAACTGAATCCCCGGATCGGAAGCCCGCCGTGGACGCTGGCCATGGCGCTGATCGGCGCGGGCCGGCATGCCGAAGCCATTACCGCGGCGCGGCAAGCGTTCGACCTCGATGGCGGACTGGCGGACACATACCGGACACTGTTCGACTTGGCGTTTGAAAAAAAGGATACGGCCGCCGCACGGCAAGAAATGCGCCGTTTACGACGCGCAAACATCGCGATGCCCTACGAACTCATGAAAGCGATCGAAGAACTGTCGCGGGATAATTCCACGCCGTGATGGAAATCCAAGCGGCCGTTGAACGCGGATCCTTCGACCAAACCATGGACGAGATGGACGTTGTGGACCCAGAGGACTTCACCCGGATGGCGAAAAACCTTGCGGATCCCTATCGTCCACAAAGTCCACCTCGTCCATGAGACAAGCCGGAAGCCTTCGGCGTCTAATGACGAATTAAATGAAAACCGAGCCGATCGTGGTTGGCCGATTGGCCTTGGCCGGTATGGCCGGATGTGATAAAATCGCGTGAGATCAGGGAAACATGAACAACGGGTTCGAATGAATCATGTTTGATTCACGGATCATGGGAAGTCGCGCTTGTTTGCATGGTATGCGCATCCCGGTTGCCTTTATTGCCGAACAGGCGGCGCATGGCGCGATGCGTGCCGGTATCCAGGACCGATACCCGGATCGGCTGGCCGAAAACATCCGGGAGGCGTTTCAATACGCCTCCCGGCTCACACAGAAAAAGGCCCACTGCCCGTAAGGGCTTCATGCGATTCATGGCTGTCATGGACATCCGTTTATAGGAGTCCGAAGTATCGCGGCATTGTATTAGCCGCTTCTCTTTCGAGAACCTATAACTGATACTGTCTTGCCCGATAATGGCGTGGGCGGCGAAAACAGGAGCGGCTTTGTCCAATTGGCATGAACATGGATTCGGGACGCTGTACCCGATCGTCTACGCGCATCGCGACATGGCCTCGGCCAAATCCGAAGCGGCCTTTGCCGCAAAATGTCTTGGACTGAAACCGTCTGACTGTTTGTTGGATTTGGGTTGCGGCGGTGGACGGCATCTGGTTCATCTCGCGCCGCGGGTGCGGTATGCCGTTGGACTGGACTTCAGCGACGTCCTGCTCGCGCTGGCCCGCAAAGACGGGGGCCATACCACGCTGGTTCGGGGGGACATGCGTATGCTTCCCTTTGAAAACGCATTCGATGCCATTACCAGTTTTTTCACAAGCCTCGGTTACTTTTCCCGGGAAGAGGAAAACGAACGCGCCATCGCGGAACTGGCCCGCGCATTGAAACCGGGCGGACGGTTCTTTATTGATTATTTGAATGCGCCACACGTGGAACGTACGCTTGTACCGGAATCGTTTCGGGAACGGGATGGTTTAGCAATTCACGAGCGCCGCTGGATCGATTCAGCGGCACGGCGGGTCAACAAGGCCGTTCGAGTGACGCGCGGCGCCGATACCGTGGGCGAATGGCGGGAATCGGTCCGGATGTATACTGAGGCGGAATTCCGCGCATTGCTGGCCCGGAACGCCCTGACCGTCATCCGCGCATTCGGCGGCTTCGATGGATCGCCCTTGACGGCTACACAGCCGCGCATGATTATAACAGGCCATAAGGAGAAGGCTTGATGCGGAACCTCTTGGCGGATTACGTTGCTGAAGCGCCAGATCTCATGCCGTTCTACGCACGGCCGCCCCGGGCCTTGTTCGCCTCGCTGCCGAAGACGCCGCCGTGGGATCCGGAACTGGCGAAAGCCGTGGCGGATTACAATGAACGCATCGGCGGCCATGCCGTATTCACGGGCGACGAAGCAGCCATCGTGACCGGCCAGCAGGCCGGACTGCTGACGGGGCCGTTGTACACAATCTACAAGGCGGCCACGGCCGTGTTGCTGGCGCGCAAACTACAGGCGCGTTCCGGACGCCTTTGCGCGCCCGTGTTCTGGGTAGCCAGCGAGGATCACGATTTTGAAGAAGTGCGCACGGTCCACCTGCTGGCCAAGACGCACGAACTGGCCTCTTTGCGATACGAACCTTCCGCGCCGTCCAAAGGGATGCCGGTAAACCGCGTGCCGGCGGAGGCATCCCTGCATGCCCTGATAGACGACGCCGCGTCCAAGGCGGCCGGATCGGAATGCCGGGATGGCGTCGCATCGTTTCTGCACGAATCGCTCGACGCCTCCACATCGTTCGCCGAGTGGACGGCGCGGATCCTGGCAAGGCTGTTTCGCGATACGCCGCTGATCCTGTTCGAGCCGCACCTTCCCCCGGCGCGCACACTCGCTCAACCGATCGTCGAACACGCGATTCGCGAACCGCTGCTGGTCTCGCGTCTCGTGAACGAAGCCGGCGAATGCCTGGAGAATCTTGGTTATCCCCGCGCCATCGTCAAGGAAGACAATGAGTGCGCGTTCTTTCTTGAAGAGGATGGATGCCGGATCAAGGTCACGTTCGAAAACGGACGATTCTGCCTGCCGGATCGGGACCGCATGTACGGCATGGAGGAAATGCGGGCGATGCTGGCGGCCGATCCGGGGCGGTTCAGTGGAAACGTCGCCTTGCGTTGCCTCGTTCAACAACGCCTGTTTCCTGTGGCGGCGTATGTGGCGGGACCGGGTGAACTGGCTTATTGGGGCCAATTCAAAACGCTTTTCGAAACGTTCGGCCTCGATATGCCGGCCGTGTACCCCCGCGCGCAATGCGTGCTGTCCACGGTGAAACTCAACCAGCTGCGGGCAAAACTGGGCCTCAATTTGGATGAATTGGCCGGTTCGCCAGAGGCGCTTGCCGAAACCGTTCTGCAGCGAATGACGGACGAGACCGCCGTCGGCATCGTCGTCCGGCACCGGCAGGCCATAACAGACGCATGGGAACAATTCGCTGCCGAATTGGCGTCCCACAGCGCGGCGGCGGCGGCCATGGCCCGTAAGACGGCGGAACGCGCCGCAAACGACATCGAACGTATCGAGCGGGCGCTTCAACAGGGCGATTCGGCTCGGGCCGCGGCCATCCGGGGGCAGGTCGCACGGCTTTGCATGGCTTTTTTCCCTCTGCGGAGACCACAGGAACGGATTCTGAATATCTTTTCTTTTTTATTCGAATATGGATGGGAATTGATTCCCCGGCTGTTGAAGGAAATAGACATCGAAGCCTTTGCCCCCAAGGAGATTGAACTGTGAGCAAGACCGGCCCTTTCAACATCGCTTCTTCCGATTCACAACCCAAAGGGAAATTGGGCACGGAGATTCCTTCGGAGACCACAACGGATGCACGGGAGGCCGCATTCTCTAGTCCGAAAGGCCACGCGGACTATTCCCCGGACGAATCGCTCGAATCGGTAATTCTTCCCGTTGGGGAGGATCTGGCCGTGGATGTGTTGGCGGTAGGCGCACATCCCGACGATGTTGAACTGGGCGTGGGCGGATTGCTGCACAAGTTGGCCCATCTCGGCCACCGGACGGCGATTCTCGACCTGACCCGCGGTGAAATGGGATCGCGAGGTTCAGTCGAGGAACGCATGGCCGAGGCCAAGGCCGCGGCGGCCATTCTGGGCGTGGTCCGGCGCGCCAATGCCGGACTGCCCGACAGCGCGCTAGCCAATACGCATGAGTTTCGCCTGCGTATCATTCCGTTCATTCGCGCGTTCCGGCCCCAAATCGTGCTGGCGCCCATGGACAACGACCGGCATCCCGACCATTCGGCGGCACACCGGCTTGTCCGTGAGGCCGCGTATTTTGCCGGACTGGCCCGCATTGACACGGAACAGGAGCCGCACCGGCCGCCGATCATCTATTTCTATCATCCCTACCGGGAAGAAGGCATGCCTTCCTGGATCGTGAACGTGTCGGATGATTTCGAAGCCAAACTCGACGCATTGCGGGCCTACGCATCCCAGTTTTTCAATCCCGCCTATCCGGGACCCGAAACGCACATATCGGGAAAGGCTTTCTGGGAGAGCATCCAAACACGCGCCGCCTATTGGGGTTCGCGCATCGGCGCATCATACGGCGAGGCCTTCTATGCCGAGGGTCCCATCGGTATCGGTTTGTTGCCGGGACTGGAATAATAGGAGGTCATTTCAATGCGCATAGGAATTACGTGCCATCCATCGGCAGGCGGCAGCGGTGTGCTCGCCGCCGAATTAGGCATCGCCTTGGCCAAAAGAGGCCATACGATTCATTTCGTTGCGCCGGAAAGCCCATTTCGCCTGGCCGAATATTACGACAACGTGTTCAGCCACGCGGTCTCGACGGTCATGTATCCCCTGTTTCAACAGCCGCCGGGCGCATTGACACTGGCCGCCAAAATTGCCGAGGTCGCCGAAGAGTTCGGCGTGGATATCTGGCATGCCCATTACGCCATTCCTAACGCTTCGAGCGCCATACTCGCCCGCGAGATGCTGCCGCCGGAAAAACGATTTCCAATCGTGACAACGCTGCATGGCACCGACATTACGCTGGTCGGAACGGATCCGTCTTTCTATCGCGTGACCCTGCACGCCATGCGGAACAGCGACGCCGTTACCGCCGTGTCGGAGTGGCTCAAACAGGAAACTGAACGGGAATTCGCCATCGATCGGCCTGTTCGCGTAATCCACAACTTCCTGGATCCCGGCCGTTTCAAACCGGAACCGGCGCGCCGGTGCCGCCTGGCGGATCCTGATGAGAAAATCGTCATGCATGTGTCAAATTTCCGCCCGGTCAAGCGCGTGACGGATGTCATCCGCGCATTCAAGCGCATACTCGATCGCGTTCCCGCGCGATTGATCATGATCGGCGACGGCCCCGAGCGCCTTTCGGCGGTCGGTGTGGCGCGGCAGTTGGGCATCGCGGACCGCATCAAATATCTCGGCAATCAGGAGCGCATCGAAACGGTCATACCGTGCGCGAATGTGGTCTTGCAGCCCAGCGAACACGAGAGTTTCGGGCTCGTCGCGCTCGAAGCGATGGCCTGCGAAGTTCCCGTCATCGGAACCGACAGCGGCGGCGTGCGCGAAGTCGTCGAACACGGCATTACCGGTTACCTCTGCGAAGTCGGCGACATAGACGCCATGGCCGGGTACGCCATCGCGTTGTGTGAAAACCCGCGGCGCGCCCGGGAAATGGGACGCCAGGGGCGCTTGCGGGTCCAGGAACGCTTTTCGCAGGATCAAATCGTACCGCTATACGAGGCGCTTTACACGGATCTCGCAGGATAACCCCGGCCCAAACCGTACAACCAGGGAGAAACATCATGATCCAGGCGATCGGTTTCATCATTATGTCGGCTTTGGCCGCGGCGGCATACGGCGATGCCCTTGAAGGGCTTTCGTGGCGCGCCACGGCATCCGGCGCGGAGGAAAATGGTCTGCGCGTGTTGTCGGGTGCGGATGGCGCGGCCACATGGGCCAGCCAGAACGGCGCGCCGTGTATCGCGAACCAACCGGATTCGACGCCGCCCGCCGTCTACCTTTATTTCGATATTGACGATTCGCGCGCGGAAGGAGCAGAAGGACCGGTCTATCTTGCGATCGAGTATTTCGATTACGCGCCGGGCGGCATTATCCAAGCCGAATACGACAGCGCAACCGGAGAAGAACACAGCGCGCGCTACCTCCACAACGAAGTTCAATGGGGCGGCCTGTGCGGCGGCCGGAAAATGTGGAAAAAGGCCGTTTTTCTGTTGGCCGCGCCCCGATTCAAGAATGGGGAAAACCTGGGCGCGGATTTCCGGCTCGGCGGCGCGCCGCTGTTCATTCGCTCGCTTTATTTGACCCGCCAACGTCCGGATTTCGTCGAGCATCTCGACGCGCTGGACCTGAACGGCGTGAAGCGGCTGGTCCAGATTGGCAAGGGCGGTGAATTCATCGTCGGCGGATTCGATCCCGCGCGAAAACAAGACGTTTCCCATATGGTCCGCGCGTTGCGCGGCGCGGTTCCGGCGTTGAAGTCCCTTGGCGTGACGAGTCACGAGGGGTATGTCCGCTGGAACCTCTGCGAACCCGAAGAAGGCCGATACGACTGGAGCGTGTACGACGCGTTCGTGGATGTCTACAAACAATCGGGCCTGAAATGGGTGCCGTTCCTTATCATCGGCTCGGCGTACAGTCTGCCGGACTGGTATTACAAGAAACCGGGATCGCAGGGCTATGTCTGTCTCGAACACGGCGAGACCTGCGATGTCGAATCGCTGTGGAACCCCGTGCTGCGCGGCCACGTCGCGCGGTTCATCGAGGCCTTCTGCGAACACTACCGCGACACGGGCGTCATCGAAAGCATCCTGCTCGGCGTGACGGGCAACTACGGCGAGGCCATCTATGTCGCGACGGGCAACGATTGGACCGCGGACATCCACGGGCCATACCACACGCATTCGGGCTATTGGGCGGGGGATCCCTATGCGGTAAAGGATTTCCAGCAGTGGCTGGCGAACCGTTACGCCGGTATCGCCGTACTGAACAAGGCGTGGGGATCGCAATTCGCGGAATTCGACGCCGTCAAGCCATTCCTGCGCAAGGACGCGCCCAACGATCGCGCATGGCTCGATTTCTGCCAGTGGTATATCGGCTCGATGACGGACTGGTCGCGGTTCTGGATGCAAGAAACGCGCAAACACTTCCCGAAAGGCGGCATCTATCTGTGTACGGGCGGCCACGCACCGCCGGAACACGGCGCGGACTTCGGCGATCAATGCAAGGCGGCGGCCGAAATCGGCGGCGGCGTGCGCATCACGAACGAAGGCAGCGATTACCGCGCCAATTTTTCACTCACACGCTGGGTCGCGTCGGCGGGCCGCCAATACGGAGCGTATTACAGTTTCGAACCCGCCGGCGAAGTCAACGCAAACGGCGTCATCGCGCGCATCTACGGCGCAACGGTTTCCGGCGCGCTTGGCCTGCACTACTACTACCCGAACCTTTTCGCCTCCGATGCCGCGCGGGAGAACTTCGTCCGGTGGGGACATTTCTTCAAGCAGCGCAAACCGGTTATCGAAGTCGCGATCTACTATCCCGAAACGTACATTCGACTGAATGGCAATGAATTTCTTGGGAAAGTGCAACCGCTCCGCGACTGCTTCGATTTCGACTTCATGAGCGACGGGCAAATCCTCGACGGCGGGCTGAAGTCCATGCGCGCGCTCGTGCTGGTGGACGGCAATGTAAGTGAAGCAGCCGTATGGGAAACGGTCGTCGAATGGGTAAAGAACGGCGGACTGTTGCTCTATCCATCGGGCATGGGCCACCTGCGCACGGTCGAAGGCGACGAACGATTCCATGGTCTCTTGTTCGGATCGAATGCCGACTCCGGCAAAGGCCGTGTCGTAACCTTCGACGGCGAAGGTAAGGGTTCCGGTTACCGCGCGTTTCTAACGAAAAAACTGGCCCGCGCAAAGAAACTCAGCAAGGCCACACGCGCCGTAATCGCCGCCGACGGACAAGAAGATCAGGTATATGCGGCGTTCTGCGGAGGCGACGAGGTTCTCTGGCTGAATTACACGCCGCATGCGGTGAAAAAGGGCAAGACGGCCTTGCCGCCTTACAGTATCGTTTCCCAACCTGTTCGCGCCATCGCGCGCAGCACGCTTGACGATGGCTGAAAAGACCACCGAACTTGAAACGACCGGCAAACGGGTCATCACGCAAGAGGAGGGATATAGAATGAACGGCTGGATACTGGCAATGGCCTTGATGGGCGGGATCCTATGCGCGGGCCAAGCGTGCGCGGCGAACGGGGAAAAAACTTCGATATGGCCGGTCGCGGATTTCGGCGCGGCGGGCGACGGGAAAACAGATGATACGGCAGCCTTTCAAAAGGCTGTGGACAAAGCCGCCGAAAAGGGCGGAACCGTCCTGGTTCCGGCCGGCCGCTACAAACTGGCGGGAAGTCTCCAAATAAAGCCGGGCGTAACCGTGAAAGGCGCCGGGGAATCACCAATGGCCATAGAACCCTTGACGGGTACCGTGCTGCTCGCAATGGGCGGCCGCGACGACGAAGCCGCGCCGGCCTTGTTTGAAATGGGCCATTCGTGCGCCGTCATGGGTGTAACCATCTGGTATCCGGAGCAACAGCCCACGGATATCCGGCCGTATCCGTGGACGTTCCATCTCACCGGTTTCGACAACACGGTCGAAAATGTCACACTCATCAACAGTTACAATGGTATCCGGGTTGGACCGGAACCCAATGTCCGGCATCGCATCCGCAGCGTCTACGGCTGCGTCTTGCGGCGGGGACTGCTGGTGGACAACTGCACGGATATCGGGCGCGTCGAAAACGTGCAGTTCCACTGCCATTGGTGGAGCGCATCCGCCACCGGCGGCGCATGGGATCCCGTGTTCAACTACATGGTGGCGAATCTCGAAGCCTTCGTGTTCGGCCGCACCGACTGGGAGTACGCAATGAACAATTTTGTGTTCCCGGCGAAAATCGGCTGGCGTTTTATCAAGACGGAGGCCGGCGCGTGCAACGGCCAATTCACGGGCAACGGCGCCGATGCCTGTGAAACCGCGGTGCTGGTGGACGCCATTCAGCCGATGGGACTGCTCATCACCGGCGGCCAATTTGTCGCCTTTACCGGCACAGACCCGGTTGAGGTGCGTATTTCGGACACCTGTAACGGTAATGTGCGTTTCGTCAATTGCGCCTTCTGGGGACCGGCCCTGCACAACGCCGTAATCAAAGGCACTGGATTCGTCTCTTTCAGCGATTGTTATTTCAGCAGTTGGAAGGACGACACGAAGGACAAACCATTGCTGATCGTCGAATCCGGACGCCTTCAGGTGAACAATTCGACCTTCGCCACCGGGCAGCCATCCATCGAACTGGGTCCGCAAGTAGCCCATGCCATCATCCAAGGCAATAATGGAAATGACGGTGTACGAGTGATAGACAACACCGGTGGCCGGGCCATTCTAACGAACAACGAACCCTCAAAGACCGCCTCCTAATCCGGCACAATATACTGTGCCCAAATGCTCAATTACCGCAACTTATTGTGGCGCTTAGGGTTGCGAAGATGGGTTTCGTGCGCGAAAATTTTGATGGAAAAATGGCCGGAAGGATACTATAATCTGCCCCCCGATGGGACTGGTATTCCGGCGGGTGGAGGATTGGACGCGTGACGTTTGTGGAACCGAAAGTCTTTCTGATCGGCGAAACGCGTGTGGTCGAAAGTGGGCTTCAAGCCTACTTTGACCACATGGGCGTTTCGGACTGGAAGACGGACGCTCCGAGCGACGCGGAGCGGTTATGCGAGGTGTTCGGGCGATTGTGCTACCGTTCGTTCGAGGCCGGTCTGAATCCGAATGTGTCGCGGGTCCGGCAGGGTAACGCGCCGTATTTGCGGCACATCGTCGAAGCGGGCCACGGCAGCGTGTTCGAACATGCCTCGGTAAACTTCATCTTTGCCGATGTGAGCCGCGTGTTTACGCATGAGTTGGCGCGGCACCGCGCGGGCGTGGCCGTATCGCAGGAATCGCTGCGATTCGTGCGCTTGGACACCTTGTCGGCTTTCGTACCCACCGTGATTAGGGAAAACGAGGAAGGCATGGCCATTTTCGCGAAAACGCTGGAACATCTGGAAGCCATCCAACGGCAACTGGCCGGCGTGTACGACATCGCGGACGAGAAATCCTTCGACAAAAAGAAAAAGTTGACGTCGGCTTTCCGCCGTGTGGCGCCGGACGGCGTGGCCACGACCATGGGATGGTCGGCCAATCTCCGTACGTTACGGCATGTCATCGAACGGCGGACGGATCCGGCGGCGGAAGAAGAAATCCGGCTCGTGTTCGGAAGGGTCTTCGAAACCGTGCGCGCCCGGTATCCGAATGTGTTCGCGGATTACACGGTCGAAATGGCCGATGGCTTGCCGTGGGTGAAAACACCGCATGGAAAGATCTAATGGGTATTCGGCTTGGCATCAAGTTTTTTCGACAATTTACTATATCGAACCGGATAGTTGCGATGGGAGGCAAGGACCATGTTTCGTGTAAGTGAGACGTTCAGACTTTCGGACGATTTCGTGGCGTCGTTTCGCGGCAAGCAGCCCAAATGGGGACCGCTGGGCTACATCACGTTCAAGCGAACATACGCCCGCGTTGTATCGGACGAATCGAATCGCACCGAAGAATACTGGGAAACGGTGCGGCGGGTCGTAGAGGGCTGCTACACCATCCAGATGAACCATTGCCGCAGTCTGAAACTCCCGTGGAACAACGCCAAGGCCCAGCGTTCGGCGCAGGAAATGTTCCGTCTGATGTGGTCCTTCAAGTTCCTGCCGCCGGGCCGCGGGCTTTGGATGATGGGCACAGACTACATCTGGGAACGCGGCAGCGCGGCGCTGAATAACTGCGCGTTCGTCTCGACCGATGAGATCGAAGTCAGTTTCGCCGAACCGTTCTGCTTTCTGATGGATATGTCCATGCTGGGCGTGGGCGTCGCTTTTGACACGAAAGGCGCGGGAAAAATCTTCATTCAACGGCCGGTGGTATCCGATGAAACCTTCGTGGTCGAGGATTCGAAGGAAGGCTGGTGCGAGGCGGTCCGCTGCCTGCTCGAATCGTACGCCGGCACGCGCCCCCGCCCCGCCAAACTCGACTTTTCCGCGATCCGCCCCGTCGGTTCGCCCATCAAAACCTTCGGCGGCATCGCGCCGGGCCCCGGCCCGCTGATCGAGTGCATCGGCAACATTGACCGCGTGCTGAAACCGCGCATCGGACAACGCATCTCCTCGACGGACATCACGGATTTGATGAACGTGATTGGCAAATGCGTTGTGTCGGGAGGCGTGCGGCGAACCGCCGAACTCGCCCTCGGCGCGCCGGAAGACACCGAATACCTCAAACTGAAGGATCCGAATCTGTACCCCGAACAACTCAAACTTTGGCGCTGGGCCTCCAACAACAGCGTCTCCGCCGAAACCGGCATGGATTACCAAGAAGTCGGCACGCAGACCGCGAAAAACGGCGAGCCGGGTTATTTCTGGCGCGAGAACGCCCGCGCCTACGGACGCTTCAAGGATGGTGAAACGTGGGCCGACGCCAAGGTCGCCGGGACGAATCCCTGCGCCGAGCAAAGCCTCGAATCCTACGAGATCTGCAACCTTGTCGAAACGTTCCCGTCGCTGCACGATTCCTTCGAAGAATACGAGCGCACCCTGAAATTCGCCTATCTCTACGCCAAGACGGTTACGCTGGTCCCGACGCACAACGAGCGCACCAACGCCATCATGCTGCGCAACCGCCGCATCGGCCTGTCGCAATCCGGCATCATCGAATCCTTTGAGAAACACGGGCGCCGCACCCACTTCAACTGGTGCGACAAGGGCTATGCCTATATCAGCAAACTCGACAAGATCTATTCGCAGTGGCTGTGCATTCCCGAAAGCATCAAGAAAACCAGCATCAAGCCGAGCGGAACCGTTTCACTGCTGCCGGGCGTCACGCCGGGCATCCATTATGCGCATTCGAACTATTACATGCGGACCATCCGTCTCGACAAGACCAGCCCCCTGGTCGAGCCGATCCGGCGCGCCGGTTATCGTATCGAGGAATCCGTGTACGGCGACAATACGCTCGTCGTGTACTTTCCCGTCGAACAGCGCAATTTCAAGCGTTCAAAACGCAATGTTTCGATCTGGGAACAAGTCGAGAACATCGCGCAGATGCAGTATTACTGGGCTGACAACCAAGTCAGCGCCACCGTAACCTTCAAGCCCGAAGAGGCCGAAGACATCCCGAACATCCTCGAACTCTACGAAACACGGCTAAAATCCATCAGTTTCCTGCCGCTCACCGATCACAATTATCCCCAGGCGCCCTATCAGGAAATCACCCGCGAAGCCTATCTGCTCGCCGTCTCCAAACTCAAGCCCCTCGACTTTAGTTCGCTGAACACCAAAGAAGCCCAGGACATTTTCTGCGACGGCGACAAGTGCGAAATCCAGCCCACCCCGGAACATTTCCCGGAACCGCAGGAACTTCCCTTCGTCGAAAGCGAACGCCGCGAAACCATCGAAGTGTGACGCTGGAAACGCCGGCCGCTTTTACGGGTTTCTTGCCGTCGTTTTTCCGTCGAGGTTTTTCGGACCGCTACGGCTGGGATGTAATACGGGTGGCGGACGGTGTGCGCATGCGCTCGTGGAAGTCGCGCCGCCAATGCGCGGCAAGGTCGCCCGGCGATCCCTTGAACCAGTAGATCTTTCCGCGAATGGCCCGTTTTGCGTGCGGTGGAATGCCGCCGATGTTCACGATGGCATGCACGCAATCGGCCGGGTGATGATCGGTTACATGGGACGTGCCCTCCCAATAGAGGCCGCAGACCCATGTGTCGCCGGCATCCGTCCGCGCAATCAGACCGTTGTCTATCGGTTCGAGCATGATCGCGCGATACGGTCCGACTTCCTTCATCGCATCGAGATGGCCGCCGGTCCGCTCCTTGTCCATGGCGAGGCCAAGCGGCGTCCGCGCGCCGACGGTCTCCGGCATGGCCGGCAACGGCATCCACCGGCCGTTGCGCATGATATGCGTCAGGCTTGTCTTTACGGCCTTGTCCTTTTCCACAAGATTCCACAGGTCGTATTCGCTGAAAGCCGGCGTTTCGGCAATCGCCCGGCGCCATTGCTGGTTGGTTACGCCGCCCATTCGGAAACACTGCTGCACGCCGTAGTACCGGTTCAGTCCCGTATCGAAGGTCTCAACCACCCACAACAACTCGGCGCCGTCGCTCACGGGCGCGAGGTAGTAGGTCCATCGCTGTTTCACCCATTCCGAACCGGCAATATCGATCGAGAAGGACTTCACGCCGCGCTTGCGCGCAAATGCCTTCTCGGACTTCGCGATCTTCTTCGGTTCGACGCCCGCGTTCGCCCGGATTTCGGGGATTTCACCCCAAATCATCGGCGCATGTTCATGAAAGCGGTAGCCAATCCGGTTGCCGGGATGCAGCCGGTTCGTAAATGATGCGTAATCCTTTCCGCCTCGGATCTCGATGGCAATGGGTGAATCCGCCTCGCTCATGGCCACGCCAAACAAAAATGCGATCGCCAGCATCGTTTCCTCCTCGGATATCCTATCGTGATCGGTAATGAACGACCACTGCCTGGGGACGTGTTGGCATGGTAATCGTCAAACCCGATTCCATGAGTTCGCGTCCGGTGGCCTCGCGTGTTTCGGTCGCGTCCATGTCCCGAATGATGTAGCGGGCATCCGGATCGAGATCGCGCAACGGAAACGCCGCCGAAACAAAGGGACTTTCTGTACGGCGGAAAGCCTGGACGATACCATCACCTTCTTCGGGGCGGTTGAACTGCCACGCGATCCACGCGTTGTCTTCAAGGCTGTACGGCGTAAGCGGATAGTAATCGCCCCAGAAACAGGGCGCGACCTCGCGCCACTCGGCGGTCAATTTTCGCAACAAGTCCCAGTCGAGATCCTTACGCCGTGCGTCGCAACTCAGCGTCGTGTCAAGCCCAAGGCAACTGCGGAAACGGTAAGCGTCGAAATCAATCAGGCCCGTGCCCCAATAGGGAATCCACGATGCGAAACCGTAGGTATGGCACTGTTCGCCGGTCCAATCGAAAAGGGCATCGCTGCGCAGCAGCGGAACGGCGCGCCGCATCGTTTCGAGGTCGTTGCGGTGTCCGCCGCTCGCGCATGAATCAATCATGAGATTCGGATGCCGCTTGACGAGTTCATCCCATAAGGCAAGATATCCTTCCACATGACGAATCTCGGTAATTCCACGCCGGTCTTCCGCATCGTTGGACTGCCAGTGCGGCAGCGGATCCATGTTGAAGTCCTGCCGGTAGAAATCAATTCCTTCGCTCGCGATGAGCGACGCGACGTGCTCGACAAGCCAATTCCAGGCGTCACGATGGCCGAGATTCAGCAAGCCGCCCCCCGGGCCGCCGAGAATCCAATCAGGATGGTTGAGCCAGAGCCAGGAAGCGTTCGTGACGCGTTCCGGTTCGAACCAGACGATCATTTTTTTGCCTTTGGCGTGCACGCGATCGGCGATTGCGCGGATACCGTTCGGAAAGCGCGTTTTGTCAATTTCCCACGTTCCGGTGCTCGTCCAGTCGCCGAAGTTCTTGTACCAGCCGGCATCCATCCACCAGTGCGTAATCGGAATCCGCTCTTCCTCGAATCGGTCGAGGTAACGCAACTCGTCGGCCTCGTTGCAGAGCAGGCCCGGGAACTGGTTGCCGCTGACGGCGGGCATTTGGGGCGGCGGCAGTTGGCCGTTGCGCCGGGGAATGTTGTGTGCGATCATCCAGCGCCGCCAAACGTTCTGGCTGCGCATGACATCGCCGCGCCAGAATTGCAGCACGATGAGCGGCGTGCGGACTTCCTCGCCGGGATGAAGCCGGAAATGCGTGCCGTCCTGTCCCGCCACGAGCCGTAGTCCCCTCTGCGGTTCGTTTGACAGGCGCGCCTTCCAGTTGCCCGGCCAGCCGACCGCCACAATCACGCCGCGCCCGCCGTTCGGCCATTCGATGTTGAAGTAGGGAAACGCATTCGCGCAGGGCCGCCCACTGTTTGGCCCCATTTCGAATGATTGTCCTTGTGCGATCGTTTTCTTGAACGGTTGATAGTCCGTCCTGTTTACGGAGGTGCCGTTGTGGTAGTGGAGCGTGAATGCGCTTTCGCCGGGCGGTGTAGGCCATGCGCCAGGCTGGAAATCCGCATCGAGCGCCATGAGATTCGAAATGATCGGCGTATCCTTGTCGCCGATATTCTTGAAATACAGCGTCCACTCGACCGTCGGAAAATTGTCATACGCGACGGCCACCCATCGGATCTCGATGCCCGTTTCGGGATTCGTGAACGTGCGCACGTATTCGGTGCGATACGCATCCAGCGAACGCGACGATACCTTGTTGCCCCAGCCGACGTCCACTTGCGCCCAATAGTTGCCGAATTGCACGCAAGGTTTCCCGTCCAAGTCGAACGAGAAGGCGGGATTCAACGGAACCGATGCTTCCTTGTTCCATATTGGCAAATCGCCGAGATCGAGTTTCTTGCCGCTGGCCATCGTCACGGCGGCGTTCAGCCAGTCGGCCTGGTCGCAGGCATTTCCGTCGCCGCCGTCGCCGACGGTCAGTTCCAGTTCCGTTGCGCCGCCCATGTCGAACGATACGGGCACGCCCGGCATCCCTTCCCGCAAGATGTCCGGAACGGTCCATGAACGGTTTCCGGCCTGCATTGAAAATCCGACGCTTCCCCGTCCGCCGCTCGTCTGGTCGTTCGTGTCAACGCCGACAATGGCCTCGAAGAGCATGCCTGGTTCGGGCAGATGCACGACCAGACGGCTCGGCGCATGGGCGTACAATCCGCGCGTGAACGTCTGCCCCCCAAGGCGCATCGGTTTCCCGCCGCGAGCGTTCGCCTGGAGCGGGCCGTGGTTCGCAAGCACTTCGATGCCGATGCGCTTTTCCGGTTCCCCGGCGCACCCGCCGAACTTCGCCGCCACCCATTGCCGGGCATCGTCCATCTCGGCCGGCATAGGCGTGACGCCGCAGACACACCGCGCGGCCATGACGGCTATGAGTATTCCCATGAAAAGCCTCTCCTCCCTGCCGGTTGCACCACACGCCGGGATGGCAATGGTTTTCCGCTATGTTATTGTCTTCGGATCGGGATTCGACAATTCACCTGCCTTTCCAGACGCTTGATCGGAAAGACAGCCTTGTTTGCCGTTTCAGATTCAGGGTGTATCGAAGGGAACCGCGCTTCTCGTGCGCTGTTCCCTTCGGGATACGAAACATGCAAAGCACAGGGCACCCATCGCCAGCAGGAAACCGCCTCCAGGAGGCTTTGGCGGACCACCCAAGGTCGCGGCGCTTTTTCCAAAACAGCCGGGAGGTTCTCCCTCCCCTTCTCCCTCTCCTTCACCGGTCACCGGTTGCAGGGCGATGGAAACGGGCGTCACCGCGCCGGCCGTCACGGTTGCGGATTGGGTCTTGGACTGATATCCGGATGCTTCGGCGGCGATGGAGTATGCACCGGCCGGCAGTGAAACAAACGTCGTGATGCCGTTGTTATCCGTGCGCTGCTGGAGCAGGGCGAAATTCAGCCGAAGCGTTGCATTGCGAATCGGCAGCGAAGTGGCGGCATCGGACACGACGCAGGCCAGTGCGCCAGTGAGCAGGTTGCCGCTCAGGTCGCCTACCGACAGAAGATAAGTCGTATCGGCGCCGAAGGCGGTATCGGGCCAATTGGTCACGCGAACGAGATAGAAACCGGTTATAAGCACGTCCCATTGCAGGTAGGAACTATTGTCGTCGCCGCCGCCGTTGTCGTCCTCTTCGAGGAGCGAGGTCCCGTCGGAACGATACAATTGAATGACGGTGTCGGCGCCAGGCGCCAACTGGCGCGTCCGCACGACGACTGTTTTACCGGCCTCGACATAAAAGCGCGCCCAATCCTCATCGCCAGGCTTGCTGAAATTATGCTCTTGTTCCGCGCCGCCGAATCCAATCCAAGACGCCGTGTCGAACGTGTCGTCGGGTTCATAGATATCGGGTTCCACATAATCGCCGAGTTGCCGGACGGACGATTCCCGCGGCAGCGAGATGTTGCCCTCGGCATCCATCGCATACGCGGTAATCTGGTACGCGCCCCGTTCCGTAAATTCATTGAAAACCTTCTCGTATCGGTTGCCGCCCACCGGATCGAGGGCCAGGATCCTTTCCGGCGAATTGCCCGCCCCGCACCCGTATTCGATGTAGCCGGGCGGGGTGATGATGACCCATACGGATTCGATCGTTCCGGTGCTGCTGACATCGGAAACCCAGACGGTGGCGGAGGTCTGTCCGCCATTTTTAGCGCTCTTGCCGCCGCCGAGGACCTGCTCTTCGCAGATGGCTCCGATCATGGGCTCGTCGCCCGCCAGCAGAATTCCCATGCCGATGTTGAACGATTTGGCCAGCGCGCCGTCCGTGCGTGTATCGTATACGCCGTCGCCATTGTCGTCCAGTTGCGGCTTGCGCGCGTTCTTGCCGAAGCGCACCGCGTTGGCGGCGTGCTGATATGCGTTGCGCACATGGGCGCCGTTGAGGACTTGCCGCCAGAAAAATTGCGAAAACGACAGGCCGCTCTGGATGGAAAACGCGGCGGACGCATCCGCCTGCGTGCTTGAAACGACAATGCGCTCCATCTGCGTCCCGGCGGCGAGAAACGGTAGGAAACTGCCCGAAGCGCAAGCGTCGTAGATCACGGCGACGGGGCCCGGCAACGTGGCCTGGAGCGTGTCGAGCCAGATGTTCAACGAAGCGGCCAGAAGGGTTTCGCTTTGATTCAGTTCGAAACGCCCCGCGCCGCCCGCGCCTATCATGTAAAGGACGAGGTCCTGGGTTTCCTGTGCGGCCCATGTCTTCAGGGACGATTCGAGACCGCCGAGCGTCGGCGCGGCGTCCACTCCGGTCGAGACGGCTCGCGGGCTGAAGAACCGGATGTCGTCGTCCGAATACCCTTGGAAGCGCAACGTTTCATAGGCCAGCGTCGTATTCTGGTCTATGATGTCGGCGGGGGCATCGGCCCGTTCGGCGCCGCCCACGATGATCGCGCGCCGCCGCAAGGGGCTGTCCACCGATACGGATGTAATCTTGGGCGTGGACACGTTCAGGGAACGGTCTTGGGCATACACGGCGATTTGATAGGTGCCCGGCGTGGTGAATCCGTCATAGCGGCCTTCGTAAACACCCGGCGTCTCCGTCGGCCACATAATCGTCGTCGGCATGTCGAGCACGGCTTTGCCGGACGTCTGCGCCTGGGTGGGAATGGAAGGGGCGCGAATGACCGCCCAAACCTTCGCGGTATCCTCTTCGGGCGTCACGTCGGACACCATAAAAGAAGCGGATGCGGTTCCGCTGATGATCTGGCCGGAAGACACTTGCCCGATGACCGGCTTGTCCGAAGAAAGGTCCGAGCCGCCGAGCCAGACGGCGTTGGCCACCGACATATCGCCGGTTCCGTTGGCTTGGCCGTCGCCATTGGCGTCGAGCATCGGCACTTGCAGCGGTACCGATGGCTGGAGGCTGTCGCCGGCAATCCGAAACGCATCGCCCACGCTTTGCCCGTTGAAGATCTCGCTCCAGAAGAAACTCGAAAACGACACGCTGCCGAGTCCGAGGAAATAGGCCGGCTGCTCCGGCGGGGTGCTTGTGACCAGGATGCGATTGGCGTTGCCGTTCTTGGCCAGCAACTCGACAAAGGAACCGGAATGGCATGCGTCTATCACGACCGTTACCGGTCCGTTCACGACGTTTTCGGCATTTGCCAGCATCGAGACGAAATCCGCGGCAGCCAGCGTTTCCGTTTCGCTCAGGCGAAACGTGCCCACGCCGCCGTGATCCACCAGGTAAACCACCAGGCTGTCCGCGCCCGAAGCCCATTGCGACATTGCCGACGCCAGATTGTCCCGCGTCACGACGGCGTTTACGTCATCGGCCGCGCCGTTGTTGTCGAGATCCAGGCCGAGGTCGGAAGACAAGTAATAAATGGTGGACTTGTCATATCCTTGATAGGTCAGCGCGCGATAGGCGAAATTCGCGCAAAGTTCCGTCGTGTCCCACAACTGGTTGCCGGGAAAGGGTCCGCCGCCCGCCACGACGATGGCCTTGACGTTTGCGGCCTGCGTTATCGCGCGGTAACGCTGCAAGCGGTTGTTCAGATAATCGGCGACAAGGATCCGGTCGTTGTCCAAGGCGAGGGCATCCCATGGTCCGGACAGCAGCCCCGGGCTATGGCCGTATCCGCCGCATTCCGCCACGAAGGCACCGTCGGCCGTGAACCGTTGAATCCGGTTGTTGCCGGTATCGGCCACGAACACCTCGCCTCCCGGCCCCACTTCGACCGCCCTGGGATTCGAAAACTGGCCCGGACCGTTCCCTTCGGCGCCCCATTTGGCCACGAATACGCCATTGGAAGTGAATTTTTGAATCCTATGGTTGCCGCTGTCCGCCACATACAGATGCCCGCCCGAAAAAGCCAGCCCGCGGGGATATTTGAACTGTCCATCGCCGGATCCTTCCACGCCGAAACGCCCGAGATATTCGCCGTTCGCGGTGAATTTCTGAATCCGATGGTTGAGTTCATCCGACGCGTAGACATATCCGGCGGCATCCACGCAAATATTCAGGCCTGTCAGGAATTGGCCTTCCCCGCCCCCCAAACCGCCGAACTCGATCTGGAATGTCCCATCCAAACCGTAGCGCCGGATATGTTTGCTCTGGTGGTCGGCTACATACACATAGCTCTGCGAGGCGATAGCGATATCGAACGGTTTGGCCGTCGCGCCCGGTTCGTCCGGCCCCGGACCCCAGATGGCGTTGAAACGCCCGTCGGGATCCAGCCGCTGAATGCGCGCATTGCCGATGTCGGCGACGTAGATATTGCCCGCCGCATCTTTCGCAAGGGCCACCGGCCCGTTGAATTCGTTCGGGCCCGTAAGCTGGCTGCCCCACGTCGCCATGTGCGCGCCGTCGGGCGAAAACACGTGAACGTAATCGTGCCGGCCGCGATCCGTCATGAATATCTGACCGTTCGGCGCCGCGGCGATCCCGTCCGGAATGTCGAACTCGCCGCGCCCGTAGCCCTGCCGGCCCCACGCCGTCACAAAAGCGCCCGATGCGTCGAACTTTTGCACGCGGCACTGTCCTTCATCCGTGACATAGACATAGCCTTGGGCATCCACGGTTACATCGGTCGGAGTGCGGAACTGGCCGTTGCCATCCCCTTCCGTCCCCCATGTCGCCACAAAAGAGCCGTCCTTGGCGAGCACCTGTATCCGGTGATTGCCGTATTCCGCCACATATACCCGGCCGGAAGCGTCGAGGGCGATGCCGTCGGGCCTGTCGAATTGGCGGTTGCCCGTTCCCCGCGTGCCCCAGGAGTCCACCAGCGTGCCATTGGAATCGAAGACCGCAATCCGGTGATTCAACGTATCCGCCACGTAGATTGTCCCAAAGGGGTCCACCGCGATGCCTTCGGGATTGGCCAGCGTGCCGCCGCCCCATTCGGCGATGAAGCCGCCCGATGCCGTAAACCGGAGCACGCGGCTGTTGCCCCGATCCGCCACGAGCACATGGCCGTTCGGATCCACCGCAATGCCCGCGGGTTCGTCGAACTGGCCGGGATCCGTCCCTTCCGTGCCCCAAGCCGTGATGAATTCGCCGCGGGACGAAAATTTCTGTATCCGGTGATTCCGGGCATCAGCGACATAGACGGCGCCAAATGGATCACAGGCCACCGCGTACGGACTCTCGAAATACCATGGCTGCCGAAGGGTTGGCCACATCCGATCAAAGCGGTAGGAAATCTCCGCCCCAGAAACCCCGGTCAGAGCCATTCCCAAAAGAACGACACACATGACAATTCCCACTCGCTTATTCATGACCGCGTTCACCCTTTCCGGCACGAAGCATACTCCGCTCCCGCCGTTTTGTCGCCATGCCCCGCCACGGTAACCATCACCGCTCATGTCAATAATACCATATTTTCGCCAAAATATGTTGGGACGGACTCGGCCCCTCATCCCCGCCCGGCCAAACGCGCCGGCCGCGGCAAGGAACTTTCCGGGCACATTCGCGCAAGCAACGGTGCATGTATGATTCAATAATATAGATAAGTAAAGTAATATTACAGAAAAAAATGAAGCCGGGGCGCATTTGTGCTACACTCCCGCCCTATGGCTCAAGACGCTTACAAACCGATGATCGTGCAGTCGGACCGTTCGATTCTGCTGGAAACGGACAATCCGGCGTTCGAGGATGCGCGCGACGCCCTGTCGGCGTTCGCGGAACTGCTGAAATCGCCGGAGCACATCCACACGTACCGCGTGACGCCGCTTTCGCTCTGGAACGCGGCGGCGGCGGGCATGAAGGCCTCGGCCATCGTCGAAAACCTGCGGCGATTCAGCAAGTACGAAGTCCCGCAGAACGTCATTGCGGATGTCGAAGACAATATTGCGCGTTACGGCCAACTCAAGATGTTCAAAGACGAGAAGGGCCGGTTGTTCCTCGAATCGCAGAACACGCTGCTCATCACGGAACTGCTGAATCAGCGATCTCTGCAACCCTTCATCACCGGTTCGCCCGGCCGCACGCGAATCCTGGTCAAACCCGCGGATCGCGGCAACGTGAAGTGTGCGCTGATCAAACTCGGCTTCCCGGTCGAAGACCTCGCGGGATACGTCACCGGCGCGCCGCTCAAACTGGCCCTTCGGGAACAGACGCTGGGCGGTTATCCGTTTGCCCTGCGGCGGTATCAGGTCGAATCGGTGGACGCGTTTCACATGCGGGGATCCAATTATGGCGGGAGCGGCGTGGTCGTGCTGCCGTGCGGCGCGGGCAAGACGATCGTCGGCATAGGCGCCATCCACGCCTTGCAAACGCATACACTAATCCTGACCACCAACACGGTGGCGCTACGCCAGTGGCGGAACGAACTGCTCGACAAAACCACGTTGACCGCGGATCAGATCGGCGAATACAGCGGAGACCTCAAGGAAATCAAGCCGGTTACGATTGCCACCTACCAAATCCTGACGTATCGCAAGGCCAAGGACAGTCCCTTTGTCCATTTCGGCCTGTTTGACGAGGGTAATTGGGGGCTGATCATCTACGACGAAGTCCACCTGCTGCCCGCGCCGGTGTTCCGCGCGACGGCCACGCTCCAAGCGCGCCGCCGGCTGGGCTTGACGGCCACGCTCGTGCGCGAGGACGCGCGCGAGGACGACGTATTCAGCCTCATTGGCCCCAAAAAATACGACGTGCCGTGGAAGGTCCTTGAAAAACAGGGTTGGATCGCCCAGGCCGTCTGCACCGAATTACGCGTGCGGCTGCCGGAAGAAGAACGGTTCCGCTACGCCATCGCCAACAAACGCGACAAATTCCGAATCGCCTCGACGAATCCCGTCAAGGACGCCTTGTGCGAAGAACTCATCGAACGCCATCGTGACGACAATGTCCTCGTAATCGGCCAATACCTCGACCAACTCAAACTGCTCACTAAACGTTTCAAGGCCCCCCTGATTACCGGGCGCACCTCAACGAAGGAACGGGAACGCCTGTACGGCGCGTTTCGCAACGGCGAAATCAAACTGCTGATCGTGTCGAAAGTGGCGAATTTCGCCATAGACCTCCCCGACGCCAACATAGCCATTCAGGTTTCCGGCACCTTTGGATCGCGACAGGAAGAAGCCCAGCGCCTGGGGCGCATCCTGCGCCCGAAAGCCAACGGCAGCGTGGCGCGATTCTATTCGCTCGTGTCGAAAGACACCTGCGACCAGGATTACAGTGTCAAGCGCCAACTTTTTCTGACCGAGCAGGGATACCGGTACGAAATTCTCAATGCGGAGGCGTATTGACGGGCCAGGGCGGCTGTCATCGTTTGTGAAAAAGTGACCCGGTAGCGTGGCGCAGACTGTCGAGTCTACGTAAAAAGCTTTCTTCGGCAGATCCGCACAGACTCGACAGTCTGCGCCACGGTTTTTTCATTTATTCACAACCCGTTAGTTTCCCTCGTTCGTGCCGCCGTTGCTTCCGGCGGCATGGGCCGTGCCCAGCGTCTCGACTTCGGCGTCAATCGTCTTGCCGTTTTTCGTGATGCCCTCCACATAGGCCGTCACGGCGTCCGTAAAAGAGAAATCACACATTTCGATGGAGGGAAGGGCGGCGTCCTTGTCCATCACTTTCAGAAACCGCGTATCCCATTCCAGTTTGGGCATCGCGACGCTGTAAACCTTGCCCGGCTTGAGACTCGTGCGGAATCCCCATTCGGATCGGACGCTGCCGGGAATTATCTTCGCCTTGAAACCGGCCCACTGCGAGATACCCTTTCCTTCCTGCAACAAACCCAGCATGTAGGCCTGAATCTGCGTTCCGGTTAGACGGGTCTTGACCAGTTCATGTCCGCGCTGGCCGCCTGTCACGAAAATCGCGTTTACGTCAATATCGCCCTTGGGCAATGCGCTGCGCATGATCTGGCCGGTATTGCAGAAGGCAATGTCGGCGCCGGCGCGCTGACGGATCGCCACGGCGGCAAGTTTGGCCATGCCGTCCGCCGTGACCGGTTTCGCGGCGCGCCCAACGATGCGCACCGCTTCGGGACAGAGTTCCTGTTCGCGCGCGGCAATCCAGTCCCGCATCGCTTCGTCGCAGGGAACGGCCGCGCCGTTCATCTCGACGACTTCGCCCTCGAATGAGACGATTTTTTTCGCATCGAGGTCCACGGCCAGTTCAAGACGCCCGACATGCCGTGCATACATGCCGGCCTGCACGATGAGTGCGCCCGTCTTTTTCGCGACGACGGGTTTCTTCAGCAACTCGTGCGTATGCGCCGAAATGAACACGTCCACTTCCGGCGCGCGTTCGCTCAATTCCTCCGCCGTCTTCGATCCGAGATGGCACAGCGCGACCTGGATGTGCGACTCCGGCTTGAGGCGTCCGGCCTCCCGTTCAAGCGCCTCGGCCGTCTGGGCCGTGTTCATCAGCGGATACGTCTTGGGCAGGGTCATGCCGATGACGGCCACTTTGACGCCATGCACATCGAAGACCTTCGAAACGGGAAACAGCGGGGCGCCGTCCTTGTCAATCCAGTTGAGGCAAAGCAGCGGCACGTCCGGCATACGCGCCTGGCATTCGCGCATATATTCAATGCCGTGTTTGGCTTCGTGATTGCCGATGGTAATGGCGTCATATCGGATGCGATCCATGGCCTCATAAGTCAAAAGGCTTTTGGACGCAAATGCGGCCATGTCGCCTTTTTCGGTCACGTCGCCCGCATCGAGCACCAGCACATCCGGACGCTCGGCACGGACCTTGGCCACGTATCCGGCCACATACGGAAGACCGCCCACGCCTTCATAACCCGCGCGGACGTGATCGTGAATATCGTTCGTGTGCAGGATCAGCAGCGACGCCGTTTCGCCCGCCGCAGTCCACGCCAGCAGCCCTACCAGTCCCAACAGCCAGCCCTTGCAAAGATTTCGCATGCTTGCCTCTCCCGTGCCGTTCGTAAAGACGGCATTATTCTATGTACCGCCCCAAATCGTCAATATTTCGACAAGTTGCGATGGAACCGGGTTTTGGCGCATAACGGTTTTCAATGAACAAGGATGCAAACGGCGAATACGATGTCGCAATCATCGGCGCGGGGCTGGCCGGCCTGTCGGCCGGCGCATTGCTGGCGAAACGCGGCTGGCGGGTGTTGCTGCTGGAGCGATCGAGCCGCGTGGGCGGACGCGCCTCGTACATCGAGCGCGACGGATTTGTCTTCGAGTATGGGCAGCATTCACACCGTCTGGGCCCGAATGGAATGGCCGCCCGGGTCTTCCGCGAACTGGGCGAAACCATTTGTTGGGCCGAACCAGCGGACAGCCGCTCCTACCTCTACCGCGAGGGCCGGATCTATCCGCGCCCGGAAAGTCCCATCGGTTTTTTACGAACGCGCCTGATGTCGTTTCCCGCCCGTCTTGCGTTTCTGCGCGTGTACAAGCGGCTGCTGAACGAAACTCCAGACCTTTGGTATGGCGCAACGCTGCTCGAATGGTACCGGGAACGGTTTCGCAATCCGGAAGTCGAACGATTCCTGTCTTTTCTCGGATTGACGGTCATGCTGCCCTATCCGGACCTCGTTTCGGCGGGAGAGGTCATCCACTTTCTGAAGCGCGCGGCCGCCTCCCCGGTAAAACAGGGGGAACCGCTGGGCGGCATGACGCAAACCCTCGGTACGTTGGAGCGCGTCTTTTCCCGGCACGGCGGCCTATTGCATCGCGCCGAGCGCGTTCACGCCATCGAAATCGAAAACGGCGCGGCGGTTGGCGTTCGCACGGATCGCGCGATCTATCGGGCGGCGCGGATTGTCACGGCCTTTCCGCTGTTCCGGCTTTTCGATCTGGTTTCGGACGAATATTTCACGCCGGACTTCGTGCATTACGCCCGGCAAATCCGGCCCTCCAGGGGAGTCAGCATTGATTTCGTGTTCGACGAATCCGCGGCGATCGCTTCCGGTAGCATTCTCGGCGTGGAGTTGCCGTTATGGGTCAAACTCCGCAGCAACAATGCGCCCGGGATGGCGCCGGAAGGAAAATGCTTCGGCACATGGGGGCTGCTGCTGCCGCCGGACGCCGAAGCAACCGTCCGTGAAGCGGATCGAGCGGAAGCGACCCTCAAGCGCATCATGGAGGAGGTGTTTCCCGCTCTCTTGGGCAAAGTCCGCGCCGAACGCCGTTTGCTCATCCCCGTTGTCAACGGCAATATCCTAACCCCCGCCCAGTCATATCCGAACCGGCCGGATATCGTCTCGCGCGATGTGCGCGGACTCTATTTCATCGGCGACACGACCCGGGGTGAAGGATGCAGTGGCGACATCGCGTTTTCGTCGGCCCTCAAACTGGCCGAACGGCTGGGAACCCCCTGAAGAAAAGGGGGTTCCCACCATCAGTCCCACTTCGATTCCCGTCTTCTGGCGGTAAATCGGCAGTTGAACGCGGCTCTTTCGACCAAACCATGGACGAGATGGACATTGTGGACCCAGTGGACTTCACCCGCAAGGGGATTGATTTTCTTGTCCATTTCGTCCACAAGGTCCACG
>Ga0101944_10001537_pt1 | contig 46935 bp, 43 predicted proteins | sample DewCreD2012metaG_FD_75245 | JGI IMG/M metagenome (GOLD analysis project Ga0101944, IMG submission 75245) | Hot spring sediment bacterial and archeal communities from British Columbia, Canada, to study Microbial Dark Matter (Phase II) - Dewar... ... | reverse complement strand
CATTTCTCTTGCCCCGGAAATTCCTGAAAATTTCTGGTTGATTGATGAGTGTGTCAGCCGCGGTATAACCGTTGCTGCCGGTCATACCAGTGCCACTTTTGAACAAATGCAGATTGCAGTTCAGCGGGGAGTGCGTCTTTTAACCCACTGCTTCAATGCCATGAGCCCTCTGCATCACCGGGAGCCGGGCGCCGCAGGGGCGGGACTCGTCATGCCCGAACTGCGTTGTGAGCTGATTGCCGACAATATTCATGTACACCCCATTGTCCAGCGGATTCTCTACCAGCTGCGTGGTGTGGAAGGAATTGTCCTCATCTCGGATAGTACGCGGGTTACGGGATTACCCGATGGTCAATATATACTGGATAACCGGCCGGTTCAGGTCAAGGGAAGCAGGGTGTGCTTGATGGACGGCACACTGGCGGGTAGTGGCCTCACACTGGATTTAGCCCTTCACAATTTTATGAATGCCACCGGCCTCCCGTTGGAAAAAGCCATTCTGAGCGCCTCTCTGTATCCTGCCCGCCTGCTCGGCATCGCCCATCAAAAAGGCAGTCTTGAACCCGGCAAAGATGCCGATTTATTTCTCATGGATCGGGCCGGAAAAATACTTATCACCATTGTAGAAGGCAAAATCGTATACAATGCCGAAGAGTAACTTGCCGCTTCGCTTGAAAACTCCTAAAATGAATTTGATGATAGATTTCTAATAATAAAGTTGTAAAATGCTGATGATGGCAATGCTATAATTTCAGCGTGCGCATTGTCCAACCAGAAAATTGAGGAACCTTAATTATGATGCGATTTGACCGTTTTACCGAAAGAGCACAGGAAGCCGCCCAACGCGCTGCTGAAATCATCCAGCGTTATGGGCATAATCAGATTGATACGGAACATATCTTGTTGGCGTTGATCGAACAGCCGCAGGGGGTTATTCCGCAAATTTTGGAAATTCTAAAAGTAGATCCGCAGGTAATTTCTGAACGCCTGGATTATATTTTGCGCACCAGCCTTCCGCGTCTGAGCAGTAAAAATAGGTGAGGGTACCTTTAAGGTAATGAGTTCCATTTTTCAAATCTTTACGGAAAATTATTGGAAGTTTTACTGGCTTAGAGGTATCGACGTATTCTTTATTTTTTGCTGAGGGTATATTTAGTTTACCCGTTGACGCTACAATATTATTACTATCTATTTTTACACTCAGAATCGGGATTGCGTTAACGTGATAACCCTTGGCTGGTTTGAAGTCGAATAAAATTTCGCTTGTATCGCCGCCAGTGATTGTCTGGTTTTTTAATGTAATATTAATGTTCACGTGTTCGTTATCTGATGAAGATTTGATCGTGGATTGCTGGGTATAAGGTATAAAAAGGCAGATGGTGATCAGTATGAGAATAGTTTTCATTTTATCATTATGTATTTGTTTTAGATTATTGTTAATAAATTAATGAAAATTATTTAAATATAAAATTATTAATATAATCGAAAAATCATTAAAAGTTGTGTAAATAAATGAAGTAGCATTGCATTACATACCTATTCTTTAGTGTTTCATACTTTCTGGTGAGCCATTTTCAAATTATAGAGTGTTAGATATGTTTTGCGTTTACCATGAGACCACTAGGAGGGACTCAGGGACGAAGGATTATGCTGAATTACTCAGTATTCCTATGTATTGATAAAACACAAAACCACAGAGAGCGCAGAGAGAAAAAGGCGTCATCCTGAGCGGAGACCCTGTCCGCCTCTGGCGGAGAAGGGTTATGAAAAAAAAGGTAGGCGTCACACTGAGCGGAGTCGAAGTGTGACGCTGAATGTTAAATATCACCGTCATGGTTCGTTCCTGAGATAAACTCAGGAGAACCTCCGCTCACCATGACGGTGGGTTTGATCCTGAGATAAGATTATACGCCAATTCAGGAAGCAGCTAAGTAAAAAAATATTTGTGACGTTAAGTACAAGTAACACCGTCATGCTTCGACTCCGCTCAGCATGACGGTGGGGTTTTTACCCTGAGCGAATTCTCTAGATGTCTCAGGTTAAGGAAAAGAGAATGTGGATATAAAAGAGACGTCATCCCGAGCGGAGTCCCTGTCCGCCTCTGGCGGAGAGGGGTTATGAAAAAAAAGGTAGGCGTCACACTGAGCGGAGTCGAAGTGTGACGCTGAATGTTAAATATCACCGTCATGGTTCGACTCCGCTCACCATGACGGTGGGTTTTTACCCTGAGCGAATTCTCTAGATGTCTCAGGTTAAGAAAAAGAGAATGTGGATAAAAAAAGAGACGTCATCCTGAGCGGAGTCCCTGTCCGCCTCTGGCGGAGAAGGGTGGGGGAAGCGAGAAAAATTGGGCGACACCCTGAGCGGAGTCCCTGTCCGCCTCTGGCGGAGAAGTGTGACGCTGAATGTTAATCATCACCGTCATGGTTCGACTCCGCTCACCATGACGGATGCTTCAATCCTAAGAACAACTCAGGAGAACCTCCGCTCACCATGACGGTGGGTTTGATCCTGAGATAAGATTATACGCCTATCACAATTCAGGAAGCAGCTAAGTAAAAAAATATTTGTGACGTTAAGTACAAGTAACACAGTCATGCTTCGACTCCGCTCAGCATGACGGTGGGTTCGATCCTGAGATAAACTCAGGAGAACATCCACTCAGCATGACGGTGGATGAGAACTGCTCTCCTCTCTATGTCCATCGTTGATTTCCCTCATCACATTCTGCAAATCAAAAAATCCGTTATTGTCATTCACTCTTTTTAACCTTCGGCTCTTGAACTCCCTGCAGTATTAATAGTCCGAGCAGGAAAAATATTCCCACAATCGCAATAGCGATTCGTTCGTTGGTGAAGCTGGCAACAAGTCCGTACACAAGCGGTCCGATAACCGCCGATGCTTTTCCACAAAGTCCGTTGTAAAACCCAAAATATTCAGCAACCCTGTCGGCCGGTGTTAGAAGAGCCATCAGACTCCGGCTTGCGGATTGGGAGGAGCCCATAGCAATGCCAGCAGATAATCCAATTATATAAAACCAGAATACGGTTTGGACAAAATAGGCTCCTACAATGGTGGCGATCCAGATGATCAAAGTAACCGAAATGGTGCGCTTCGGTCCGATTTTATCTGTAATCACACCAAATATTACCGAACCGATAATTGCGCTTGTTTGAATTACTGCAAAGAATATAATTATATCTGCGTCTGATAAATGCAATGTGTTTGCCGCAAAAATGGAGGCGAAAACTATTACTGTACTGATGCCATTATTGTAAAGAAAAAAAGCCGCAAGGAAACGTCCGAGATGAACCAGTTGCTTGTCGATAAATAGTTGTATAAGCGTATTTTTCGCCTGTTTGAATCCGCTGAAAAATGGAGATGTAATTTTTTGATGTCCCGCCGGTTCCGAAACTATGAAAAAAAATGGGAGAGAAAATATCAAAAAGAAAAGAGCCGCGACTACAAAAGAAATTCTTACATGAAACAGATAGGATGGATGGTCAGCGGGGGGGAGAAGCAGAAAAATAATGAGCAGAACTGCAAGCGCACCAAGATAACCCATTGCGAAACCGTAGCCAGAAACACGGCCATATGATGTTTTATTTGTAATTGACGGGAGAAAAGCGTCATAGAATACGATTCCCCCCTCAAATCCTATATTGGCGCAAATAAAAAGGAACATGCCCAGTATTATCATCCCTTCGCGAACAAAGAAAAGGAGTCCTGTACATAAAATAGAAATACCTGTAAAGAAAATCAGTGTAATTTTACGGCGATTTGTTGAATCTGCAATTGCGCCGAGCGGCGGTGAAAGTAAAGCTGTGATCAGCATGGAGATACTGACTGCAAGTCCCCACAACCATTGTTCCCCTCCAGCAACGTGATTTGCAAAATAGCGTGAGTATATAACAGTTACAACCACTACCGAGAAGGCCGTATTAGCAAAATCAAAAAGTGTCCAGGCGAATATTCTAAGTTTGGTCTGAGACAAAATGATTAACCTTATTCAGTTTACCCTTTGGGTTTCGTGGATTTTTTGTTTGAAGTATCGCTTGATAAATTATGATCTATCAGTCCTCTCCCGGTTTTATTCAGTTTGTTGGATTTCTTTAAATCTTCCAGAATTGCATCCAGAACACCGTTAATAAACTTTCCGCTTTGTTCAGTACTGAATAATTTTGCTACTTCTATCAGTTCATTTATCGTGACTTTTGGAGGTATATCAGGGAAATAGAGAAACTCAGTTATTCCCATTCGGAGCAGTATTTTATCAATATATGCTATTCTATCAAATTCCCAGTGAGCTACTTTTTTCTTGATTATTTCTTCAAGTTCCTCATTGTGTTGAATAACCTCGTGTATCAATTTTTTTGCGAATTCGAAATCGTCGTGGTGGTTTTTTAATTCACCCAGTACATCATGTATTACATTTGTGATTGGTTCTTTTGAGAGTTCATAAGCGTACAGGGTTTGTAAAACTTTTTCCCGCACTATTCTTCTTTTGTAGGTTTGCATAGATGTACAAATTTATTGAAATTCTTTGCGGAATTCAAATATAATGATATTTTTTGTGTTTAGTTAATTTTATTCTCTGATGATTTAAATCGCTTATCCAGCCATGTTAGAGGTAGATCGACATTGAAATAAATATCCAATTCTTCTTCGGAGTTGCCTTCCCGTACTGTCAAAACATCATAATTCCTACCGTTATGCTTTTGTAATTTTTGTGATATTACAGATAATTTAAAGATCATCGTGATTGCGTATTCTTCACTGGTTGATATTACAACAAAGGCGGTGTCATACGAATGACCGTCGCCCGATTTAAGGATTGATTCTAACAATCCAATTGCAAAATTTTCATGTTGGGCACTTTTTTTATGTTCACCGATTTTACTGTACACCATGGCGGAGATAAGGTGAGCCAGAATGTTTAAGTAGTTTTTCCCCAGAATTGTATCTAATGTTTTACATAATTCCTCATATTTGCCATTTTCGATGTCGTCAAGAATAGTTGAATAATCTTCATATTCATAATCATAGGGGTTGTAACCGGCAGAGGAAGTATAAGATAACCGTAATTTCGTGAAATCTGTGTTTTCTGGATCTGTCAAAGCATCGGAAAGTATCTTTTCGTATTCCATTAAATGTCTCCTTTTTGCAAGATTTAAATTTGTTATTTATTCTTGACCAATTATTTTTTATCTTTAAGTTCAGAAAGTTCTTTTAGTGCAGGTAAGAAATCGGGATTTATTGATATTGCTCGCCGAAATGCCAACTCCGCTTCTGCGACATTATTTTTTTCGAGCATCAGAATACCGTAATTATACCAGCCACGATAATTTTCGGGTTGAAAACGTAACCCTGTCCGCAAAGATGAGTCGGCCGTCACCAGATCCCCTGTAAAATATTGTGATGTGCCTAAATCTATCCACGCATCACCAAAACGGGGATGAAGTTCAATTGCCTTTTTAAAATATGCAATTGCACTATCCTGATTTTGTCTTTTCACAAAAATGTGCCCCAGACTATAGTAAATATTTGCCTGAAAAATTTTCCAACTTCCACCTATTCTATATTCACTTGAGTACTGGTATTCGGGTTCATAAATAGGTTGTCGGTTAATTCGGAGGCGGGAAAGTATTGACCGATATGTATTTTCTGCCGTTTCAATTTTATTTTGCATTATTTGTATTCCTGCAAGCACTGATTCTTCATAAAACCTATCTTCAGGATACATTTGTAAATATGATAGCAATGTAGATTCTGCTCTATCAAAATGGCCAAGATCTGTTAGTGCGATAGCAAGATCGACGTAGGCAATGGGTGAATATGGTTTTAACCTTATCGCCCTTTGCGAATACCATATCGCCTCTTCAGGTTTTCCCTTGATTGTATAAAGATGAGCGAGATTGGCGAGTGCATCGTATGATTCGGGAAATAGACTATACTCCTTATGGAATTGCTGGATCGCCTTGTCATAATTACCTAACCGCCACTCAGCTGTTCCCCAGTTAAGATGAACGTCCTGTATTGCTATTTTATCTGTCGGTATTTTTTCGTAATATGCAATCGCATTTTTATAATTTCCGGCCGCAAGTTCAAGATTTCCAATTGCAAAATTATCGGAAGCGATATTCCCCTTTTGAAAACCAGTAATATTGCTGTTTACTATAACGAAAAGAATTGTCAATGAAATTCCCCATCGGATTAACTTATTTTGCAAACGATTTTTGAAGAGATCATAAATCCTCTCTACCGCTCGCCCGGCATATATAGCAAGAAAGGGAATGACAGGCAGTCTGAATCTATCGCATACAAAAAAAAGAACTATAAGTATAGTATATAAAATGATGAAGATAATTATTTCAACTCCTTTTTTTTCAGTCCAACCAAGCCATAGGCCGAATAGTCCTAATGGACCAAGAATCCAGAAACCGAGTGGGAGATAAGTCAGGATTTTTGAAAATTTTTCATAAAGATAAAAACTGCCGTTATTGGGAATTTCAATTGAATTTAGGAAATAATAAAGTTTCTTACCCAGAAGTGTAAGAAAACCCGCAGGTGAATTTATAATAAATTCAAAAGCCTTGGATCGCCAGTAGTTGTCTATTTCTGAAGCAGTTGGTTTGCGGCCCAGCAGTTCGGCAACAGGTTGTTCCATATCTATGTTACCCCACCTATTTCCCGATGGACCTGGGAGTGTTGCACTAAAACCGTCGGCGGAGGGATTATTTCCTAAATAAAAATTAATCCCTCCCTGCGATGCTATCAATACAAAATTGCCTCCAGCAAGGTAATTTCTTATGGTAACAGGTGCTATCGGTAGAAGTGCGGCAATTAAAAATATTGAGGCAGGATATAAACCTGATCTTTTTTTCTGTTGCTCTTTGAATGTGAAAAAAATAATGATTGCGAAAATTAGCAGGAGGGGTAAAAATAATGGTCGGGTTATGCATATAAGTCCGGCCACCATTCCTAAAATAAAAATCGGCAACGGGCGCGGATTTTCTTTGAAATAATACCACAAGGTGAAAAATATTATTAGAAGAGGTATTAGTATCGATTCAAATAGTAGTTTATTTTCTATATAAATAAGTGGTGGATATGTTGCGAGTATCAGTGTTGCGATAACAGCGGTTTTTTTACCGAAAAGTTTTCTGGCGAGGAAATAAAGAAATAAAATACTGATTGTTCCCAGAATATGCTGGATAATTCGTGGTATAATTATATCGTATCCGAATATGGCAAAATTTAATCCAAGCCAGTAGGCATAAAGAGGTGCGCGGAAGAAGATCACATCCCCAAAGATATTTCCATTTGCTATCGATAGTGCCCAATTTCGGTGGAACAGTTCATCAAGACGTAATTGAGTAAGAAATAACGTCTGTTTCATCTCGATGAGATAACCTATTCTCAGGGTAAGAGCAATGACAAGAACAAGGAGTAAGTACCATCGCTCATTTCTCGAAGTGTGATCCTTGAGGTATTTTATCATCTTTTAGGTTTTATTGATTTTTTAAAATAAAAATTAGTCTTGATTAAAACATTATTTTATTTTTGTTTGCGGGATTTTTTTAATTTATCCCACATTGAGTTTAAAAGTTGTTGTAATCCTTCTCCGGTAACTGCTGATATCATAAAAACCGGAATAGATTTCTTGAATTTCAATTTTTGTAATGATTTTTTTGCTTTATCGTCGGCGAGATCAATTTTTGTAATTGCAATTATTTGCGGTTTATTACACAGAGTTCGGTTGTATAAACGGAGTTCGTTCAATAATGTTTCATAATCTTTCCGTGGATCGGTGGCAGTGCATTCAATTAAAAAAACAAGGACTCGTGTTCGTTCTATGTGCTGAAGGAATTGAATCCCCAACCCTTTACCTGCGTGAGCACCTTTTATTAAACCGGGCATATCTGCAACTACAAAACTTTCATATTCACCAAATCGGACTATACCCAGGTTTGGTATAAGCGTTGTAAAAGGATAATCTGCGATTTTTGGTTTCGCCGCTGAGATGCGCGATATTAAGGTTGATTTTCCAGCATTTGGAAGGCCAATTAGACCAATATCCGCAAGTAATTTTAATTGAAGATCAAGAGTCCGTTCTTCTCCCTCCGTACCCTTCTCGGCAATCCGTGGTGCCTGTCGGGTTGAAGTTGCAAACTCTGCGTTCCCTTTACCGCCTTTTCCTCCTCTTGCCACAATTATTTCTTCTCCATCTTTTGTAATATCGGCAATCCGCTTGCCTGTTTCATGATCAGTAACGATTGTACCCAGTGGTACCCGAAGAATCACATCATCCCCGCTCTTTCCCGTTTTGTTTGCACCTTTCCCATGATCGCCGTTAGGTGCAAAATATTTCCGCCTGTACTGGAAATCCATCAGTGTTGTTAATTGTTTATCTCCTCTTATCACCACATTTCCGCCATCGCCGCCGTTGCCGCCGTCGGGTCCCCCTTTTGGTATATACTTTTCTCTCCGGAAACTGACTATTCCGTTTCCTCCTTTGCCACCTTTTACATATATGAGAGCGTGATCAATGAACATATATTAAACAGCGGTAATTTCGGTGCGGTAATTTAATTTTTAACATTTTTTTAAGTGTTCTGATAGTATTGTTTCATTACAATTGATGTAAACTTCTGGGCTTCGTTGCTGTAAGGGTCTGTGTTGTATGTAATAAACACTTCATCAATTATTTTAGATGCTTGTTTCCATGTTGTACAACGTTTTAATGCGGAGATTGTTGTGTTGTATGATCTTTCATCGTCTTTAAATATTTTCTTAATTATCCGTTTTTTTTCAGAGTCGGTTATAAGAAAATCATTTTTTGTCTGTTCACGTGATAAATCAGAAGTATCTGAATTTTCATCCTTAGAAGTATCATCATAAACTTTTTTTAGTTCGCTATCATCCTCAGGTCCTGGTTTTTCGACTGCAAATGGTCCAAGCGTATTATATATGTCGTCCAGAATTGTCATTAACTCACTATGTCGTATGGTATCTTTTCCCTGTACAATTTCTCCCTCCAATCTTGGATTCACAGTTATAAGTCCTTTATCATCGAAAAACTTAATAATCGCTTTTATCGGCAGTTCATTGTCACCCATGTTTTTCGGGTAATCAAAGAAGGTATATACTGGCAATAGCAAATTTGCCAGCTCTTTGCCGGTTCTTCTCCGCAGATATTCTCCGTCAATTTTCCAGATTAATGTTTTAAATTCGTCACGTGTTAGTGAGGTAATATTTTTATTGGAGAGATAGTGTCCTAATATTTCACCCATGTACTGATAAGGTTCAAACAATCGGAGAACCGGTTTAATTTTTTCAACCGGAACTGTATCAGTATGAACAAAAAGGATATTTGTAAGTGTCCATTGCGGTCTGATGAGATAATTTATTAAAAGATGTACTGTGTCATCAATACGGCTGCTAAGCGTGTGTAAATCAAATTTGAAATTGTGTATAAGCAGAACATTCATCTGATCCTGGAGGTATTTGATTTCAGGATTTGTAAAATCAAATATGCTGTTCCTGTGAAAATTTTGAAGTTCTTCCTGTAGTCTGTTTTCAGTATCTCTATGTAAAAACGACTTCAATACGGAGGGAATATCTGCGGCGAGGATATCTTTTAATAAAATATTATTATTTTTATTTTGGGATAATTTATCAATTACAGCTTTGATAATTACCTCAGTTTCGCGTTCGAACACCTGTTATCGTCCTTTCTTAATGATGGAATTTACACGATCAATTTCTTTTCGTGCTGCAGATTTGAATGTTGCATCAATCCCGGGTCTGTCAATAATTTGCTGGTACATCCCGATTGCCTCGTCAAATTTTGATATTTTTTCATAAGATTGACCTGCCATATAAAGAGCTGTTGCGGTCCAATTGACCTTTCCCTGTTTGCTGACAACGTACGGGACTTTCAAAAATTCCAGTATAGCCTGCTGATAATCACCTTTATAGTAATATGCTTCACCAATATTGTAGCGGAGTTCGGCTTCTAAAAGACTTCCTGCTTCCGCGATAAGATTTTGCAAATGTAGTATTGCCTGATCGTAATATCCGAGTTTAGTATAGATTGTACCCAATAATATTTTTTTGTCGATTAAGTTCTCATCATTTGGGAATCTGTCTATAAATTCGCGCGTGACTTTCAATGCTTCGTCGTACAATTTTACAGAACTGTACGCTTCAATAAGATTATTCATAGCATAGGATAATATATCTCCGGCACGTTCAGGAGATTTTACAATTTGCTGATAGTACCTGATTGCATCTTCATAACGCTCAGCGTTAAAGTGCATATTGCCAAGAGATAGAAGAACACGTGGTATAACATCGGAGTCGGGTGAATTTTTAAGTAATGATTCATATTTTTTTGCTGCTTCTTCAGGTTTATTCATCTGCTCAGATATTTTTGCTAAATAATAATTAGCCCAGGGTGAAAATCGTGTTTTGTCGTAATCACTCGTAACGGTGGTGAACAGTTTTTTTGCTGTTGTGTAGTCCTGATTACGGTAAGAAATGAGGGCTTTTTCGTAGGTGAACTCTGCATCATACGACTTGCTTCTTGGAAAGGATTTTTTAAATTCATTAATCATCTTTTCCGATTCGCTAACGTTTCCGCTCCTCATGAGCGCAACTATTGCACGGGAAGTATATGTCACAATGCTATCCTGAACCGTGGAAGATTGTGCTAAAAGTTTGTAATGCTTCGCAGCATCAGCGTACTGTTCTGTTTTAAATAAAATATCTGCAATTTCACCTGATGTGGATTTATGTTCTCCTGTTGAACCTGCAAGTTTGAAGTATGAAGAAGCATGTTTTATTCTTCCTTCGGCTTTAGCAATTGCACCAAGAGTATAAAAAGCCCTGCTTGCATAATTGCCTGTTCTGTTATTTAAAAGATAATTTCTAAAGTATCGTAATGCTTCTTCTCTTTTTCCTGATTTTTCATAAATTGTTCCGATAAAATAATCAATCTCCGGTATATTTTTAGCATGTAGAAAAATATCTGACTCCTGATACAATTTAGAGGTATAAATCTGTAGTGCCTCATCATATTCACCGATTGCCATATATGCTGATGGAAGATTTTCTAACGCTTTTTGTGCTAAATTTGTGTATGGATATTCCTCAATAATTTTCTTCCAGTAAGTTATTGCCTGATTGTAATTACCCTCCTGATCTGCAATATTCCAGAGGGCATCAAGATAGGCATTTGTCTTGAGTGTTATTTTTAATACCTGTTTCCAGTTTGTTAATGCGGAATCTTTCTGATTTTTCGATTTATAAATTATTCCTTTGAGTAGATATCCTTTCTGCAGGATAGATTCTTCGCGGGTTTTTTTAATTAACTCTTCGAGAGACAAGAGGGATTTTGTGGTATCTCCAAGGAGTAAATAGTTTCTGCTCAGATTGTACAAAATCTTATCGCGGTATTTCGAAGCAGGGTATTTTTTTAATAGATTGTCGGCTGATACGATATTATCCTCTGGTGAGTTGCCTTCTGATTGGAGTTGAAATTTATAATATTCCGCTTCTTCTACATATGGCGAGTTTGGATATTTCTGGATGAAATCCAGGTATGCTGAAAGGGCTGAGGCAACATATTCTGAATCTGTTTCTGATAGCATGTGGTATGAACGGGCGATCCAATATTTTGCCCCGGCTTTTCTTTCTTCTGTGGTATTTTCCGAAATAATATTCGAGAATTGTCGCGCAGCTTCCTCATAATCTTTAAGATCATTAAAATAGATTTCTCCAAGTTTATATGATATTTCACTTTTTGGTTTACCTTCGAGCATTTCGCTCATGAGGCGGGCAAGTTTTTCCATACCCGCATCTCTATTTTTTATTTTATGATTTTTAAGATATTCAATTTCGCGTTCTATTGCTTCATACTCTGAATTAGCAGGATATTTGTTTTGGATAGATTGGTATGTTGAGGTACATTCATCATAATTACCGAGCAATTCCTGACAGCGTGCGATACCAATAGATGCAGTCACGGCATTTTGGGTCAATGGATAATTTTCAGCGATAAAATTGTATGTTAAAATTGCTTTATTATAATCCTTTAGTTTATCTTCATAAATTTTTGCAAGTTTTATCGCCACCAATGGTGTAAAAGTTGTATCTCTGAATTCTGTCAGAAGTCGGGAGTAATATTTAACCGCGTCAGCCGGTCTGTAAGTGGAAATCATAGCTTCAGCCGCAAGAGCAAGAGCATTTGCCCTGTAAATGTGATTCTCGTCTTTCAGTATTTCAGTTGCTATTTTGATCGCATTTTTATAATCGCTTGCTTTATATGCAGCAATTCCAGCTTCAATTAATGCTCGCTGTCCGATATTCTCTGTTTCCTCCTCTTTACGCACTGCTTTTTTATTTCCGCTTTCTGTTCCATTCCGACTTAATTTAAGAAATGTATTGTATGCTTCCGTAAAGTTGCCCATCCTGTTATAGACAGTCCCCATTGCATACAGGATTTCCTGTAATAATGGTTGTGAAGTATTTTTATCATTCAGAGCCCGTTTCAGATGTTCCAGTGCTCTTGTGTTATTACCCTCTGCCATTGAGAGTAGGCCAAGTTCATAACAAGCACTCGGATAGGCAGGAGTATTTTTGTAGGATATTATTATCTTGTTAAATGTTGATTCTGCATCAGTATAGAGGCACAAGTTGGTTTGTAATTTACCGAGTGAAAATAGTGCACCGGCTTTAATAGCGGGTTGGGCATCGCTTTCTGCAACCCGTTTAGCTTCACGCTCGGCAAGTTCAACCTGTCCTTCATCTGCATAAAGTTCGCTTATTGCAAGTCGTGCCTGCAATGTATGAGGGTCGTTTGGATAATCTTGAATTATTAATCTGAAATTTTTCTTTGCGCTTTCACGGTCATTCATTTGTCTGTATAATTTTCCCGCGCTCAGGAGGGCTTGAGGGACCAGCTGACTTTTAGGATGGAATACTTTTACTCTTTCGTATGCTGATGCTGCTTCAGCATAATTATTAAGAGCGAGAAAGGCATCTCCAACTTTTAACCAGGCTTCGGGTGCTCTGGGGTGTTCGACGTATGACAATGCAAAGTTCTGAAATGTTATCCGTGCTTCATCATACCTTTTTAATTGCATTTGTGTCATGCCAAGATAATAACGCGCCTCTATGCTATTTGAGGTATTGGGATATGTTTCAATGAAATTTTTTAATTGCTGTGCCGCGAGGTCATACATCCCGTCGTTGTATAACCCGACTGCAAGTTTGAAATCGGCGTTCTCCTTTTCCTGTCCGATTAACAAAAATAAAGGCGTGATGTAGATCAGTACAAGAATAAAAAGATATGATTTCGTTTTTAAATGTCTTGACATATTATTTTTTCAGTAATTTTGTTAAAAGTGCACACTTTTCGGCTTTATCAGTCGATTTAAGCGTTGTTGTAATCACTATTGAAATATAAAGATATGGTTTATCCATGAGTTGTGCAAACATGAGTTTAATATTGAAATATCCTTTATTATCTGCTATATTACGGCAACTTTATTTTAATCTAATATAGAGGAGATCAGTTAAACTTATGATGAATTATATCTGGCTTGCACTGATTATTCTGGGAATTGTTGCGGCAGTAGTCAATGATTGGTTAGATATATCCTCGAATAAGTATCATAATGGTGAAGAATATTCTGTAGAGATATTTTTTTCAAAGGATATTCCATTTCCATTAGAGGATGCCAGGACGTATCCCTGTTCAGTCAGGGTAAAATCGTTGTTTGATATATATCAGAAGGCAGAATATACTTCGTCAGGCAGGGTGGGCGGTTTCCTCAGGATTATGGTTGATGAGAATACACCGCCTCTCTGGAGAAGCATATCAGAGGCACAGTCGGAACCCGGATCTATCAACTCCCATCTGGTTATTAATTCCGTTGAAGAAAGTAAAATAAATGGATTGTTGAAATTTGAACCTGTTAAATTCGTCAAGTTGAAATCTGTTACAAACGATGGAATTGTAAAATATGCAAAAATTGCCGTTGAACTTGCAATTGGTCTGATTGGAATAATGGCATTGTGGCTGGGGGTAATGAAGATTGCAGAACAATCTGGTTTAATAACAAAAATATCTAAGTTTATTAAACCGGTTATGACAAAATTATTTCCCGATGTTCCTCCCGATCATCCCGCCATGGGGGCGATGATTATGAATATTTCGGCAAACATACTCGGTCTTGCTAATGCGGCTACCCCGCTCGGATTAAAAGCAATGGAGGAATTAAATAAACTTAATAAAAAACTTGGCACAGCAACAGATGCAATGTGTACATTTTTAGTTATAAATACGAGCAATGTGCAGTTGATACCCGCTACCGTGATAGCAATTAGAGCAGCTGCAGGTTCAGCGAACCCCACAGAAATAATCGGGCCGGTAATAGTGGCAACTACAATAAGTACTGTGGTGGGTGTGATTACCGTGAAGGTGTTAAGTAAATTGAAACGGAAGGGGGTTGAGGGGGAGAGGGAAGAGCTATGAGTGTAGAATATAGACAAGGTTTATATTTTATTAATATAAATATTGCTCAGGGATCCGATAGTTCGTCAAGGAAAGATTTTATCAAATTTTTAAATTACATGCATCGTTAAATATTTGAAACAGGTAATGTTAATTATACCAAGGAGAAGAAATTATATAAATGATCAACGAAGTCAATTATTGAAAAAAGAACTTGAAGAAATAAATAAATTTTAAACATAACCATAACTCTATGCTAAAAACATTCACTGACATATTAACCACACTTTCTGTTCTTGCTATTCCTGCTATTATTTTATTTATAGTTTTATACGGTGCGGTCAAGAAAGTCAAGATTTATGAAGTTTTTGTTGAGGGGGCAAGAGAAGGATTTAATATTGGTGTAAGAATTATACCCTATCTTGTTGCAATGTTAGTTGCAATTGGTATTTTCCGGGCGGGGGGCGCGATGGAAATTCTGGCCTGGGTAATATCGCCAATAACCAGTTTAATTGGTCTCCCTGCGGAGGCTCTTCCCATGGCAATAATGAGACCTCTATCCGGTAGTGGTGCGCTTGGTGTAATGTCAGAAATAATCCATACGCATGGCGCCGATTCATTTATTGGCAGACTTGTCTCTGTAATGATGGGAAGCGGAGAAACAACATTTTATGTACTGGCCGTTTATTTTGGTTCTGTGGGAATATCAAAAACCCGACATGCTGTTCCCGCTGGAATTGTTGCAGATATTGCAGGTATTCTCGCTACAATATGGATAGTTAATCTTATTTTTGGATAGACTTTCTTGATTTTTAGAGCCATTGTGGCTATATTCAATTTAATTATTTTTTAATCAGTGAAAACAAGTCAATAATTTCATTTTTTCAGGCACACATCAATTTCCCATGAAAATATTAAATAAAGCGATTGTTTGCGTACTTCCCGCCATTCCTAAAAAAATAGTTCGTATTTTTGCAAATCGTTATATTGCCGGCGATAAACTAGAAGATGCGGTCAGGGTAGTAAAAGATTTAAATTCAAAGGGGATCATGGCCACCCTCGATGTCCTTGGCGAATCGAATAAAACCAGAGAAGAATCTCTTGCTGCCCGCGATGAGATTTTAAATCTTTTTCCGGTCATAAAAAATGAGAAACTTAATTCGAATGTATCCATTAAGTTGACTCAATTGGGCTTGACTCTTGATAGAAATTTTTGTCTTGAGAATGTACGCTCTATTGTTGCCAGAGCGAAAGAGTACGGAAATTTCGTCAGAATCGATATGGAGGATTCAAGCACTACGGACGACACTCTATGGGTTTATCGTGAAATTCGAAAAGAATTTTCAAACGTAGGAATTGTACTTCAGGCATATTTGTATCGCACTGAACGTGATGCTGATGAATTAATTAAAGAGGGACTGGGACATTTTCGGCTATGTAAAGGTATATACATAGAGCCGGCATCAATAGCCATTAAAGATCATGATGGGATTAATAGAAATTTTGTGAAGGTGTTGAAAAAAATGTTAAGTGCAAAATCTTATGTTGGAATTGCAACCCATGATGATTTTCTAATCGATGCTGCTTACAAAGTGATAGAGGAATTGAAACTCAATAAAAATGAATATGAATTTCAGATGTTACTTGGCGTAAGGGATGAATTACGATCGAAGATTATAAAAGATGGTCACAGGATGAGAGTATATGTTCCATTTGGTACCTACTGGTATAGATATTCTATTCGAAGATTTAAAGAAAATCCGCAGATTGCGGGTTACGTGTTTAAAGCCTTATTTAAATGGAATTCACAAAAATAAAAACTCAATTTTAGCACTCATTACAGGAGACACAAATGGCAGATTTACAATCAGGAAGCGGAGGGAAACGGTATACACCGTACGTTCCCGCTGACAAAGTACTGACCGAATTTACCGGGAAGGCACTCTTCATAGGTTTAATTATGTGCATTGTTCTTGGTGCAGCAAACGCCTATCTGGGATTAAAAGCAGGTATGACAATCGCGGCGACTTATCCTGCTGCCGTGATTGGTATGGCATTTTTAAGATTAGTGAAGGGATCAATCCTTGAAGAGAACTTTGCCCGTACAGTAGGTTCAATCGGAGAGTCGGTTGCTGCAGGTGCAATTTTTACTTTACCGGCATTCTTTATAGCCGGAATCTGGAAGGAATTTTTTACTCCAGGCCATTATCTTCAATCGGCGCTTATCATGCTCGCAGGTGGGGTTCTGGGTATCATGTTCGTAGCACTGCTCAGGCGTGTGATGGTTGAAGATGTTGAGTTACCTTTTCCTGAATCTGTTGCAGCCGCAGAGATTCACAAAGCGGGTCGTGCGGGCGGGACAGGCGCAAAGTTCCTGTTTTCTGCAATGGGAATCGGAGCAATAATTCAAGCATTACGGAATTTCAAATTTTTTGCAGAATCATGGGAGCATTTTGTTCCATTTGCTAAAACTTCAATTGGATTACAATCAAGTGGGAGTGTCCCTGTACAGAGCGGTATACTGCTAAGTTCACCAGGTGTCGCCCCTGCTTACCTGGGAGTTGGTTATATCATTGGTCCAAAACTTGCCTCCCTCAATTTTAGCGGCGGTTTGCTCGCCTGGGGATTATTCGTTCCTATTATTACCTATTTTATAGGTCCTTCACTGATAGATGCTACCGCAACACCTGAAGAGGCAACATGGACAGCCATGGCGGTGAATGTATGGAGGTATATCGTACGCCCGATTGCTATAGGAGGAATGTTGATGAGCGCGGCATTTACACTGTTCAGAATGCGTAAAAGCTTGATTGCAGGTATCGGTCGTTCAATAGGCGATGTCAAAAAAGCCGCTACAGGTGAACATGTCAACATTAGAACAGAACAGGACATTAGTTTTAAATGGATAGTAATTGGAATTCTCCTTACAGGTATTCTGACCTTTTTTATTTACAACTTTTTTGCTAATGATGTTGTTGCAGCACTTGTTGCTACCATTGTAATGATAATTGCAGGATTTTTCTTTGCTGCTGTCTCGGGTTATCTTGTAGGAATAATAGGATCAAGCAATAATCCGATCAGCGGACTTACACTCTCAACTTTACTTGTGGCTGCGATCCTAATGGTGGCCCTCGGTATGAGGGGAGATGAAGGTGTTGCGGCTGTTCTGGGTGTTGCGGCAGTTGTATGCGTCGCGGCAGCAGTAGCAGGAGAGATGCTTCAGGACTTAAAGGTAGGTCACATACTCGGTGGTACCCCCTGGAAAATGCAGGTAGGTGATTTGCTGGGTGTCGGACTTGCATCACTGGTTATGTTTTTCCCTCTGGTTATACTTCACCAGGGTGATATTAACATGGGTGGCACCGGATTGGGCGGAAAAACATATCCCGCTCCGCAGGCAAGTTTGATGGCATTATTATCTCAAGGTATTGTAGGTGGACAGATGGCATGGCCATTGATTATAGTCGGTATGCTTATGGGACTCGGTTTTATTCTGATGCAGGTTAGAAGTCCGATGCTCGTAAGTGTTGGTATGTACTTACCGCTTGAAACTACATTCGCAATTTTCATTGGCGGATTAATCAAGGGAATAGTCGAACGTTTCAACATAAAATTGAAACACAACGATGCACAGAAAGCGCGTGTTGAGAATACCGGAGTTCTGCTCGCTGCAGGTCTTATAGCAGGTGAAGCATTGATAGGTTTATTATTTGCCGCTATGGCTGTTTTTGATATCAAGTATGATGTCTGGATACCGTCGCTTTCATCAATCTTCCCTCTGCCATTTACAATTAGTATGCTGGTCTTTATATTCATTGGCTGGATATTGGTAAGATATCCAATAAAGCACGCAGGGAAGCCGGATGAGCCGGCTCCACCAACGGCTGTAATGTAACAGTGTTAGGGAAAGAGAAAAAAGTAGCGAGGGGAGAACAAAGGAACCTGCTGGAGATAAAACCTGTTCGAAATCTTGAATGGGAGATTGAACCGAACGGATCCGTTGTTCTCCTCGTTCCAAAATTCAGGAATAAATATTTAGTTAGATATATCCTTCCGCATTTAAAAAAGCCTCACTTCCGCGTGAAGCTGGATGAATATGGAAGTTTTATCTGGAAAATGATGGATGGCAAGACAACGGTTGGAGAAATATCAGAAAAGTTAACCGTTACTTATGGAGAAAACTTCGACCCAAATTATGAACGGATTGGAAAATTTATAGCAAGTCTTGCGTACAATAAATTTTTAATGATTTGAGTGATGATGTTGTAAACACACTCAAAGTAAAGTTGATTAGATTATAATTTATTTATCTCTTAATTCAAAGGAGTTATATATGTCAGATGCCATTAAAGATTTAAAACCCCAACTTGTATGGAAATATTTTGCAGAAATTGCAAAAATACCTCATGGGTCAAAGAATGAAGCCGCAATCTCAAAATATGTTTATGATACTGCGAAAAAATTAGGACTTGATGCTAAGCAGGATAAATATGGAAATGTTGTTGTACGAAAACCTGCTTCACCCGGATTCGAGAATAAAAAAAGTATCTGTCTGCAGGGTCATCTGGATATGGTTTGCGAGAAAAATGAAGATAAAAAACATGACTTTACCAAAGACCCGATTGAGCTGGTTCGTAAAGGTAATGTTATTATGGCCAATGGTACAACTCTTGGTGCAGACAATGGGATTGCAGTTGCAACTAATTTGGCAATAATGGAAGATAAATCAATTAAACATGGTCCGCTTGAGTTTTTGTTTACAGTGGATGAGGAAACCGGATTGACCGGTGCAAACAATCTTCAACCTGGTTTTGTACAGAGTAAAACACTTTTAAATCTTGACTCCGAAGAAGAGGGGGCAATTTATGTTGGATGCTCGGGTGGAAGGGATACAACAGGTATCTGGAAAATCACGTTTGAAAAAGTTCCTGCACCTTATGTTTGTGCAGAATTGAACGTAAAAGGTTTGAAGGGTGGCCATTCCGGATTGGAAATAGACAAGGGGAGAGGGAATGCAATTAAAATAATGAACAGGGTATTAATAGCGTTATCATCAATTGGTATCAGGCTATCTGCTATTAATGGCGGGAATAAACGGAATGCCATTCCGCGCGAATGTACAGCACAGGTTTTTATTCCGAAGACGAAAATTGAAGAAGCCAGAGAGCTTGTCTCAAAATATAATACAATTATTAAAGCGGAATTGGCAACGGTCGAGAGAGATTTGAATATAGCCATAACAGACCTGCCCAAAGTAAAGAAGGGGAAGGTTGTAAAGAAAGCCCAGCAGAAAAAGATACTTCAAACGATTGCGGGTTTACCGCACGGTGTGATAAAAATGAGTGCTGATATTCCAGGTTTGGTCGAAACATCTACTAATGTTGCAGTAATAACTACTACCCCTAAAGATATTTCACTGGCAACGAGTCAGAGAAGTTCTGTAGCATCCGAAATTGACGAGATTTGCCAATCAGTCCGTGCAATATTTGAACTTGGCGGAGCTAAGGTTGAACAGTCGGATGGCTATCCAGGATGGAAACCCAATCTCGATTCAACAATACTAAAACTTGCAAAAGAAACATACAGATCATTGTATGGGAAAGAGCCTCATATAAAAGCGATTCATGCCGGACTTGAATGCGGGATTATTGGAGAGAAATATCCAGGGATGGATATGATTTCGTTTGGACCTACGCTGGAAGCAGTTCATTCTCCCGATGAGAAGATATATATTGATACTGTGGAGAAGTTCTGGAATTTCTTGCTTGCGATATTGAAGAATGCAGCGTAAAGTTTTTAAAACAAAAGGTAACCTTCAGCATTGTTTTCAGCTAAGCAGAAGGTTACCTTTGGCAAAGCTATTTCATCAAAATTAGTTTTTTGGTTTATAATTGTTTGCTTCATGAAAATATTTTATGATAAGGAGGTCGATGTTGCTTACATCGAATTATCGACCGATAAACTGGAAGGTGTGGTAGAGATTAAAGAAGGTGTGCATCTAGATATAACGGCCGATGACCGCATTGTTGGTATTGAATTTTTGGATACTTCCCAAAAGATTTCACTTTCCTCGTTGTTTGAATACCAATTAGCCGAAGACCTAGTTCATATTTGATTTAAATAAAATGCCTGTTCCCTCAGACTGAGCGTTGTGCTTTAAGATAAATTGATTTGACACTTCATTGGTAAATTTATATCTTATTAAAAGGCAAAGATATGAATATAGTAATACATCCACATGCTAGAGAAAGAATGCAAGAACGTGGGATATTGGAAGATGAAGTTTTTGCGACTGTCGAGCATGGTGAGCAATTTCCTGTAAAATACGAACGTTATGGATTCAGACGTAATTTTGAGTATGACTCTGAATGGCGCGGCAAACATTATAGAACCAAGCAAGTAGAAGTTTATGCCTCAAGAGAAGCTGACAAATTTGTTGTGGTTACAGTGATGGCAAAATATTTTTAAAATTGAAAGGGAATAAGATTATGACATTGACATATGATCCTCGATATAATGTTGCATATATAAAATTTAAAACAAAATCCACACAGGTTGAAACAATACAAATTAGTGATGAGCTTATTGTAGACATGTCGCCCGATGGTACCATCTATGGAATCGAACTACTCAATGCCAATGAACAATTGAAACGTGATGACAGCGGTAAATTTTATGTTATAAATGACGCGACAGGAGAAAAAGCTGAGATTGTACTTGATGTAAAGTAAATAAAGACGCCCGATCTCACTGACCGGGCGCCAATACCCTCCACGATTATGAAAACCTTGCGAATGTTCAGATTCAGTTGAAACATAGACAACATTCGGAAGGCTAAGCCAAACTTCCGACTTCTGGCTGTGAATTTACTTAGATAGAATTCAGATGTTTATGTTTGGTTAGTTTCTACAAATTCATTCCTTAATCCCTAAAAATGTTTCAAAATTATCTGGTGTTATTAAATCCATTTTGCAGGATGGATATGCATTTATAAATGTCTTAGGGAATTTTATTTTTGTTTTCGGATTCCATTTTAATTCGAATGCAAACATTTTGCCATTTACTTCTTCTATGTAATCAACTTCTTGCTGCATAGTTGTTCTCCAGAAATATCGTAATGTGTCGATGCTTTCATAATTTAAGAATTTCATACGTTCGCTAATAATATAATTTTCCCAGAGAGCACCAATGTCCGTACGTGTATTCAGTGAGCTAAAATTGTTGAGGATAGCATTGCGTATTCCATTATCATAAAAATATATTTTTTTCCCTTTTTTGATTTCGTTACGTACATTACGGTTAAATGCCGGAAGGCGAAAAACAACGAATGCCTTCTCAAGCAGGTCGATATATTTTTCCACAGTTTCATTATCAGCATTCACAAGCTGACCAATTTCGTGATAACTAACCTCACTCCCAATTTGTAATGCTAAGGATTTTAAGATTTTTTCAAGGATCACAGGTTTTTTTACATATTCTAATGTTAGAAGATCTTTGTAGAGGTAACTTCCTGCAAGCAATTTTAATAGCTCTTTTTCTTCACCGGGTTTTGTAATTATTTCCGGGTAACAACCAAAGATGAGTCGGTGCTCTAATAACCGCTTTTCATCAATAAGTCCGTGATGCTCAACCATTTCGAAGAACGAAATTGGGTGAAGAAGGTATTCATATTTTCTGCCAGTTAGTGGTTCATTGGTTTTATTAGCTAACTCAAAAGCAGATGAACCAGTTGCAATCACTTGAACATCTTTTATATTATCTGCAAACAGCTTAAGAGTGATTCCTATATTTGGGATACGCTGAGCTTCGTCTATGAAAACGATTTTGTGTTTACCAATAATGGCTTTTAATTTTGTTGATGTTGTATTGCTCAACATATCTCTCACATCAGATTCATCCCCATTAAGTAAAATCGATGGTAAAGACAGAGAATTGAGAATAGATTGGATCAAAGTTGTTTTACCCACTTGCCTTGGTCCGAGTAAAACAATAATTTTTCCTTTGAAAAGGCGTTCGGTTATTTTTTGTTGTAATATACGTTTTATCATATTTTGCGGTTGCAACCGCAAAAAAATATAACAATTTGCGGTTTAAAACGCAAATTAGCAAAAAATTTGATTTTTTTGAATTTAGATTGATAGCAATCAGTTAAAAATAAAGACGCCTTATCTCCCTGACTATACGCTAATACCCCCCTAAATTATGAAACCCTTGGAATGTTCCCTTTCAGTTGAAACATAGGGAATATTCGGAAGGTTCACTTATTCCCAAAGCCAAGCCTCCGACTTCTGACCGTGACTTTACTTGGATAGAAGTCGGAGGTTTACCAGGGCTATTTCATCAAAATTAGTTTTTTGGTTTCTATGTAATCAATCGCTTGCTGACTATTAATTGAGCGAGCTTGTAAGCGATAGAAATAAACGCCGCTTGTTAATCCCGATCCCTCAAATGTTACTTCATGATACCCTGCATCTTGCTTTCCATCCACCAGCAGAGTTACCCTTTGCCCCAGTGTGTTGAAAACACTCAAGTTGACATGCGATGCATGCGGTAAAGTGTATTTGATTATGGTTGATGGATTAAAGGGGTTGGGATAATTCTGCCATATACCAAACTCTGTTGGTATGGTAGTTTCCAATGTTCGTACATCCCATATCACTAGAATTGAGTCACCGATTCGAAGCTTGCCACCTTTTTCAATTACAATCCCAGGTTTTGTAGGTGTGGTTATAAATTGGAAAAGAGATTCACTATACACCATATATGTATATGGTAAAATTAAGTGAATCCTTATGTGCTACGAAAACGAATAAGATTCTCGGTAATAATGATAAGTTTTCCTTGTAAGTCTTCTTCTGAGAAATGATCAAATATATGTCGAAGCCGAGCATTCACTGTCGCTGATTTTGTGCTTCGTGTGCGAAAGATTATAATCCCGGGACCAAAACGGTGAGGGTCTTTAGGAAAAGCAGAAAAATCCAAATCAAATGTAATAAGAATTCTTTTTTCAGAAACTGATAACTTCCATAAATCTTCGTCGCTCGCTTCAGCGAGTTTAAGCATTTTGGTAGCTACAGTATTATGCCCAAGCGTGTGGAGATAAGATGTGGTTTTCGGAGGGATATTTTAGTCAAGGAGGAATTTCATGCTGGATTAATTTGTTCTACCGTATGGATTTCTTCATTTTCAATCATTAGACGAGCGTACTCAATCGCTGCCTTTATATCTTTTTCTGAAAGTTCAGGGTATTCCTCTATTATCTGAGTGAAATTGAATCCCTCTTCAATTAATCCCAAAAATACCGAGACCATAATTCTCGTTCCCTTAATGCGTGGTTTACCATGGTAGAATTTCGAATTTACAGAAATTCGATCAAAAATAGTTTTTTCTGCATTTATAATACATCATAATGTAGTTCTATTAGCTGCAGAAATCAATTACTTAAGGTAATCTCATCGCTACAGCAACATATTTCTTGTTCATTGTCGGATAGTTCACAAACTTCTCCCCATCCCAGTATTGTACCTTTTTGCGGAGGTTCTCGTAATATTCGTCGTTTAGTTTGGTTTTGAGTATCCCTTGTTTTTCAAGCTTGTGATGTAATTGCACAAAGGGGTCGGTATCGGTTACCTTTGTGCATACCATTGTTGAATCGTGGAAATAGTAGAGCAGAATTAAATGATAAGGAGAGCCGATTTCTTCCGCAACATGGACTTCTAAATAGTTTTCTCTCATACTGAATAGTTGTATTCTATTTCTCTTATGGATGGCAACAGTTTGTAGATCGTTCCTTGGGTAGAGAATATAATATTTTTCTTGTCCGATCGATGTTCCAATCTTGGAATATGTTAGAGGTGCCGGAGATTTACCATCGATTTTTTGAGGGTCGAGAACAATTATTGTAGCAAGATTATAACCGTTATTTTCCCCGCCACACACGATTTCATCTTTGCCATCTTTATCAACATCAATAGCGTGTATAAAATATAATGAGCCACTGTGCCAATATTCACTTAACTGTTTACCATTGTTGGCATCGATTTTTATAACTGCACAGGGATAAAATTCTTGGTGGATCGCAATTGCAAATATCTGAATTTGTCCATTGTTTTCAAAATCACCTACAAGAATTTTATCAATACTGTAATTATCTGTGAAGGTTTCTTGTCCGAATGTAGCGTTAGCATGAAAATCAAATTTCCATTTTTGTGAACCATTACTGAGATAACAAGATATAGTTTTTTTATCGCTTGAATTATCATATTCTCTGGCGGTAATAATTACTTCATTTTTATTGTCACCATCCACGTCTATTACAGTTACTATATTTTCGAACTCTTGATAAAATCGTTCATTTCTTAGTTTTTCCAGATCAAAATATATACCTATATGTTTACGCCACAACTCTTCACCATTTTTATTATACACAACTAAAAACTCATCCTTCGCTCTGGCATATGAGGGGTTAGTGTCCTTAAACATTGGTTGAAAAAGCAGTGTTGCAAACACAAGTGCTGCAGCTATAGATAAACCACTTACGACACGGATAGGATGAGTTTTAATATAACTAATAAATCGTTGTGCTAAAGGTCGATGGTAAGGTTCAATAATCTCCACAAATGTTGAAAGTGCATTATCAATCCGCTCATGGAGTGCGGGTTTCTTCTCAGGGAGTAAATGTCGTTGGCGGGTCAGGATTTTATCAGCAAACGCTTTATCGCGCTCTGTTGGTGAAGTGCTAATGTTTGCCTCTAAATCAACATAGAATCCCTTGAGCATTTCAGCATGCTCTCTACATAAAGCGCACTCCTCCAGGTGCAACTTGATTGCACTCTTTTCCTGTTCATTCAAATCATCAGGACAGATGAATAATTTTTCTAAAATTTTATCTTCAATATGTTTCATTGCCATTCTAAAAGTCGAATATAAATAGTATAAAATAATGGTAAAGCATTATCAGCGTAGAGCATATCGTATGGAGTAAATTCTTTCTACCCTAATCTCTATGCTCTTAACTTCCTTATCCACTATATATATTTCCACATTTCTACAATCTTCCATAAATTTCAATCCAGACTCCATAAATCCTTACTAATTTTCTTCTTTTTATATTTTTCTCGTAACTGATATTTCAGAGATCCTTCATCAACCTCGCTGCAAATTCTTCTCTTGCAATCTTCAACATATATTCCATTTTAGGTCTTAACGTGCTTTCATATGTTTCTTCATTTATTTGAATATGCTTTTTTAAATAGCCAAATAAAGATGCCTGGGATTCAAAGCCATTACACCAATCTATCAATATATCTGAGAGCGCATCAAAAAGTGCCTCGGCTTCTTTTCTGCTAACCTTTCCTTTTGCAAAATAAGTTAAAAATATCTTTTCTTTCAATGCTAATTCAACTTGCATGCGAATTCTTTCAATCTCAAATTCGGTCAATCCTTCGTATGAGAAAAATTCATCATCAACTAATTCAAGTTCTTGTTGATAAATTCTTTTAAAGATTTTTGTTATCTCAATTAGTGCTACCGAACGTCTGTAATTTTCTTGAGTTGTTAATATTTGATGAAGTTCATAAATAAATTCCGGTGTTTTGGGTAAATGGTTAAGTCTATTTCTCAACTCTAGCTCAAGTTCATCAATTGGAAATGGTTCAAGATGGTTCAGGGAATCGGCGTTTATTGGTTTTACAATTATACCACGAAAATCTTTAGCAAGTTGTAAATAATCAGATATTTTTATTTTGTCTCGTAAATTCCGATGGATCTTTGCCCCGTTTGGATCAATTTGAGAATAAAGTTGTGCAATCTGGGCATCAGCAAAACAAATGGTAAATTGTTTGAAAGCAAAGAAGAGATCAGTTTCGGGTATCTCTTCCAAATTATTATTGAGTGATTTGATGAAGTTTTCAATTTTTGGAAATTTGTTTTGATCATCTTTTATAAATGCCTCGGCAATACAATCGTAGGCTAAATCAGTAACTGTTAAACCTTGATGTGTGCAAAGTTGTGTTATTGATGTTCTAATGCAATTAAGATACGATTGGATGATAGAGCGACTTAACTGAACAATCTCGGTAAGTTCACTATGAGAGATGTTATTTTCAATAAGACGCGTGAGGTAATATTTAAGATTTTTATTAATCGCTCTCAATTAATAGAGTACCTATGATTTTAAATAATACTTTTTCTTTTTTGCTGTGGAACAGTATTTAATGTTGAAAAAAAAGAATCTTGTATAGTCTCTTTTTATATTATAAGGGAAGAAAAATCTAAGAAAAAATATTAATAATTATCATAATAATCAATTCTTTGCATATTCTCTAAAATTTGTCTATTTTTGATGAAATGCAAATAATTCCATTACCCCTTATCATCATTAAAATATGGATCAAATAACCAATCGAACTCAACCACCAGCACTTCTCCGCTGGATGGTACTCTTGTTTATAAGTCTGGCGATGTTCGGTAATTACTATATTTATGATAGTATAAGTCCTCTCGCCGATGTATTAAAAACTCAACTCGGTTTTTCGGATTCGGAAATCGGATTGCTTAATGGCATTTATAGTTTTCCGAATATCATCATGGTATTAATAGGCGGAATCATCATTGACAGGATAGGTACAAGAAAGTCGGTATTTATTTTTACGGTGTTGATCATGGTTGGAGCATTTATAACTGCAGTGCAGGGAAATATTTATACGATGGCGGCGGGTAGATTGGTATTCGGATTGGGCGCTGAATCCATGATAGTCGCTATCACAACCATTATCGCCCGCTGGTTCAAAGGAAAACAACTCGCATTTGCATTCGGATTAAATCTGACGGTCGCTCGACTTGGATCATTTATGGCATTAAATGCGCCTTCCTGGGGTAGAAGTTTGTATGAGTACTGGCAATCGCCACTCTGGGTAACCGTTTCAGCTGGATTGTTTGCGGTCATTTGTATAATTATTTATTATTTCATTGATGCATATGCATCAAAACGGTTTGATTTACCCAGGGAGGGTGAGCAGGAAAAAGTTGAATTAAAGGGAATATTCAAATTCGGTCCATCTTTTTGGTTCATCACAGCTCTTTGCGTCACGTTTTACTCTGCAATGTTTCCATTTCAAACATTTGCGATAAAATTTTTCCAGGAGGCGCATGGGACTACACGAGAGGTTGGCGGCAACCTATCAAGTATGTTGACGCTTGCAGCAATGATTTTCACGCCACTTTTCGGATTATTGACTGATAAAATTGGAAAACGTTCGCTATTAATGATGTTCGGTTCAATTCTTATTATACCAGTGTATTTAATAATGGCATATAAAGTCGACCTGGCAACACCGTTAGGAATCTCAGGATATTTTACTCTAAATCTGGATTTCTTTGATGTTCACTCTAGCATTCCAGCATATTTAATGATTCCAATGGGTTTGATGGGAATTGCATTTTCACTTGTTCCTGCGGTAATGTGGCCATCCGTTGCTTATATCGTTGATCAGAAAAAACTTGGAACTGCCTATGGCTTGATGACAATGGTCCAGAATATAGGTCTTTTTGTTTTCAATATTTTGATCGGTTGGGCAAATGATTTTGCGGGTGCCAGTGCTGAAAATCCTGGTGGATATACGCTTGGAATGTGGATATTCACATCACTGGGATTTTTTGGGCTATTGTTTGCGTTCTTATTAAGAAGAAGAGAAAAGATTCAGGAAAAAGAGACATCTATAACGATTAAATCAGATTCGATTTGATTTCATAAAAACTTAATAACCGTTTTGGAATAAATATGACAAACCAATTATACTCCGCTTCCATGATTGCTCTCCGCGATTGTATGGGAACAAAATCGGGAGAAAAAGTTCTAATTATTACAGACGAACCTTTACGAAATATTGGATATTCACTCTGGCAGGCGGCAAAGGATTTACAAACGGAGGTAATGCTTGTTGAAATACTTCCGCGTAAAACCAATGGTGAAGAACCGCCACCAGAAGTAGCCGAAATGATGAAAAAGGTTGATGTTGTTTTATGCCCAACATCAAAATCATTAACACATACTGATGCGCGAAGAAATGCAAGCGATGCCGGGGCAAGAATTGCAACACTTCCGGGTGTCACAGAAGAAATTATGATTAGATGTATGAATGCCGATTATAATAAAATTGCTGAGAGAACTTTTAAACTTTGTGATTTGTTGGAAAAAACAGAGTCGGTAAAAGTTACCGCACCTGGCGGGACTGATATCATCATGCCAATAAAGGGGAGAAAGGCACATGCAAGTTCCGGATTATTTCGTGAGAAAGGTTTATGGGGCAATCTTCCAACAGGAGAATCGTATCTTGCTCCACTTGAGGGATTGTCAAATGGTGTGGTTGTTGTTGACGGTTCAATGGCAAGCGTGGGTATGGTCAAAGATCCGATAAATATAATCGTCCGTAATGGATATGCTGAAGAAATTACAGGCGGAGAGGAAGCAAAGAAATTAAGAGAATTACTTGAACCGCATGGAAGAGATGCCTACACAGTTGCAGAGTTTGGTATTGGTACAAATGATAAAGCGATTCTTACAGGAAAAATACTTGAAGATGAAAAAGTTATGGGAACTATCCACATCGCTTTCGGTGATAATAAGTCGATGGGTGGTACAGTCCGAGTTGCAAGTCATCTGGATGGCCTTATCAAAAAACCAACTGTCTGGTTTGATGATAAAATAATTATGAAAGACGGCAAATTTGTAATTGATTTATAGTATGGTATCACTTTTGCATACAAAACATTTTTCTGTAGACGAAGCTCAAAAGGTCTTATCATCTATCATTCCACAGGTAGAGGAAATCGTACGATTAAAAAAAATACTTGATGCAAAGGGATATGATATATACAGGCACCAATATTTTGGCGGTATGGGACCTAATGGTGATAATATTTTCCCCAAAGAACTTGAAAAACTTGTCGAAATCGTCAAATATTTGGATAAAAATGGTATATTAATAAAAAGTTTTGATGCAGGATTAATCGATTTTCCTCATATTCGGTCTAATAATGAGGAGGTTTATTTGTGCTGGAAATTGGGTGAAGAAAATATTAAATACTGGCACACTTTAAGTGCGGGCTTTGCAGGGAGAAGACCGCTTTCTGAACTCTAATTTTTTATTTAATTTTAAATTTTTTTAGAAATATTAATATGAAAAAACGTAAGTATATCTATTTTGGAATAGCCATTATCGTAATTATTGTTGGTGTTTATTTCCTATTCATTTATGATGGTTCGGCTGATATTCAGTATCGAACTGAGAAGATTTCACGTGGAAACATCCTGCTTCAGGTAAGAGCAACAGGAACAATTAATCCTGTGCGTACTGTACAGGTTGGAAGTCAGGTTTCCGGTATTATTGAAAAAATTTATGTGGATTTTAATTCTGAAGTAAAAAAAGGACAGGTATTAGCGCAAATTGATTCCACATTTCTCTATGCATCTGTAAAGGAAGCGGAAGCAAGCTATGAACGTGCGCAGGCACAGGTGAATGAAGCAGAGCGTAATTATAATCGTACGATTGAACTTTTTAAAAAAGATCTCGTTTCACAGGCTGACCTGGATGCGGCTAAAACAAGTTACGAATCAGCAATGGCACAGCAGAAGATGGCGCAGGGGGCTCTGGATCGTGCAAGAGTTAATTTAAGGTATGCTGTCATTAAGTCTCCCATCGATGGAGTGGTTATTTCACGTGATGTGGATGTTGGTCAAACTGTAGCATCAAGTTTCCAAACTCCGAAACTTTTCTCAATCGCTCTCGATCTCAGGCAAATGCAGGTGGAAGCAAGCGTTGATGAGGCGGATATCGGTCAGGTAAAGGTCGGACAGGATGTTACTTTTACAGTTGATTCGTATCCTCAAGAACAATTCCGCGGAAAAGTATCTCAGGTAAGGTTATCACCTGTGATCGTTCAAAACGTAGTAACTTATACAGTAATAATAGATGTGAACAATCCCGATTTAAAACTTAGACCAGGTATGACGGCCACGGTATCAATATTAATAGACGAGCGGAAAGACGTATTGAGAATCCCGGCGCTTGCGTTACGGTTTCAGCCACCCGAAGAAATTTTGGAAAAAGTCAGAAAAAATAACAAAGAAAACCAGTCTGAAGAAAAACCCGTTGCAAAGCAGACCATCAGTGAACAACGAACGGGGGATACATTAACAACTCGTCGTGTACAATTTAGCCAACTACAGGGATCAGAAAAAGTAGGACGTCAGGGAAAAAATATGAGAATATCACAAAATCAGCAGGGTTCGGTGCCAAATATTGCAGGTCAAGGATTTTCTCTAAAAAACCCGATGATGCAAAAAACTGGTCAGGTCTGGATACTTAGAAACGGGAAAGAATTAAAAGCATTAACTGTAAGTACAGGTATAAGTGATAATCGTTTCGTAGAACTTATCACGGGTGATCTTAAAGAAGGTGATGAAGTAATTATCGGTACACTGAATAACGGACTCACATCGGTTTCGCGGCAAATGACTCCGTTCGGTCCTCCAATGATTATTGGTGGTGGCAGGAGATGAGTGTAGTATGTTTTAAAAGAATAAAATGGTAGAAGGTTTGTTTTTATGATGAGATTTATTGAAATATTGCGTATCGCCTTTGATGCTCTTCTGCGGAATAAAATGCGCTCTATCCTTACAATGCTCGGCATTATTATAGGTGTTGGTGCCGTCATTGCCATGGTCGCGATTGGTAAAGGGGCTCAAACTCAGGTTGAGGCTCAGATAAGCGGGTTAGGATCGAATATTTTGATGGTATTCCCCGGATCCACAAGCAGAGGTGGTGTTATGGGCGGCGCCGGAACCGGGACGGGCTTAACTGAAGAGGATCAGAAGGCCGTAAAAGAACAATGCCCAGCAGTCGCGTATGTAAGTCCGCAGGTTGGAAGCGGCGGACAGATAATCTATGGTAGTCAGAACTGGCAGACGAGAATAAATGGTGGGACAGTTGATTTCTTTGCTATTCGCGACTGGCGACTTGAAGCGGGAAACTTTTTTACAGAGCAGGATGTACGTGCTGCCACAAAAGTTTGTTTGCTCGGTCAAACAGTCGTGCAACAACTTTTTGGATCAGAGGATCCAATAGGAAAAACAATTCGCATTAGAAATATCCCTTTTCGGGTCATAGGAACATTGAAGGCAAAAGGTCAGAATGCAATGGGGATGGATCAGGATGATTTAATAATAGTTCCATATACGAGTTTGCAAAAAAGAATAATGGGTCACACACGCAGCTGGGGATTTATCGCATCCGCGGTATCCAAAGCGCAGATACCTCTTGCTCAACAGCAAATAAGAGACCTTCTCAGAATGAGGCATAATTTAGGACCGGGTGAGGAAGATGATTTTACTATACGAACACAGACAGAAATTGCGGAAGCTCAATCTACAACGGCGAATATTATGACAATTTTACTTGCAAGTATCGCATCAATATCCTTACTTGTGGGTGGTATAGGAATCATGAATATAATGCTTGTCTCGGTCACGGAGAGGACGAGAGAAATCGGCATCCGCATATCAATAGGAGCCAGACGGCGGGATATCCTGACGCAGTTTCTGATGGAATCGATAGTTATGAGTTTACTGGGTGGTTTGATTGGAATTATTGTAGGACTTATTGCCTCGAGTATGGTTTCCAGGTTTGCCGGCTGGCCTACCTTCGTGACACCTGAGTCAATTATACTTGCTGTTTCATTTTCAATGGCTGTGGGAATTTTCTTTGGATATTATCCTGCGCGAAAAGCATCCAGCCTAAATCCGATAGAGGCATTGAGGTATGAATGAATAAACAGGATTTTTTGCAAAATAAAATTTAATTTGTCCAAAAGCAGCATTAAGTTAATCTAAGTATTTAGAATTTTATTACATTAAAAATATCCTTTCTTAATAAATCTGTTTGAGAAAGAGAGGATCATAAAATGATTTTTTATCGTAATAAAATTGTATCGATATATATCCGACGTTTTAATAATACCCCCCTTTGCATCTCATATCGCTAATTTCTATCTTAATAAATATGCCGTTCCATCTTGTATCAGATTTCAAGCCTAGCGGCGATCAACCGCAGGCAATAAAAGAACTCGTAGAGGGTGTTAAAAGGGGTGATAAGTATCAAACATTACTCGGAGTTACCGGAAGCGGGAAGACTTTCACTATCTCGAACGTCATAGCCGAGGTAAACAAACCGGTACTCGTTATGTCGCACAACAAAACCCTCGCCGCACAACTCTATGCAGAATTCCGTCAGTTTTTCCCGCACGACAGAGTGGAGTTCTTTATTTCCTATTACGATTATTATCAGCCCGAAGCCTACATTCCTGTAACTGATACCTATATAGCCAAGGATGCTTCTATCAATGATGAGATAGATCGTCTCCGATTAAAAGCAACAAGTGCACTTATTGGTGAAGAAAATAATGTTATTGTTGTTGCCTCTGTTAGTTGTATATATGGCATTGGAGCACCCGATGAATGGCTGGAACAAATGGTGAGGGTAAAAAAAGGAGATCGGATCGAACGTAATGTGCTGCTCAGGAAATTGCTGGATATTCATTACATAAGAAATGATTTCGAGTTCACAAGGGGAACATTCCGTGTGCGCGGTGACGTTATCGAAATAATTCCTGCGTATGAGACGGAGCAGGCGCTACGTATTCAATTATTCGGTGACGAGATTGAAAGAATTTCATACATCCACCCCCTAACAGGAGATTTTATAGCGGAAACGAATTCAGAAGTAATCTATCCTGCCAAACATTTTATTACAACACCTGCGACACTTGAGCGTGCTATTAAGGATATCGAAGAGGAACTTGATGATAGATTAAAAGTTCTTCGACAGCAGGGGAAGTTGTTAGAGGCACAACGACTTGAACAACGGACACGATTCGATATTGAAATGATGCTGGAAATTGGGTATTGCTCGGGAATAGAAAATTATTCTCGACATATTGCAGGAAGACCGCCCGGCTCCAGACCTTACTGCCTGCTTGATTATTTTCCCAAAGATTTCCTTTTAATTGTTGATGAATCCCATGTTACTGTACCGCAAATTGCCGGTATGTGGCACGGCGACCGATCACGTAAGACCACACTCGTTGAACATGGATTCAGATTACCATCAGCACTGGATAATCGTCCGTTGACCTTTGAAGAATGGGAAGAGATGATTCATCAGGTCATTTTTGTAAGCGCTACGCCGGGTCCATACGAGCTCGAAAAATGCAAGGGTGTTGTGGTGGAACAAATTATCCGTCCAACCGGTCTCATCGATCCTCAGGTTGAAGTCAGACCTGTACGCAACCAGATAGATGATCTTATAAAAGAAATTCGTGAAAGATCTGCAAGGAAGGAAAGATGTCTCGTGACAACTTTAACCAAACGGATGGCTGAGGATCTTGCAAAGTATTTAAGCGATATAAATATTAAGGTGCGCTATATTCATTCTGAAATTGATGCTCTTGAGCGTGTTGAAATACTACGAGATCTGCGCCTTGGAGATTTTGATGTACTCGTAGGCGTTAATTTACTTCGTGAGGGGTTGGATCTACCTGAGGTGTCGCTTGTCGCAATTTTAGACGCAGATAAGGAAGGTTTTCTCAGATCAGACCGATCATTAATACAAACCGCGGGCAGGACAGCACGGAATGTTAATGGAAAAGTAATTCTCTATGCTGATAAAATAACCGGCTCCATGAGAAGAATGCTCGAAGAATCAGAACGAAGAAGAGAAAAGCAGATTGAATATAATAAATTGCACGGCATCACACCCAAAACTATTTATAAGTCTACAGAAGAAGTTTTAGCAAGTACAGCGGTTGCTGATGTTAAAGCGGCTCGTGATGTGAGACATGAACGGCAGAGAGCACCTATTGTTGCTGAAAATATCTTTCGTTATATGACCCGTGAACAAAAAATCGATATACTGGAGGAAATGCGTGTACAGATGAGGAATGCAGCTAAAGATCTGGAATTTGAACGTGCCGCTGAATTAAGGGATGAAATTGCAAGATTGGAGAAAATGATAAAATAATCTTTTTTTATGCATGGCAGAATAATATAAAATTATCTGTTCCTGCTGAAAAATAAAAGCAAAAAGAATTTGATTAATAGGAGGGAGGCATGAAATTCATATCCAGTTTTCTCAATTCGATAATTGATTTTATCTATCCGCCTGTATGCTTTGTTTGCAATCAAACAATTATGCGAAATGATCTGCCTGTCTGCCGATCATGCTGGGAAACATTTACGGTTGTCGATTCTTCACATCCTACATGGATAGAAATAAAATCAAAATTTCTTAATAGAGGAAACGTTAAAGATTTAATATCATGTTATCTTTTTGAATCCGAGGGGAAATTGCAGGAAGTCATTCATCTACTTAAATATAAAGAAATTAAATCTGTCGGAATACGATTCGGTCTTGATTTGGGTAAGGTCATATTATCATCCTCTCAATTCGCATCCGCAGATTATCTGGTACCTGTTCCGCTTCACCGTAAAAAGAAAAGGGAACGAGGATACAATCAATCCGAATTGCTTTGTAAAGGCATTAAGCAGATTGTACCTATTAATTTTATACCTGATTTCTTAAAAAGAATTAGATACACACAATCTCAAACAAATTTGAATATGGTTGAACGGATTGCTAATGTTGAAGATGCTTTTGATGTTAATAAATCATATAAAACTTTTGTTCAAGGTAAATCATTTATAATAGTTGATGATGTAATAACTACGGGATCAACCATAGATGCGTGTGCAGCACGATTGAATGAATACGGTGCCGCTTCAGTTTATGCGGCTTCTGTTGCACTTGCAAAATAACATGATTTGGTTTTTTTACTCATTTTGGCTAAATTGAAAATAATTTGTAATTGGAAGTCTTTCTAAAAGTAAGAAATTACCCTATTTTAAATAAAGCAATGGAGTAGAAGAATATGGCAGTAAAAGTTGGAATTAACGGATTCGGAAGAATTGGTCGACAGGTATTACGAACCATTCGGCAATATTATCCAAAAACTCTGGAAGTTGTAGCAATCAATGATATCGGTGATCTCAAAACAATGGCACACCTTCTAAAATATGATACGAATTATGGTCGATTTGACGGAAAGATTGAAATCGGCGATGGATTTTTAAAGGTAGACGGAAAGGAGATAAAAGTTTTCCGTGAAACAGAACCTGACAAACTTCCATGGAGTTCGCTGGGTGTTGATATAGTGATCGAGAGTACAGGTCTATTCACAATTAAAAAAGATGGCGTCAACAAAAAAGGGAAAACTGTAAAAGGCGCCGAAAATCATATTACTAAAGGCGGTGCAAAAAAAGTAATTATCACAGCACCTGCCGAAGGAGAGGATATTACAGTTGTTCTTGGTGTGAACGAGAAAAAATATGATCCTGCAAATCATCATGTGATTTCAAATGCTTCATGCACAACTAACTGTTTGGCACCTGCTGTAAAAGTAGTACATGATAAATTTAAGATTGTTCGTGGTTTGATGACAACAGTTCACGCTTACACAAATGATCAGAAAATTTTAGACCTTCCTCACAGCGACCTGCGTCGTGCCCGCGCCGCTGCGATGAATATTATTCCCACAACAACAGGTGCAGCAAAAGCGCTTGCACTTGTAATCCCGGAATTGAAGGGAAAATTTGATGGTTACGCGCTTCGAGTACCTACCTCAACTGTATCCGTCGTAGATTTTACTGCGCAGGTTGAAGTACCATGTACCACCGAGGAACTGCGTCAGGCATTTAGAGATGCGGCAAATGGTCCAATGAAAGGAATTTTAGCAGCTATTGATGAACCACTTGTGAGCATAGATTTTAAGGGGGATCCTCATAGTTCTTCAGTAGATTTACCGTTCACACTCGTACTTGGGAAAGAAAAGAATGATTTTATAAAAGTAGTAACCTGGTATGATAATGAATGGGGTTACTCTGTCCGCACAGCTGATCTAGCAAATCTGGTAGCTTCGAAACTGTGATTAATTTAATGTAAGGTAAATGATATGAATAAAAAGACAGTTAAGGATATTGACCTCAAAGGAAAACGTGTCCTGATGCGTGTTGACTTTAATGTACCCATGGAAAAAGGTGTTGTCACCGATGATAAGCGGATACGTGCGGCGCTCCCGACAATCCAATATGTTCTGGATCAGGGTGCATCATTAATTATTATGAGTCATTTAGGCCGGCCAAAAGGGACAGGCTTTGAACCGGAATTCAGTCTGAAACCTGCTGCCGCAGCTCTGGGTGCATTACTCAATAAACCGGTTCCAATCGCGCCCGATTGCGTTGGCCCTGATGTGGAAAAAATGGTTAATTCACTTAAGAGCGGACAGGTTTTAATGTTAGAAAACGTTCGCTTCCATAAGGAAGAAGAAAAAAATGATCCGGAATTTGCAAAGAAACTTGCCTCACTTGGTGAAATATATGTAAATGATGCTTTCGGATCAGCACATCGCGCCCATGCCAGTACAGAAGGAGTTGCGAAATACCTCCCCGCGGTGTCCGGATTTCTTATGGAAAAAGAGATTGAATATTTGAGCAGGGCGACCCAGAATCCTCAGCGCCCTTATGTAGCTATAATGGGAGGAGCAAAAATTAGTGATAAAATTAAAATAATCGAAAACCTTTTGAACAAGTGTGACAGACTAATCATAGGCGGTGGAATGGCAAATACATTCCTTGCTTCAAAAGGTTATAACATGGCTGAAAGTTTGGTCGAGATAGGTTCAATTGATATCGCCAAAGATATTTTGAATAAATGGAGCAACAAAATTGAATTGCCTGTCGATGGTGTGGCCGGGAAAAAAGATGATCCATCAACAGAACCGAAAGTTGTTGATGTTCAAAATGTTCCTGCTGGCTGGAGTATTTTTGATATTGGACCAAAAAGTGTAGAAAAATTTGGTGAATCGCTTAAAAGTGCAAAATTGGTTGTGTGGAACGGTCCATTAGGCATGTTCGAAGATACTCGCTATTCTAACGGCACCTTCGCGATTGCAAAATTACTCGCAACGAGTGGTGCAACGACAATCATCGGAGGTGGCGATAGCGCATCAGCCGTAAAAAAAGCCGGCGTTGCAAAGCAAATGACGCATGTTTCAACAGGTGGGGGAGCATCCCTTGAATTTCTCGAAGGTAAAATTCTCCCCGGCGTCGCTGCTCTCGCCGATAAATGAAACTTGAACGTCCTTAATTACGTTAATAAAGAAAAGGACTTATATTTTTCATGTCATATTATAGATATTCAACAAATACTTATCACCGCCCATCATTCATGGGCGGTTTTAAGTTTTTTCCACCCGTAATAAAAACGCTTTTAATAAGTAATGTTGCGGTTTATTTTCTTTTAGGATTCTTCGGTCTCTTCAAATATGAAGGGATACCACTTGGCGCAATTTTCAATAATCACCTTCCACTTTACCCTATCGGCGAAGGATTTGAAATTTGGCAGATATTGACATACATGTTTCTTCACGGCGGACTGATGCATCTCTTCTTCAATATGTTTGCACTCTGGATGTTCGGGATGGAACTGGAAAATTTGTGGGGATCAAAGAAATTTTTATTGTACTATCTGACATGCGGAATCGGAGCGGGTTTGTCAAACCTGTTCATAGCGCCATTGTTCGCACCGGTTGGACCCACTGTTGGTGCTTCTGGAGCTGTTTATGGTGTCCTGATTGCTTTTGGTGTGCTATTCCCGGACAGACCGATATTTATTTTCTTCCTTTTGCCAATACGCGCCCGCTATTTTGTTATTCTATATATATGCCTTGAACTTTACGCAGGTATTACAGGTACATCCGACGGAATTGCTCACTTTGCACATCTTGGAGGTGCGGCTGTAGGATTTGCTTACCTTCTTGCGGAAAGAAAAGGATTCTCATTTGAAAAATTCTTTCCAGGTAAAAAAATTCGTATAATCCGCGATTCGCGGAATAATGTCTCTGTAACCTCCGATGGAATGAAAATCTCTGATGCTTCATATTATGATATTAATAATTCAGATGAAAAAATTGATCAGGCACGAATCGATGAAATACTTGATAAGATAAGTCAAAATGGATATCAAAGTCTGACCGAAGAGGAAAAAAAGATATTGTTTGATGCAAGCAAGAAATTGAACTGACCTTTGTGTTTAATTTTCATATCAATGATGAATCAGGTATTAATTTTTTTAAAACAGATAAATAAATGAATACATCGGAATCTAAGTCTAAACAGGAATTTAAAACCAGCAAGATTGGCATTCGACGGAAAACAAGGGAAGTGATGGTCGGAGGGATCCGCATTGGTGGGAATGCGCCGATTTCCGTACAAACAATGACCAAAACCAAAACTGCAGATGTTGCTGCCACTTTAGAGCAGATACGCTGCTCGGCAGAAGCAGGGTGTGATATTATACGGGTAACAGTGAACGATCATGAAGCAGCAGATGCAATCTCTAAAATTGTGCGTGAATCTCCGATCCCTGTAGTTGCTGATATTCATTTTAATCATATATTTGCACTTCGTTCAATAGAGGCAGGTGTTGCGAAAGTAAGAATCAATCCCGGTAACATAGGCTCAAAAGATCGGATTAGAGAGGTCCTATTTGCTGCAAAAAATAAAGGAATACCAATTCGAATAGGAGTCAATTCGGGTTCACTGGAAGAAGATATATTGAATAAACATGGATATCCGACAGCAGAGGCCCTGTATGAGAGTGCTATGAGGCATGTCGAGATTTGCGATGAATTTGGTTTCAGGGATATAGTGATTTCAGTAAAATCAACAGATGTAAAATTAATGATAGAAGCATACCGACTCATAGCTGAGCGAACGGATATTCCGTTGCATTTAGGTGTAACTGAGGCAGGTCCGACAAAGACAGGTACAATCAAATCGGCAGTGGGAATAGGCACACTACTAGCAGAAGGTATCGGCGATACGATTAGAGTTTCTTTAACTGATGATCCTGTTAAGGAAGTTGAAGTCGGAAAAGAAATACTCCGGTCATTAAGTCTTGCTACAAGAAATGTCGAATTAATCGCATGTCCGACATGCGGAAGACTGGAAGTTGATCTTTTTAAGATAATGAAAGAATTGGAGGAAAAATTGTCAGGGATTAAGAAGCCAATAAAAATAGCGGTTCTGGGTTGTGTGGTAAACGGACCTGGCGAAGCAAGCGAGGCTGACATAGGCATAGCAGCAGGAAAAGGAGTAGCAATTCTCTATCGGAAAGGGGAAGTGGTTAAGAGGGTGAAGGAGGAGGATATAGTCTCAACTATCCTCGAAGAGGTGGAGAAATTTCAACCTGAACAGGATTAGATATTCTAATCCCTATTCCCGATCTTATCGCAAATACTTATCATCAAAATTAAGTCCGCTTTAAATTAAAACGAAGCAAGTTTCAGAGCAGCGGACAGGATATCTTCTTCCTGTACCAGAATCGCATGTTCAAGTACTCTTGAAAATGGAATCGGTGTGTTTTTCGATGCGATTCTCATTATCGGAGCATCAAGATATTTAAAAGCGTGCTCAACTACGAGTGAGGCAATTTCTCCACCGAATCCGCCAAAGAGGGGATGTTCGTGCACGACAAGCATTCTTCCCGTTTTTTTAACGGATGTTAGTATTGTTTCCGTATCAAGAGGATTGATCGACCTTATATCGATTACTTCGGCATCTATATTATGATCTTCTTTTAATTTTCTTGCCGACCTCAATGCAAAATGCACAGGTGTTCCCCAGGCAATGATGGTTAGGTCAGATCCTTCTCTTCTAATCTTAGCCTTTCCAAATGGGATAACATGCTGATCTGATGGTTTTGCTGTTTTTGTAAAAAATTGATTGTAAAGAAATTTATTCTCAATATAAATAGTTACTCCTCTGCTTCTCATTGCCATACGGAATAGACCGACAGCATCGTCGGTAAATGATGGCATGACAATCCTGATACCAGGAATGGTAGCAAACGTACCATCAAGACTCTGTGAATGGTAAAGTCCACCTCCAATGTAACCCCCTGATGCCAATCTGATAACCAGATTGGGGGAAAACTGACCGTTACTCCGGTAATACTCATGTGAACATTCAATTAATTGCTCCATTGCAGGCCAGAAGTAGTCTGCAAATTGTGCACCCTCAACGACCACCCAGATATCTTCTCTATAGCGGCAAAAACCGTTGGCGGTTCCGACAATGAAATCCTCTGCAATTGGAGCATTGAAAATTCGCTCATTTCCGAATTCCTGCAGCATTCCCTTTGTGACGTTAAAGACTCCCCCTTTTTCTTTAGAGGCGACATCCTGTCCCCACAGGTAAGTATGCGGATTTCTTCTGAATTCTTCTTTCAAAGTTTCATTTATTGCTTCACGAAGGGTTAATGTTGGTAATTCACTCACTTTTTCTGTGCTGATTATATCTTCGTGAGATTTTTCGTATGCAGGCGGTATTACATATAACTCTGCTGTCGCAGGATCCGGATCAGGTTCGCCTTCAACTTTTGTTCCTGTATCCTCGACATTTTTTTTAATTTCATTTTCAATTGAAATTATTTCATCTTCAGTTAAAATATTATTTTCAAGAAGATAAGTTCTGAATCTCCGGACAGGGTCATACCGTTGTGCTTCTGTTATTTCTTCCTTTGATCTGTACAATTCATGACGGTCTGAATTACTGTGGGAATTCATTCTTACACAATCAGCATGAACAATTGCAGGTCCCTTACCTGATTTTATGTAGTCAATTGCCTCCTGCATTCCTCTCCATGAATCAAAAACGTTTGTCCCGTCAACATTTACAATTTTTAAACTATCAAAGCCGATAAAATTTTTTGCCACATTTTCGTTTGCCGATTGCTCGCTATTTGGTACGGAAATGCCGTATTTATTATTTTGTATCACAAAAATCACAGGCAGAAGTTCACGCGCGGCACCGCTGATTGCTTCATATACGAAACCTTCCGATACAGAGGAGTCTCCGAAACTTGCATAAGCGATTTCTGTCCCATTATATTTTTTTATTGCACGTGCAACTCCGACAGCGTGGAGTGCATGATTTCCTGTTGCGGAAGAAACGTTTTGAATCCGGATGGCAGGCTTTGAAAAATGATTACTCATATGTCTGCCTCCTGACCCCACATCACGTGCTTTCGATAAACCATTTTGAATTATTTCCTGAATTGTCATTCCCGCAGCCACGACTGTCATAAGATCGCGGTAGTAAGGGAACAGAAAATCCTCTCCCCGTCTGAAAGAAATTCCGAGTATTAACTGAATTCCCTCATGACCAGCACAGGATGAATGATAGGACCAGCCTTTGGCGAGTCGTACATAATTAGCTGCTTTTAGATCGAGTGATCTCCCCGTGAAAAGTAATTTATACCACTGCTTTAGTGTATTTTGGTGGACATTGATTCCCTTGTCCTCAAGGGGTATGAGATTTTGAATTTCAAATTTAGTCTTTGTAACTGCTTCTTTTTCCACATTTTTCCTATTTTTAAAAAGAACATAACATATTTGATATTATCAAGATAAAAAAATTTTTTGTTTAGACAAATTTCAGTATATTCGATTCGTGACACAGAAAGTATTAAATATTCTTTTTATCGGTGATATTATAGGAACTCCCGGTCTGGAGTTAACCGAAAAACTTCTTAAAAGTTATTTGCAGAAGTATAATGTAGATTGCTGTGTAGTTAATGGTGAAAATTTAGCCGATGGCAAGGGAATCGATGAGAAAACTGCAGAAAGAGTTTTTAATCTGGGTGTTCATGTAATTACCGGAGGTAATCATCTCTGGGATAACTGGCATACACGAAAATTATTAGCACATAGCAAAAATATACTTCGTCCGCTCAACTATCCTCAGGAAAACCCGGGCAACGGTTTCGTTGTGTGTGATCTTGGAGAAAAAGGAAAAATAGGCGTTTTAAACCTTCAGGGAAGAGTGTACATGCAGCCGATTGATTGTCCGTTTAAAAAAGCTGACTGGGCAATTGAGAAGATTAGGGAGCAAACAAAAATAATTTTTATTGATTTCCATGCTGAAGCGACTGCGGAAAAAATTGCGCTTGGATGGTACCTCGATGGACGTGTTACCGCTATTGTGGGAACACATACGCATGTCCAGACTTCAGATGCAAGGATTCTTCCACAGGGAACGGCTTTCATAAGTGATGTGGGAATGACAGGTCCTTATGATTCAATCATTGGCTTGAAAAAAGATATCGGGTTGCGACGATTTATTTCCCAGACCCCCTTTAAATATGAGATCGCAACGAATGATGTCCGGATGTGCGGTGTGTATGTTAAGGCAGACGCCGAAACAGGGAGAGCATTAGAAATAGAAAGCTTTATATTTCCAAAGTTTTGATTTTTTATAAAAACCGAAAAATTTTATGACAGCGACGGTAATAGATGGTAAATTAATTGCCGACGAAATTAAAAAAGAAATTAGAAACGAAACTAAAAGACTTCGGGACGGGGGGAATATAATTCCTGCCCTTGCGTTTATTCTTGTGGGAGAAAATCCTGCATCACAATCATATGTGAAAATGAAAAGTAAAGGTTGTGAAGAGGTTGGAATCAAATCTATTACAGAAAAACTTCCCACCACTATTAAGGAATCTGAACTTCTTCATTTAATAGATAAGTTTAACCGCGATAAGACTATTCACGGTATTCTTGTTCAATTGCCTTTGCCGGATCATATTGATGAAGGACGAATTATATCCGCAATTGATTACAGAAAGGATGTGGATGGGTTCCATCCGATAAATGTCGGCCGACTTGTAACCGGTCAGGATGGATTTAAACCCTGCACACCTCTCGGTATACAGGAATTGTTGATAAGATCAGGAAACGATCCAGCAGGTAAACATGTGGTCATTGCGGGAAGGAGCAATATTGTCGGTAAACCTCTTGCTAATATCCTGATGCAGAAAAAAAGAGGAGCGAATGCAATCGTAACTATTGCACACACAGGGGCAAAGGATATTTCCACCTTTACCAGAGAAGCGGATATTCTTATAGCCGCAATTGGAAGGCCGGAATTTATTAAAGGCGACATGGTTAAAAAGGGAGCAGTGGTAATTGATGTCGGGATTAATCGTGTGGAGGATTTATCAGCGAAAAACGGATACAGGATTGTGGGAGATGTACATTTCGAGTCGGTTTCACACGTGGCAGGTGCAATTACACCCGTACCTGGCGGAGTCGGACCCATGACTATTGCCATGGTATTGCAGAACACATTATACGCTGCGCAGGGGAAGTATTATTAATATTATTCTCACAAGAGGATATTTTTTAAAGAGGTGATGAAGATAAGCCAACGTACCATTCATTTCTGCGGTTAATTCGGATAATTTGCCTCAAAATATTCCTTAAAAATATTAAGTTTCCCTCTGTAATAAAGAATACCGGCAACAATTATCATTGTTAATGTTAAACCGATATTGGCAAGCAATTGGCTCTGGACATTAACATAATATGAAAATGATGCTGCGGAATTATTCAATGTTATGTGGGCAACTGATGTCACCCAGATGCTTTTACTTTTTACATACACATAGGCGAGATAAATAAAAGTACATATAGATCCGATAGATAAAATGAAATGATTTAGTAAATATTGCCAGAGAGGGGAATCAGTGCTTTGAGGGACTACCAATCCCAATGGAAGGTGCCATGCATACCATATCAAGCCGCCTATGATAATTCCTATCCAGGGTTTAATCAGGTAAAGATTCGGGAACATAAATCCTCGATGTCCAAATTCCTCCCCGAATCCTGTTATTATTCCTGGCAATATATTGAAAACAGTAAATCCACCTGCTGTAAAAAGTATCAGCATCATCTGCGGTGTAAAACCTTCAGGTAAAGTTTCATTTATATCTGTACCCATTGCTGATAATTGTTGAGTTAGTCTTTCTATAAATGATTTACCTGAAAAATCCCATGTAATACCGCCGAGAATTGTGAAAAATAAATATGAAAGCGCAGTAATTCCTATCGAAATCAGCCAATATTTAAAATAATCCTTAAGTTTACCTAAACGTAGATTTGCATCTTTAAATTTGAGAGGATAGAAAAAGAGGCGCGTGATGATTGCTGCGATTGCAGGTGTCAACATATAAATTTGTGCAAGATACGCGCCCTCTTTCCCCATTAACATTGTACCGCTGATTATCCCTGCACATAGTATTAGAAGAAGGATTAGATAAACAAAAATTGATTTAATATTAACTGCTAACATGTTCATGATTTTCAGCGTAAAAACAGTTTTAATTGCCGTCAGCGCGGCTGTTCATATTGGTTTATATTTAATGGAAATATTTGACTGTTAGTTTTTATTTAAATTAATTATTTCGTATCCAGAATAATCGGCAGGCCGTCCTTACCGGCACCTACTATAATCACTTTTGTATTTGGTGACTGTGCAAGTTTTTCTGTTGCTTCTATGCCTTTCCATCTTAATAATTGTTCACTAATACCTGCAGCGACTATTGATTGAAAATCTGCTATACCCTTTGCCTCTATTCGTTTGCGGTCTGCTTCCTGCTTTTCCTTAGTTAAAATAAACTCCATTCTTTGACTTTCCTGATCAGCCCGCTGTTTTTGCTCAATTGCGTCTGTTAGTTGAGTTGGAAGAGCCACGTTGCGAATTGGTGTTGTCTCGACAATTACTCCTCGTGGTTTTACTGTTTTTGCTAACTCTTCTTGGATTGTTGCACCCAGTTTTTCTCTTTCAGTTGAATAAAGAGCGCTTGCTTGAAAACTTGCTGTGACAGCTCTACTTATAGATCGAAAGAGGGGTATTAAAATAATATTTTCATAATCACCGCCCGATACTGTTTTATACACCCTTGCTGCAGAATCGAGATCAAGTCTGTATAGAACACTGATCTCCAGGCCGATAGTCAACCCTTCACGCGAGAGAACCTGCATTATCTCTTTGTGCTCTTTAGTTTGTATTGAATATTTTATTACTTTCGCAAGTGGGTTAACAGGGTTGATACCTGCAGGTAGAGTTTTATCTGAAACAATACCAAAAAAATCAACCACGCCTACATGTCCGGCAGGTATTTGTGTAAAAAACTGACTGAGAGCCACCACTCCAAATATTATTACTGCCAGTAGACTCAATGAGGCGATTGGACGGTAGGTTAAATTATTCTGTCTTATTTTTTTTGCAGCGTTCTGCCATATAAAAAATGCTGCTATTGTAATTAATACTGATAATATGAAAATCATATCTGACTCCTTGTTTTTGTTGTTAATAAATAATTAGAGTTATGAATCGAAATCGGATTATTTTTGTTTTACAGAAAAGATTATACTTTCTTCCTAGAAAAATAGTCGTTTAATAATTTGAAATAACTTAATCCTCATCTTCCGCAATGGAGAATAGCCAGCATAATCGAGTGCTTAATCCAATATACTAAACCATTCTGATTAGGGCAAACGTTTATAAAAAGTGATTGTCAGCTTGAGCGGAGGTTCCCCTGAGACCGCAGGTACTCAGGGTCGAGAGATGACGTTGAATGTGCCACTCACCTTCAGGTTCAATCCAGGGTTTGATGTGAGTGGAACATATAATACCTATCTGCGTCTGGCGGAGAAGGATGGCGCTGAATTACTCAGTATTACTATATATTAATAAAACCCAAAACCACAGAGAGCGCAGAGAGAAAGAGGCGTCACCCTGAGCGGAGACGAAGGGTGACGCTGAATGTTAAGCGTCGCCGTCATGGTTCGATCCTGAATCAGGTTCAGGAGGGCTTCCGCTCACCATGATGGTGTGTTTTAATGAACAACGTCATGCTTCGATCCTGAGACCGCAGAGACTCAGGGTCGAAGTGTGACGCTGAATAAAGACAGTTGTGCCACTCACTTCCAGATGAGAATCAAACTTAAAAGTGAGTGGCACATATCGAAGTGAATACCACGAAGTGGTATTAACGAATATTCCGATTGTTCGTTAAGAACAATCGGGACCATTCTACAGGCAGCACAATTTAGATGTGCCACCCACCATCTGACTTGAGACTGACCTGAAGGTGGGTGGCACATACTGGGTTCGATCCTGAAACAAGTTCAGGAGAGCCTCCACTCACCATGACGGGGAGTTTTTTCCTTAGCTGATTCCGAGTGTATCTAAGGTTAAAAAGAAAGGAGAGTTGGTAAAAATAATCGTCATCCCGAGCGGAGTCGAGGGATGACGCTGAATGTTAATTGTCACCGTCATGGTTCGATCCTGAAACAAGTTCAGGAGAGCCTCCGCTCAGCATGACGGTGAGTTTTTTCCTTAGCTGATTCCGAGTGTATCTAAGGTTAAAAAGAAAGGAGAGTTGGTAAAAATAATC
>Ga0101944_10001536_pt1 | contig 46966 bp, 30 predicted proteins | sample DewCreD2012metaG_FD_75245 | JGI IMG/M metagenome (GOLD analysis project Ga0101944, IMG submission 75245) | Hot spring sediment bacterial and archeal communities from British Columbia, Canada, to study Microbial Dark Matter (Phase II) - Dewar... ... | reverse complement strand
GGGTCTCCCTCTCCCCCAGGGAGAGGGACGCCTGCCTGCCGCGCCCGCGGCCTGCCCACCGCTCGGCAGGCGGGCGCAGGCAGGGGGTGAGGGGAAACCGCGCTATCGAAAACCCCAGGCCCGACGTTATACACCGTAATTCGCTTCCGGCAATTCCACCGAAAACATCGAAGAACCCGATTTTTCTCCGGTGCCAGGCCCGGGGCCGGGCTCCTTTTAACGGCTCCCCCGCCAGCGGGCTGTTGGCCAACGGCGGTCCGCGAACCGACTTAAAACTCGACTTTGGGCGCTTTTCTTTCCTCGGGCGGGGCCTCGAAGAACGGTTCTTCCTTGAAGCCCAGCATGCCGGCCACCATGACGGCGGGGAAGGTCTGTATGCGGGTGTTGATTTGGGTGACTGCGTCGTTGTAGGCTTGGCGCGAGAAAGAGATGCGGTTTTCGGTCGAGCCCAGCTCCTCCTGCAACGCCAGGAAATTCTGGTTGGCCTTGAGGTCGGGGTAGGCCTCGGAGACCGCCAGCAGCCGCGCCAACGCGCTGCTTAGCTCGCCCTCGGCCTTGATCTTGTCGGCGGGCAGGGTGACGCTGGTGGCTTTGGCCCGGGCGTTGATGACAGCTTCGAGGGTGCCTTTTTCATGGCTGGCATAGCCCTTGACCGTATTGACGAGGTTCGGGATCAGGTCGTGCCGGCGCTGCAATTGCACGTCAATCTGCGCCCAGGCGTTGCGCACCTTCTGGCGCAGCGCCACCAGGCCGTTATACACCCCCATCAGCCAAAGGCCGATGATGACCACCATGCCCACCAGCACTGCCAGAACAATCAAAATAATTCCTAGAGCACCCATGCGGCCACTCTACACACCCCCCGCCCGCTTTGGCAACCAGAAGCGCGATGGAATTTCCGGGAAAATTTGTAACGCCCGGCCGCCCCCTCTGCGGCTTGGATATTTTGGCGAGGCGCTGCGTAACGGAGCCCAGGCAAATACCGTGAATCACCAAATACCCGCCCAAAGCCCCTTGCGGACATGTAACGCAGTCCGCAACGGGGCTGGCAAACGTTGCCCTGAGAGGCTTAGGGGGAGGGAACAGGGAGCACACAGCGGAACCCTGTACTATGTCTTCTCTGATTCGGCAGGTCAAAATCACGAAAAGCAACCGGGCAATACACGGCAAAAGAAGTCCAAGCGCCACCGCGCTTCATGCGATAAGAGTATGGCACGCCGCCGCTTAATGGGCCATGCGGGTCAGTTTGGGGTCCGGTGGCATAACCACCATCATAATCCCAACACCACTCAGAAATATTGCCAGTCATGTCATAAAAACCATAGCCGTTGGGCGCAAAGGAAGCCACCGGACTTGTGTATGGTTCACCCCCAATCGCGTAATCAGGGTGGTAGCCAATTGGATAGCTAAGATCGAAAGGAAAATTCACCGCCGCGTAGTAATTGGCTTGGCCGTGCGAGATTGTCTCCATGTTTGTCCAAGCAAACCGGTGACCCGGAGTCCCACCGCGGGCGGCCTTTTCCCACTCTGCTTCGGTTGGGAGCCGATAGCCTTGGGTCCATTTCACTCGATTATTTTGAATATCCCAGACGTTGGTCCGATACACAATCGTCTGTGCCGAATCAGTGTAATAAGCGGGAATGCGTCCCTCGCGCTCGCTGCGAGCATTGCACCATTTAACGGCATCATACCATGTCACGGAATGCGCAGGATGATTGGTGCCCTTCCCCAGCGCGTCATAAGAAAAGCCATAGCCGTTAGTGATGGCCCACTGGTAAACCTCATCCCAAAGGGCTTTAGTGACCTCGCAGCGGTCCATGTAGAAAGCGCTGATCTGAACCTCGTGAAGCGGCAAAGCATACCCATCCCCATCAGAAACATCACCCATCGTAAAAACCCCGGCTGGAACCAAGTTCATCCCGGCTGGCGTCGCATGGCCCCGGATTCGATAGAACATGGGCAGGCGCACCGAGAGCATCCCGTGGGCATCTGCGGTCACTGCCGCTAACCCAGCCCAAGAATTGGTCCAAGGTCCGGTGACCGTCGGTGCCCATTCAACGCTGGCCGCAGTCCCGGGAACGATATTGGACACTACCAAATCACCATCGCGCCCAACGGAAACAATAACCGGAGCTTGTGCCCGAAGGAGTGGAACAATTATTGTCGTCCCCAACAAAGCAACCGAAATGGCTAAAGGGCGTAAAGCGCATCGTCTTTTTTCGAACATCATGGTGCCAGCTTAAGTCGTTCTCCTGCAAGATCAATCGCAATTTTGAACGCCATCGGGCTCAATAATCTCACAAGACACCCGTGCTTTCACCGGGTCCATCGTTTAGTGCCCGCATTCCGTGGTTTCAACCCGGAACCACCCGGATCAGTGGAATGCGCCCTTGCCGTTGTGCTTCCTGTAAATCCGCTTGGCAGAAGGCGGGGCCTTTGGTTAGCTAACGCCGCGTCATGAGATCAATGCGTTTATTATTGGCCGCGCTGTTGTCGGTCCTGGCGCCGGGATGGACGCCGGCGGCGGAGTCCGCGCCGGAACTGATCGTCGAGGCCCAGAGCCCGGAGGGGGAATTCGATTACGATCTGACGACCGGCGTAGCCACCGCCGATAAAGGCGTGGTGGTGCGTTACGCCGGCGCGGTCTTGACCGCCCAGCGGGTGACGGTCATGCAGGCAAAGGACCGGATTTTCGCCCAAGGCAACGTGCGCCTGGAACGCGAGGGGCAGACTTGGGTGGGCGACAGCGTCAGCTACAATTACAAAACCAAGCAGTTGGACGCCGATTTTTTCCGCACCGCCCAAGGCCCGTTTTATGCCGCAGGCGAAGTCGTGGGGACCGACCCCAGCAACAACACCTACACCGCTCGCGGCGCCTATGTGACCACCGACGACCACTCGCGTCCGGTGCAGCGGGTGAGGGCGAAGCAAATCACCATCGTTCCCGGCAAGAGCATCGAGGCGCGGGGCGCGACGCTCTACGTCGCCGGCGTGCCCGTTCTCTACATGCCGTATTACCGGCGCTCGTTGGAGCGGCATCCAAATAATTTCAGTTTTGTGCCGGGCTACCGGGGACGATTCGGGCCTTACCTGTTGAGCAGCTATAATTGGTATTTGAACGACCGCGTGGACGGCGCCCTTCATTTTGATTACCGGATGAAGCGGGGCCTGGGAGGCGGCCCCGACCTGAACTTGCACCTGGGCCGCTGGGGCGAGGCCGAGTTCAAAGGCTATTACGCCCATGACGAGGCCCCGGATTTGCAGGGCCCCGCGGAGACGACGCGGGCAGACCGCGAGCGGCTTGCTTTTTTATACCGGAACGATTTGTCCAACAATTTAAGTTTGAAGATGGCCGCCCGCTATCAGTCCGACCCCTGGCTGATCCGGGACTTTTTCGAGGACGAATACCGCCGCAATGTGCAACCCGGCTCCTTCCTGGAGGTCAACAAACTCTGGCGCCATTGGAGCCTGGATGCCCTCGCCCAGCCCCGTCTCAATGATTTCATGGAAACCGTCGAGCGCCTGCCCGACCTCAAGCTGACGGGTTTTCGGCAGCAACTGGGGCGCACCCCTTTGTTTTACGAAAGCGAATCCTCGTTCGGGTGGTATCGCCGCCTGTATGCCAACGACCAGGGCCTGGACTACTCCGCCTGGCGGGGGGACACCTTTCACCAGGTGGTGCTGCCGCAGACCTTCTTCGGCTGGCTGAACCTGACGCCGCGGATAGGCGGACGTTTCACGCAATACAGCGCCGCCGACGGCCCCGGCGGGCTGACCGCCTCGGACAGCCGGTTCGTCCTCAATACGGGCCTGGAAGTTTCCACCAAGGCCTCCCGAGTCTGGCCCGGCCTGCACAGCCGGTTTCTGGACATCAACGGCCTTCGCCACATTGTCGAGCCGTCCTTCAACTATGCCTTTGTCCCCACGCCCAACCGCCGTCCGCCGCACCTGCCGCAGTTCGACTACGAGCTGCGCAGCTACCGCCTGCTGCCGCTGGATTTTCCCGATTACAACGCGATTGATTCGGTTGACGCGCAAAACGCGATCCGGCTGGGCTTGCGCAACCGTCTGCAAACCAAGCGCGGCGAGGGCATTGAAGAACTGCTCAACTGGGCCTTATATTCTGACTGGCGGATCAATCCGCGCGCCGGCCAGCCAACGTTCAGCGAGGTCTATTCCGACCTTGATTTTGTGCCACGCTCCTGGCTGGCCTTTTCCCAGGAAACCCGCATGGACGTCAACACCGGCCAGTTGAAGGAATGGAATCACCGCTTATCCATCCTCCCCGGCGACCGCTGGACCTGGACCGTCGGCAACCGCTATCTTCGCTACGACCCGCTCTATCCGGCCGACTTGAAGCAGAACCTTTATTACTCAAGCATCTTCTACAAGCTGAACGAAAACTGGGCGGTTCGCCTGGCCCACCACTTCGAGGGCCGCGACGGGCGCATGGAGGAGCAATACTACACGCTTTATCGCGACCTGCGCAGTTGGACCGCCGCCGTCACGGTCCGGTTGCGGTCCGAGCGCGCCCGCGACGACGATTTTACCATCGCCCTGACCCTTTCGCTCAAGGCGTTTCCGCGGTTTAAACTGGGCGAAGACGCCGACCGCCCAAACCTGCTGATGGGCGGCTAGCCGTCTTTCGCCAATACTGCCGGAAGTTCAGGGGTAATTCCCCGAAAACCGGTTTTGCGGCAGGCTTCCTGAGCCGCGCAAGAGCCGCCAAGCACCCATTCAACCTAAAAATCGCAGTTCAACCACGGATAAACACTGATGGACACGGATAACAAAGATTTGCCAAAGCAGAGGCTGGCACCTGGCGGGTGAAGGCCATTCCTGCTTCAGCATCGGTGTTCATTGTTGTTCATCCGTGGTTTACAACTTCCCCGCTCGCCTCTAACTGCGGAATCCAGGTTCAAGGAGCAAGATCAAGCCGGATTCGATAGAAACGCCGGGAGGCATCCGGCGGCGCGGGCAACGATATAGGTTCGGCGTCGTTGGTGTGAATGACGGAGGCCGCCGTTTCCCAATCAATCAGATTGGTGGAGGCCTCGATGACATACGGCAGTCTTAGGTTGCCTTGAAATTGCAGGAGAAAACGGCCGTCCGCCCGCCATTGCGCGGCGCCGAGGTAAGGCGGCCGCAGCACGGAAAGCGAGGCGGGCGGAGTGGTCAAGGCCGCGTTGGCGGCGGTGATGACCACCGAATACAAGCCGTCCTGACTGGCTTGCACATTCGTCATAACCAGCAGGGCATTGGTTTGGCCGGCCAAGGGCTGGCCGTCAAATTGCCACTGGTAGGTGACCGAAGAGCCTGTGGCGCCGGCGCGGAAAGTGACATCGGCGCCGGGATAAACCACCTGGTCCGCGGGCGCGCTGGTGACAACGGTGAGGACGGAGGCGGGCGAGGTGAGGAGCCCGGTGCGGTTGGCGCCATTGGTCACCACGACGGTGTAATTGCCGGCGTGGCTGGCTTGCACGTTGCTGATCGTCAGGAACGGTTGGTCAACGAAAAATTCGATGGTGAGGCTGTTGCGCCGCCACCGGAAGCCCATCGGCGACGAGCCTTGGGCTTCAACCTCGAAGGTGACGTTGGACCCCGCCATGACCACCTGGCTGGCGGGCGGACGGATAATGACCGGGCGATATAGCACCGTGAGAGTGACCGGCTCGCTGACCAGGCTTTGCAAGTCGTCCTGTATTTGAACAGCGTAGCTGCCCTCGTCCGCGGCGGTGGCGTTGGTAATGACCAGGAACGACTGGGTGGCGCCGGGCAAATTGGTGCCTTCGCGGCGCCACTGGTAGCGCAATGCGCCCGTGCCCAGGGCGGTGACGCTAAACACCGCGTTGCTGCCGTTGGTGGTGATCTGGCTGACGGGCGGGGCGAGAATCGTCAGCGGGAAAATCAAATAGTTGCTGGCCTGCGGCGTGGGCTGGAAGGTCAGCGCAATCAAGTTGGGACTGCCATCGGGGTAGCGGATTTCCGCATAGCCGGCCGGCGGCACCCCCAAATCCACGCTGTCTAAGATGGCCGAGTTGGTATTCAGCAGCCGCAGGGTTTCGCCCAACTTGTGGAGGGAAAAATTGGCGTGGTGCCGGCCATTTTCGGGGCGGCCATCGGCTATCACCACCACAAAACCGTAAGGACCGATAAACGATAGGTCGCTGAAACGGAAGCGCGACGAGGTGGAAATGGAGGGATCGTCGGTGAGGAACAGGCCGTCTAATTTAACCGGCAGGCCGGCGGGATTGAAAATTTCAATCCAGTCATCATCGCCCGGTTGATTGGCGGCCCATTCGTTAAGAAGGAGCGTGGCGGTCGAACCGAGTGTCGCCGCGACTGGATTGGCCTGGCCGGGAGTGGGGCTGGACAACAAGTTCCACCCGCTGGCCGTGCGCCCGATGGAAAGATCGGCAATTTGGAAGCCAAACTCGACCAAGTCCGCCAATTGACCGGCGGCGTTGTAAAGATAAACCGCGCCGCTTTCGCTTTCAATCCCTTGCCCCGTGTTCAAAAAGGCCTGGTTGGTGAGGGAGGGCGGCGCCAGGGAATCGCACCAGACGGTCAAATATCCGAAGGCCCCGATGACCGTTCCGGTCGGGAAAAACCAGCGGTTTTGCCCCGGCTGGTTCAAGCAAAGGCTCATGCCCTCCAACATGACTGGATTGGCGGTGGTGTTGCGCAATTCGATCCAATCCGCAAACCTGCCGGCGCTGTTGGTGAACGCGGAGCGGTTGAGAGCCATGACTTCATTAATGACGACCGGATTGGTGACCAGCAGGTAGTTGGATTGCCCAGGGCTTTGGCTCGCCGAGAAGAAAACCAGGTTGGCAGACCCATCCGGCAGGCTGCCTTGGGAGACGTTTTCCGGCTGCGCGCCGTAACTGCGACGGTGAAATTCCACCCCCAGGGGATCATACAAAACCATCACCCCGCCGGCCGCCGGCAGTTTGAAGTCCAAATGCGTCCCTCCCGGTTGTTCGTCGGCCAGCAATAGGCGGTGGCCGCCGGGCGCGACGAAGGCGGGATAGCGGTAACGGCAAAGGCGGTTGCTGAGGCCGAAATACACCCCTTGCAAAGGCACCGGCAAATTGGCGGACCGGTTAAAAAGCTCGAGCCAATCGCTGCCGCCGGGTGGAGCATTGGCCAGCCATTCGTTGATAAAGAGGTTGGTAACGGCGGCCAACGGCGCCGGTTGGTTGACCGTTCCCGGCGTCGGCAGGTTTAGCTCCCACCCGCCAGCGGCATCACGGCCCAGCGAGTAATCGGCAAGTTGCGGCCCAAAAGCGACGGCGTCCACCAGGTTGGTATTGGCGTCGTAAAGGAACAAGTTTTCGCCCTCGCGATTCAACGCAAAGCCGGCCTGCCAACCCGGCGCATTGGTGGCCGTATCGCACCAGACCACCAGCCGCTCCCCGGCTTCGATCCGGGCGCCCGCCGGAAAGACGAATCGGCGCGGATCATTATTGTCGGTCAGGCTCCAGCCTTCCAGGGGGATGGCCGAGCCGCCGGGATTGAACAATTCGATCCAATCCGGGTAATTGTTTCCATTGGTCACACTCCCGGCGTTCCACGCCATGATTTCCTCGAACCGGACGGCAGGGGCGGCGGGTGTGGCATTGGGCAATCCCGGCGAGCCATTGATCTGCGCGCTGGCCCGCCAGGCCGCTGGCTCGCTAGGGTCTATCTCGCCGGACACTAATTCCAGCGAATATCCCCTGCCGGCGGCCAGCGCCGGCCAGCCGGGGCCGGCCAGATAATAGACCGAAATCACCGTATTGCCGTTGCGGTCTTTCAAGGCAAGGCGCTCCCCCTCGTTGCGCAAAGACCCTGAAAACCAGCCGGCCACCGTCAAGGCGGGGTAACGAGCTTGGAAGGCGGAGGGATTCGCCGCGGACGCCAGAACCAATCGCTGGCCGGGGCCAAGGACGGCGAATTCAGGGAACTTGTATTCAATGCCCTCGAAAGTCGCGCTGCCCAAGTCCACCGCCAAACCGCCCGCGTTTTCCAGTTCGATGAATTCATACGCGCCGCCGCCGGGCGGGTCGAACATGATCTCGGAAAAGCGCAAAGGTGAGCCGAGTTCGTCGGCGGAAAAATCCGCTTCCGTGAGCGCGCTCCAGGTGGCGCCCGCCAGGGCCCGCGCTTTGACCGTCATGCTTGAGCCAAGGGAAAGGCCGCCGGCATACGCGGTGGCGTCGGGTGACACCGCGCCGCTGAAGGCGACGCGCGGATCGGCGCCGTTGGTGGTGTAATAAATGGTTCCCGCCGTGGTGCTCATGGTCAGATTGAAACCGCGACTGACGCGGCCCCCGGGCTTGTTGAAAACCGGCGCGTTGGTGTGGGCGGCGAGGTGGTAAAGCGCGAAATGGTTGAACAAATTCGACCGGCGGTTGGGCACCCAGTTGGTGACGATATTCAAATTCATGCTGGGAATGACGCCGGCCAAGTCGGCGCGCAGGCGGTAATAATGGTTGGTCACGTTTTCATTCATCAATGCGCCGCCGTTGAAGAAATGCTTCTGGACGCGGTCGGCAAACAACAAACGGAATTCGGGCGAGTTGGTCAGGGACCGGTAGAAACGGGGAATATCGGTGGTGCCCGTATTCAGCGCCCGGGCAAAGACGTCTTCGTCGGGTTTGCCGGAGGCGCCGCCGATGGTGCCGCCAAAGGCGCCCTCGGCGTCCCAGAGATAAAACCGCCAAAGAGCGCCGGGAACCCGCTCGCGCCCGGCCCGCCAATTGTTGTGCGGCCAGTCGCTGGTGGCGCCGTAGAGGTTCACCAGCAGGTAGTCCACGAAATTGGTCATATCCAGCCAGGCCGCCGCCGCCCGGTAGTTGGCCGCCACCGCCAGGTTGTTGTTGGTCAGAAAGGCCCGCAGGCTGTTGAAATTAATGGCATCGCCATCCAACACCCGCGCATTTTGAACCAGCACATCCCAGAGGTCGCCGCCTCCATGCCAGGAGCGCATGAAGTTGTTATCCACCCGCTCCGTGGGATTGTAATATCCCTTATAGGCGCCGTTGACGAACAGGTTGACGAAATTACCGTGCGCCTGGGGTTGTCCCATGTCAATGCCCAGGCGCCGGACAAGCTCGTCTTTGATGAAAGGGTTGGAAATATCATTGTGGCCGGCGCGAAGAACCAATTGGTCGAACTCCTGAACGGCCGCCTCGGGAAAAAAAGGGTATTGCAAGGTGCCCTCGCCGTAGTCGCCGCGGAAATAGAGGCGAAACGAGAATTTACTGGTGACTGTGTAACGGGGGCGCGTGTAATCGCTGCCTTGCACGCGGATGCCGCAATCAATTTGGAAACCGGAATTATCCGGCGCCATCAAGTATTCGGCGGACACCGGGCGTTCCCAGGCCAAACCGCGGTTGGTGGGATTGAAATAATCGCCGGGATTGACCGCCTGCCAGACACCGTTGGAATAGGTGCCGCCGCCGATGCCCATGATGCCGGTGGGCCCGGTCAGGTTGTTGGAATCGGTGACCAACGATAAGACGGGCAGGGATTGAATGGCGGCGGTTTGGTTAAACAGGTAAGTATGGGTGATCACCCGCGAGGATAATTGGCCGGGTTTGAAAGCCGCCGCGCGCAGCAGCGTGCTTTGCGAAATGGGAATTTTGTTGGTGTAGAGGAACCCGTTGGCCTCGGTGGGAACGCTGGCGTTGGTGGTGTACCGGATGACGGCGCCCTCGGTGGGCGAGACCAGAGTCAAGTTAAACGGGGCGCTGAAAAAGCCGCGGCGAACACTGAAATGCGGCTGCTCGACCATCCCGGTGGCGGTGAGTCCGCTGTTGGCCGCGCCGGGTGTGGGCGTCAGATAATAGTTCCATGCGTTTGAACTGTCCAAACCATAGGAGATGTCATTGCGTTGCGCCGGATACTTGGGGGATAATTGCGTCACCGCGACCCGCGGCGAGTCGGGATTGAATAAGGCCAGGAATTCACCCGATTCTCCCAGCCGAAAATTGGTGTGGGGGCGGTGCGGCGTGCCCAGGTTGGAACGGTCTTTGCCGGAGGCAAAAACCACCAGGAATTGGCCGGGCGCCAGATTGGTGGCCGGAAGCGGCCACAACCCAGGCTGGGCCGGATCATCCGTCAAGGACCAGCCCGCCAAATTAACCGTGGTATTTCCCCGATTGAGAATTTCGATCCAATCTTGGTATTCGCCATCCTCGTCTTTCAGCCCATTTTCGTTGGCGGCCAAAAACTCATTGAGCACCAAGTCCCCCGGGAAAGCTCCGGAATTAACGGTGATTTCCCAAGTGTTGCCGGCCAGCGCATTGCTCAAAATCGAGTAATCGGTGATGCCATGATTAGGCGCCCACGCCAGGCGCGCCAAACCATCGTTCAGCGGTGGGAAGCGAAAGACATACGGTCCGGCGCCCGACCCCGTCAAGTTTGTTGCCGGCTGGTCATTGACCAACAAGTCCGCCGCCTCCACGCCCCGCACTGGTTCACTAAAATAAACTTCGATTTCGGCCAACGAGCGGACCGTCAGCCCGGCAGGGGGGTGCAATCGCTGCACGACCGGCGCCAAATTGTCGGGCTCCACCGTTAGCATCGCCACTTGACTGGTGACGGCCCCAAACAAGTTGGAAATCAAACAGTGAAATTGGGAGCCGCTGTCTTCCAGTCGCACTTGATACAACAGCAAAGCGCCGGAAATTTCACCAGCCAAAGGCTGGCCGTTTAGAAACCATTGAAAATAAAGCGGTTCCGATCCAGCCGCTTCAACAAAAAATGAAACATCGCTATACTCTGTCACGGTCTGGCTGGCCGGCTGCGCCAGGATAACGGGGGTATTGGAAGTGATGATCCACGGTGAAAGGTAGGCGCCCGAAATTGGCCGGTCCAATGCCCCGCCCGGCAATTGCCAACCAACGGCCAGGCTGTCGCCCCCATTGGCCTCTTTATGCAGGGCTTCGATGTAATACTTTTGCCCCGCCAGCAAACTTATGGGAACCGATTGCTGATTGGTCTCGCGCGTCCATTCCCGCGAGCTGGTGTAATTGGTCACTTCGGCAATCAACCGCTTGCCAGAAGGCAGATTATTGGTGCTTAAAAAAAGCTGGCATTGGTTGTCCCCGCTGATCCAGAAGATGTAATTGCCTGTGGTCGGCGGAGTTACATAACCCCTCATCCGCGTGCCATAGTTATCGCCGAAATTGACCGGAGCCTCAAAAAGGGTTGGATAGGAGGTTCCTGAAGGGTTATTCGGATAAAGCGGAGACAGCGTTAAATCGGTGACGAGGCTGCCCGAAAGGTTAAGCCAGTATTCACGCAATATGGACTGAGCCCTGCCTTCGTGACCAAGGAGGCCGAGTAACACAATTGTAACAATACACCGCCAATAACAACCGAGACGCGCCATTTTACATCCGTTTGCACTTTTTATTAATATGCAGCAAAGCAAGCTGTTTGCCAATCCAAACAGCGTTCGGGAAGCGATTTCTTGAGCAGCCGCTTACGCAGGCAATTCCCACCCCTTGCGGTAGGTACGGGCAACCAAGTGGGAGACATCGGCATTCCCAGCCTTGGCCTGGGCAGCATCCCACTCGATTTTTCGACCGACGCCATGCCGAAGAGCCACACAGCCCAGCAGGATGATTTCGGTAAGGTAACCGGCAATTTCAAAATTCGAATAAGGCATCGGGCCGCCGCGAATGCCGGCCAGCCATTCGGCGGCATGGGCGCCTCGGCAGCGGGGTATGGTCTGGGCAATGTTTTTCACGGCCGGATGCTGGTCGCCGGACAGATATTCCGTTTCATCCTTCAATTTCAGGTAAAATTTTGCGCCGTAATCATCCGGCGAAAACAGGGTGCCGCGATCGCCCACCAGGAGGCAGCCGCTGCCCGGCAAACGGCCATGCATGGCCACGATGTCCTGAACCAACTCGGCCGCCGGACGAAATGGCGAGACTCCTGGCTCCTTGGGATTGCCGTCATACCACCAGAATTTCAATTCGGGCAGCCCGGCGCGAGCGGGAAATTCAAAACGGATGCGGGACGATTTGGGATAGGTCTCCGTTCCGAGCTCTTTGGCATCCTCGCACTCCACCACCGAAGGATAGCCCAATTTCAAGGCCCGGAACGGCATGTTGACCGTATGGCAAGCCATGTCACCCAAAGCGCCGGTGCCAAAATCAAACCAACCGCGCCATTTAAAGGGATGATAGAGTTTCTCTTTGAACGGCCGGAATGACGCCGGTCCCAACCAGGCGTCCCAATCCAATTCCGCCGGGACCGGGTCTTCGCCCGCCGGGCGGTCCAATCCTTGGGGCCAGATTGGGCGATTGGACCAAACATGCAGTTCTCGCACCGGACCAATGGCCCCGGCTTGCACAACCTCCACCGCCCGGCGCAAGCCGTCACCCGCGCTTCCCTGGTTGCCCATCTGCGTGACCAGTTTCTTAGCGGACGCCAGCCGGCGCACCACTCTGGCCTCATGGACGGTTTGAGTCAGCGGCTTCTGGCAATAGACGTGCTTCCCCATGCTCAGGGCCAGGGCGCAGACCAAGGCATGGTGATGGTCCGGGGTGGAAACGACCACGGCGTCCAAGGATTTGCCGATTTTATCGAACATTTTGCGGTAATCCTGGAAGCCTTTGGCGTCGGGATATTTCTTGAGACGGGGGGCCAGGCGGGCCTGGTCGGCATCGCAAAGCGCCACAATGCGTTCCCCGGCCATGGCGTCGGTGTCGCTGGCCCCTTTGCCGGCCGCCCCAACCACCGCAATGTTTAACTTTTTTGGGGCCGCGGACGCCAAGGCAAAAGGCGGCCCGGCCAGAAAAGCGCTGGAGATGGCGACAGATGCGCGCAGAAAGCGTCGTCGTGACACAAACCGGCCCGCCGGGGACCCACTGGACTCATTCATGGTTCTTGGCGGGTATTTTATTGTTTGTTCGTTTTGCTTGCAACATTTTAATATGAATGAAAACGGGCGCCGCTGATGAACTGTTCCCGCCGCCGCAGGCTGGCCGGGAGAATTATGCTTTCCGGGCGGCTGTTGATGCGCTAATCTAAAAGTCATAGATGAGTTATTACCGGTTCTGCTCCAAAAGAATGGCTGGCTTGTGGCTGACCTTGGCCCTGGCCGTCGGCGAGGCTTGGGGTTGTTCCACCCCGGTCTTTCGCTATGCGCTCGAACGGTGGGAACCTTCCCCTTACGGCTTGGTGATATTTCATCGCGGACCGCTGGATGCCAACCAGCAGGCTTGGGTAAAAGCTCTGCGCCAGACCGGCCTGGAGGGGAACGGCCACGCCAATGTGGCGACGGCGACGGTGGACTTGGATACCGACACCAATGCGACTACCCGCGCCCTGTGGGTCGCGCAAACCAACGCCGTGCTCCCGTGGATGGTTCTGCGATACCCGGACAGCGAGCCCGGCGACCCGGCGGCCTGGACCGCACCGTTCAATGGCGTCAACGTGCGCGACCTGCTGGATTCTCCCGCGCGCCGTGAAATCGCCCGGCGCATTGCCGCCGGTGATTCCGCGGTTTGGGTGCTAGTGGAAGGAGGAGACACCCGCGCCGACAACGAAATGGCCGGGCTGCTGGAAAACGAATTAAAGAAAGCCGCCGCCACTTTGGAAATCCCAACGGAAGCGCCGGGCGACAATGAAACCAACGCGGTGCAACTCAAGTTTAATTGCTCGCTGCTGCGTCTTTCCCGCGCCAACGCCGCGGAACGGGTATTGCTGGCGAATATGTTGTCATTGGACGAGGAACTGGCCGCCGCCAAAACGCCGGTGGCGGTGCCGATATTCGGTCGCGGCCGGGCGCTCTGCGCGCTGCCGTCACGCCAGATCAAGCCGGAGGTCATCGCCGAGGCGATTTCCTTTTTGCGCGGCGCGTGTTCCTGCGAGGTAAAAGAGTTGAATCCGGGCATTGATTTGTTGTTGGCCGCCGATTGGAATGCCGCGGTGGAAGGCAAACGCCTAAGCGACACCCCGCCGCCGGCCCTGGTCGGGTTGGGCGCATTGGCTGAGCCGGCAAAAACCAATTCTCCTTTGCCAGTGGTGGCCGCCGGGACACCGGCTCCGCCGCCGGCCCCCCTCCGCCGCAACCTGCTTTATTTTGGCTTGGGATTGGCAGTGGCTGTAGGGGCCGTCTCCGTCCTCATAAGCCGGCGTCGGCGGTTGGATTAATCGGCGTCGTCCGATAAGGATTCTTGGTTCGCCGGCGATATTGGAATAGGCGGGCTGGCGCTGTGGGGAGTGTATTTGCCGCCCATGAGGCTCCACCGAGAACAGCCGGGAACGGGATTTTCCCCCTGATTGGCTGGTTTCGCCTTTTGGCCGCCCCGCCAAGCTTGGCGGGGGCTGTTATTCAACCACCCAATGCTGCGGCGGGCGTTAGTCCATCAGGGCCGCGCGCAAAAACGGGCGGTAAAGATGGGGTTCCAGCAGGAACGAATCGTGCCCCTTGTCGGAATGCACCGTAATCCACGTCGGTTCGATGCCCGCTTTTTTAAGGACGGACACCAGGTGCGCCTGTTCCTCCGGCCAAAAGCAGACATCCGTGTCAATGGTGAAGACCAGGTATTTTTGGTCGCGGCAACGCTCGAACAACGAAACCATGTCATCCCCACAGGCTTCGCGGACGATGTCGAAGCGATTCCAGGCGTCGAGGATGCGCAAGTAGGTGTTGGCGTCGAAGCGTTGCACGAATTTTTGGCCCTGGTGCAGCATGTAGGACTCGATGGTGCTGTTGAGATCATACCAGGACAAATCTTCCGAGCGCCGCACAATCTCCCGCCGCGCCCGCGCCTCCATGGCTTCGAGCGAAACGAAAGTTTTGTGGCCGATCATGCGGGCGTGGGCCAGCCCGCGGCGCGGCGGGCGGGCCGGGTCATAATCGCCCCCTTTGAAATCCGGATCGGACTCGATGGCGTAAATCTGCTCGAAGTTGTGGATGCGCGTCAGCACCGGCACCAGCAGGCCGCTGGCGCAAGGGATGACGGTGCGCACGCGCTCGGGATAACGCGCGGCCAGGCAGAGGGCCAGCATGCCGCCCAGCGACGCGCCGAGGGTGGCGTGCAACTGCCGGATGCCCAGGTGGTCCAGCAGCAGCATCTGGGAATCCACAATGTCCGCCAATTTTACCCGGGGAAACCGCCGGGCGTAAGGGCGTCCGGTTCGGGGGTCGGTGCTAAGCGGCCCCGTGGAGCCGTAACAGCCGCCAATGTAGTTGGCGCAAACCACAAAAAAATGATTGGTGTCAATCGCCTTGTCCGGGCCGATGAATCCGTCCCACCAGCCGGTCTTGCACTCATCGGTCCACCGGTCGCCGACGCCGGCGACCTCGGGATTGAAGCCGGCGGCGTGCTGACTGCCGCTCAAGGCGTGAAAGACGAGGACGGCGTTGTCCTTGGCCGGGCTGAGCTGCCCGTAGGTTTCGTAAGCCAGGGTGGCCTCCTCGAGCCGCTCGCCGCTCATCAGGATGAACGGCTTGGCGGGCGCCCCAATGGTTAAAAACTGCGTCTCGACTTTGTGCTTCCGATGCATGGTCAGCGCGCCGATCCTAGAAAAAGCCCCGGCGGAAGACCAGACAAATCCGCTAAATTGTCGAAACTTGGGCTTGCCAAAAAAGGGCCGCGTTGTATATAAAAGGGCTGGGAAAACGATTATGCCTGCATTTTCATACGTAGCGCGGGACCCGGCGTCGCAAAAGGAAATCAACGGCACCTTGGACGCCTCGAATGAACAAGCGGCGATCGCCGCCCTGCTGAACCGCAATCTGCTGGTGGTTTCCATCCAGGAGAAGGCGGCCAAGAAAGGCAAAACGGCCGGCGGCAGCGTGGCCTTGCAGGACTTGGTGGTGTTCACCCGGCAGTTGGCCACAATGATTGACGCCGGTCTGGCCATTGTCCAATCCCTTCAGGCCCTGGCCGAACAAACCTCCAACAAGGTGATGCGCGATGTGATCAAGGATGTGACCATGCGTGTCGAGGGCGGTGACAATTTTTCGGACGCGCTCAGCAAGCATCCCAAGGTGTTCACCCGGCTTTATGTTTGCATGGTGGGGGCGGGCGAACGCGGCGGTTTGCTGGCGGAAATCCTGAGCCGCCTGGCCACCTACCTGGAAAACACAGCGCGGCTGCGCAAGAAGGTCAAATCCGCCATGATGTATCCGGTGGCGGTCACCGTGATTGCGCTGGGCATTACGGTGTTCCTGTTGGTGAAGGTGGTGCCGGTCTTCGGCGAGATATACTCGGGCTTCGGAGCCAAGTTGCCGGCGCCCACCCAGTTTCTGATTGACCTTAGCGCCATACTCCGCAAGTGGCTGCTGGTGCTGATCCTGGGCGTGGGCGGCGTGGTTTGGGGCTGGCTGTTTTACATCAAGACCAAGCCGGGCCGGGAATTCTGGGACCGCGTCCGCATCAAGCTGCCGCTGTTTGGCGAGATCGGGCATAAAATCTGCCTGAGCCGCTTCACGCGCACGCTGGCGTCGCTGATTCGCTCCGGCGTGCCGATTTTGGAGGTGTTGAATATCGTCGCCAACACGGTGGGCCACGTGGGCATGGAGAAGGCCATCCGGGTCGCGGCCTCGGACATCGAGAAGGGCGACAGCCTCTCGAATGCTTTTGCCAAAAGCCCGCTATTCCCCTCCATCATCATTCGCATGATGTCCGCCGGCGAGCAGACCGGCAAAGTGGACGCCATGCTGGAACGCATCGCGAATTTCCTGGATGAGGAAGTGGAAACCACCCTCTCCGGACTCACCTCGCTCATCGAGCCGCTGCTGATCGTTTTTCTGGGAGTAACGGTTGGCGGCATCGCGATCTGCATGTTCCTGCCCATCTTTAAGATGAGTGAAATCATCAATCCGCCGCGATAAGCGGCGCGCGCCGGCGCGGAGCGGCGGCCGAAGGGCAGCATGGAATTTGGCGGGGCGATCGGGCTATGGCTAAAGTATTGCTGGTGGATGATGAGTTGACCATGGTGCAAATGGTCACCGAGCTTCTGCGGGCCGAGGGGCACGAAGTCTTCCCTTTCACCACCGCCAACGCCGCCCTGGCCGGTTTGGAGGAGCATCAGCCGGAATTGGTTATTTCCGACCTCTACTTGGACAAAACCCGCCCGCACGGGCTGGAAATCCTGGCCAAGGCGCGCGCGCTGACGCCGCCCGCCACCGTAATCATGATCACCGGCTTCGGCAGCATCGAAACGGCGGTGCAGGCGATGAAAAAGGGCGCATACGATTATTTGCGCAAGCCGTTTGAACTCGAGGAACTGCGCTTGTGCATCCAACGCGCGCTCTCCTATAACGACGCCATTTCCGAGAATGTCTATCTGCGCAAGCAGCTCAATCGCTCGCTCAAGTTCAACCAGATGGTCGGCGCCTCCCCGCCGATGAAGGAGGTCTTCAAGCTGGTGGAACGGGTGGCGAATTCCGACAACACGGTGCTGCTGCTGGGGGAAAGCGGCACCGGCAAGGAGCTGGTGGCGCGGGCGCTGCATTTTCAAAGCGGGAGACGCTTCGCGCCGTTCGTGCCGATTAATTGCAGCGCCTTGCCCGAGCACCTGCTGGAATCGGAATTGTTCGGCCACCGCCGGGGCGCCTTTACCGGGGCCATTAGCGACAAGAAGGGGCTGTTTCAGGAAGCCGACGGCGGCACCATCCTGTTGGATGAAATCGGTTCCATGTCGGCGGTGCTGCAAAGCCGGCTGCTGCGGGTGCTGCAGGAGCGCGAAGTGCGGCGGGTGGGCGACAACACGCCCATCTACGTCAATGTTCGCGTGGTGGCCGCCACCAACGAACCGCTCGAAAAACGCCTCCAGGAAGGGACCTTCCGGGAAGACCTCTATTACCGGTTGAACGTGATTCCCATCCGCCTGCCGCCCTTGCGCGAGCGGCTTGACGACCTCCCTTTGCTGGTGGCGCATTTCCTGCATAACAAAGTGCATCCGGCCACCGGCAAACCTTACTCCATCACCCGCCTGGCGCTGGCCGCTTTGGCCAAACACACCTGGCCCGGCAACGTGCGGGAACTCGAAAACGCCATCGCGCGGGCTTGCGCTTTGAGTGACAACGAAATCATTCAACTGGCGGACCTGCCGCCGGCGCTTCACAGCCTGGCTGGCGCCTCGCCCAGTGCGGCGCAAGAAAGCGGAGATTTGGCCCCATTGCCCCAACCGGCCGCTGCCGGCAAGCCGTCCCCGTCGCCGCTCGAACCGCCCGCCGAAGTCCAGGCCGCGCCTTCCTTCGACAGCATTGTGTCCTTGAAAAATTATTTGCGCGACCAGGAGCTGGCTTACTTAAACCGCGTGCTGGCCCAAGTCGAAGGCAACAAGGAGCGCGCCGCCGAATTGCTCGGGGTCAGCCTCGCCACGCTCTATCGGAAGCTGGCCGGCGAAGGTTGATCCCTTTGGTATTGTCAACGGGTTTTCGCGGGCTTAGCCTTGGTCCATGAGGAACAGCCTTTTGCGTCTCCTGTCAGCCGTCGCCGCCATCGTTTGGACGCCATCTCCGCCAGCCACCGCGGCGGCGCCAGCCGTTCCCACCTTGCTGGTGGACAAACTGGAGTTTGGCCAAATGACCAACGGCGCGCCGGTGGACCTGTTCGTGCTCAAGAATGGCCGGGGGCTGATTGCCAAAGTCATGTCCTATGGCGCCATCCTGGTGGAATTGCATGTCCCCGACCGCCAAGGCCAGCCGGCGGATGTGGTCCTGGGATTTGACAACCTCGAACGCTACCTCAAAGGGCACCCGCTGTTTGGCGCCACGGTCGGACGTTATGCCAACCGCATCGCCAACGCCACCTTTACCCGCAACGGCCAAATTTACCAGCTCGCCAGGAACAACGGTAAAAACCACATCCACGGCGGGCCGCTGGGATTCGACAAAAAACTGTGGCGCGCGGCACCCTTTCAAACCGCGCAGGCGGTGGGCGTGAAATTTTCCTTAACCAGTCCGGATGGCGAAAATGGATTTCCCGGCAATTTGCGCGTGACGGTTTCGTATTCGCTGACCACCAATAATGAGCTGCGCCTTGATTACGAAGCCGCCACGGACAAGGACACGCCGGTCAACCTGAGCAATCACAGCTACTTCAACCTGGGCGGCGCGGACTCCGGGGACGTGTTGGGCCATGTCCTGCAAATTTTTGCCGATCGCTACACGCCCGTGGATGAGGCGCTGATCCCCACCGGAGAGATCGCCCCGGTCAAAGACACGCCGTTGGATTTTACCTCTCCCACTCCCATTGGGGCGCGCATAGCGGAGCTGCCCAAAACCGCTGGTTACGACCACAATTACGTCTTGAACAGCGGCGGCAAGTCGCTCGACCTGGCCGCGCGAGTTTATGAACCCAAAAGCGGGCGGGTGATGGAGGTTTTAACCACCAAGCCCGGCGTCCAGCTCTACACCGCCAACCACCTGAAAAACCTGGCCGGCAAACGCGGCGCGGTTTACGGCAAACACCAGGGTTTCTGCCTGGAAACCCAATACTTCCCCGATTCCGTCAACCAGCCGCACTTTCCCAGCCCGTTTCTGCAAGCCGGCGACCTTTATAAAGCCACCACCATTTTCCGGTTCTCCACCCGCTGACCCGCCGCGCGCGACGGATTTGCCATTGCCTTGCGGGCGCGGCGGTGTTAGAGAAATTTGCCATGCACAAAACCAACTCCCTTTTCCCTGGCGGGTCTGGCGGTGGTAAGGCTTGCCTAAGCGGATTGCTGCCGCTGGCTTTGGCCTTCGCCAGCCTGGCCTCCGACCGGTTTCCCTTCAACATCCCCGGCGATGACGCCACCCCATCCGTCACCGACTTCGCCCGGCTTTCGCCGCGTCCGGCCGGCGCGGACGGCTTTGTGCGCCTGCAAGACGGGCATTTTGTCACTGATGCCGGGCGCCTGAAAATTTGGGGGGTCAACGTATGTTTTGGCGCCAATTTCCCCACGCGGACGGAGGCGGAGAAAGTGGCGGCGCACCTGGCGAAGCTGGGCGTGAACGGGGTGCGCTTTCACCATCACGACACCGCGCCGGCGCCGCGCGGCGTGCTGGGGCCGGTGGTGGACGGCAAACGCGGGCTGGACCCGACACAGGTCGAACGGCTGGATTATTTCCTGGACCAACTGCACCGCCGGGGCATCTACGCCAACCTGAATTTGCATGTGGGCCGCACGTTGACCGAGGCGGAGGGTTTCCTCAGCAAGGACCTGCCTTACTCGACGCGTTATAACAAATACCTGCTCTATTTTGAGCCGCGCATGAGAGAGGCTTTCAAGGAATTCTGCCGCGCCTACCTGTCCCACCGCAACCCGCACCGCCAACTTAAGCGGGCGGAGGACCCCGGCATCGCCATGATCGAGATCACCAACGAGAATTTCTTCAGCAAGCTTGGTCCCGGAGTGGCGGCCTCGCTGCCGGAACCGTATCGTGGCGAGTTTATGAAACAATGGAACCGCTGGCTGGCCCGGCGCTACGCAAACACCGCGGCGCTTAAACAGGCCTGGGGCGGCCACCTCGAACCTTTGGGCGCTTTCTTGCTGGAAGCGGCCCCTTGGACCACCGACATCGGCGCCTGGAAAGTCCGCCAATCGGCGGAGTATCCCCTGCAGCCGTTGTTCAACCAGCCCGGCCCGGCGCCGGAAGTCAAAGCCATGAAACTGGCTATCTCCCGAAAATCGGCGCAAACCAGCGACCACGAGCTGCAATATCGCGACCTGGCCCTCGAACCGGGCAAAACCTACACCCTCTCTTTTTGGGGCAAGGCCGATGCCGCCCGGGAAATATACGTGGATGTTTCCAACCAGGGGCCGGCGGATTGGGGCGCGGTCGGCCTGCGCGAAAACATCAAACTGGGGCCGCAATGGCGGCGGGTGGCGCTGGTCTTCAAGGCCGCGGAAAAAATCCCCGGCAAAGCGCGAGTGTGCTTCAAATTTGGCGGGGATGACACCGATTTTCATCTCGCCCAGGTCGCTTTGCGGCGCGGCGGCGAATTTACCGTCGTTCCCGAGGGGCAATCCCTCGAGCAAGGCAACCTCGAAATCCCGGTGAGCGGCTGGTGCGAAGCGGCTAAAGAGGACGCCTTTCGTTTCATGGTGCAGGTGGAAAAAGATTTCATCCGTGATATCACCAGCTTCCTGAAAAATGATCTGGGCGTCAAAGCGCCGGTCACCGCTTCGCAAATCACTTATCACGGCGCCGAAATCGTCGCGGAAACCTGCGATTACGCCGACATCCACGCTTATTGGCAGCATCCGCGTTTTCCCGGCAAGCCGTGGGACCCGACCAACTGGTTTATCCTGAACACGCCCATGGAATGCTCGCCGGAGGCCGACAGTTTGCTGAACCGCGCGCCGTGGCGATTGTTCGACCGGCCTTTTACCATTTCGGAATGGAACATCCCCGACCCGCACGATTACGCCGCGAGCGTTGTGCCCTTCGCTGCCCTGGTGGCCTCGCTCCAAGACTGGGATGGCGTGTTCTTTTTTCAATACCACAGCAGCGACCAGGGATGGTTCGAGGACGCCATCAAAGGATATTTCTCATTCAACAGCCAGCCGGCCAAACTGGTGCTGCTGGCCGCCTGCGCCAATCTTTACCGCCGCGGCGACCTGCCCCCCCTGCCGGCCCGGGCGGCCGGCACCCTGGAGAAGATGGTGCCTTCAACTTTGGGCCTGACGCATCGGTTGGGCATTGATCCGCGCGCCAAAAGCCTGACTCCAGTGGAAGCGCCGCCGGGCAAAAGGCTGGCGGCGCCGGATGGCCGCGCGGTTTGGGAGGCCACCGACAAGGAAAAAGCGCATGTGTGGATCAACACCCCCGCTTCCAAAGCGGTCTGGGGGTTAGTGGCCGGACAGACTTTCAACCTGGGCGGCGTGGAAATCCAGTTCGGAGCGTTGGAGCGCCGTTATGCGGCCGTGGTGCTGACTTCCCTGGACGGGCAGCCCGTGGACAAATCCAAAACCTTGCTGCTGGCGGCGGTGGGATCCGCCCAGAACCAGGGAATGGTCTGGAATGAAAAACGGACGTCGGTCGGTCGGCAATGGGGCAAAGGCCCGGTGCTGGTGAACGGGATCACCGCCGAGGTTACCTTGCCGGGCCGGGTGCGCAGCGTCCATGCGCTGGATGGCCGCGGGCAACGGCGCGCCGAGGTGCCGTTGCAAGTGGCGGGGCCTTTGGCCCGCTTCTCCATCGGCCCGCAACACCAGACCCTTTGGTACGAAATTGTGGGCGAGTAGCCCCGGTTTACGCGGCGCCGCCGCTCGACTTCCGGTGAGAGTACAGCAAGGCGCCGGTATCGTCGTAAAACTCAAAGCGGATTTCCGAGGCGCCCGGCTTTGGGCCGGGCCTGACCACCACCCGCAGAAAACCGCCGGAGGCCTCCGCCTGCGTGTAAGGCTGGCGAATGCGCGCTTCCGGGTCGGTTGAGTTCGGCGCTCCCGGTTTTTGGCCCAGCCGCGCGTTTTCGTCGCAGAGCGCGCCGCAGGAAAATTCCTCGGTGCCGAGCGGATGGATGGAATGATACTGCCAATGGCGGTCGCCGCAGATCACGGCAAAATTCGTCATGCGGTTTTCCTTCAGCCAGGTGTGAAAGGCTTCGCCTTCATGGCGGAATCCCTTGGGATTGACATGATTGTCGGCTTTGCGGGCGTCATCGGGGCCAACCGTCGGCGTGGGCGAAATCAGGATGCGCCAGGTGGCGTCGCTTTCCTTGAGCGTGCGTTGCAGCCATTCCCGCTGTTCCCGGCCCCAGAGGCTTTTCTGCGGGCCGTCGGGTTCCTGGTTGGGGGAGCGATAATCGCGGCCTTCGGTAAGCCAGATTTGCAGATGACGGCTGACCCGGTGTGTCCGATAAGTCAGTGGCTTGTCCTGCGCCGGATCGGCCACGGGCATTTGTTCCAGGAACACCCGGATGCCCAGTTCCGGCAGTGGTTCCTTTTCGCCGGTGAGATCGGCGTCGTCATAACGGAAATCGTGGTCGTCTTTTTCCCAATAGGTGGAGGTTTCGCCGAAGAACGCCACCAGCCGCGGCAGCCGCAATTGCTCATGCCATTTGCGGCGCAGCTCCGCCAGAGTGCGGGCGGCGGGCTTGGCGGGCCGGTCATAATAGACATTGTCCCCGGTGCCGACAAAGAAGTCGGGTTTAAGGCGGCGCATGACTTCGACCGCCGGATAGCCCAGCCGCTTGTCTTCCGCTGTCGCGCTCGGCTTGGCGCTGCCGTTGACCTTGCCGGTCATGAACGGGTCGTAGTTCATGCCCGTGACCACCACAAAGCTCACCTCGTCTTCCGCCGCCGGTCCCGGATGGGTTTTGAAGGAGCGGACGGGGCCGGTTTCGGTTTCGTTTTCGGAATGTCCAAACACCAGCCGGTAATAATGGCGCGTGCCCGGTTGCAAACCCGTTAGGCGCGTCCGCACGATGAAATCCTTTTCTTCAACGGCTTTCATCCAAGGGGTACGGCGCGCCCCCTGAAAATCGGCCTGCTCGCTCCATTCAAAGCAGGCGACCCCGGCGGCGCCGGGCAGGTCCCCTTCCTCCAAGGCTGCGGCGCGAGTCAGGCGCGACTGCAAAATCACACTGTTGGCGGTGACCTCGCCCGCCATTTCCCCTTGGGCATGATACAGGGCGGCCGGCGTGGCGGGGGCCGGCAAAACCAAGCCGGCAACAAAAGGGATAATCATTCGCAAGCTCATGCTCATGGCAGCCCAAGCATACTGTATAGTCTCCGGGATGCCATACACAATTTGTCACCGAGCGCGACGTTCTCCCTCTCCCCCCTTGGGGGGAGAGGGCAGGGTGAGGGGGCGCGTGTTGTTTATCCCAAGCACTCATCAGTAAGCTCCACGCCGTGAAGTGTAACGCGCAAAAGGAGGCTGCGCCCAAGCCGGCCGGAGAAAATGAGACGCACATGATGGACCGCGTGAGGCGGGCTTGCTATAACGAGGCCGGTGAAAACGAAACCGGTTGCCGATGATTTAACCAGCCAACCCCTGGCCGCCACGGGCGAAGGCCGACGGCGGCTGACGGCCTTCTACCTGGAGGGGCTGTTGAAGGATACCGTGCCTTTCTGGTTTCCGCGGTCAGTGGACGCCGAACATGGGGGGTTTTTGCACTGCCTGGACCGCGACGGTTCAGTGGTGGACACCGACAAATCGGTCTGGGCGCAGGGACGGATGTCCTGGATGCTGCTCACCCTTTGGCACACCTTCGAGCGCCGGCCCGACTGGCTGGCCTGGGCGGAGAGTGGTTTGCGGTTTCTCGACCGGCATTGCTTCGACGCCGATGGCCGGATGTTTTTCCATGTCACCCGCGAAGGCCGCCCGATTCGCCGGCGGCGCTACGCGTATAGCGAGGCTTTCGCCGCCATCGCCTTTGCCGCCCATGCGCGCGCCACCGGCAGCGACATCTCGCGGCGGCGGGCGCGGGAGTTGTTCGAGCTTTTCACGCGCTGGAATTTCACCCCCGGCCTGATGCCGCCGAAATTTACCGCGGAGCGCCCGCTCATCGGGCTGGCGCCGCGCATGATCACCATTGTCACCGCGCAAGAACTGCGGGCCTGCGGCGATGATCATCCGCTGCTGGCGCAGTGGATTGACCGCGCCGTGGAGGAGATTCGGCGGCTCTTTTTCAAACCGGAATTGGGGGTGGTGATGGAAAGCGTGGCCCCGGACGGGAGCATTTCGGACCATTTTGACGGGCGCACCCTCAACCCCGGCCATGCGATCGAGGGCGCGTGGTTCATCCTGCGCGAGGGGGCGCATCGCCGGGATGACCGCCTCATCCGGTTGGGCTGCGCCATGCTGGATTGCATGTGGGAGCGCGGCTGGGACACCGAATGCGGCGGGATTTTTTATTTTCGGGACGTGTTCGGCAAGCCGGTGCAGGAATACTGGCAAGACATGAAGTTCTGGTGGCCGCACAACGAAGCCATCATTGCCACGCTGCTGGCCCACTTCCTCACCGGCGATCCCAAATACGCCCGCTGGCATCAGCAGGCCCATGATTGGGCGCACCGCCATTTTGCCGACCCACAACACGGGGAATGGTTTGGCTACCTGCACCGGGACGGGCGGCTGGCGAACACCCTCAAAGGCAATCTGTGGAAGAGCTTCTTCCACCATCCCCGCATGCAGTGGTTCTGCTGGAAACTGCTCGCCGACGGGGTATGCCCGTGAACCGGCGGCGGACCCGGCGCGCTAAGCCGGCCCGCCGAGCAATCGGCGGCTTTTCCAGAGGTCGCGCGGCTTGAATATGCCGGCGGGAGTGATGAGACCGGTGACCAATTCGGCGGGCGTCACGTCGAAGCCCGGGTTGCGCGCGCCGCTGGTGGGATTGGCGATGCGAACGTAGGCCCTTTGGCCCAAACTTGATTTGGTTCCAAAGGTTTTTTGAATGATTCCCCACGCGCCGAGCACCTCCTCCCCGGCGCGTTCCTCGATGGGAATGTCCCGCCCGGAGGCGAGGTTCCAATCAATGGTCGAGAAAGGAATGGCGACGTAGAAGGGAATCTGGTGGCGATGGGCCAGCACGGCCTTGGTGTAGGTGCCGATCTTGTTGGCGACTTCGCCGGTGCGGCCCAGGGTGCGGTCGCTGCCCACGATCACCAGGTCAATCTCCCCCCGCTGCATCAGGTGCCCGGCGGCGTTGTCGGCGATGACCTGGTGCGAAATGCCCTGCTGCGCCAGCTCCCACGCGGTCAGGCTGGCGCCTTGGGCGCGCGGGCGGGTCTCATCGCAAAAAACGTGAAAAGAGCGGCCCTGCGCCTGCGCGGCGTAAAGCGGCGCGGTCGCCGTGCCAATGTCCACGCACGCCAGCCAGCCGGCGTTGCAATGGGTGAGCACCCTCATGCCCTCCCGGATCAGGCGGGCGCCGTGTTTCCCGAGGGCGCGGCATTCCTCCACGCTTTGGTTGGCGAATTCCTCGGCGGCCGCCAGGGCCAGCGCCTGGCGCTCGGCCACGGTCTTGCCGGCGGCCATGACCGCCTGGACCTGCCGCATGGCGTTGACCGGGTCCACTGCCGTCGGACGCGCGTCCCGCAGCGTGGCGAACACCTGCCGGATGTGGCGGGCGAAAGCGCCGAGCCCCGCGCCGCGAAACTCGCGCGCGCCCTGGGCCAGGCCGTAGGCGGCGGTGGCGGCGATGGCGGGCGCGCCGCGCACCACCATGTCGCGGATGGCGGCGGCGGTGCGGCGATGGTCGGGCGTGGCGACAATCCGGAACTCGTGCGGCAGCAGGCGCTGCTCGATCAGCGCCACCTCGTTGCGCCCGGCGTCGAACCAGACCGACCGGAAAGGACGCGCGCGGCCGTTGACCTTGACCCGCATGGGGCGCTGGGAACGGGACTACTACTTGAGGCTGTCAGCCGCCACGATCTTGATGCTCTCGACCTTGACCGGCTCGATGGGCCGGCTGGGATTGCGGTCGCCGCCGGGAACCATCTTGCAAGGGACATTCGCAATTTTCTCCAGCACGTCGTCGCCCTTCATCAGGCGGCCGAAGGCGGTGTATTGGCGGTCGAGGAACGAGGCGTCGCCGTGGCAGATAAAGAACTGGCAGCCGGCGGAATCGGGATGGGCGGAACGGGCCATCGAAAGCACGCCGCGCTGGTGCGAGCGGGAGTTGAATTCGGCCTTGATCTTGTAGCCGGGATCGCCGGTGCCCCATTCGCCTTCCTTGCTGGGATCCTTGGTCTTGGGGTCGCCGCCCTGGATCATGAAGCCCTTGATCACCCGGTGGAAGCAGGTGCCGTCGTAAAAGCCTTCTTTGGCCAGCTTCTTGAAATTCTCGACGGTTTTGGGTGCCACATCCGGCCAGAATTCCACCACCATCTCGCCTTTGGAGGTCTTGATGATTGCCACTTCGTTGGTGCTCACGGTTTTGGTTTCCTCTTTCTTGGGTTCGGTTGTTTTTGGTTGTTCAGCCGGTGTTTCGGCGCCGATGGCGGTGAAACCGAGCGCCAGCCCGGCCACCCAGGATAAAATCATTCGTTTTGTCATATTCATCGTGGCGGGAATATGCCACAACCCCCCGCCAAGTCACGCGGGAAAATGCGAATCCCGGCGTTGACCTGCTCCGCTCCCAATGCTAGGCTGCCGTTGTGAAAGTTAGCAAACGCACCAGCCCGTTGCCGGAAGCCGCGGAAGAAAAGACGGTAGGCCTCAAAATGGTCGAAAGGTATCGGCCGCGCATGAGTCGCTTGACCGATGCTGAGCGGCAAAGATTGATGGAACGCGGCTTGCGGATTGTCTATTCGGGGAATTGATTTCCAGAGAACCATGCTCATTTTGAACAGTTACGACGTGGGAATGCCCGTCATCGCGACGCCTCGTGAAATCGTGTCCAAATTCGATTGAGGACCAAGCCCCTGAAACAGGGGCAGCGAAATGACCCTCAGTGTTCTGGCGTTTCCACGTATTCCGCGTGTCCCGCGGTGGCTGGCAGCGCGCGCTTCCCTTGGGCGCGGTTTTGTGGCAGGGTCGGCGGCATGACAACGCGCCGCCCATATCAGCTTGCCCTCGCGGGCGCGCTGGTGATGGCCGCGTTGCTGGGCGCGTTCCTCCTGCTGAAGCCCCAACCCGAGCCGGTCTATAACGGCAAAACCTTGAGCGAGTGGATTGCGGTTTCCGATGATGATCCCGCAGAAAAGGCCCGAAAAGCAGCAGCCATAAGCCACCTGGGCACCAATGCCGTTCCCTTCCTGCTTGAATGGATTCAATATGAACCTCAACCAAAGGCTTGGAGAGCAAGACTCTATTCATTGCAGGTCGCTTTGGGTTGGAAAATCCAATCCAAGGCTGTCGAAAAATGGCGTCGAGCTGAGAATGCCAGCAAAGCATTTCAATACCTTGGAAGCGATGCTCGTGGCATGGCGATACCGGAATTGAGGAATCTGGCCATCGTTCGCAAACCATGCAATACCCGCGCCATGCAGGCTTTGTCCGCTTTGCGGATGGATGGACTTCCAAGTCTCATCGAGGCTTTGGGCTATCCTGATCTGGCAGTCACCGAATCGGCCATCTGGGCAATTGGGAAAATGGGCACCAATGCGCTTCCGGCCATCCCGGTGCTCGTCAATTTGTTAACGAACAGCGACGTTGACACAGCAATGGGTTCGCTCATGAGTTTGGGCGGATTGAAACTTGAACCCAACCTGGTTGTTCCCGCGCTCACCAATGCTTTGCTGGCGACCGGCATTGACCAAGGAAGCGTGCTTTACGTGCTGGGACAGTATGGCCGCAAAGCGCAAGCGGCCGTTCCTTTGCTACAGGAGTATCTTATGAGCCCTTCGGAGCATTTGCGAAGATCTGCCACCAACGCCCTGCGCAAGATTAATCCCGAGGCTCTGCGGCGCGCCACGGAAAAGTAAGGGCGGCGTTGCCGTTGGCCAAGGGTTTCCGGTTTGCGGAGGGCCACTCGTTTGAATAAGAGCGCTGCGCCCGTGTTGCGCCCGCAGGTGGAACGTAAAAAGCTCAAGCTGGCATAGGCGAGGTCTTCGGTTAATTCCGCCTCGGCGTAATGCATCGGCACGCCGCGACGGGCCAAAAGATCGTTTAACTCCCAACGCGACAGCCCCGCCAACTCGGCCGCCTTGACGAACGGCGGGTTTGGCGAAATGATTTCGCCCGCATGGACCACGCGCCAAACAACGCGCCGAAACCGGACGGGGTTTTGGCGGACAACGCCGCCGGGAAACCGGGGGTCAGCGTGGTCATTCCCGCCTATAATTACGCCCGGTTTCTGCCTTTCGCCCTCGAATCGGCCTTGCGTCAGACCTACGCGCCGGTGGAGATCGTGGTGGTGGACGACGGGTCCACCGACAACACCAGGGAGGTGGTGGCGGCTTATGGGGACCGGGTGCGGTATGTCTATCAGTCCAACGCGGGGCTGTCCGCCGCCCGGAACACCGGCATCCGGGAGGCCCGCTATCCGTTCGTGGCTTTTTTGGACGCCGACGATGAATGGTTGCCGGACATGCTGGCGGCGGCGATGAACGCTTTTGCCAAATTGCCGCCCGAGTTTGGACTGGTGGCTAGTCGCACCCTTTATATTAACGCGGAGGGCGCGCGGCTCGCGCCGAATCCTTCGGCGGGGGATTTTCATGGGGAATGCCTGGCGCGCGATATTCTCTGCATGACCCGCTTTGCGCCTTCCGCCGTGGTCGCCCGGCGGGCCATCGTGGAGGCGGCGGGAGGATTTGACACCCAGTTGCGCAGCTCCGAGGACCGGGACATGTGGATTCGCGTCGCCGCCCGGTCCCGCGTCATGCTGTTGCCCGACCGGCTGGTTCTAATTCGCAAGCACGGCTCCAACATGAGCAACAACGCGGAGCGCATGAAGACCAACATGCGCCGGGTCATCGGCAAGGCCTGGCGGCAGCGGATCGTGCCGCGTCGCCATATTTGGACCTGGCTGAAAGTTCTGGCCACCTGGCATTACCAAGTCGGGCTTATCTTCGCCGGCACGGGGCGCGAGGGACGGGGCCTCTGGCATTTGAGCGCGGCCTTGGTCTTTTGGCCGCTGCCGCTGCCGCCGCGCCATTTCAACACTACGGTGACCTGGATTCGCCTGCGGGCCTGGGCGGGCGGGATCCGCAGCCTCTTTGCAATCTTCCGCTGAACCGAGTGGGAGCCGACGTCAGGAGGCTCTGATCTCATGGCGACCACGCCCGGGGACAAATTTGAGGTTCTTCGCTGTTTCCAGTGGGTAAAGGCGGGGCAAGGAGCATCGGTCAGCCCGCTGTTTGACAACGGAAACCTTTTGTATTCGTTGGCGCCTTTTCCCCTCACCCTTGGTCCCTCTCCCCCAGGGAGAGGGAAACATCGCTGGCGGCGCATTGTGAAACCGCAGCTCTTGATCACTTCGAGCACTGGCGAACGCGTCTCCCTCTCCCCTAGGGAGAGGGACGGGGTGAGGGGAAACCGCGCTATCGAAAACCCCAAGCCTGACGTTATACACCGTAATTCTCTTCCGGCAATTCCACCGAAAACAGCGAGGAACCAAATTTGAGCCCCCTTGCGTCGGCTCCCACAACCAGGGGGGCTTGGGGAGGGAGTCGCGTTCGCCGGTGTTTGAATCGCCGGAAGCCTCGATTGCGCAAACCGCCGCCAACTTGAGGATGCGCCGTTTTGGGCTTGGACACGTTTGACGAACCTTCTAGGATGAAGCAGGTTAAAGAATTCGATTCAACGGACATTATGAAAAAATTCACTTTCCCGGTCGGCGTGTTTCTGCCCGCGCTGGTGGCTGCCGGGCTGTTTGCCCAGGTCCGTCCTGTCATCACCCCCATGGGGCCTGGCCCGGCGGGGGCCGGCGTCAGTTGCCGCAACCTGCGGGTCATCAGCCAATCCGCCGACGGCACGGAGTTGGTCATCACTGTGGATTTTTCCTATGACGGCTCGCGCGGCGCGACAGCCCGTTTATTGCCCATTATCATTAAAAAGGACCAACCAGGCGCCTCCGCCTGGTTCGGCTCGGACCCGGTGGTCATCGGCCAGGGGCACGCCCCCATTTCACTGGTCGTAAAATACTTTAACGACGAGCCGGGCGTGCCGCCGCAAATTGAAACCGACCGCATTCGGATCCTGATGCTGGACGGCACCGGACGCGCCGTCATTTTCGACACTTCCTTTTCCCGCGCGGTGAAATGGGGCAGCCCCGACGCCAAGCCCGTGAAAATTGAAACCCCGCTTCCCGCGCCCGCCTTGGGCAAGGAGCAAGCCCGCGAGAAAGCCCGCCTCGAGGCGGAGCAAAAGGAAATGGCCCTGGCCGCCGCGAAAAAGGCCGCGGACGCCGAGGCCCGGGCCAAGGCTGAGGCGGAAGCGCGCGAAAAAGCCCTGCTGGAGGCCCGGGAACGGGCCCGCCAAATCGAGGAAGCCCGCCAGAAGGCCGAGGAGGAAGCCCAAAGACTGCTGGCGGAAAAAGCCCGAATCGAAGCCGAGGCCAGGGCGCGGGCGGAGGCTCACCGGAAAGCGGAAGAGGAAGCGAAAAGGCTGGCCGAGGAAAAAAGACTGGCCGCTGAACGCGCCGCCGCCGAGGCCAAGGCCCGCGAAGAGGCGCGCCTGAAAGCCGAGGCCGAAGCCAAGGCCCGCGAGGAGGCGCGGCTCAAGGCGGAAGCGGAAGCCAAGGCGCGCGAGGAAGCCCGGCTGGCCGCCGAAGCGGAAGCGAAACGCCTGGCCGAGGAAAAGCGACTGGCCGAAGAACGCGCCGCCGCCGAGGCCAAGGCGCGCGAAGAGGCGCGCCTGAAAGCCGAGGCCGAAGCCAAAGCCCGCGAGGAGGCGCGGCTCAAGGCGGAGGCGGAAGCCAAGGCGCGCGAGGAAGCCCGGCTCAAGGCCGAAGCGGAAGCCAAACGTCTAGCCGAAGAAAAAAGGCGGGCGGAAGAGCAAGCGCGACTGGCGGCCGAGGCCCAGGCCCGGGCTAAATTGGAAGCCGAAGCCAAAGCGCGCGAGGAGGCCCGGCTCAAGGCCGAAGCGGAAGCCAAGCGCCTGGCTGAGGAAAAACGGCTCGCCGACGAACGCGCCGCCGCCGAAGCCAAGGCGCGCGAAGAGGCGCGCCTGAAAGCCGAGGCCGAAGCCAAGGCCCGCGAGGAGGCGCGGCTCAAGGCGGAGGCGGAAGCCAAAGCGCGCGCGGAAGCGCAGCGCCAGGCGGAGGAACGGGCGCGCCAACTGGCGGAAGCCCGCCGGCTGGCGGAAGAACAAGCCCTGGCCGAAGCCAAAGCCCGCGAAGCAGCCCGGCGCCAGGCGGCCGAAGAGGAAAAGGCCCGCCAGGAAGCGGAAGCCTTGGCGGCCGCCGAGGCCAAAGCCCGCGAAGACGCCCGCTTAAAGACCGAGGCCGAAGCCAGGCGGCTGGCCGAAGAAAAACGCTTGGCGGAAGAACGCGCCGCCGCCGAAGCCAAAGCCCACGAGGAGGCCCGGCTCAGGGCCGAAGCCGAGATCAAACGACTGGCCGAGGAAAAACTCGCCGCCGAGCAGCGCGCCCGGGCGGAAACTGAAGCCAAAGCGCGCGCGGAATTGGCCGCCAAGGCGGAGGCTGAAGCGCGCCTGCGGGCCGAGGCCGAAGCGGCCGCGCGCGAAAAGGCCCGCCAGGAAGCCGAGCTGGCGGCGGCCGGCGACGCGCCCGAGCCGGTCATGGCCACGCACTTGAAAACAAAGGTCACCAATGTGGACGTGGTCAATCGCAGTCTGGACCGCAGCCAGATGACCATCGGGGTGGAGTTCGAATACAAGGACGATTACCGCAAGCCGCTGCTGGGGGTGGACATCACCCGCACCGGCGATCCGCAAGCCAGCCGCCATTTCCAAAGCGCGCCCAATGAAATCGGCAAATCGCGGCGCAACTTCACGCTGATTCCCGTGAAGTTCCAGCCCGCCACCCCCGAGATGCAAACGATCAGCACCGACAAAATCCTGGTTTACCTGGCCGAGGCCACCCCCGAGGCGCGCGCCAATCTTTACCCGGCCACCATGCTGCTGACTTGGAAAGCGCCGGGCGCGGCCAAGTCCGCCACTCCCAGCGCCGCCCAGGATTTCCTGGAACTGGAGGACTTCCGCCAGAACGACCCCGCGAACGGCAGCCTGAGCGTCCGCTACCGTCTGGCCGCCGGGCGCGGCCAGATCGCCGTCCGGATTTTTGACTCGGCGAATCCCGACAGCGCCAACTGGCTGGTCATTGAGCCGGCGGAGATCAAACAGGACAAAGGCTTGGAAATCATCCCCGTCACCGTCAATGCCGAGGCCAAATTCCCCGGCAAATCTTTCAAAGCCGACACCATCGAAGCGCGCCTGTTGGACGGCAACGGCAAGGTGGTGTCCACGGTCACCAAAAAAATCCGCATGACCTGGGAAAAAGGCCATTGACCTGGCCGCCGGCGCTGCGGCATATAACCTGGAAAACGAGGAAACGACTATGACAGGAATAACCTCGCGCCCTGCCGGCTTTGCCGCCGCCTTGATTTTGGCCGCCGGTCTTTGGACCGAAGCCGCCAAACCCTTGACCGTGCCCAAGTGGGAGCGTTTCGAGCAAACTTTCCTCAGCACGGTCACCTATGCCAACCCGCCGCAGGAGGCATCCTTGTGGGTGAGCTTTTCATCCCCGCTTGGGGAGCGCCTGCGCGTGCCGGGCTTTTGGGATGGCGGCAAGACCTGGCGGGTCCGCTTTGCCCCGCACACACCCGGAAAATGGACCTGGCAGAGCGAATGCTCCGATGCCCGCAACCAAGGGTTGCACGCCCGGTCCGGCGAGTTCTTCTGCATCGCGCCCACCGGCCGCACGCTGTTCACCCGGCACGGCCCGGTGCGCGTGTCGGGTGACGGACGCTCGCTGATCCATGACGATCTCACCCCTTTCTTCTGGCTGGCGGACACCGCTTGGAACGGGCCGCTGCTGTCCACCCCGGATGAATGGGCCTTGTATCTGCGCGAGCGGGCGCGCCAAAAATTCTCGGCCATCCAATGGGTAACCACCCAATGGCGCGCGGCGCCCGAAGGCGACCGCGAGAAGCGCCCGGCCTACCGCGGCAAGGAAAAGATTGAGATCAACCCGGCCTTTTTCCAAAGGCTGGACCAAAAGGTCGTGGCGATGAACCGGGCCGGGTTCCTGAGCGTCCCGGTTTTGCTCTGGGCTATTACGGGCGGCTCCAATCCCGCCATCAACCCCGGAGTGTCCCTGCCGGAGGACCAGGCCATTCTCCTCGCCCGCTATATGGTGGCCCGCTGGCAGGGCGACGCGGTGGTTTGGATCCTCAACGGCGACGGCGACTATCGCGGGGAAAAGGCGGCCCGCTGGCGGCGCATCGGCCAAGCGGTCTTTGGGGACATCGCGCACGCCCCGGTCACCTGCCATCCCGGCGGCAACCACTGGGTGCTCAACGAGTTCATCAACGAAAAATGGTATGACCTCTGCGGCTACCAAAGCGGCCACAACGACCGTGATGACAACTTGCGCTGGATCACCCAGGGGCCGGCCGCCAAAGATTGGCACCGCGAGCCTTTCCGCCCCTTCCTCAGCCTCGAAGCTCCTTACGAAAACCATGCCGGCGGCGCCCAAGGCGCCATGTCGGCGGACATCGTCCGCCGGGCGCATTATTGGTCCCTGCTCAACGCGCCCACCGCCGGCGTCACCTATGGCGGGCATGGCATCTGGGGTTGGGACGACGGCTCCGGACCACCGGTGGACCATCCCCGCTCCGGCACCCCGCTGCCCTGGCAAAAAGCCCTCCTTATGCCCGGCGCCGAACAGATGCGCCACTTGGGGGATTTATTCCGCTCGCTCGATTTCTGGCGGCTTCAACCAGCCCCGGAAATCCTGGCCAATCAGCCCGGCGCGGCCGATCCCAAACGCTTTATCTCCGCCGCCCGCACAAAAAACAAGGACTTGGCGGTGATTTACATTCCGTCGGACCGGGTGGTCGAAGTGCAGCTCGAGGCGCTCACCACCATGCCCGGCTCGCCCAATATTACCTGGTTCAATCCCCGCACGGGCGAAAAGCGACCGGCGGTGGCCTTGGTGGGCAACACCACCTGCCAGATGCCCACCCCCGAGCCGGGCGATTGGGTGCTGTTGATCACCGCCGCTCCCAAATAGCGGTCAGCCGCCGCGCTTGGCAAAATAAAATCGCTGCGCCAGTTGGGTCAGGCCGATGCCCATCAAGCCGCCGATGCCCACGAGCAACATGGGGATCAGGCCCCCAAAGTTAATATCCCTGGTGCAGGTGGCGGCCAGGAAGACCGCCAGGCCGATATAGCAATAGCGAAAAATCAGTTTCGACTTTCGGACCCGGTCGGTCCGCGTCAATAGCGCGCCGAAAAAAACCGGCAACATTCCAAACAGCAATAATTGGCCCGTCATGCCCGCTTCCACGAGAACCCACACGGGGTTCCCCCGCCCGGAAAATTCGCGTGAGACCCACTCCAAAAACAGCATATTCGCCGCCATTGAAATCACGGCCATAATCAAGCCCAGGACAAATCCACCAACCATCCGGGCGAAATCATCCGGTTCTTTTTGGCGGTTCATACTGCATAGTCTCCGGGATGCAATACACAATGTGTCGCCGTGGGCGACGTTCCCCTCTCCCCCCCTTGGGGGGAGAGGGCAGGGTGAGGGGGCGCGTGTCGTTTATCCCAAGCACTCATCAGTAACGACGGTTACCGGTTGGTTTCCCGGCCGAAAACAAGCACCAGAACCTCCGGTGGCGCCATTTGCACGCGCAGTTCCCATCCTGCCGGGGTGTGGCGCAGCTCTCCGCGCCCGGTTTCCAGCGGTTTCAGGGTGAGAATGCTTTCCCACGCCCTGGCGTAGTCGGCGAACCGCTCGCCCACCCGTTGTTCGGCGGGCCGGCCCATTCCCATCTCGCGAATGTTACCCAGGCGATCAGGCCGGGCAATAAAATCGGCCTTCAACAGGTTTCCCTCAGCAAGGTCGCGCCGCACTTGGTCGTGCGGCGCGGTTTGCCGGTCGAGCGTCACTTGGCGAAGCGATTTCCCGGAAAACTTCCGGAAGGTATCGGGCAGCGGCAAGGTGACCGCCTCCGCAGTGTGCACGGCCACATTGGTGTGATAGGCGCTGATGATCACAATCGCTTCGTCCTGCTTGAGGCTGGCCAGCGCCGCGTGGCGTGTGCGCGAAGGTGACGGCGCGGCGGCTTCCAGCAAATACGCTTCCCCGCCGGCGGCGTGGTCCAAAATGGACATCAGCCAGGCCTGGCTGGTGTAGAGGTGCTGGAGGCGGCCCTGACGGTCGCGAAAAGGATCGGCCACGCCCCAATGCCACAGGCGATGGATGCCGGCCTGCCGCAGCCGAAAGATCATCTGCGCCGTCAACGCCGCGCCCAGCGCGCCCGGCTCCGCGCTGACGAATTGCCCTTTTGCGGCCTCCCCAAACGGGGCCACCCCGAATTCGTGGATTTCCCGGGAAACGCCTTTCAAGGCGGGGAATCGCCGCTCGAATTCATCCCAGACTTCGCGGCAAATCCGGGCGCTGGCTTCCGGATCGTTGCCGGGCGCGTAGTAGCGGGAGAAGGCCACCCAATCGAAAGGCGTGCCGGTCTTGCCGGTCGCCAAGCTGGGCTCTTGGAGACAATGCGCGGCCAGGTCAAAGGCGCGGACATTGTGCAGTTTTTCCAGACCGCGCCGGCTGACCCCGGAAATATTGAAGGGGCCGATCCGCGCGCTCGGCAGCACCGACTGCACGGCGGCCGCCGCGTGGTCGTAGTGCCGCAGGTATTGCTCGTGCGCGCCGTTGAACCGCTCGCGCCCGTTGTTTTCGGTGCCGACACGGAAGCGCAATTGCCCGGCCGCTTTCGGCCCCATGAGTTTCACGAGTTCCTCGCCCAGGGCCTTGACAAAGTCATGCCATTCCCGGGGATCGCGCGGGGGCGCGCTTTGCCCATAGGGGCCCACCGTCGGTTTTTCCGGGAAACACCACGGCACATTGTCGAGCACCAGTGTCAGGTTGGTGTAGCCGTGCTCGAGGTAAGGTTGCAGGCGCGGTTTCAGGAGGTGCAAGCGGTAGCGTATTTTGCCGGCGTCATCGCGATAAGCCAGGTCGCGCTCGCGGATCGCCGGGTTGGGCTGGCCTTTCTCCGAGCCATCGTCGTAGCCGCCCAGCAGCCGCACGATGCTCAAATGATCGGCGTAAGGCACCTCTTTGGGGTAAGGCCGTTTGCGGTAAGGAAAATCGCCGCGCGCCAGGCAGTCGGGAATTTCCAGCAGCGGATAGCCGCTTTCCATCTGCGGTCCCAGCGCCGCGCTGTAGCGCCAGAACGCCTCCAGTTTGCCGAGCGGCTGCGGCGCGGCGGACATGGTGGAGAAGTTTGCCAGCGAGAAAATGACTATGACTGCAAGACGGTGGTGCGCGTTTGCAAGCCCCCTCCAAATACCGCGAGGTCTTGGAGTGCGGTAGCCCTCTACCGCTTTGACTATAGGGCCGTCGCAAATCGCTGTTCCTCCCCGGCGAAAGCGGCGCTGCGCCCCCCTCACCCGCTTGCGCCGCTCTCCAAAACGCTGGCGTGTCCCCAGGATTGTGGGGACGGAGGGCTCAACGCCTCGGAGCTCCTGCGATTTCATGGCGGCCACCATAACCGGTGGGGCTGGCTTAAGGAAGCGCGCAGTTGGCAGATCATCCAGGGGTTACGGGAAAATCCAGAGATCATCCGCTGGTGTTTTATTTTTTTCGGCTGGCATGCGGCGCCCTTTCCTGCGTGTCAACGATTGAACCTTGCCCCCATCTGCCGGGCGGCGTAGTATATAAGGCATGATGGATTGGACGCAATGTTTGGCGGTGGAACGCATTCCCGGCAAGGTCAGCGGAGCGTGGGTGTTCAAGGGCACGCGTGTGCCGGTGCGGGCCCTGTTCGAGAATCTTGAAGGCGGCGCGAGTGTGGACCAATTTCTCGAGTGGTTTCCGGGGGTGAGCCGCGCGCAGGTCGTGGCGGTGCTCAAATTTGCAGAATCATCCCTGGCGGTGGTAGCGGCTTAGACAGCTTTGGAAGGCGCGTTCATTTTGACCAGGGAACACCGGTGCCGTTCCGGCACGCCCTTGCTCCGCATACGGTTTCCACCGCGTTTGAACTTGGATGGTCCAACCTGAAGAATGGTGACTTGCTGCGCGCTGCCGAAGGGCGCTTCGATTTATTTGTAACCACCGACCAGAACTTGCGTTATCAGCAAAACCTTGGCGGGCGGCAGTTGGCCATCTTGGTGCTTCCCACCACCAACTGGCTGGAAATTCGCCAACACCAATCCGCAGTGGCTTGCCGCTGTGAACGCCATGCAAGCCGGTGATTATCTCGAATTGCGCTGGTAAATTTCTTTCTCCCGATTGGCGCGCCGCTCACCCAACCTTGGGCAATTCGTAGCCTTTGCGGCGGGGACGCGACACCAGCTTGTTGGCCTCTTCGTCCCCCACAAACACCTCCGCCTTCGGGTCCCATTGCAGCTTGCGCTGCAATTTTCGGCAGATGTTCATCAGGTGGCAAAGGGTGGTCGCCCGATGGCCGATCTCCACGTCCGCCGCCGGCAGCTTGCGGCTCCGGACGCAGTCGAAAAAGTTCTGGATGTGCGGTATGGATTCCTTGGGGCCCTCCGGCGTGATGGGCGGCGCGTCCTTTTTCAGCTCGGGCAGATCGGTGTGAAAATTGCCGCGCACGATTTCGATGCGGCCCTTGTCGCCCACAAAGATGGCGCCCAAGTCCTCGTGACCCCGGTTTTTGCCTTCCATCTTGAGCAAGGTGCCGTTGGCATAGCGCATGGTGACGCGGCAGCGCGGCCCTTGTTCCTCCGGCCAGATTTCCACCGGGCCGGTGTCGTCGGTGCCCAGGGCGCATTGCACTTGGTCGAGCCCGTGGGTGCCCCAGCCGGTGACGCCCCACACCTGCCCTCCGCCGTCGTAATCATCCCAAAGCGCCCATTTGAAGTGCAGCTCCTTGTCGTAGGGGCGCACCTCCGTCTGATTGCACCAGAGGTCCCAGTCCAGCCCCTTGGGCATGGGGTCCGGGGCATCCTTCTGCTTGTAGGTCCTCGGGCCCTCGTAGTTGCAGGCAATGACCGTATGCACTTTGCCGATGGCGCCCTCGCGCACCAGTTTGCTGGCATAAACGTTGATCGGCATCGAGCGCTGCTGCGAGCCGGTGGTGAGCACCCGTTTGTAGTGGCGCACGGCTTTCACCAGCGGCCGGCCCTCGGCAATCGTCAGCGTCAACGGCTTCTCCGCGTAAACGTCGCACCCGGCCTGCAGGGCGTGCATGCAGACCAGCACCCGCGCGTGGGTGGTGGTCTCGACAAACACGGCGTCGAGCTTCGCTTTTTCCAGCAGGTGCCGGTGGCTTGGGTATTTGGCCCATTTGTCGCCCCCGGCGATCTGCTGGGCGGCCTGGTCCATCCGTTCGAGGAAACAATCGGAAACCGCCACCACCTCCGCGCCGGGCAGGGCCTCGTTTTTCAGAATCCAGCGCGCCCGCCCGCCCAATCCGACAAAGCCGACCTGGATGCGGTCGTTGGGCCCGGGCTGCCCGGGCGCGCCCAGCACCGAGCGGGGCACGACCAGCGGGAAAGCCGCGAGGGCGGTGGAAGCGGCGGCGCGTCGCAGAAATTCGCGCCGGTTGGGAAGCAGGTTGGTTTTTTCTTTGATGGGGTTCATAGGTTTTTGGATTTTTCAGCGGGAAAAAGCCGCAGGAGCAAGACGTTCTACCCGCTGGTTAAGAAACGGCGCATAGCCCTATGGCTGGACGGCTTCCGCCGGTTTTGGCGGTGGCAGCATTTTGATGCGCAGGTTGCGGAACTGCACTTTCATCGGCGGGCCGGGATGCATTTGCAGGGCGATGACCCCTTCCCGCAACGCGCCTTCCTTGTTGTCGGTGACTTGGCACATGAGAGTCCCATTGATTTCCAGGCTTATCTCGGGGCCCCGGGCGACGATGCGGTAGGAATTCCAGTCGCCTTTCTTGACCTTCTGAAGCAGCTCCTTGGGGTCGCCAAGGGGCGTGGTTTCTTTTTTGCCATCCTTGGCGATGACGACTTTTTCACCGCGCATGGCGATGCCGCCGCGCTGGTGATGGAATAGGCAGCCGGTCCATTGATCGCCCGCCTCCATGTCTGCTTGGAAACCCCACGTGTCCCAGTCCGGCAGCTCCTTGCTGCGGAATTGGATGCCCGAGTTGCCCCCCACCAGGCGATACTCGCAGCGCAGCTCGAAATCTCCCGGCTTGCCGCCGCGCCACATCAGGTAATTATGTTTGACGCACGGTTTCTCCTTGGTGCTTTCGGAAGTGATGGCGCCGTCCTCAACCCGCCACCAGCCCTCCTTGCCTTCCCAGCCGGCCAGGTCCTTGCCGTTGAACATGGAGACAAAGCCCTCCTCGGTATCCGCCGCCGGTGATGCCTGAGCGCACAGCAGGGCCATGACGCCCAACGCCAGCCAGGAAAAACGAATCGGGCTCTTTCTGTTTCGCCCGGCAAACGAACCGATCAGTGCTTTCATGGGGCGATCATAACAACCCTGCCGGCCACCTGTCCATCCCAACCAGCCTGCGCCTTGGCCGCCCGCTGGATGAACTGTGCGGCATCCCCCATTCCCTGCCTACCGGCAATCCCCAAAACCAGTCTCATCGCTTGCCGCTCAATGCTTGAAATTTCACCGAATTCAGTCAGTTTGGAGACGGTTTACGGTCCATGGCATTGGGCACAAAGGCGATTCCGCCATTGCGCCAGGCCGCCAAAACCGGCGCCTAATGAAACGTCCAACAATCGCGAAAATGATTAAGGGCATCCGCCGCGCGCTCGTGGCGCTGCTGCTGGCCGTTGGCGGCCCGGCCGATCCCCTCCTGGCCGCCGACAAGCCGGACATCCTGCTCATTATGCCCGACCAGATGCGCGGGGATTGCCTGTCCATCCTTCGGCATCCGATTGTGCGCACCGCGCAGATGGACGCGCTGGCCCGCGAAGGAACGCTGTTCCGGCGCGCCTATTCGACCGTCCCTTCGTGCATCCCGGCGCGCTATGCTTTACTGACTGGCCTGGCACCGCAGACCAGCGGAGTCGTCGGCTTCGCCGCGCACCCCATCACCACGCCCACCCTGCCGGGGTTGCTGGCCGGAGCCGGCTACGCCACAGTGCTGGTCGGCCGCAATATGCACCAGCCCGCCGCGAGCGGCGACTGCGGCTACCAGCAGAGGATTCACGGGTCAACTTACGTGGCCGACGACGAATACGACCGGCAACTTAGAGCCGCCGCTCCCGATTCCGGCGGCATTCGCAAGCTCGTTGGCGACCTAGGCTTGGATTTCAACCGGTGGCCCGCCAAGCCGTGGCCGCTGGCCGACCACCTGCATCCGACGGCCTGGATTGTCAGCCAATCGCGCCAGGTGCTCACCAATACGCCCGCCGCACAGCCGCTGTTTCTCACCGCATCCTTTTACGCGCCGCATCCGCCGCTCTTTCCGCCCCGAAAATACTTTGACGCCCTCCTGAAGGCGGATTTGCCCAGGCCGGCCCGGGGAGATTGGGTGGATTGGGCCTCCTTGTCCCCGAAAGGCGACGCCGCCGGGCATCGAATTCTGCTCGAGGGCGAAAAGCTGCAAGCCGCGCAGGCGGGTTACTTTGGACTGATCGAGCACCTGGATAACGAGATCGCGCCGCTAATTGCCGAATTCAAGGCGCGCAGCGAAAAGGCGGGGCGTCCGTGGATCATTATCGTAACCTCCGATCATGGGGAGATGCTGGGGGACCACGGCTTTTTCCGCAAATGCGAGCCGTATGAAGGTTCGGCCAACATCCCGTTTATCATCGCCGGGTCGCCATCGTTGGGCTGGAAGCGTGGGGGGCGATGCGAGCAGCCTGTCTGTCTTGAGGACATCCTGCCCACGCTGGCCGAACTTGCCGGGGTCAAGCCGCCCAAAGGTGTGGACGGTCTGAGCCTCTTGCCGGTTTTGCGCGACACGGGCCGCGTGGCCCGCGAGTGGCTGCATTTCGAGCACGCTCCCTGCTACAGCAAAGCCCAGGCGTTTCACGCCCTCACCGACGGCCATTTCAAATATGTCTGGCGGCCCCAGGACGGGACCGAGCAGCTTTTCGATCTGAACAAAGATCCGCGCGAGGAACACGACCTGTCGAAACTCCCGGCCGTGGAGGGCTGGCGGCAGCGTCTTGTCCAACGATTGGCGGGCCGGCCCGAAGGCTTTTCCGACGGCAAACAGCTCGTCGCCGGGCGGCCCTATCCGGCGTTGCAGAAAAAGGGAAACCCATAACGTGCCGGGGTCTTGCCCCCCTTCGCCTGGCCATGTCTTCCGCGGCGAGAGCCGGCCTCGCGGGGAGCTTTGACAGGTGAATAGAGACAGGGGAATGAAGCGCCGGCAAAACCAGCAGCCAGGATTGCCAAAATGCTAAAGCAAATCTGCGAATTGCTCTTTGGAGATTCCTGCTTCCCGGATGAGCGCCCGCAAGGTGCCTTTGGCCAGTTCGCGATGATTCGGCACGGTCAAACGCCGCCCCGCAGAATGGCGCAAGATGATGTGGCTGCCCGTTTGGTGGTCCACTTCGTAACCCAATTGGCGGAAGGCTTTAACCGCCTCCGCCCCCGAACAAACGGGCAAGCGGCTCATACCGCCACATCCACAATTTCTTCGCTGATAGGCCCGGGCACGGCTTCGCCATGCTTCTCCAAGCTATACAGGTATCCTTGGATGGCATCCCGGATGTTGGCAACGGCCTCCTGGCGGGTAGCGCCCTGTGAGACACAGCCAGGCAGCACGGGGCATTCGGCGACGAACACTCCATCCTCGTCGGGCTCAATGACAACACGAAACTTCATGCAGGAAAGGTAACCCCAGCATCCTCCATTGACAATAGCGAAACTCCTGACGGACAAACTTCCCCTTCAGTCAGTCGAAAACCCTATTCTCTGTTCCCCGTAAAAGGAACCAGACTGCCACTGGCTTTACGACACCAAGACCGGCATCCCTTCCCAATCCCCCGGTCGTCGTCCCGCCAGCTATTGGTTCAGAACCGAGCGCACCGGCAGCGCGCAAATGTCGCTGCTGGCTGAGGCGGAGCGCGACGACCTCCCTTTGGTCAACGCGCTTTGTGAGGATGTCGAGCTGGCGCGAATCCGGTTGGGAAAACGCCTCCGAAACCACCAAGAAACTCCTGCGCCATTGGTGGCGCGAGGAACGCGCCCGCCGTCTGTTTTTTTGCCAGATTGAAGCGGTGGAGACGATCTTTTACCGCAAGGCCGAGGATGCCCTGTTGACCCTGGCGGGCGAGTGGAAGGAGCGTTTTGCGCAGTTGCAGGCCGGTCGCCGCTGGGTTTCTGCCGTAAATCGCTGGAGCCGCTTGGGCGAATGGGACTTTTTAGTCTGTCGCGATCCCCAATAACTGGCGGCGGGCTTCTCCGGCCTGGTCGCCGGTCGGCGCAAGAAGCTTCAATCCCTTGCCCAGTTGCTTTTCTGCCAGGCGGCATCGGAAGTTCAGCGCCAGCGCGGCGCAGGCTGGACCCAGCGTGATTTTGCCCGCGCTTTGCCGGATCTCCGGTCCCACTACACTCAGCCCATAATCGGGCGGTACACGGAGTTGGCAACAGCTCTGGGAGCAAACTGAGCGCCTGAAATCCTCGCGAATCAGCGAGCGCAACGGGCTTTTGGCCAATTCGCGGTGGTTGGGACGGGCAAGCGGCTCACACCGCTACATCCACCATTTCTTCGCTGATAGGCCCGGGCACGGCTTCGCCATGCTTTTCCAATCTGAGCAGGCATCCTTGGATGGCGTCCTGAGTGTTCGCGATGACTTCCTGGCGGCGCCTCGCGCCTTTCGGCTGGCCTATCCGGTGAAATCAGCGTATCTTCAGCCTAACGAAATTCGTGTCATGAAAAAACCGCTGAGAGTGCTGAGCCCCGTCTTGAAAAGAATTCACCTTTTGGTCCTAAGCCTGTCCCTCTTGTCCGGCAACTTGATAGCCGCGGACGACTTCGCGCTGAAATTTGCCATGCCGCCGCCTTTGGCGCGGCCATGGGTTTGTTGGTTCTGGATCAACGGCAAAATCAGCAAGAGCGGCAGCACGGCAGATCTTGAGCCCATGCAGAAGGTCGGCATCGGCGGCGTGCTTTGGGTGGAAGTCAGCGACATGACATGGGCGCCGGATGGCCCGGTGGCGCCCGCCATTCCGGAGTGGCAGGAGTGCAGGCAACGGGCAGTGTGCGAGTGCGAGCATCTCGGCCTGGAGTTTCGTCCCTATGCCGCCGCGTCGGTGCAAGCTACCCCTGGCGGCAACCTCTTTGAGGACCATCGCCAGATCACCGTGTGGCTCGCCCTGATGTCGAAGGACGAACGGCCGCGAGGCCCAAAAGCAAATGCCATCCATTAGTATGCGTAACCGTCGGAATCACCCGCGATGCTGGGGATGGTTCATCGCTTTCGCCATCCTGTGCGCCGGACAAATGTTCGGCGGCCAGCGGCCGAACATCGTGTTCATTCTCAGCGACGATCAGGCTTGGTGGGATTACAGCTTCATGCGCCGGCCGGGGGTCGAGAAGGCGGCGATTGATCTCAACCCTTCGATTTATCAGGTGGCCCGAACCCCCGCCATAGACCGGCTGGCCGACGAGGGGCTGACCTTCACTCATGGCTATTCCATGCCGGTCTGCCGGCCGTCCCTGGCCTCGATCATCACCGGAACTTTCCCGCGCCAGCACCGCATCACCGGCAATGACCTGGTGGCGGGAGGGGAGCGGATTCCGGACCAGGCGGTGGAATACCAGATGCAGGTATTTCAGACCTTGCCGCGCATTCTCGCGGCGCGCCTTGGCTATGCCAGCTTTCAGACCGGAAAGTGGTGGGAGGGGCATCCCGCCAACGGCGGGTTCACGAACGGCGCCTTCCGCGCCGGCGACACGGCGAACAGCGTTTCCACCAGCAACCCCGATACGCGGCCGCCGCAATGGAGCGGCGGCAAGCCGGGCTATGTCACCGCCCGCCACGGCGATTGGGGACTCATGCTCGGTCGAGTTGACTATGTCAATCAGGTGGCCAATCCGGCTCACCCCATCCACTATGCAAACACAATCGTGCCCGCCACGGACTTCATTAACGCGCAGGTGGCGGCGCGGCAGCCGTTCTTTCTCTGGTATGCGCCGATGCTTCCGCACGACCCCTACGACCCGCCCGCCGGGCTTCGCAACCTTTACGATGACTTGATTGCCGAATCTGACGAAACGGGCGATCCCTTTGCGATCCAATACGCGAACATCGAGCGATTCGACGGGGGCGTCGGCGCCTTGCTGGACCATCTCGACGCGGTCGGCATCGCCTCCAACACCATCGTGGTGTTTACCGCCGACAACGGTTTCATCCCCAGAACGCCCCTCGTGGGCACAGGAACAAACGCGTATGCCCCCAAATCCAAGACCACGGCGTACGAAGGCGGGGTGCGGACGCCGATCATTGTGCGCTGGCCCGAGCGCATCAAGCCCGGGGGGCCGCTGCCCCCCCAGATCATCACCCAGCCCGTCAGCATCGTTGATCTGGCGCCAACCGTGCTCGCCGCGCTCGGCTTGAATCCCTCTCCCGAAATGCCGGGCGTCAATCTTCTGGACCTGAATGCCGTGGCGGCGCGCGGCGCCGTCTTTGGCGAGGATTACAACCTCGGGATGGAGAGCCTCGCCAACCCAAGCGCGTCGCTTGAAGCCCGTTTCGCCATCCGCGACGGATGGAAGCTGATCCTGGCCGCGAACGGGACCGCTGAATTGTATCACCTTTACAACACCGCAACCGGCGCTCCGGTGGACCCCTTCGAAACCAACGACCTCTCCGGCGGCAACCCAGCCCTGGTCAGTAATCTCACCGCCGCGATCCTCGATTGGCAGGCAACGCCTCCGGGTCTCGAATGTCGGATCGAGCCTTCCCAGGCGAGCGCCACCCATCTGCTGCCGGCGCCCGCGGAACTCGGCCAGACCTTCACGGCAAGCAGCAACCAATATCTTGCCGCCATTGAGGTCGGCCTCCAGCCGCTCACGACTTCGCAGACGATCACTCTTGAACTACGGCAGTTGGACGCGATCGGCGCGCCGCTCGGGAATCTCCTGGCGACGGCGACTGTGCGCGGAACGCAGCTCGTCACCAACGAGCTCCGCTGGCATGTTTTTCCTTTTGATTCGCCGGTGCTCCTGAACCCCGGGACAAACTGCGGCTTCAGGCTCGCTTCCACGGCCGGGCCGGGCGCTTTTGCCGTCGCTTACAGCCATCCCGGCACGTATGACGCGGGCAGGATGTATTTCTCCGGCCTCCTCAATGGCGGCCTGTGGACGGCTGGCGTCGGCGACCTCGCCTTCCAAACCCTTTGGACGAGCCATGCCGGAACCTCCCGAACGGTTATCGGCGTTGAAGCGGGGCAGGCGCGCGTTTCGGGTTTGATGACGTGCAAGGGCGTTCCAGTCGTCCTGCAAAACTCGACCAACTTGCAGAACTGGGCGACTGCGGACACGCATGGGAATTTGGACGGGCTGGCATCGTGGACGCGACCCGCCTCCCAGGCGAGCGAGTTCTTCCGCACCCGCATTGACACGCTGGGGGATGTTCTCACCCTCACGTTAACCAACCTCTCAACCAACGTCGTCACCATTTACGCGGAGGATTTCAGCGGGGCGGCCACCAATCTCAACGGGGTGATGCCGGCCACCACAACGGCCGGCGCCAAATGGACGGCTCCCACCGCGACCTTGGCCTTTCTCGCCAACGGCGCGCTGACTAATAATACCGCCGCCACGGCGTATCTCCCATTTGTCCCCACCAACGGGGCCAGATACACCCTCACGGCGCAAATTGCCCAGGGTGGCGCCGACACCAACACTTGGGCGGCCTTCGGCTTTCTCAGAAATCCTCCGGGCACTGGCGCCATTCATTCGGGCGCCCCAACGGGAATTATTTGGGCGCTGACCCGCAACGATTCAGTCAACCCCAATCAGGTCCTGCATGAAAACGTCAACGGCGGCACGGGTCTAACCGCGAGCGGAGATTGGGCCACGGGCGCCGCCACAGTGACGATGACGTTGGCGCTCGACACCACGGGCGGTTCGGGCGCTTGGAACTACGACTGGATTGTGAACGGCGTCCTGATCACGAATCGCTCCTTGCCGTCCGCGTTTGAATCCGTCATTGGCGGGGTCGGTATCGCCAAACACAACAGCATTTCGCCGCACGCCTTTCGGTTCTTTGGCTTGACCCGGCAGTAAGATTGGCGTTCCCGCTCCTTGCTGCGCAGTCTCGGGAGGCAATGCGCGAATAGTCGCCGCAGGCGATGTTCTCCGGTTCCTTGACGTTTCCAGTGGGTGAAGGCGGGGCCAGGAGGATCGGTCAACCCGCTGTTGGAAAACGGAAACCCTTCGCATCCGTTGGCGCCCTTTCCCCTGCTATGAGGGTTGTCAACCTTTTAAGGTAATTTTTTATGTCGTTTTGGCGGCCATTTTTTTGTCGTGGGGCTGAATGAGAACGAAGGAAACAGGGCAGCCGGTGGCCGAGGCCTGC
>Ga0101944_10001535_pt1 | contig 46996 bp, 27 predicted proteins | sample DewCreD2012metaG_FD_75245 | JGI IMG/M metagenome (GOLD analysis project Ga0101944, IMG submission 75245) | Hot spring sediment bacterial and archeal communities from British Columbia, Canada, to study Microbial Dark Matter (Phase II) - Dewar... ... | reverse complement strand
GCCCTCCACCACCTGTTCGGCAATCGCCGCTTGTGCCCCCATCGCATCAATCGTCACGATCGCCCCTTTCAGGTCCACCAGCTCCAAGGCCTGCGGAATGGCCGTGATTTCGTTCGATTTCTCGTCCGTCGCCACCTGGGCCAGGGTCAATCCGTACTCACTCGCCCACACGCTCACCGCGTGCAACGCCCCCAGACCCTTCCCACGGTCATGGCTCCGCCGAAGCGTCTTGCCGTCCACGGCCAGCGTCGGTCGCTCCACGCCCGTCGCTTCGGCGGCACGCGCCCGCAAGCTGGCCAGCCACTCCGCAAAGCACGCCTGAAACGCCTCTGGCTTCAACGCCATCAACACCCGTCGAAACACATCCTTGGAGGGAATCCCGTGCGGCAACGGCAACCAGTTCTTCAGGAACGACTCTTTCATCCTCGCCCATTGGGCAATCGCCGTCGGCCCATTGGCTCCCGCGATCACCGCCATGATGGCGATGACCAGGACACTGCTGAGCGGATGCCGCCGATTGATGCTGGAGCGTGGATCCTCCAATTGGTCGAAGTGCCGCAAAACCTCCTCGATGTCCATCCTTGAGGAATTTGCCATCGCCAGTTTCCTCCCCCGGGGTGTGTATGGAAGTGGGATTCACTCACGATGGTATAGCAGAGACCTCACGGTGGCGCAACCTTTCCCAGTCTACCCACATTGCCCAAAAGTGCGCGCTGGCCCTGGACAGTCCCCGTGGACGGCCGGCGTGCCACTGGACCTCCGTATTATACAGCCCGAAGCGCCTGGTGGGCGTATGGCCGACGGTCTGGACGTGCTCGAATTTCTCCCAGGCGCTGGCACTGCGCAATCCGCAGGCGATGCCAACTCCGCTGACTTGCGTATCGCACTGCTTCTCCGCTCCGCTCCGAAGCAGTGGCACACCGCCCTTCCGGCACACGCTCCAATCCGGGGCACCCGCGCAAGGTCGCACCGCAAAGTCCCACAAAAAGTAGAATGTCCCCTTTTTAATCCGCGATTGCCTGGGCGGCGAGCACGGGGACGAACTCGCTGATCGGGCAGTCGTGGCCGGGGCGCAACTGGGTCATCGAGACCACGATCAATTGCTCCTTTGGATCGATGAGGAACGTGGTGTTGTAGAACCCGCCCCAGCCGAAGCTGCCCGCCGACCAATTCAGATTGGTCCGGGCTCGATCGGCCAGCACGAGGAAGCCCAGGCCGAATTTCTGATTGCCGTTGACGGACAGGTCGCCGAGCTGGTTGATGGTCATCACCTCGACCGTCTTGCGGCTGAGCAGGCGGGCGTTGCCGTAGCGGCCGCCGCCGGCGAGCATCAGGCAGAATCGCATGTAGTCGGGAACGGTGGAACAGAGCCCGCCGCCGCCGGAGAAATACCGCTTCGGGCCGCGCTGCGGATAGTCGGCGGTATAGACGAAGGAGCCTTGCACGACGGGTTCGTCGCCCATCCGCCGCAGCGTGCCCGGGCCCGATCGCTCGTAGACCGCGGCCAGGCGATCCAGCTTTTCCTTGGGCGGGAAGAAGGTTGTGTCGTTCATTCCCAGAGGCTCGAAGATCCGCTGGCGAAAGAACTCGTCGAGCGTCTTGCCCGACACGACCTCGACCAGGTAGCCGAGCACGTCGATCGACAGGCCGTATTCGTACTTCTCGCCGGGCTGATGCAAGAGCGGCAGGGCGGCCAGTTTTTTCATCTTCTCGGCGAGCGTGCCTTCGTCCTGGATCAGGCCGTGGGTGATCCCGGCCTTGTGGTAAAGCGGTCCCAATCGCTCGTTCCATTGGTAGGTCAGGCCCGACGTGTGGTTGAGCAAGTGGCGCACGGTGATGGGGCGTTTGGCGGGCACGGTGGGGGAGTTTTCGGTCGCCGTCCCGCTCGACTCGGCCAGGACCTTCGCGTTGCCGAACTCGGGGATGTACTTGGCCACCGGATCGTCCAGCATCAGCCGGCCTTCCTCGTAAAGCATCATCACGGCCACGCTGGTGACCGGCTTGGTCATCGAGCAGATGCGGAAGATGGCGTCCAGGGACATCGGCCGGTTCGCCTCGCGGTCCATCATGCCCACGGCCTGGGAGAAGACGACCTTGCCGCGTCGGGCGACCATGGTGACCGCCCCGGCCGTGCGCCCCTCGGCCACGGCCCGCCGCAAAAACGCGTCCAGCCGCTCGAGTCGCTGGCTCGACATGCCCACGTCTTCCGGCCGGGCCTTGGCCAGCTCCTGGCCCGCGGCGGTCCGAGGAATCGCTTCCCCCCCGCCCACGCCAAGCAACCCTGCCAGCGCCAGAACAACCCACAACCATCGCCACGTTCGACCATTGCCTTGCATCGATGCGTCTCCTGAAAACCAGAATGCAACGTCAGAGTGGATCCGGGGGATTCGGCAACCGTTCCCAGGCCGCACGGTCCAACGGCGCAGCCCCCTTTGCGCGGCTTCGCCCCGCGAAACGCGGCAGTCCCGCAAACGGCTGCGAAATCCCCAAGGAGGGAACGGAGCCGGGATTGACAGTCCGCGACCGGTCATGATTCGCCCGCCAATTCGGAGTGTTCGCCTTTCGGATTCTGGTCCTCCGCCGCGACGGGGAGCAGCCCCGCGGCCAGCGCCGCGAGGATCTGGCTCCCCACCGGCGGGCAGCCCGGCACGAACACGCCCCGCGCGCGGTGGCAGGCCGTGCAATTGCCCACCAGGAGGGCGCCGTCGGGAACCTGCGCGTGGCCCTTTCCGATCGCCACGTGGACCTTCTCTCGCGCGGGGAAGTAGTCGAAGATGCGGTCCTTGTACCGTGTCAAAAACAGCAACAGCGTCGATTGGCACGCGCTGCACGAGTTGGCGTCGAGCACGGTGATGTTGGGAAACTCGATCGTCAAGCTGTCCGGCGGCGGGGCGAACGCCGAGGCGGCGTCGCGCCAGTCGTCGGGCACGACGGCGATGCGTCCCAGCTCGATCACTCCGTATCCCCGGTCGGCGCCGAGGCGCAAGTGCGGGATATTCGCCGCGTCCACGCCCATGAGCTGGCAAGCCACCGCGTCGGCCGCGAACGCGTCGTCGCCGACGACCACTGCGTCCAGCGGTTTGGGCCGGCCCGCGCTGGGGCCAAGCCCTTCCATGCCCACCGTTCCATCCACGATGGCCAGGCGGGGCCGCAGGGCCGAGGCCATGTCGGCGATCGCCACGTCGAGCGATTTTGTGGGGCCTTGGGGAACGGGCGGGAGCATGTGCAATTCGACTTTGCTCCGCCGCCACAAGCAGCCCTTCATGTTCTTCACGGCCAGCGTCACGCCCGTGTGCATGTGCATCTTCATCACCGGAATGGACACCACGAAGTCCGATTCCAGGACGTCGGCGCAGACCTTCAGCGAGCGGATCGCCTGGCCGTCGGGCAGCTCGATCTCGACGAACGGGCGTCGATCCATGTCGAGCAGGGGGCAACGGCGCGCGGCGGCGACCGCGTCGTAGCCCGCGGCTTCGTAAGCCTCGCGCATCGCGACGCCGACGATGGGGCTTTCGCCGACGGCCACGTCGGCCCCGGCCTCGCGAAAGGCGTCGATGGCAGCGGCGACGACCTGGGGGTGGGCGACGATGCCCGATCCCGCCGCCGCCACCCGCCCCACGTTCGGCTTGAGCAAGACCCGCCGACCCCGCGCCGCTGACAAGTCGATCCGCTCCAACGCCCGCCGCGTGTTCGCATAGGGGCCTTCGCCGCGGGCGACGCTGACCAGCGGCTGCGTCGGACCATGGGCCGATCTGTCGGACATCAGAGGAACATCGCGTGGCCAGGACTGCAACGGGGCGATGGACGGAGTATACTATGAACCAAGGCGCGAAGGAAACGGCCTCGCCAGTCCGGGGCGGCCTGCCCCGGCCCGAACCACGTTGGGCCAGCGGCGGGCCGCCGTCCCGCCCGATTCTCCCGATGCTCTCGATCACCAGCCTCCACAACCCCCACGTCAAGGCCGCCGTCCGACTCCGGGAACGGAAGCATCGGGAAAAGCAGGGACAGATTCTCATCGACGGGGCCCGCGAGCTGCGCCGAGCCATCGACGCCGGGCTGGCGCTCGTCGAGGTCTTCGTCTGCCCGACGCTGTGCCGCTCGCGCGAGGCACGACAAATGGCGGCGATCCTCCCCTCCACCGGCGCAACGATCTTCTCGGTGACCGAACCGGTGTTCGCCAAGTTGGCCTTCGGGGATCGGGTCGAGGGCATCCTGGCCGTCGCCGCTATGCCGGAGCAGGGCCTTGATCGGGTCCGCTTGCCGGCGCTTCCCCTGGTCGCTGTGCTCGAAGGACTCGAAAAGCCCGGAAACTTGGGGGCCGTGGTCCGCAGCGCGGATGCCGCCGGGGTCTCGGCCGTCATCGCGGCGGACCCGCGAACCGACCTTTACAACCCCAACGCCATCCGCGCAAGCCTGGGCACGATCTTTGCCATGCCCGTGGCCGCCGCCACCGCCGCCGACACCGTGGCATGGCTCAAGCGCCAGGGCCTGAGGATCTTCGCCGCCCGGGTCGATGGCTCCGTCCTCTACACGCAAGTCGATTTTCGCGTCCCCGCGGCCGTGGTCCTTGGCAACGAAGCCCAAGGGCTGACCGCGGCCTGGAGCGGCGCGGAGGTGACCGCCGTGCGCCTTCCGATGCTGGGGCTGGGCGACAGCTTGAACGTCTCCGCCGCGGCCGCCGTGCTGTTCTACGAGGCGGTCCGCCAACGGTCGAGCGCCACCGTTCCAAGGCCAGGGACCGCCTGATTTTTCGAGCCGCTTACGACCGAAAAAATGCGACTCTCCCCGTGCCGGCCAAGGGGGACCGTCCCCGTCAACGGCAACGGTCCAGGCGATCGCCGCGGAGATGACTGGGGCAAGGGCCCGGCGGGATCGGCCCTCCAAGGATCGTTCACGGCCGGTTCAGCCAATCGTAACCGTTCACAGGCCGGGGACTGGCTCGTTTTCCAGCCCGTTTCGCGCCGAAAAATGTGCCTGCCCCCCCACCGGCCAAGGGGCCAGTCCCCGTGAACGGTTTCAGCCAACCGAACCCGCGCCGATCACTTTCTCGGCGACTCCACATCGGAGTCGAAGACCCGGACCTTTTTCCAGTGGTGCTGGTTTCGGGCAATGAACTCCTGGTGGGCGGGCGCGGCCTGATAGGCATCGTGAGCGGCCCGATCCGTAAAAACGACGTGGAGGGCCACGTCGTAGTCGCGGTCGCTGACCGGGCGATTGATTTCCGAGAGCGTGCCGGCCGCATAAAACACCACGCCCGGATGATCGGCCAGGTAGCGGTGGCAGTCCTCGACCAACGCCCGGACGGAGGCGGGGCTGGCGTCGTGGAGGGAAAAAAACACGTTGTGGGCGAGCATGGCGCAACCTTTGAAAGGGGTTTCGAGCCGCGATCCCCTCCTGGGCCTGTCCACCGGCGTCCGACGGCAGAGGGGAGATGGCCGTTATCGCCGCGCGGCCCATTGGTCCTCGGCCGTGGGAAACAGGGGAAGGTACTTGATTCCCTGACGCGGCTCCTGCATCCACGGGGCGACCGTGTCGCGCCAGCGGGCGTAGTGGGCGGTTTGCTTGTGGGCCGCGGCCCCCGCGTCGTCGCGATACACCTCGTAGAGCACGAAACGGTTGGGATCGTCGGCCTGTTGCAACACGTCGAACCGCAGGTTGCCAGGCTCCTGGACGGTGTTTCGGGCGTTTTCCAGCGTGGCCTCGATGAACGCCTCGCGGTGCTCCGGCTTCACGTGCACGTGAACGCAAACGAGGTTCATTGCAAGTCCTCCTGTTCTGTAACCGTTCACGGGGACTATCCCGATTTTCGCGGCGAAGTCCGCGAAAAGGGGACTATCCTCCGGCCGGTCAAGGGGACCGGCACATTCCCCAGCGCGAAACGCCCCGAAGAACAAGCCGGTCCCCTGGGAACGGTTACCCTGTTCTCAATCGGGTCGCCAGTATACAATCCACCGCGCCATCATGCCACCCACGGACACGGTGACCGGGGCCTCGGAGCGGCTCCGCGAGCTGCCCCGATGCCTTCTCGACCACGAGGGCTTCGACGCGGTGGTGGCAAGCCTGAACGGGCGAGGGGCTGCCACGCTCGACGGAGCCTGGGGCTCGGCGTGCGCGCTGGCGGCGGCGGCGCTGGTTCAACGGGTAGCCGGCCCGCTGGTGGTCGTCTGTCCCCGCGTCGACGACGTCGATGATCTCTCCGACGACCTCCTCCTCTTCACCGGTTCGTCGCCGGAAATCTTTCCGGCCTGGGAAACGGCGCCTGGCGAGCACGGCCTTCACGAGGCAACCTCCGGCGAGCGGACTCGGATCCTGAAACTCCTCCAGAACGCGGGCGTTGCGGGAGGCCGGGGCGACGCGGTGGACGCGCCCCGCCCGACTCCCCTGGTGGTCGCCACCAGCATCCAGGCCCTGCTCCAGCCCGTTCCCGAACCGGGCGACCTGATTCGCAATACGCGGACCCTTCGGGTGGGCGACGCCGTGGAACCGCGGGAATTGACCCAATGGCTGGCCGAAAACGGTTTCCACAGCACCACGGCGGTCGAGCTGCCTGGCGAGATGGCGTTGCGCGGCGGGATCCTGGACATCTACGCCGCCGAGTGGCGTGATCCGGTTCGGATCGAGTTCTTTGGCGACTCGATCGAGTCGATCCGCCGCTTCGAGATCGCCAGTCAGCGGAGCCTGGAACAGCTCGACCAGGTGGACGTGAGCCTTGGGGCCCGGGCGGCCGCCAGCCGAGGGCATTTGGCGAGTCACTTGCCCGACTCGGCCTGCTTCTTCTGGATCGAACCGGAGGAACTCCAGGAGCAGGCCCGACGCTACGTCGAACGCTCGGAGGGGCCCGGCGAAATCCACGACTTTGCCGCGGTCATGGCGCAGGCGGCGCGGTTCGGGTCGGTGGCCGCCTCGGCCGTGGCCACTGGATCGCTGGGCGCCACGTGCCGGTTGAAGATCGAGACGGTCGAACGGTTCAGTGGCGACATCGCCAAGGTCCGCGACGAACTCGACGCGGTGGGCGACGGGCGTCAAGTCTTCGTGGTCTGCCAGACCGAGGCCGAGGTCCGCCGGCTTTCCGAATTGTTTGCCGCGACCCAAACGGCCCGCGACGGACGGCTCTTCTTCCCCATCGGCCGCCTCGCCCACGGCTTCCACCTGACGCCCCAGCGGATGGTGCTCGTTTCCAGCGGCGAGTTGTTCCACCGCGCCGACTTGCGGCGGGTCGCGCCCCGCCGACTGGCCCAACCCATCGATTCGTTTTCCGAGCTTCGGGAAGGCTCGCTGGTCGTCCACGTGAGCCACGGCATCGCCCGCTATCGCGGCATGAAGCTCCTGCAAAAAGACCAGCAGGTGGAAGAGCACCTCGTCCTGGAGTTCCAGGACGAGGTCAAGCTCTACGTGCCGAGTTCGAAGATCCATCTCGTGCAGAAATACCTGGGCGGGAGCCGAGCGAGGCCGCGCCTGGCGAAATTGGGCGGACGACTTTGGGGCCGGCAGAAACAGATGGTCGAGGAGGCGGTGACGGACCTGGCGGCCGAGATGCTCGAACTCCAGGCCGTCAGGGCCTCGCGGCCTGGAATCGCCTTTCCGCCGGACACCGAATGGCAACGCGAGTTCGACGCCTCGTTTCCCTATGCCGAGACCGAGGACCAATTGGCCGCGCTGGAGGCGATCAAGCGGGACATGACGGAGCCGCGGCCCATGGACCGCCTCATCTGCGGCGACGTGGGGTTCGGCAAGACCGAGGTGGCCATGCGCGCGGCGTTCAAGGCGGTGGACGCGGGATATCAGGTCGCGGTCCTGGTGCCCACCACCGTCCTCGCCGAGCAGCACTATCGCACCTTCTCCGAGCGCATGGCCGAATTCCCCTTCGAGATCGCCACCCTCTCGCGCTTCGCCACGCGCAAGGAACAGGCGCGGATCCTCGAGCGTCTGGCGGCGGGTTCGATCGATATTGTCATCGGCACGCACCGCCTGGCCCAGCCCGACGTGCGGTTCCGCAACCTCGGGCTGGTGGTGATCGACGAGGAACAGCGGTTCGGCGTGGAGATCAAGGAGCGGCTGAAGGCCCTGCGCCAATCGGTGGACGTGCTCACCATGACCGCCACGCCGATCCCCCGCACGCTGCACATGGCCCTCCTCGGACTCCGCGACATCTCGAACCTCCAAACCCCGCCCGAGGACCGCCTCGCCGTCGAAACCCGCGTCACCCGCTTCGATCCGGAGGTGATCCGCCACGCGGTCTTGCGGGAACTCAACCGCCATGGCCAGGTGTTCTTCGTCCACAATCGCGTCCGCGACATCCAGGCCGTGGCCGCGCGCCTGCGCCAGATCGTGCCCGAGGCCCGCCTGGCCGTGGGCCACGCCCAAATGCCCGATGACGCATTGGAACGCGTCATGGTGGACTTCCTCGACCGGCGCTACGACATCCTTCTGAGCACGACGATTGTGGAGAGCGGGTTGGACATCCCCAACGCCAACACGATGTTCATCGACGAGGCCGACCGCTACGGCCTGGCCGACCTGCACCAGCTCCGCGGCCGGGTGGGCCGCTACAAGCACCGGGCCTACTGCTATCTCCTCGTCGATCCCAACAAGCACATTCCGCCCAGCGCCGCTCGGCGATTGCGGGCCATCGAGGAATTCAGCGAGTTGGGGGCGGGGTTCGCCGTGGCGATGCGCGACTTGGAAATCCGCGGGGCCGGCAACCTCCTCGGCACGCAGCAAAGCGGCCACATCGCCATGGTGGGCTACGAGTTGTACTGCCAGCTCTTGGAACAGGCGGTGGCCAGGCTCAAGCACCGCCCGCCAAAGCAGGCCTTCGACGTCGACCTCGACCTGCCCGGCGAAGCCTACATCCCCCGATCCTACGTCCCGGGAATGAGGGAAAAAATCGACCTCTATCGCCGCCTGGCGAGGGCTTCCAGCGAACACGACCTGGCCGACTTCGCGGCGGAGTTGCGGGACCGCTTCGGTCCCATCCCGCCCATGGTCCAACGACTCCTGACCCTCAACGCCATCCGCATCGCCGCCCAGCGTTGGCTGATCGCCTCGATCCGCCTGGAGGACCGCTACGCGGTCTTCGGGTTCACCTCGGCCCCGCTCATATACCAGTTGGCTGCCCGACACCGCGGCCGCCTCCGCGTGGCCGACGACCGAAGCGCCTATCTGCCGCTGGACCGAGCGGGCGGACCGCCGGACCATTTGCTCGCCGAAATTCACCGCGTGTTGCAGTCGGCGTAGCTGGCCGATCCATCGCCCCGACCGTCGCGGCTTCGCCGCTGGCTCGCCCGAAAGCTCGACCTCGTGGCTCCCGAGGATCCCTGCGGGTTCCCGAGGCAAGACCCCGACACGCCGCGGATCCCGCGGCCCCACCACCTTTACCTGCCGGGCCTGCCGCGTTACGCTGACGGTTGACAGGCCCTGCCCGCGCCCGTAGCTCAAAGGACAGAGCAGCGGATTTCTAATCCGCCGGTTGGGGGTTCGAGTCCCTCCGGGCGTGCTTTGCCCGTCGCGCTTCGGACTCGGACCTTTAAAGATAAGACTCGCGGGCGGACCACGGACAACGACCGACGCGGGTCAGCTCGATCCCAGGCTGGTGTTTTATCTTTTCAGGTCTGACCCCTAGCGCCCCTCACGCCCGCACCCAAACAACCAGCGGCCGCTGTTGATTCTGGACGTAGCGGATGGCCGCCTGAACGGCGTGTTCGTCGGGCAATTTTCGCCGTGACCCGCTGGCGGTCCACCAGGTTCCCGACGCCGGCTTGCCGAACCGCGCGTTCAGCTTGCGGCTGCCATAACTCTTGAAGTCACGGAGGAGCGATTCCGGTTCCGGGTCGTCTGGCACGCCAACCACCAGATGAACGTGATTCGCCATGATCGCCAGCGCCAGCAGGGCCCAACCGCGGAAAGCGGCTGTTTCCTGAAACTGATCGACCAATATTCTCGCTTGATCGGCACTCAACCAGACCGGGTCGCCGCTCATCTGCTGTCGCGCGGCGATCGTCAGGCCGCGCTGCCTGGCATCGTAGGGCGTACCGGGAGAATTGTGTCTGACCTCGGGACCGCCACCATCGCGGACGTTGCAGACGAACCCCCGATCATCGCCCGGGAGCCACGTGCCGTAGGTCGTCCAGGTGAGGAGCCAAACGCGGTTCACCATCGGGTGCCTCCTGAATCCGCCGACTTACGTCGACGGCTCGCCCAGGGCCAGAGCATCCCCCATGGCTCGATCCTCGGCGGGCTTTCACTTCTTCAGTTCCGAGAGATGGAAGAGTCGCTGGGTGATGGGGAACATCGAGACGCGGAACTTGGTGCAGCCGTAGGGCACGAGCGTGAGCGTTTCCGGCCGCTCCCGAGCCGCGCACGGTTCGCCGGGCAGACGCGGCGCTTTCGGGTCGGGGGCCCAGTCGATCGCCACGCCGTGGACCCGAAGCTTCAGCGGAGCCGCCAGCGGCCAGTCCCAGCGGGCGGGCATCGGCCCACGCTCGATGGCGGCATCGGCCCCCAGTCTCTCGCCCGGCGCGTCCAAGGCGTATTTCCATTGGGCGGCCGGGTCGGGCGTGTTGGGGTCTTGGGTGTCCGGAATGGGCAAGGCGAACAGCAGCGGCCCATACGAGACGGCCGCGTAAGGCGCGCCCTGGGCGTTTCTATCCCGGCCCGCGGTTACGCTCACCGACATCGGAAGCCGCAGACGCAGCCTGTCGCCCGGTTTCCAGGGCCGCTCGACGCGAACGAAGCCGTTGGCATCGGGCGAGGCCTGCATGGCGGAGCCGTTCACGCTCAACTCGAAACCCTTGCACCAGCCGGGAATGCGAAGCGAGAGCGGGAAAACCGCCTCGCGGGCCGGGGTGACGGTCATGTCGATGATCTCGTCGAACGGGTAGTCGGTGCGGCAGACGATTTCGACGGGCACGCGATCGGCCGCCAGCGCGGAAACCTTGCAGGGGCCGTAGTGCGTGGCCGCCAGCCCGTTGTCGTAAGTGGCCATCCAGAGGTGCATCACGTAGTTGGGCACGATGCGGTTCAACGCCGCCGTGCAGCACAGGGGCATGTGCGTGGTCTTGTACGAGCACCCCGACGCGCCAGGGCCGTGGGGGCACGGCGGCGAGCCGTCGACCACGCGATTGGGGCTTTGAAAATAGACGTGGGTGCGAAAATCGCGGGCGACGGTGGCCGGACCGGCGTTGAAGAACGCCCGCTCCGCCCGATCCGCCATGCGTCCCTGGCCGCTCACGGTCAAGAGGACGATCTGGCTCCACAGGTAGCCGGCCACGTCGCAGGTCTCGGTTGCCCTGAATGCCCCGGTCGGTCCCCAGAACTCGTCCATGACCGGCACGCCCGAAGGCTGCATCGCCTCGCGTTCGAGGAGGTCGTGCCAGGCCAGAGTCACGTCGAGGAATTCGCGATTGCCCGTCCACAGGTAGCCCAACGCCCATGGCGTGGTGCTTTCGAGGAACACGACGCCGTGTTCGTTGGCCTCGGCGCCGGGCGTTGGGTTGGGCATCCGGCGATAGCGGCCCCAGGCACCGGGCGTCAGGCCCTGGCTGGGACCGTCCTTCGAGAAGATCGCGGTCAAGGCCTCGGCGATCTGGCGGTTTCCGGTCCAGGTGTAGGTTTGCAGGGCGGGCCAGACGCTGGACATGCCGCCGGGCAGACGCAGCCAACTGCGGTCGCCGGCATACGCCGCCTCCAGCGTCTTGAGGACGCCTTGATCGCCTGAACCGGCATAGTGCGCCGCCATCCCACGACCCAACAGCCCGCAGGCCCAAATCGGCCAGCCGCCGTCGCAGGTGATCGCCTTGGCATCCTCGGGATTGTTCTTGTTGAGCCACCAGAGGAACAGGATGCTGTTGGGATTCATGTGGCTGACGACCACGTCGAAGCGTCGCTTTGCCTGTTGCACGAGGGCTTCGTCGCGCAGGGCATGACCGAGGCGGGTCAGACCGTCGAACCAGTATCCGCCGCCTTCGTAGGGCCACGCCCCCTTGGGCCAATTCAGGCGGTCGCCGGTCATCGTGTGATCGACCGCCCACGCCCTCTTGAACTCCTCGTGGACCTCGTCCATGTGCCCCGTGTAGCCGTCCTTGGCTGCCAGGCACCAGTCGCGGAGCCAGCCGGCGGGTTGGACCACGCCGGGCGGCAAGGGGATGAACGCCGCGCGCGTGGGCGGCTCGAAGGGACGCCCATAGTTCACCGCGCCCGGGCCAGCTTTCGGCGGCTCCGCGGCCGGAAGCCAGGCCGCCGCGAACACCACGGCCATGACGGCCGACAGTCCGCAACAGACTAAGCCAACAAGCTTCCTCGCTGGCCGCCCTGCCGGAGGTTGGTTTGCGATCGACAGCGTCCGGGCGATGCCAGACGCAGCAGTCCTGGTTGCAGTCCGAACAAACAACGCCGGTCGAAAATGTCCGTTTGTCATTGTCGCGGTTCCCTTGTGAATGGTTAGGCCGCCGTCGAGGCCCGTCTGAACGTGCAACCGTTCCCAGGCCTGGGACTGGCTGATTTTGCAGGCCGTTTCGAACTGCAAAGAATGCGATTGTCCCCTTGCTGGCCAAAGGGAACCGTCCCCTGTTCGCGGACTTCACCGCGGAAATCGGGCCAGTCCCCGTGAACGGCTAGCTGAACTCCGACGTCCGAGGTCCAAGGCCAATGTAGCGTGCTGGACCGGCGGAAACAACCAACCGTCCACGTCCGCGAAGATGCCGCTGGGGGACGAGCGGGTTTGCGTTTCCAGCGCGGCTCGGACGGTCATGGGGGTGTTCCCACCCCGGGACAGGTCATAAGATGGATTGAGTTTTGCGGTTCGTCGCCCCGCCGGGCCGCGCCTTGACCTCAGCCTCGATCTTTCTCGAAGGAGATCCCACCTTGAATCGCCCGAGGATTCTGACGCTGCTGCTGGTTGTTCTTGCTGTTCTCGTTTGCGGTGGTCGGTCGTTTGCCGAACCGCGCAAGGATCGCTGCGTGATTCTGGCGAGCATCGACGGCCTGGCGAATTTTTACCTCGATGAGGCAAAGTCGGACGTGCCGGTGATGCGGCGACTGGCCGCCACCGGCGCTCGGGCGGAAGGAGGGATGATCTGCGCGTTTCCCACGGTCACCTGGCCCAGCCATACGACCCTGGCCACCGGCGCGACGCCCGCCCGCCACGGCGTGGTCGGCAACAGCTACTTCGATCGATCGACGGGCAAGACCGTGCCGCTGATCCTCGACCGCATTCTGGACAAGGAACAAACGGTTCAGGTTCCCACGATTTATGACGCGGCGCATCGGGCTGGCCTGAAAACGGCGGCGGTGTGCTGGCCGGCCAGCCGCGAGGCCAAGAGCCTGGACTGGACGGTGCCCGACATGTTCGAGGCCGACGCCTGGCCCAAGTACGGCACCGCGTCGTGGCTGGAGGAACTGCGCCGCGAAGGGTGGCCCGTCGATAAACAGAACGCCTGGTGCAACATGGCCGGCGGCGGGGTGTTGCGCGATTGGCTCTACGCCCGCATGGTCCGCCAGTTGCTGCAAAAACATCAGCCCAACCTGATCTTGCTGCACCTGGTGGAACCCGATCACGTCCAGCACGCGCAAGGGCCGAGGTCGGCCGAGGCCTATTGGGTGGCGAGCTATGCGGACGACCGCGTGCGCGACCTCGTCGAGGCCATCGCCGCCTCGCCCCTGGCCGGCAAGACCACGCTCTTCGTGGTGGGCGACCACGGGTTCTTCCCGGTCGACTACGAGATCCGGCCGAACGTGGTCTTGAGGAAGCTGGGCCTGATTCGGGGCTCGGGCAGCGGCGAGACGCGGACGGCCTTTTGCATGGCCGAGGGCGGCGCCTGCGCGGTGTACATCGTCGACCGGGACCGCCGGGAGCCCATCGCCAGGCAACTGCGGGGCGAACTCGGGAAACTCGAGGGGATCGAGGCCGTGATCGAGGCCCAGGATTTCGCGCGGGTCGGCCAGCCGACGTTCGAGCAGAACCCCCGCGCGGCCGACCTGTGGTTGGCGGCCAGCTCCGGCTATGCTTTCTCCGAGGCGTCCGACGGCGATCAACCGGTCGTGAAGCGCAAGACGCCCTCCGGGACCCACGGATACCTGCCCGACCAGCCCGACATGGTGGCGGCCTGCGTCGTCCACGGGCCGGGAATCGAGGCCGGAACGAGGCTGGGCAAGATCCGCGCCATCGACATTGCCCCGACGATCGCGCGGATCTTGGGCGTCGAATTGCCCACGGCCGAAGGGCGGCCGCTGGAGAAACTGATCAAGTGAGGATCGCGCCCGCCGACGCCGGGCGGTGGCCGTCTATTTCATGTCCTCCAGTTCGGCCAGCCAGATGCGGATCTCGTTGTCGTATTCCGCGGCCAGGTCGCCCTTGACCAATTGCCGGAGGAACGCCGCGGCGCTGGAATCGGTGAGCAGGTCGGCGGCCTCGGCGCTGGGAAAGCGTCGCATGGGGTCGGGAGCGATCAGGCTGCGGCAGAAATTCATCAGCAATTCATTGCGCACGACGTCGGCCGGGAGGATCTGCGGCAGTCGCTGGGCAAGGAACCGCTTGGCCTCCAGCAGGTCGCGGAGGCTCGGGCGGCCGTCGAACGGCTGCGTCCCGGAAAGCATCTCCACCAGCACGTAGCCCAGGCTGGCGAGGTCCGATCGGGGCGTGCATTCGCCCCCTTCGAGCACCTCGGGCGCGGCGTAGGCCGGCGAGCACGTCCGCACCGGCGGAAGATTGCTCAACTCCACGGCCGAGCCCATGTCCACGATCTTCGCGTTGCCGGTCCGCTTCAACATGATGTTCGACGGCTTCACGTCGCCGTGGACAATGCCGTGGCGGTGCAGCGCGGCCAAGGCCGCCAGGCAATCGCGGATGATGGCCACCGCGATGCCGGGCTTCAGTCGCGGCTGCGACGGGCCGGCCGTCACGATCACTTCGTTGATCTTGCTCCACCGCTGCATGCTCACGTGGTGGTAGAGATAGTCGAGCATCTTGCTGGTCAGGAGCTGGCTCAGGTCGTAGCCATCCACCCATTCCATTTCCATGAAACGGATCCGGTGGCGCTCGACCCAGTTGTGGACGTCCAGCAAGTTGTCCTGCTGGATCAGCGCCACTTTGGCCGCGACCTGGGCGATGCGCCCCATCGCGTCGTCGTAGGCATGTTCGTCCGAATAGCGTTCGGGCGAAAAAATCTTCAGGGCCACCGGCAGCGTGAAATTGTCCGTGCCGCGCCGCTCGCTCAAATAAACGACTCCCTGCCCTCCAGAGCCCAAGGGGCGGAGCAGGCGATGGTATTCGGTCCAGCCGAAACTCTCTTGTTCAATGATCGCCCGATAGCGGGCCAGCAAGTCTTCGGAGCAACAACGCGAGGAAGGGCCTCCCAGCGTTCGGGTGGCGTGCCCTTCCGGAAACGTGGTCGTCGTCATTTTATCCCTCATGGAACCGTGCCTCCGTGCCTATGCACGCCAGCGGTATCTTAAGTCCCGACCGCACCCTGCGTCCATAGCGCCCCGCGCTGGCCCCTCGATCAAATCCCGCCTTGGTGGGGCGATCAAATAATACCTCCATCGGGACGACGCCAGAAACAAATCCGGTCAAGAGCGGGCCTCCGCGCGCAGCCTCGCGTCGCCAGAAACGCCAGGAGGCTCGGGCGGAAAAGGACTTCCCTTCGGCGCATCGCCGGGCCCGGGTTCACCACGCCCTGCCGATGCCGGGCACGGCGGCCGGGTAGGCCCCTTGGGCATCGGGGAGCACCGGCGGTTGGGCGTCGAAGGCGTAGCGCTCGGGAGCAAGCCGGAGGGTGGACCGGACCGCCTCGTCCCAGGCGATCCACTGGCCGCTGTACGTCGCCATCCGGCCCATGATCGCCGTCATCGTGCTTGTCGCCCCGTGGTCGCCGTCGAACACGTAAGGGCCTTCGCCGCGGATGCTGGCGACCAGGTCGTTGTGCTCGCGCTGATAGGGATTGTCGCCCCGGTAGCCCTTGGCGCGGAGCGTGCGGGGGTTGGCCGCGCCCAGCCCCCACGCGCCGACGCCCAGCGTCAGCACGCCCTTGGTCCCGTGCACGTTGTCGGAGACGTGGCTCCACGTGCCGGGCTGCTGGCGCGCCTGGCAGAAGTGCCGCACGCCGTTGGCGTATTCGAATTCCACCGCGTGGTGGTCCCAAATGTCGCCGTTGCCCGGCCCCATGCGCACCTGGCGCCCGCCCATCCCCTGGGCGCGGACCGGATGCGCGTCCATCACCCAGTTGGCCACGTCGATTTCATGGGTGGCCTGTTCGACGAGGTGGTCGCCGCCGAGCCAGCAAAACACCGCCCAATGGCGAATCTGATATTCCATTTCGCTCATCCCGGCCGGCTTGAGCTGCCCGGCCCTGCCTCCGCCGGGCATGTTGAAGTAGGTGCGGATGAAGCGGACGTCGCCGATCTGGCCGTCGCGGATGCGGGCGATGCCGTCCAGGTAGTTTTGCTGGTGGCGGCGCTGGAGCCCCACGACCACCGAAAGCTTTTTTCGCCGGGCCTCGTCGTTGGCCGCAACGAGCGTCCGGTAGCCGGGCGCGTCGACGCAGCACGGCTTCTCCATGAACACATGCTTGCCGGCCTGAACCGCGGCGGCATAGTGGAGGGGCCGGAAATGGGGAGGCGTGGTCAACAGCACGAGATCCACGCCCGACGCGATCACCTCCTGATACGCATCGAATCCGACGAAACGCCGCGCGCGCGGGACGTCGATCCGCGGGCGGAGGTCCTCGTATTTTTCCAGATTCTTGAGGCTGACCTCCAGACGATCGGCGAACAGGTCGCCCATCGCCACGAGTTTCACGGGCGCCTTGACGCTCAGCGCCTCCCGGCACGCCCCCGTGCCCCGGTTCCCGCAGCCTATGAAGCCGATGCGAAGAACGTCGCTGCCCGACCCATGCGCAGCCCGGGCGATCTCAACTGGGGCCTGATCCACCGGCGTTTCCTTACTTCGAGGGTTCAAGCGACTCTTCCTGCTCCGCGGTCTTGCTGGTTTTCTTCTTTTTCTTGGCCGGTTTTTCGGCCGCGTCGTCGCTGGCCGTCTTGGATCGTTTCTTGGTCGACTTCTCCGCGCCGCCGTCGGGGACGGATTTGTCGTCAGCCGCGGCGTCGGTCTTCTTCGCCCCGTCCGGCTCGTCGGCGTCCTTCTTTTCAGCCTTGCGGTCGCCGGGCTTGGAGGGTTCGTCCGCGTCGGCCCCATGCTTGGCGCGGGGGCCCTTGGCCGGCTTCTTTCCTTCCTGCTGGGGAGCGGTCAACGGTTCGCTCAAGGTGATGTCGATTTCCTCGGCAATGCCGCGGTTGCCCAGTCCCTGCCGGCCTTGGATGCGAACCTTGTCTCCCTTGCGAGCCAGGGTGTAGCACATGGGGTCGTCCAACTCCACGTCGATGTCGGCGTCCTCGGCGACCTCGACGCGGAGCGAGGGACGGAAGTGCGCGTTGGGCACGTGGAGATTGAGTCGGCCGTTGGTGACGCCCACGATTTGTCCGCGAATGTCGTACACTTGACTGGCCCCGCCCGACTGCGACCCGGCCTTCTTCGCCCCCGCGGCCAACACGGGATCGGGCATGGCAACGCCCGCGCCGAACGCGGGCTTCGGCTTGGCGCCGTCGGCGCCTTCCTCGCCGGGCCGGGGACCGAACGTCGTCCCCAATCCATTGTCCGGCTCAGCGCCGACCTGCCGGGTCTGGGAAGGGGTGAAGACCGTCAGTTTGCCGACCTTCTGCTCCACCGCGCCCCGCTTGTTGACTTCGGCGACGAATCGAACGAAGAAGCCCGGCGCCAACGCGTCGCGCGTCGCCTTTCCGGTCAACTGGCACCGCGCGCTCGGCAGGACCTGGATGATCCAAGTCTGCTTGGACTCGGACTCGAGCTTGATATAGCCGGGCATGACGGCCTCGATGGTGCCGATGGTTTGCAGCGGCGGGAGGTTTTGCAACTGCTGCTGGGTTTGTTGATCGGGCTTGGGACGGCGCTGGTCGCGCCCGCCCCCTCGGTTGACGCCCCCCAGCCCACGCATGCCCGGCATTCCCGGCACTTGCGCCGACGACGTCGTGGGCCAGAGACAGGCTGTCGAGAAGACGCACAACACGGCCATCAAGAGACGGGATCGCGGGAACATGGCTGGCACCTCGGGCAAGGTTGGTGAAATGCGACCACGCGCATTCGCGGCGGGACAACACGCGGAAGCCATCCATCAACCGCAAGCTCAGGCCGCGGTCGGCCGTCTAGCGCGGCGCAGGCCTCGACGACCGCATGGTTGGCTCCCAAGATTCAGCATAACGCGTTCCCTCTCCCCTGAACAGGTTCTTGCGCCTCGGCCCGGCTCTTCTCGTTCGACGTGGCCTGCGTCTACAATGGCCGCGGATTGCATGGTCCGCATCGTCTGCCGCCAATGCAAGCCACGATCCCTGATCGCATCGAGGTGTCCGCCATGAGCAGCGATTCCAGCCGGATGACCGTCCCGAAGTTCGTCGCCATGAAGGCCGCCGGCCGAAAGATCACCATGGTCACGGCCTACGACTTCGCCATGGCCCGACTGCTGGATGAGGTCGGAGTCGATGCCCTGTTGGTCGGCGACAGTCTCGCCATGGTCGTCCAAGGACACGAAAACACGCTACCGGCCACGTTGGACCACATGGTCTACCACGCGGAAATGGTCGGCAGAGGGGTTCAGCGTTCCCTCGTTGTGGTTGATCTTCCGTTCCCGATCGACCATCTGGGGGTTGCCGAGGCCGTCCGGGCGGCGGGACGCATCTTGAAGGAGACCCGTTGCCAAGCGGTCAAACTCGAGGGCGGGGCCGATCAGGCCGAAGTCATCTCGGGCCTGGTCGCGGCGGGGATTCCGGTGATGGCCCATTGCGGGCTGAGGCCCCAGAGTGTCCACCAGCTTGGCGGCTATAGCGTTCAACGGGACCGCGAGCGCCTGCTGAACGACGCCCGCAGTGCCCAGCAATCCGGGGCATTCGCGGTGCTTCTGGAGTGCATTCCCGCCGACGTTGCCGCGGAGATTACCGCGGCAGTGTCCATTCCGACGATCGGAATTGGCGCCGGGCCCGCCTGCGACGGCCAGGTGCTGGTGTTGCACGACCTGCTGGGCCTGACGACCGGCCGTGTGCCGCGACACGTCAAACCCTATGCCGATGTGGCGACGATCGTCCGGGAAGCGGTGGGGCGGTATTGCCAGGAGGTCCGCGCCGGCCAATTTCCCGGACCCGAGCAGACGTTCCATTGATTTGCCCGGCCGGGGGTTCGCGCCAAAAATGGGTGCATGAGCAACCACCTGGCCAACGAAACCAGCCCGTACCTCTTGCAGCACGTCGATCAGCCAGTCGAGTGGCGGCCGTGGGGGGAGGAGGCCCTGGCCGCCGCCAAGGCCCAAGACAAGCCGATCTTCCTTTCCATCGGCTATTCGGCCTGCCACTGGTGCCATGTGATGGCCCACGAGAGCTTCGCCGACCCGGAAACCGCCCAACTGCTCAACGAGTCCTTCATCTCGATCAAGGTCGATCGCGAAGAACGTCCGGAATTGGACCAGATCTACATGGAGGCGGTGCAGATGATGACCGGCCACGGCGGCTGGCCGCTGTCGGTCTTTCTGACGCCGGAGTTGGAGCCGTTTTTCGGTGGGACCTACTGGCCGCCCGAGCCGCGGGGCGGGATGCCCGGCTTCAAGCAGGTGATCGCGGCGGTTGCCGACGCCTGGCGACATCGGCGCGGCGACGCGGTCCGCCAGGGGAAGCGGGTCGCCGAGTTGTTGGGCGAGCCCCCGATCGCCGGCCCGGCCCCCTCGCTCACGCCCCGACTCCTCGAACAAGCCGAGGCCGCCTTGGCCCGCAGCTTCGATCCGGTGTTCGGCGGCTTCGGCGGCGCCCCGAAGTTTCCCCATCCGATCGACCTCCGCTTCCTCTTGCAGCGATGGTTCCGGACGGGAAAGCCTTCGGTTCTCGCCATGGTGAGGACGACGCTGGACAAGATGGCCTCGGGCGGGATCTACGATCAGTTGGGCGGCGGGTTCCACCGTTACAGCGTCGACGCCCAATGGCTCGTGCCGCATTTCGAAAAAATGCTCTACGACAACGCCCTGCTGGCCCGGTGCTATCTCGAGGCTTGGCAGGCCACGGGCGAGCCGGAATACGCCCGGGTGGCGCGCGAGACGCTCGACTACGTGCTCCGCGACATGACCGACCCGGCCGGCGGGTTCTTTAGCAGCGAGGACGCCGACAGCGAAGGGCGCGAGGGGCTCTTTTACCTTTGGACGGCCGAGGAAATCCGCAGCGTGCTGGGCAGCGAGGCCGCGCGCGTGTTCTGCTACGTGCACGACGTCGTTGAGGAAGGCAATTTCGAGGGCCGCAACATCCTCTCGCGCCCCAAGACCCTCGGCCAATGCGCCCGCATTCTCGGACGCGGCGAGGCCGAATTGGCGGCGATGCTCGAAGACGCCCGCCGCAAGCTGTTCGCGCTCCGCGCACGGCGCGTGCGTCCAGGACGCGACGACAAAGTCCTGGCGAGCTGGAACGGGCTGATGATCGACGCCCTGGCGCGGGCGGGAGCCGCCTTGGGCGAGCCGCGATATGTGGAGGCCGCGGAACGGGCCGCGGACTTCGTCCTGACGCGAATGCGCCAAGACGACGGCCGGCTCTGGCACGCGTGGCGTCGAGGCCGGGCCGCGGTCGATGGATTGCTCGAAGATTACGCCAGCCTGGCCGAGGCCCTGGTGACGCTCTACGAATCGGATTTCGACGAGCGGTGGATCGACGCGGCGGTCGGACTGGCCGACCTGCTCTTGGACCGCTTCGCCGATCCCGACGAGGGCGGATTCTTCACCGCCCCGCCGGATCACCCCTCCTTGCTGGTTCGGAAAAAGGACCTGATCGACAGCTCGTCGCCGAGCGGGAGCGGGCTGGCCGCCTCGGCGCTTTGGCGCCTGGCCCGGCTCTGCGGCCGCGAGGATCTCCGCGCGGCGGCCGAGGCAACGCTCCGCGCGGCCGCGCCGATCATGGATCGAATGCCCTTGGCCGTTGGACAGATGCTCTTGGTGGTTGAAATGGTTCTGGAGCCGGGACCGGAAGTGGTGATCGTGGGCTCCGAGGATTCGGCCGCCAACGCGCAAGCGATCGCTGCCCTCCAGCGGAGCTACGTTCCCACCCGGGTGGCCGCGTTTCGCGGGGCCGGCCAACGGTCGTCGCAACGCTCGCGGGTCTTGGACGCCATTTTCGGGGGCAAGCCGCCGTCGGCCGACGGTCCAACCCTGTACCTCTGCGAGAACTTCGCTTGCCGCGCCCCCGTCCACGGCGCCGCGGCCGTCGCCTCGGCCCTGGCGAAACTCGCCCGGCCCCCGCAACCGCCTCCCTCCCCGCGATGACTTTGCTTCTCGCGCGTTCACGGGGACTGTCCCGATTTTCGCGGCGAAGTCCGCGAAAATGGGACCGTCCCCCTGGCCGGTGAGGGAGCAGGCGCATTGTTCGCCGCGAAACGGCCCGAAAAACAAACCAGTGCCCGGCCTGTGAACGGTTACCCGCGATGAGTTCGCTTCTCGCGGGAAAGGGCAGGGGGAAGCGGGGATCCCGCGACGGCGGACCCAACAGCCAGCGCAAGGCGGGTCATGGACGTTCGACGCGGGCGCGGACCTCGCCGTCCTGGAGGGCGACGACGATCCGCCGTGCGTCGGGCGCGGAATAGGCCTCGAACGCGGCGTCCTCCAGGTAGAGCGTCAAGGCGTTGCGCAGACCTCGGGCGCCGGTCTGTTTGCGGAGCGCGTCCTCGACCACGCGCTCGAGCACTGCGGCCTCGACGACCCATTCGATCCCCGCCGTTTCGAATTCCCGCCGGTAGGCTCGGACCACGTTCCGATCGAGGATTTCGAGCAGCGTCTCGCGTCCCAAGGGATCGAAGGGGATGATCCGCGAGAAGCGGCCGATCAACTCGGGCAAAAAGCCGTATTCCTGGAAGACGACCGTGTCTTCCAGGTCGGCCTGGTCGTAGTGGACGGCGATTTCGTCGGGCGAGAGCTGCCCCTTGGCGTGGAAGCCGATCCCGCCGCCCCGCCGCTTGTGCGCCAGCGGCTTGAGGCCCGAGAACGCGCCGCAGGCCACGAACGCGATGTCGGCGGTCGACAGCAGGGGCTTGCGCTGGTAGCTGTTGTGGCTGAACTCGGTGGGGACGGCGATCACCGCCGATTCCAGCATTTTCAAGAGTTCCCTCTGCACGCCCAGTCCGGAAACGTCCTTGGTCGTTCCCTCGCCGGCGAACACCGCCCGATTGTTCGAGCTGGCCAGCTTGTCGAACTCGTCGAGGCAGATCATGCCGACTTTCGCCCGCAACGGGTCGCCGTCGGCCGCGTAGATCAGCCGGGTCAGGACCGTCACGACGTCCTCGCCGACGTAGCCGGTCTCGGAATAGGCGGTGACGTCCACCGTGGCCGCGGGGATTTTGAGAATCTCGCGGAACAGCAGCTCGACGAGATACGTCTTGCCGCAGCCGGTGGGGCCCACCAGCAGCAGGTTCTGCTTGGGAGGCAGGTCCGCCCTCGGCGTCTCCTCGACAAAAAGGCTCTTGATCCGCCGCACGTGGCGGTGGGCGGCCAAGGCGACGGCCCGGGCCGCGCGCTCCTGGCCCACGTAGCCCAAGGCGCGAAGCTCGCCCAGAATCTCCGCCGGACTCAACAGCGGCAACCCGGCGACCCACGCGCGAAACTCGGGCGTCGGCAGGAACCAGTCTTCCTCGGGCCGGGCCGGGCCTCGCGAGGGTTCCTCCCCGTCCGATTCCCAGGTATCGGAATTGCTCGCCTCGCCGGGCAGGGGATCGGTTCTGTCCTCGTCCATCGCTGGGCCATCGCCACGCAAGCGCCGCGCCGGGCGATCCAGTCCCCCGGCAAGGCGCGCTCAGAATTCCAAGCCTCGGGTGGTTGTGCGGACGCGCAAGAGCCAGGTGTTGGCCGTGATGTAGAGCGTCGCGCCGTCGTCGCCGAAACGGCAGTTGGCCGTGGGCACGCCGGTGTGGATGCGGCCCAAAAACGCGCCGTCCGGGGCGAACACGTTGACCCCGCCGGGACCCGTGGCGAACAGGTTGCCGTGCCGATCGACCTTCAAACCGTCGGGCAGGCCGGGAAGTTTCTGCTGGACCCAGGCCGTCGCATCGAAAAAGACCCGGCCCTCGCCCAGCGTGCCGTCGGGCTTGACCGGGAACGCCATCCAGACGGCCTTCTCCGGGTCGGATTGAGCCACGTAGAGGGTCTTTTCGTCGGGAGAGAAACCGATGCCGTTGGGCCGCGTCATCCGATCGGTCAACAGGGTCACCGCGCCGTCGGGCGTGAGGCGGTAGACGCCGCAGAAGTCCAACTCGCGCGTCGGGTCGGCGGCGCCTTGGGGCAGCCCGTAAGGCGGGTCCGTGAAATACAGATCGCCGTTGGACTTGAACACCAGGTCGTTGGGGCTGTTGAACCGCTTGCCCTGGAACTTGTCGGCCAGCGTGGTCCAGCTTCCGTCCTTTTCGACCCGCACGATCCGCCGGTCGCCGTGTTGGCACATCACCAGCCGGCCCTCGCGGTCCAGCGCCAGGCCGTTCGTGCCCGGCTCGCCGCCGCGGGCCGCCCGGCCGGTGTAGCCCGCCGGTTTCAAATACACCCGCTGCCCCTCGGATTCGCTCCACTGGATGATCGCGTTGTTGGGGATGTCGGAAAACAACAGAAGGTTCCGGCCGGGAATCCACACCGGTCCTTCGGTCCACCGGAAGCCCTCGGCGAGCTTTTCGATCACCGCGTCGCGGGGAATCAGCTTGTCGAGGCGGGGATCCAGCCGTTCGATTTTGCCGATCGCCGGATACTTGGCCGCCGGTTTGGATTCCTCCGCGGTGGCGAAACGGGGCGCGGCCCCAACCCATCCCAACGCGATCCCCAACCCCACCCACGCGACGATTGGCTTTGTCATGGCGCCGACTCCCTGTGGCCGAGAAACGCGAAGTCTCGCTGGCGACATGATAGGCCGCGCGCCAACGGACGGCAAGCAGGCGCGCCGCGGCGGGGGCGCGGGGGGCGTCCGGCGGCGCCGGGGGCCAGCTTACCGCGGCGGGCGATGCGACGCGGCGATCGACTCGAGATAACGATCCCAGCGACGGCACATCGCCTCGGCCGTGTAGTGGGCGGCGACGACCTGGGCGGCGCGGGCCACGGTGGGGCGGTTTTCCGGAGCGATCGCCACACGAACCGCCCGCGACAACTCCCGCGGCCCGCAGCCGACCGAAACCCCGACGCACAGCCGTCCGTGGAGCCGGCCCAGTTCCGTCGCGCCGACCGGGGTGGCCACCGCGGGACAGGAGCAATACCAGGCCTCGGCCAGGGCGAGGGAGAACCCCTCGAACCGGCTGGCCAGCACGAAGCAATCCAACGCCCGATACACATCGCCGACGTTTTCGACCGGCAGTTGGTAGACCGCGTCGGGCGTCAACTGGCGGGCCTTTTCGACGAAGGCCTTCCTGCCCGGCCCGTCGCCGACCAGAACCGCGCGAAACGGCCTCCCCAAGGCGTGCGCGGCCTCGACCGCGGCCAGGGGGTTCTTTTCGGCGGACAAGCGGCCCACGTAGCCCACCAGAATCTCCTCCGGCCCCACGCCCCACGCGGCGCGCATCCTCGCCCGCGTCTGCCTCGGAAGGCACCGCTCGGCGTCGATTCCGTTGTGGATGACGGTGACGCGGGAAGGGTCCGGAAAAGAGTCGGCGGCGTGTCGCGACACGGCCGCCCAATCGGTCACGTACGCCGCGCACGAGCGGATGCAACGGACCGACCATTCGCAATGTCCGTGCCCCACGTACACCACGCGCCCGCCGAAGCCGTCAAGCATGGCAAGGTTCGGAAGCCCCCAGGCGACGAGCACGTCGCAATGCTCGGCCAGGGTCGAGAAGAAGGATTCGCCCTGGAGGATGGGGCAGCGGCGCGTGACTTTATCGGCAATCGGAGGAAAAAGCTTCCCGGCGTCGCGCACGGCCACGCCGACGACGTCGAACCGGTCGGGATCGAGTCCCGCCGCCAGCGCTGCCACCCATCGCTCGGCCCCGCCAAACAGCAGCGTCGGCGTGAGCAGGCCCACGCGAATCCTTCGGTTCATCGTCCGATCCTCGACCTGGCCGCAGGGCGCTTTCGCATGGCTTGGGCCCCGCAGATTTGGAAAAGCGGAGAGCGGCGTCAAACCGCCTTGCGCCGTTGGACGGCGGGCGGCCCGCGCAGTGTAGCGGGGCTCGCGGCCAAAATGCAAACGAAAAACGCTCCGGCAGCCGTTCACGGGCACTGTGCCCATTTTTCGCGGCAAAGGTAACCGTTCACGGGGACTGTCCCGATTTTCGCGGCGAAGTCTGCGAAAATGGGACCGTCCCCCCTGGCCGGTCAGGGGGCAGACGCATTTTTCGGCGCGAAACGGTCCGAAAAACGCGCCGGTCCCCGGCCTGTGAACGGTTACCGGCAAAGACGCCAAAAAGGGAGCCTCCCCTTTGCCCGCAATGCAAGCGGCCCATGTTTTTGGTCCGAAACGGCGCAAAGAATCGGCCGGCCCGCCGGGCCCGGAAACGATTCCCGGTGGCTCAACGACCACGGCGACGATGTCTTGTCTTGGTCGCTCTCTTGCCGGGCTGAGCGTCGAACAACGGGAGTGGAAGCTCCGCCGCCAGGGCATCGAGGGACGACGGATCGAGTTGCTTGCGCGGACGGGCCCACGCGCGGAAGATGGGCAGCCCCATCGCGCGCGCCATGATCTCGCGGCGCGTGCGCCCGGCCGGGGCGTCGGGCCAGGGCCCCTGGTGCTCGTGGAATTCAAAGAATCGCGGGATGATCGCGGCCATGTAGCGCCAGTAGGGGAGATTGTCCGTCTGGATCACGAAGAGGCCGTCCGGTGCCAGGCTGCGATGCACGCAGGCGAGAAATCGTGGCGTGACCATGCGGAGAGCGATCTTTTGCGGGTTTTCGTAGGGCTGGGGATGGTAGACGTGGATCTCGGCCACCGAGCCCTCGGCCACGTACTTCTCCAGGAAGTCCCCGCCCCCACAAACGGCGAATCGCACGTTCCAAAGCCCCCGCTGGTTGGCCCGACGCGTGGCGTAGCGAATCACGCAGGGAAGAATGTCCACCCCGACATGGTCGCACTCGGTCCGCGCCAGCGCGCTGGCCAGCACGAATCGGCCATTGCCGCAGCCCAGGTCGAGCACGATGGGGGCCCGACGGCCGAAGATTTCTTGCCAATCAAGCGGTCCCTGGGCGGGGAGCCTCTTCAGCGCGGTCTTGGCCCATCGCTCCTGGGGTAAAATCACCCCCGGAATCGCCACCCCCAGCTCGTATTCCACCTCGCCCGGACCCACCATTGCCCCCATGAAGAGCTAACCCCAAGACGTAAACCGCTCCGTTCATCGCAAGGAACTCACCGTTGAATTTACCGCGGATTTGGGCAAGGCCGAAGGGGACTGCCCCGGATGCGAATTCTTCCGTGGAAGAGCAGGTGGGCTACTGTCTTTCGTGGGACCACAACCCCGTCTCGCTGGCTATCCATACTCCTGGTAGCGATGACTTCGAGGCGGCAACCACCACATACCCCGGGCCGGGGATTCTGTTGCCCGGCAATTGTCTGGTGAGCGTATCACTTCGCGGACGCAAGTTGACGCGGCACAGGCACGGTGCCCCCCGCTCTCATGCTCATTCTGTCAACAAATCGTGCACACGAAACAGGCATTCCAAGCGGATTTGTCTCTCGGTGGTGTGCATTCGCAGCCTGTTTTTGGAAATGGAAACCTAGTATTACGAAAAGATTTGCATCATGGAGTCGCTTTTCAACTCACTGCCATGGCACGGCGATTGCTAAACGATTTTCATGCCAAGACGTGGCGGTCTGTCGGGCGCCCGCTGCCAAGCGGCAGCCCTTGCCCGAACCCACCTGGCGCCCCGACAGACCTTGACTCCTTCAGTTATTTGCAAAGACGGTGTGGCGCATGAAGCGAATGCTAGGCGTTTTGCCGCGTAGTGTGTTGGCGAGAATGGGGCTGGCGGCGGCAGTCTTGCTGGCGATCGGAACGGCGACGGTCTTCGCCGCCGAGGACGGCAAGCCCGAGGTCCAGGCCCCGGCGAGTGCCGCAAGCGCGGAACCGCCCAAGTTGGACACGGGCGACAACGCCTGGATGCTGACGAGCTCGGCGCTGGTGTTGATGATGACCGGGCCGGGGCTTGCGTTGTTCTATTGCGGACTTGTCCGCAAGAAGAACGTGCTCAGCGTGATCATGCAATGCGTGTTCTTGATGGGGTTGATGACCGTTCTCTGGGCCCTGTACGGCTATTCGCTGGCCTTTGGCGGCGACCCCTCGGATCCGCCCAAGTGGATTGGCGACGGTCGCTATTTGTTCATGAAGAACGCCGAGGCGGCGTGGGTCAACGGCAAGTCGGAAATTCCGCTGTATCCCGGCTTGACGATCCCCGTCATGACCCACATGTTGTTCCAACTGATGTTCTTCATCATCACCCCGGCGCTGATTTGCGGGGCCTTCGCCGAGCGGATGAAATTCAGCGCCATGGTGGTGTTCATGATCTTGTGGGGCACGGTGGTCTATCTGCCGCTGGCCCATTGGGTGTGGGGCGGCGGGATCCTGGCCTATGGATCGAAGCACGGGATCTTGGGCGGGGCGCTGGATTTCGCCGGCGGGACGGTGGTCCACATCAGCTCCGGCGTGTCGGCCCTGGTGTGCGCCCTGTTGATCGGCAAGCGAATCGGCTTTCGCTCCGAACCCATGCCGCCGCACAATCTGACCTACACGGCGGTCGGCGCGACGATGCTTTGGGTCGGGTGGTTTGGTTTCAATGCGGGCAGCGCGTTGGCGGCCAATGGCCTGGCGTCCAGCGCCTTCTGCGCGACACATTTCGCCGCGGCGTCCGCCGGACTGACCTGGGCGGCGATCGAATGGATCGCCCGGGGCAAGCCCTCGGTCCTGGGCACGTGCTCCGGGGTGGTGGCCGGTTTGGTGTGTATCACGCCGGCCGCTGGCTACGTGACGCCCATGCCCGCTCTGCTGATGGGCGTGGCCGTCGGCGCGCTGTGCTACTGGTCTTGCACCGCGCTGAAATCGAAGCTGGGCTATGACGACGCGTTGGACGCCTTTGGCGTTCATGGCGTGGGAGGGACGCTGGGGGCGGTGTTGACGGGCGTTTTCGCCACCCGCGCCACGGGCGCCACCACCGACGGCAAGCCGCTCGGGCTTTTGGAAGGGGGCAGCTCCCTGTTCGCCGCGCAGCTTGCCGCCGTCGCCATCACCTGGGCCCTGGCACTCGTGGCCACGTTCGTGATCCTCAAGGTGTTGGACGCGGTGATCGGCCTGCGGGTCAGCGAGGCCGAGGAGATTCAAGGGCTCGATTTCAGCCAGCACGGCGAGGAAGGATACATCTTCATTTGAAGCAGGGCTCGGCCCGGCGGCTCAAAGCCGCCTCCGAATCGCCCGCGCCGCGAGGCTTTCGACTGGCGGGGCCTGGCTGGACGTTGGGCGATCCCGTGGATAAGGTGGAAGAGTGAACGCGTAGGGCTTCGGGCCCTGCCGGATCGCCGCAAGGCCCCGGCGCGAACCGCAGGAGAACAGCGACGATGAAGAAAGTGGAAGCGATCATCCGCCACTTCAAGCTCGAGGAGGTCAAGAACGCCTTGACCGAACAGCGGATCCAAGGCATGACGGTGACCGAGGTTCGCGGTTTCGGGCGTCAGAAGGGGCACACCGAGATGTACCGCGGCACCGAATACACCGTTGACTTTCTCCCGAAAATCAAGATCGAGGTCGTGGTCCGCGACGAGGCCGTCCAAGGCGTGGTGGACGCCATCGTCCGCACCGCCCGAACCGGCCAGGTCGGCGATGGCAAGATCTTTGTCAGCGACTTGTCGCAGGTCGTCCGGATCCGCACCGGGGAACTGAATCAGGAGGCGATCTAGAGCTTGTCCCCGAACAGGGCTCCCGCGAGGGTTGGCCCCCGGTGGGGAGACAGGCTGTCAGGGCCCCAATCCAACAGCCCACGCGCGTTCGGCTTGTCCGACGTGGCGCCGCCGCAAGGGTTGCGCTCCGACGGGTTTTGGAAGGAACGTAACCGTTCACGGGGACCGTCCCGATTTTCGCGGCGAAGTCCGCGAAAATGGGACTGTCCCCCTGGCCAGTAAGGAGACAAGCCCCTCTTTCGGCGCGAAACGGCCCGAAAAACGAGCCAGTCTCCGGCCTGTGAACGGTTACGAAGGAACGAAGCGGTTGGGGTTGGTGTTCGGGTGACCGTTGGCGGGGAGTGTCCCGATTTTCGCGTCGAAATCCGCGAAGATGGGATTGCCCCCTTCGCCCCAGCGGCCGACGGCAACAGGCAAAGCGCTGGCCGCTGGCGGGAGCCAACGTTTCCCCCGGGTCGCAAGAGAATCACCCGTGTCGCGATTGCGTGCGTGCGTCTTGGCGGCCCGAAAGCGGCTTGCCGAGGGCTATGAATCGCTTCGGGCTCGCCACGAGGCGGGCGCGAGCGGGGTGGAGGTCTGCGCCGGGATCGCCGATCTCCGCGATGAGGTCTTGCTGAACCTGTACGAGGCGGCGCTGGAAAGCCTCGGGCCGGAGGCGGGGCGGTCGCTTGCCGGCCACATCGCCTTGGTGCCCTGCGGCGGCTACGGCCGCCGCGACGTGGCCCCTCATTCCGACGTCGACCTGATGATCCTCCGCGCGCCCGGCGAGGTTCCGGACCTCGGGGCCCTGGCCGAACGATTGCTGTGCGACGTGTTCGACGCCGGGTTGGAACTCGGCCATAGCGTGCGCACCGTGGAGGAAGCCTGCCGCCTCGCCCGCAGCGACGCGACCATCGCCAGTTCGCTCATCGAGTCGCGTTTCCTGGCGGGCAGCGTCGGCCTGTTCGAGGATTATCTTGGCGCGTTTCGCGTGCAGATCCAACGTCGCGCCGGGGCGATTCTGGCGGCGATGGAGCGCGCCCGGCTGGAAGAACGCATCAAGTACGGCGAGACCGTTTACTTGCTGGAGCCGAACGTGAAGCGGTCGCGCGGGGGGCTTCGCGACCTCCAGTTGTTTCGCTGGGCGGCCATGGTGCGCTACGGCATGCCCGAACTCGAACACCTCGCCGCCCGAGGCATCCTCGCTCCCGACGACTTGCTTGCCCTTTCCCAAGCGTCCGAGTTCCTCCTGCGGCTCCGCAACGAACTGCACTTTCACGCGGGCAAGGCGACCGACGTGCTGGACCGCTCGGAGCAAGTCCGGATCGCGGCCCTGCGGGGCTACGCGGGCACGGCGGGCCTGTTGCCGGTCGAGCAGTTCATGCGCGAGTACTTTCGGCACACGGAGCGGGTGAGCCACCTTCTGGCGGGCTTCCTGGCCAAGGCCCGCCCCCCCCGCCCCCTCCGCGCGCTCGGGGCCAAGGTGTTCGGGCATCGGATTTCGGGGGGCTATCGTGTGGGTCCGGGCGGAATCGTGGCGGGAAAACAGGCCCTCCAGAGGCTCCGCGCCAGCCTGGTCGAGGTCATGAGGCTGGTCCATCTGGCGAGCCTGCACGACGCGCCGATCCATCCCCAGACCTGGGAGGCGGTGCGCTCCGCGGCCCCCCGCCTCCCGCGCGACCCGGAAATCCCCGAAGAGGCCCGGCGGCTCTTCTGGTCCCTGCTTTCCCGACCCGTGCGCCTCGGCGAGCTGCTTCGCGCCTTACACGAGGTCGGCTTGTTGGAGCATTTCATCCCCGAGTTCTCCCACGCCCGCGGACTTCTCCAATTCAACCAGTACCACAAGTACACGGTGGACGAGCATTGCCTTCGGGCAGTGGAACAGGCGGCGGATCTGCTGTCGGCCGAGGGGCCGTTGGGCCGGGTGTATCGCGGGATCGAGCGCAAGGCGGTGCTGCATCTGGCGCTGCTGATCCACGACCTCGGCAAAGGCTTCGACGAAGATCACTGCGACCTGGGGCTTCGCATCGCCCAGCAAGTCAGCCAGCGGCTGGGCCTCGACGCGGAGGAAGCCGAAATCGTCGCCTTTCTCGTGTTGAAACATCTCCGCATGAACCACGTGGCGTTTCGCCGCGACACGAGCGACGAGCAGCTCGTCGTGCAATTCGCCGTCGAGGTGGGCTCGCCGGAATGGCTGCAAATGCTCTACGTGTTCACGGCCGCGGATGTCAGCGCCGTCGGTCCCGACGCCTGGACCGGCTGGAAAGCCGAAGTGCTCACCGACCTGTACCATCGCGCCATGCAGACGCTGGCCGGCGAAAGCCCGAGCACCAGCCGCGGGGAGTACTATGAACAGCGGCGGGGCGAGGTGTGGGAGGCCCTCGGGCTGGACGCGGAAGGGTCCGCCGAGCGGGGCGAATGGTTTCGCCGCCACGTCGACTTGCTGCCCATCTCCTATTTGAACAGCACGCCCCCCGAACAGATCGCCGACGACCTGCGGCTTCTCGCGGCTCTCGGCCCCCGCGAAGTCAAGGTGCACGGCCGCTACCAACCCGACACCCGAACCGTCCAGTTCACCATCGGCACGACCGAAGACGTCGCGCCCGGCATCTTCCATCGGCTCACCGGGGCCCTGACCAGCCAGGGCCTGGAGATCCTCTCCGCGCAGATTCATACCCTGCCCGACCTGTTGGTGCTCGATCGCTTCTGGGTCGTGGACCCGGACTTCGCCGGCCCGCCGCCGCCCGAACGCCTGGAACAAATCCATCGGGCGCTCGTCGACTCGCTGACCGACCAGGCCGGGGCGCCGCGGTTCCGGCAGACGTGGAGCATGGGCGGGTCGGGTCGCCCCACCCACGCCCACGCCCAGGACCGGGTCCTCGTCGATAACCACACCTCAACCGACTACACGGTCCTGGACATCTTCACGGTCGACCGCCGCGGCCTCCTCTATGCGATCACCCGCGCCCTGTTCGAACTCGGCTACTCGGTCTGGCGAGCCAAGATCGGCACGTATCTGGACCAGGTGGTCGACGTCTTCTACGTGACCGACCAGCAAGGCCGCAAGGTCGACGACCCCGCCAAACTCCACCACACGCGCGAACGCCTTCTGGAAGTCCTCCAGGCGACGAAGGGGCAATAGGATCGCTGCGCGGCCGCGTCCCGGATCACCTCAGGATCGGACTCGAACACGGACAGCCCCAGCAGTCGGTAATGGTTGGGCGGCTGCTCGTGGGGAGGAATTCCCAGCCACCGATGATAGGGGTCGAACGGCGGGGCCATGAGAGCCTCGAAAGAGCATCCACACACCCACGGATCGCGAATTCGAGGCCGCGAAACGCCGCAAGTTTCATCATACCTCGAGGTGCCCAGCCCATGCAACGGCCCAGGGAGACAAGCGAGCCGCGTGCGCCGGTCCAAGGGGTGGCCGAGGGGTTGAGCGTGGGCAGCCCGGCGAAAACCTGGCTTGGCATCGGGCGCGACGGGGTGCCGGATGGGTTCCGAAACCGCGGCCGCGCTGCCCGGGGGGCGGCAGGGGCGCCTATCTGAGAAACAACTCCGCGACCGGAACGATGGTCACGTTTTCCGGGCGGATCTCCAGCGGAAACACGGCGATGTGGCGGTCTTCCTCGAGGATCGCCTCGGGCTTCGGCGTGGGGTAACGGTAGGGGCTCGGGGCGTTGGCGACCAGCGCTTTTTTGAGCGATTCCGCGTCGCGGGTCACGATGACGATCTGGAGGTTCTCATATTGCCAGTGCTTGCGGATCGCCGCGTTGACTTCTTCCAAGGTCAACTCGGGCAGCCACCGCCGGAAGTTCTCCAGGTGGCTCCCCGCGATGCCGTAGAAGCGGTCGTCCAAGGCATAGCCCAGCCGCTCCATGGTGGTCGGCGCGTAGTGGATCGCATACTTCGCCAGGAACTGCCGCGTCAGTTCGAAATCCGCCTGGCGCATGCCCTGATCGACGAGTTTCTTGAACTCGCGCAGGGCCGCGCGGAGGGCGAAGTGCCGCGCTTCGTGGGGGACGGGCCGGATCCAGATCTCGAACATCTGGCGGCGGCGGGCCACGTTCTGCGGCGGCATCTGCAACTGGCTGCCCTGCGGGAAGTGCTCGATGTAGGAATAGTCGCCGTAGTTCAGGCCGCGGGCCTCGCGGAGCACCTGGTACAAGTGGCTGCTCGAATTGCGGTGCTCGCCCAGGTACGAATTGGCCACAGCCAACGCGTACCACTCGCGCACGCCGCGGAGAATGGAGATCGGGCATCCCAGGCTGATCGCCGTGGCGGGCGCGTCTTTTTCGACGATCGTCACCTGAAGGCCGCGGATCGGCGCGGGCTCGGGCGGGGGGAGCGCCGCGGGGCGGCCCTCGGGCAACCGGGCCAGGTCGGTCCGGAGCCGCTGGACCAGGTGCTCGTCGCAGCCCCCGCCAATCCCGATCACCACGTTGCCCCGGCGATAGTGTTCCCGATAGAACGCCCGCACGTCCTCCAGGCGGATCCGCCGCAGGCTTTCAATCAGCCCGACGGGCAGATGCGCGTAGCGCGTCCCGGCGAACACCCGGCTTTGCAGCACCGCCTTGCCCAGATCCTCGTCGCTGGCGTAGCGAAGCGTGTTTTCCAGGTAGTTCAGCGCCTGGCTTTTCAGGCGTTCGAGGTCCTGGGCCTCAAACGCCGGGGCCAGGATTGCGTCGATCAGCAGCGGATAATACGCCTCGAGATTGTCGCGATGCACCCGGCCGGCGATCACCGTCATCTCTTCGGAGACCGACGCGTCGTATCCGGCCGCCAGCGGGAAGAGCTTGTCGAGGATCTCTTCGTAGCCGTGGCGCTGGGTGGAAGCGTCGGCCAGCATCGCCGCGGTCAGGGCGGCCAACCCTTCCCTGCCGGGCGGGTCGTTTTGCGAGCCCACCGCGAACCACAAGCGGAACGAGATGGTTGGATCCTGCGGGACGGGCAGGCGGACCACTTGAGCCTCGGGAATCGGTTCCACGCCCGGCGCCGCGCGCGCGAGGATCGCCGCCGCGGCCAACGAGACCATGCCCAGAATCATCATGCATTTCACGCTGGACTCCCTTGTTCAACGCCACGAGGCTCGGCTCCCGCGAGATCGACCGGAAAACACCAACGATTTTCCGGCCGCCCTCGCCGCCCGCTCCGATGCCTCGGCGGGGCGCGGGGGACACGGCCCTGGATCTCCACGAAGGATGGTTTCCCTGTTTCTGCTTGCCCTTGCCTGAATCGCGCTTATCGCTGCGCGCCGCGGAGGACGACGACGGTCCGCCGTTCGGCGGTGAAATACTTCTGGGCGGCGTGTTGCACATGGGCGGGCGTCACGCGATCCAAGGCCGAGTACAGCCGTTCGATCGCCTCCAGGCCGCCGGCGAGGGCCACGGGCCGGGCCAGCGCGCGGGCCACGCCCCCGGGCGAATCGAGTTCCATCAGGAAGGCGTACTTGTTGTGCCGCCGGACCATGTCCAAACGGGCCGGGTCGGCGGGGCGCGTCTGGAAGGTCTTCACCGTCCGGTAGACCTCCTCGCGGACGTAGCCGACGTCTTCCACGCTCTTGACCATCGCCACGATCGTGAACAGCGGCTGGTCGCGGTTCATCGGGATGTCGCCCACGATGAATTCGACCTTTTGCTCCTGCACGACGAGCTTCTTGTAGAGTTCGCTGGTCTTGCCGAAGGCCAAATCGCCCAGGACCAGCGCCGCCACGTAGGCCGGGTTGTCCGGGTCGAAGGCCTCGCCCTTGTAGGCGATGGCGAGGATCGGCAGCGTCTGGCCCGGATACACAATCTCGCCGCTCCGCTCCGCCCGTTGCGGCGGCTCGGCGGGGACCGCCGGGGCCTGGTAGCCCCGCTTCCACGGCCCGTAATGCTTCCTGACCAACTCCATGGTCTTGTCCGCGTCCACGTCGCCCACGATCAACAGCACGACGTTTTCCGGACGGTACAAGCGGCGGAAGAAAGAGCGGCTGTACTCGTAGGCCTGGGGCATGGCCTTGATGTCGGCCTCGAATCCCATCGTCGTGTGCTTGTACGAATGCGCGTCGTAGGCGAGGTCGCGAAGCTTCTCGTCGAGCAGGAAGAACGGATCGGTGACGCTCTTGCGGTACTCGCCGTACACCGCCCCGGCCTCCGTCTGAAAGGCGGACGGCTCGTAGTCGAGGTTCTGGAATCGGTCGCTCTCGATGTCGATCACCTGCTCCAGGTCTTCCTTGGCGAATTCCAGGTGATAGGCCGTGAAATCGTCGGTGGTGAAGGCGTTCGCGTCGGCCCCCAGGCGGGTGACGATGCGGTCGTAGGCCCCGGCCGGGTATTTCTTCGTGCCGCGAAACATCATGTGCTCGAAGAAATGGGCGAACCCCGACTTGCCCGGCTCCACTTCGTCCCGGCTCCCCGTCCGCACGATCGTGTAATACGCGATCAGCCCGGGACTGGGAACCGGAACCATGATCGCGGTCAACCCGTTGGAAAGCGTCTCGGTGCGATGCGGGTAGGGGAAAACCCCCTCGGCCGCCGCGGACGCGCAAAGGCTCAGGGCCATGGCGAGGAATCCCAAAACCGAACGCATGGTTCCTCCTCTACGCACGAGGGTTGATTCTCGCCTCGGGCGAAGGGGTTGGAGAATGCTTTTCTCATCTCGGGAGACCAGCGCGCGCCAACGCCCCGACATGAAAGCATTTCCCAACCCTCGCCGATTTCGACGCGTAAGCGTAATGCCCTAGGCCTGAGTCGTCAATTCCCCAAGACGGGCCAACCGTGGTCCAAAGTCATTGCCAAGGGAATCCCTTGCGGAAAGAATGAAGGAAGTTGCGGGGACAGACGCCTCCGCCGGCCGAGGGTGAACAAACGGAACGAAAAGTCAGGACTCTTCCCCTGGTCCCTTTCTCGTCCAAAGAAGAGGGAGGCTGTTGCTCGTCATGGCCTGGCATTGGATCGTTCAGAACTGGCTGCGAAGCGTCGCGGAGGCCAAAATCCGCGAGGCCGTGGCCGAGGCCGCGCGCCAGCAAATGGCTTCGGCGGCGGCCGCGCCGGCCAGCGGCGGCCAAGTGGCTTGCGACGTGGGCGTTGTGTTCGCGCTGGGGGAGGAGTCGGGCGGGCTGGAGGACCTCCTCGAGCAGGTCGCCACGCTCCAAGGCAACGGCTTCGCCATCCGCGTTGGCCTTTGGCAGGGCCGCCGCGTGGCTGTGGCGATTTCGGGAACGGGATGCGCGTGCGCCGCGCGGGCCGCCGAGGCACTAATTCTCGGCCATTCTCCCCGCCTGGTTTTCTCGGCCGGATTCTGCGGCGGACTGAGCGACTCGGTCAAGCGGCGCGATCTCGTCGTGGCGGAACGGATTGTCGGTCCCCACGGCGAGGAACTGGGGGTGGATCTCGAGCCGATCCGTTCCGCCCCGCTCTTCTCCCGGCCCGGCGTCCACGTCGGACGGATCGTGACCGTGGAAAGCATCGTGCGGCGCCCTGGCGAGAAACGGGCTTTGGGCCGGGAGTTCGACGCCCTGGCCGTCGATCTGGAAAGCTTCGCGGTGGCCGAGGTCTGCGCGCGGCGCCAAGTCCGTTTCCTCGCCGTGCGCGTGGTGAGCGACGCCGTGGACGACCGCTTGCCGCGCGAAGTCGAGCGGCTGTCGCGGCAGAAGTCGCGGGCCGCAAGGCTTGGCGCCGCCCTCGGCGCGATCCTCGATCGGCCCGGCGCTGCCAAGGAACTGTACCGCCTCAAGCAAGACGCCCTGGCGGCCTCGGATCGGCTGGCCCGAGGGCTCGCCTCGCTGATCGGCTTCCTGGTTCCCGCGCCGCCGGAGGAAGGAACGAACCAAGCGTGATCGAAGGGCGATGAGGCAGCGGGCGCCGCACGGCGTTCCCGGGAACTGCCCCGATTTTCGCGGCGAAGTCCGCGACAACAAGACTGTCCCCTTGGCCGGTGGGGCAACAGGCTGATTTTCGGCCCGAAACAGCCCGAAAACCAGCTTGTCCCCGGCCTGGAAACGGTTACGCCAAAAGCGGCTTCGCACGGCGCCGGCCGGCCGCGGTGCGTTTTCCGGCCGCGGCGATTCATTTCTCCTTCGTCAGTTCCGCGAGGCGTTTCTCCGCCGCGGCGGCTTGTTCGCTCTTGGGAAACCGCTCGACGATCTGTTGATACAACCCGATGGCCTGGGATTTCTGGTCCAACTCCTCGTGGCATCGAGCCGCCTCGAACACGGCCATGGCCTGCCACTTCGGATAGCTGTATCCATAGGCGGTCTTCAGGAAGCTGGCAATCGCCTCCTTGCGGTTGTCTTGCTGGCGTTGGATTTTGCCGAGGAGGAACTGGGCCCGGGCGGCCGGCTCGCCGCCGCCCTTGGCGATGGCCTCCTGATAGGCCGCGACGGCCCCGGCAAGATCGCCGAGATTCTGGCGGGCCACGCCCAGCTCGCAGAAGGCTTCGGAAAGCACCGGGGCGTCGGGCAATTCCCGGGCCAGCCGTTCGAGCCACGCGGCGCTTTCGGCCCAGCGTCCCAGTTGCGCGGCGGCCTGGCCGGCGTGCAGGAACATGGCGGCCCGCGCCTCGCCGTCGGCCGGCGGCTTCAACGCCGCGTAGGCCGCCAGCGACTCGGCGGCCATGCCTTGCTTGAAGAGACACTCGGCCTCCATCCAGGCCGCCTCGGCGGCCTGGGCGCCGTCGGGGTGCTTGGCGCGATAATAGGCGAACGTTCTTCCCGCGTCGGCGAACTTACCTTGAGCATAGTAGCACTGGGCCAAGCGCCAGGCCGCTTTCGGGACGAACGACTCGGCCGCGGGACGGTTCATCACGAGGGAATAATAGGCGTCGGCCGCCGCCGCGTAATCCCTTGAGCGATAGCGGGCCTCGGCCATCTGGAACAAAGCCTCGGCCGCAAGGGGACTTTTCGGATGATCGGCGGCGAGTTGCCCGAAGGCCTTCAGGGCCTCGGCCTCGCGCCCCGAACGCTTCAAGGCCCAAGCCCATTGATAAAGCGCCTCGTCGCGCGCCGCATAGGCGGGATCCTCGCGCAGCAGCTCTCCGAACGTCGCCGCCGCCTTGTCGTCCTGCTTGGACCCGGCCTGGCAAAGGCCGAGGAGAAACCGGGCGTTGGACTTCTCCGCGCCGCTGGGGCGGGCGGCCAGCAGGGCCTCCAGATCAGCGGCCGCCTCGGCGGATTTGCCTTGCTGGTGGCGGGCGAGGGCCCGGCCGTAGCGGGCCTTGCGGGCGAGGGCGGGCTCCAGGGGCTTTTCCAGAAGCCGGGTGAACGTCGCCTCCGCGCCGGCCGGATCCTCGCCGCTCAACTGCGCGCAACCCAGTTCGTGAAGCGCAAGCGGGGCCAACGGACTCGACGGCCATCGCGCGATGAGCCTTCGGTAGGTCTCGACCGCCGACCCGTTCTGCCCGGCCAGGCTGAAACAGATGCCGAGCTGGAAAAGGGCCTGATCGGCCACGGGGCTGTCGGGAAACGACTCGACGGCCCGCTGGGCCGCGGCCAACGCGCTGGGCCAATCGCCCTTTTGGCGGTGCGCCTCGGCCAGCGCAAGACACGCCCGGTCGGCCTGGCGACCCTTCGGCTGCGCCTCCAGCGCGGCGGTGAGCGACCGGATCGCCTCGTTCGGCTCCTTCAGCGCAAGGCGGCTCGCGCCGATCAGGTAATGGGCCTCCGCGGCGTGATCCGGGGCGCGCAGCTCGCCCACGAGCGGGCCCAGGAACCGAATCACTTCCTGGAACTGCTGTTGGGCGTGAAGCGCCAACGCCCGCCGGACCTTCCAGGCGTCCGCGCTGGGATGATGGGGATATTCCCGGACGAGTCGGCCGAAGAGGGCCTCGGCCTCGGAACACTTGCCCAATTGGAGCTGGCTCTCCGCCGCGATCTGGAGGGCGTCGGGGGTCAGGGCGTGGTGGGGATGCTCCGAGGCGAACGTGTTGGCATGGCGCAGGGCCGCCGCGAACTCGCCGGCCTCCAGCGCCACGAACCCGGCCCGAAATCGCGCCTCGACGGCGACCGGATCCTTGGGATGTTGGACCGCAATGTACGCATAAAGTGAAATGGCTTCCTTGCGGCGCTCGGCCGTCGCGGCGAGCGCGTCGGCGCGATCCGCCAGCAACCGGGCGGCCCACGGCGTCTTGGCCCCGCTGGAACCGATCCGGTCGAGCACCGCGAGCGATTCCTGGGGCTGTTTTTGCTGGAGGAAAGACTGGGCCAGCCAGTGGGCGGCCTCCACCGCGGCGGGTCCGCCCGACGCGACGATTTGGCGCAACGCTTCCCTCGCCGCGTCGTGTTGCCCTGCCATGACGCGGCACCGCGCGGCCCCCAGACGCGCCTCGGCGGCCAGCCGAAAGCCAGGAAACCGGGCCAAGAGTTGCTCGTAGCTTTTCGCCGCGGCGGCCGGATCGCGCGTTTCTTCCTGGAGCAGGGCCAAGGCGTAAAGGCCCTCGGCCGCGAACCGATGCTGGGGATGCTCGTCGACCAGACGGCGGTACCAGCGAAGGGCCTCCGCCCGGCGGCCAAGGGCATCGCACGCCTCGGCCAGATAGTAGCAGGCGTCGGGCACGTGGTCGCCCTGGGGATGCTTTTCCAAGAGATCCCCGAGTGTCGCGGCGGCCTGGTCGTAAAGCTCGCGCTGCCCGGCCCGAGCCATCGCGAACTGGCTGGCCCCCACATGCAGCCGGGCCGAGACCGCGACGTCGGATCGGGGGTGATCGGCCACGACTTTTTGGAAGGCCGCCAAGGCCTCGGCGTACTGCCCCTGCTGGTAGCAGCAAACCCCGAGGTTGTGGACGGCCCGGCCAATCCGTTCGTCGGACGCGTGTTCGGCGATGAACTTCCGCCACGCCGCGGCCGCCCCGGCGTAGTCGCCGCGCCCCTGAAGGTCCGCCGCCTCGGCGTACTGGCGGGCCGCCGTCGTCCCCTGAAAACCGTGCGACGCCAGCGGCCAACCCAACGCCAGGATGAAAACCGCCGCTCCCAAGGGGAGCGTGCGGAGCAGAGTGGGCCCGCCGCGCCTGCCTTCGTCCGTGCCGGGCTGACTCGTTGCCATCATCATCGCGTTTAGCCCCCATCTCGCCTGGATGCCTTCATCATATCAGGCGCCATCCAGGGGGCGACAGGCGGACGCAACCGTTCGCAGGGCGGGCACCGGCTGCTTTTGCGGCCCGTCTCGGGCCGAGAAAATGCAACGGTTTCCTCATGGGCAAAGGGGACCGTCGGATTTTCGCGGACTTCGCCGCGAAAATCGGGACCGTCCCCGCCAACGGCTACCCGAGGAGAAATCTCCTTCAAACCGTTGCCGAAGCCAGGTTTCACAAGGCCATCGCAGGGGCCGTGGCCGGTCCGAGTGGCACGGCGATCGCCGCTTCCAGGCCCGTCAGGCCTTTTCCCGATTCCTCGGCGCCCAACAGCGCGAACAGGGCGGAATCGTGGAGGCTCGACGCGCTGGTTCCGCCGGACGGCGCGGCGCCGGCGGGGCTGGCGGGCAGGGTCGCCGGGAGGGAACCGAGCGGGGCAACCGGCCCGAACAGCAAGGCGGCGGGGTCGGCCTGGCCCGCGCTCGCGTCGCTCAAGGCCGAGTCGGTCAGCCTGGCCGAAGAACCTTGCGCGGAGGCGGCCAGCGCGGCCCCGCCGATCACCGCCGACCGGACCGTACTCTGGCTGCTCGAACCGCTCGCCGCGGCGCTTTGGAATCCTGTGATCGAGGGCGATCCCACCGCCACGCTGCGAGCCCAAATGTCCAAACCGGTGGTCGGATCGTTGGGATTCGGTCCCACCCAAACCGTCGTCATGCCGCCGGCTGGCCCGATCGCGACGTACGGGTCGTTCTGGTTGCCAGCCACGTTCGCGTTGAGGCGGAAATCGCCCAGCGCGAGGCCATTGACCAGGTACTCGCCCCAGGCGTTCGTCGGATCGGCCGGGTCGGGGTTGTAGAAGACGTGGGCGTAGACGCCGTCGCTGCGCTGCGGCGGATCGAAGGTCGCCTCGTCTTGGGCAAAGGAGGTCCAGGCCACGGCGATGTACTTGCCGTCGTTGGACATCGCCACCGAGGCTTGCTGCTTGAGGTACTGGGCCGAGGCCGGCTCATCCGCGTACACCTCCCTGGCGTCGATCGCGGTTGCGTCGGCGCGGAAGCGGCGCATGTAGACCCGGTCGCCGTACCCCTCGACCCGCATCCCCGACCAAACCACGACGCTGTTGCCGACGTCGTCCATGGCCACCTGGGGATAGAGCTTCGCGCCAAAGGATCTGGTGTTCAGGCGGGTTTCCCTGCCCACGCGCGAACCGGTCTTGTCGAAACGCTGGGCGTAGACGCTCCACGCACCGGCGCCTTGCCGTTCGCTCCTCCAGACGATCATGTAGTCGCCGTCGCCGTCGAGGGCCACATCGGGGAATTCCTGGGTCCTTGTCCTGGTGGTGTTGACGAGGACCTGGTAGGTATCCAGCGGCAGGCCGGTGTTGCTGTAGCGTCGGGCCCAAACGCCGCGGCTGTCGTACGCGCCGCTGCCGTTGGGTTTGCCCGCCCGGCCTTCCCCGGCCCAAACGATCACGAAATTGCCCTGGAGGTCCATGTCCACGGCGGGCTGGTTCTGCAGGTTTTTCGTGTAGGTGTTGGCGCGTTGTTCGAAGGCGTCCAGCGGATTGCCGTTGGCGTCGAACCGGCGGTAGAAGATGCCGGTGCTGTCCACCGCGCCGGAACCGCCGCCCTGTCCTTCCCCCGTCCAGACCACCACGAAATTGCCGCTGCCATCGATCGCGATGTCGGGGGCGAACTGATGGCCGACCAGGCGCGTGTTGACGACGATCTCGTTTCCGACCCTGCGGCCCGAAGCGTCGAACCGTTGGGCCACCACGTTGCCTTGATTCGTCCTGTCGCTGAAGGTCTGGGTCACTCCGTTGACGATCCGCGTCACCGTTTGCCCGTAGGTGACCCACGCCACCACGTAGCTGCCATCGGCGGCCCTGGCCACGGCGGGACTGTCTTGGCGCCCGGCGAGGGACGCCGCGTTGACCGGCGTGCCCGGGTTGCCGGGATCCCCGGCGCCCGACACGCCCGCGTCGAACTGGGTGGCGAGATACTCGTAACCGTTTTGGAACAACCCGGTGACGCCCATCCGGTTGCCCATCTTGTCCCGCAGGTTGCCCATGACCCGCAGTTCATAGGAACCGTCGGGCAGGGGATCCAGGGCGGGCGTGCCGGGGTTGGCGTCCAAGGTGAGCGTGGCCTCGTACTTGTTGGTCGCCGGGTTAAGGGCGTAGGTCACGTTCCGGATCAGCCCGCTCACGTCCGCCCCGTCTTTCATCAGCCGGTAGTTCGCCCGATTCGTCACGCTGTCCTTGGCGTACTCCGGATCGAGCGGATCGTTGCTGCCCGGCGGAAGCGCGATGAACATGTCTTCGTTGAACACGACCACCAACGAGGAGACGCCTCTGCCGCCGTATCGAGAATCATTTCTCAACACGATGGGAGCCGGGGGCGCCGAGGTCGTGTTGGACTGGTTGGGCTGGAACGCCGAAACCCCCAGCGAGACGCCGTTGGAGATGACGTCGCTGACCAGCGGACCCGCCGTGTCCACCGACACCGGATAGCGCCGGAAGAAGATCCCGTGCGCGTCGCCCGTCCCGCGCCCGCTCCAGGCCACCACGCGCTGTCCCTCGCGCGTCATTCCGATGGTCGGGAACTCCTGGATGCCCTGGCGGGTCTGGTTCACCCGCGTCTGCACCGACACGAACTCCGGCAAGCCGAGGTTGTCGTCCTGGGCATGGAAATTCCGGATCCAGATCCCGTCCGGATCCACGTCCACGACCGCGAAGTTCGTGGGATCGATCGGGTGGACTTGCGCCCCGGGCCCGTTCCACACCACGGCATAGTCGCCGTCGGCGTCCATGGCCACCGAGGGATTGACCTGATGGCCCTCCAGGGAAATGCTGGCGAACTCCAGTTCCTTGGACCCGCCGGTCGCCGGCCGGGTGATCACCATGTTCGCCTGATGGTCCGAGTCCATCTCTTCCGTGCCGTCCGCGTTGAACCGGCGGAAGTAGATCCCGTAGCTGTCGGCCCCTGTCGAGCCGTCGTTGTCGTTGTCGTGGAACGACTCCCAGACCACGATGAATCCCGCCCGGTCCGGATTGCCGTCGCCGTCGGTGTCGACCGGCGTCCCCATGGCGATTTGGGGGTTTCGGGCCTCGCGCCGGGTCGTGGTGCCGCCGGAGGCGTCTTCCGTGTCGTGTTCTGGGTCCGTGATCACGTCGTCGCCCACATCCACCCGGAACTCGGCATTGGTGTTCGCGCTGGGGAAGACGAGGTTGCCGGCCGCGTCGCGCAACGGGAAGAGCCGCGCATAGATGACCGTGTTCATCGCGGCCCCGTTCCGCTGCTGGGTCACCTGGTCCCAGGCGACCACGAAGGAGACGCCTAGCGGATCCATGGCCACGGCCGGATTGTTCTCGGAAGTGCCGACCGTGTTGACCCCAGGCAGATTGGCCCGGGTGACCAGGAACTCCTGGTCGATCCGGTTCCCCAGATGATCGAACAACTGCCCGCGGATGTCGTTGAAGTAGCTGTAGGTCTGTCCGCCCGTTGCCCAGACCACCACGAAGTTGCCGAAATCGTCCATGGCCACGGCGGGATTGACCTGGTCGTTGGCGATCCAGGAGTTGACGCGGAACTCCCTGGCGTCCTTCGGCGCGCCCTTGGAATCGAACCGCCGGGCGTAGATGCCCCAGGTGCCGTTGGGATCCTGGCCCTCGCTTTCCCAGACCACCACGAAGTCGCCGTCGGCGTCGATAGCCACGCTCGCGTTGCGTTGGTGGCCCTTGACGTAGGTGTTCACCGGGATCTCGCCGGTCAACGGGACGTTGTTCCGGTCGTACACCCGGGCGTAGACGCCCGCCCCGAGCGGATCGGTCGGGTCGTCCTGCCCGTAGCTGGTCCAGACCACGACGAAATCGCCGTCGTGATCCACGGCCAAGGTGTGGTTCGACTGCTCCTCGCCCAGCCCGGCGCCGAAGTGCGAGGAGAATCGCTGCTCCAGCGGGATGTTCTGGTTGACGAGGGTTTCCGCCCAGACCGGATTTTGCGACGTGGCAACGACGTTGAAATCGAATCGGTAGCCGTCGGCACCGGTGCGCGAGACGTCCGTCCCCGCGCGGCCGTCGAAGTCGCCGTCCAGGGCGTTCGGCCCGTCGACCGCCTGGCTCACCCCGTCGAACATGCTGTCCCTCGCCGTCAGCGAATAGACGCCGGCGGCGAGCGGCGGATTGAACGTGATCGTGGCCTCGTACTTGCGCGTCACGGGGTTGCGCTGGACCGGGAAGTCGATGCTGGCAATGCGGGCCGACACGTCGGCGCCGCCCTGCGTGAGGCGCCAATTGTTCCGGTTCAGCACGCTCCGGGCGCCGGCCGCTCCATCGCGGAAGGCCATGAGTTCGTCGAACACCACGGTCATTCGGGCAAGAGGTCCGTCAACCGTATCGCCGGAGAACTTTCGGCTGCCATTGACAAGCACGTCGCTCACCCACGGCGCCGACGTGTCCTCGGCGACCCGAACGGCCCGGCTGCGGAACATGAACACATCGGTCGTGCCGGGCGTCGCGCTGGCCCCGGTCCAGACGGCCACGAAGTTGCCGTCGGCGTCGCTGGCCACCGAGGCGAATTGCTGGTCGCCGGCCGTCTGCTGGTTGGCCCGCGTCTCGCCGCCGACGCGCGTCGGGTTGCCGCCCGGCGTGTATCGGTACCTCTGGTAGAACACCCCACCCGTGCCGAGCGTGTCTTCCTGTCCAGGCTGATCGCCCCGTCCGCTCCATGCGACCACGAAGTTGCCGCTTCGGTCCATCGCGATGGACGGATAGCTCTGGTTGCCCTGCGCGGAGGTGGCGACGCGGAATTCTTGGCCGGGCGCGGGAATGGGCTCGAAGTCGAGGACCCATCGGTCAAGGTAGGCCGGAATGGGCTCGCGCAGCGGGGGTGGGGCCGTGGGATCGACCCAAGGACCGGCCCGCTGATCGGAAATCCTCAGTTCCCAGACACCCGTCGCCAGTGAATTGTCAACGCGGGTTAGCGCGGTTTCCGGCTGAAACACTCCCGTAAACGGCGGCGACGCTTGAGGATACACGGCGATCGAATGCAACGCCTCGTCGTCGAAAATCGTGTTCGTGAAGTTCGCGCCATCCAGGTAGGTGCCGGTCGGGTTCTGAGGCCTTCGATCGACGAGGCGGTAGCTGTTGCCCCGGGGATCGACCAGGGTGACGATCAAGTCGCTCACGCGAGGGTGGCGGATGGACAGCAGCACGTTCAGATCATTGATCTGGAACGTGTCGGTCACGTCGATGTAGAACGTGGTGAGTCCGAGGTTGTTCGGGCCGCGGTTGAAATCCCAGAGCAGGGCGCCTTCGGGCGGGATGCGCTGGCCAGCCGGGGGTCGCGCGTCGAGCACTTCGCTATACTGGCGGCGCGCCGGGGCCTGAAGCTGCCGAGGAAACACCCGGCCGTACACCCCGTCGCCGTCGCCGTCTTGTCCGGAGCTGGTCCAGGTGATCACGAACCCCGTGCCATCCGCCGTCATCGAGACGTCGGAATAGCGCTGATCACCCCGGAGCGTCTCGTTGGCGATCCCCTCGCCGAACAGGCTCCCTTGTCCTGCGTTGATGGGGACCGGGCTGCCGTCGGCGGCGAAGCTGCGGTACATGACGTCGTCGCCGATCCCGTTCCCATTGCTCGTCCACGTGACCACGAAACCCCCGATCGCGTCCATGGCCACGCTGGGGAACATCTGGTCGCCCGCCGTGGTCACGTTGACCAGGAACTCCTGGGCCAGCGGGACTCCAAACGAGTCGTAGCGCCGCGCGTAGACCCCGTAGCCGGTCCCCGTCGTGGAATTCTCCTGGCCCAAGCTGGACCAGACGATCACGAAATCCCCGTCGGCGTCCATGGCCACGTCGGACCACTTCTGGGCGTTGGCGGTGAAGGTGTTAACGCGGAACGCGGCGTCCAGTGCCTGGCCGGCGGCGTTGAACCGCCGGGCGTACACGTCCTCGTCCTGACCGTCGAAAAAGGTCCACGTGACGACGAAATCGCCGTCGGCGTCCATGGCCACGCTGCCGAAGCGCTGGGCATCGTCGAGCGACGCCGGGGCGAGTCCCATGGGCGCCACGGGCGTGACGGCGCTGGCGGCGCTGCCGTCGGCGTTGAACAGCCGGAAGTAGACGGTGTCGCGGCCCAATCCGTCCGGCGCGGTCCAAACCACCACGTAGTCGCCGTCGGAGTCCGAGGCCACGGCGTTGGGCGACTCGGGATGGGTCCGGCCGTTGGCCCCCACCCCGGAAATGACCGGCGTGTCCCACGGCGGAAGCGGCGGCAGCGGCGTGACGATTTCATCGACCACGAACGTCCGGCTGAAGGACGAGCCCGCCGGATTGTAGCCGGAGGCGCCGAGCGGGTTGCCCACCACGTCGCGCAACCCCGGGCCCGACGCGGAACCGCGAATCAACTGGATCTCGTATTGGCCCAGCGACAAGGGCGGCACGCCGTCCAGGTTGCCGTTGCCGTCCAAGGTGAGCACGGCCTGGAACTTGTTCGGCGGGAGGCCGCCGATGCCCAGATCGGCCGCCTTGTTCATCCCGAATTGAACCGAATGCACGCCGCCCACCAGCTCCACGCCGTTCTTGAACAGCCGGTAATTGGCCGGATTCGTCACGCTGCCCACGCCGGTCGCCAGCATGTCCTCGTCGAAGTTGATGATGATCCGGGTGACGTTCGACGGCTGCCCTTGAGGCACGGCAATCGTGTCGTTGTTGTACAGCACGGTCCCGTCGGCGCGCAGGACGTCGGTGACCAGCGGGCCGGCCGTGTCGCCGGCGTCGTCCTGGAATCGGCGGTACATGATGTTGGTGTTGGAGGGCGTCCCATCCGTGTGCAGGGCCTGCTCGGTCCAGGCAATGGTGAAGTTGCCGCTGCGGGTGACGGCCAACGAGGCGTTCCGTTGGGGCGTGCCGGCGCGCCCCCGGCTTTCCACCGCCGATTGCGCGAATACATACACCCCGGAGGTGGCCGTGTTGAGCCGCGCGCTGTTGCCCGGCCAGGTGAACCTGAAGGGGGCGTCGTGGGCGTCGCCCTGGAAATTCAAC
>Ga0101944_10001534_pt1 | contig 47037 bp, 39 predicted proteins | sample DewCreD2012metaG_FD_75245 | JGI IMG/M metagenome (GOLD analysis project Ga0101944, IMG submission 75245) | Hot spring sediment bacterial and archeal communities from British Columbia, Canada, to study Microbial Dark Matter (Phase II) - Dewar... ... | reverse complement strand
CATTTCGTCCACAAGGTCCACGACATCCAGAGGATAGCACGTAGAATCCGATCTTGACTGCCGAATCCAGGTTCAGGGCTGACATGCCGGGGTATTGCGCTTTCCCAAGGCGCTGCCTTGGGCTAGCCTGTCACTATCTTCAGGCTGTCGGCAGGCATTTATGTTACACCATGATCTTGGCGATTCTCAGGGCTCCTGTAAACACTTCTCGTCGCAGACTGTGGCAATTCCCTGCACGGGTTTCTGTGAAGAACCGTTTTTTCAATTCGTTGGACCTTTTGTCGAATAATGCCGATCATACGCCATTATTACGGGGCGGCCAGAAAATGAGCCAGCGCGGTTTCGTCCAAGCGCACGCGTTGTTCGAGGGGCCGACGCGACGGAGTTTCAATCGTATAGACGCGGGGGCTGTTGAAAAGGCGGAGATAATTTCCGATGCTCAATTTTCGCGCCAGTTGCACGCACCGCAGAGTCCACATGGGCGCCCGTATAAGCCCCTCATGCACTTTGAGAACCACCATGGATGCCTCCCGATCGAGGGGAGTGCCGCCGGCACGCAGGGTTTCCAGCCATGCGCGAATGGCGGAGGAGTCTTTTTCCGCGTATTGATAGAGATAAAATCCCGACGCGCCTCCGTCTTCATGAAAATCCAGCGCAAGATCATAGCGCCGTCCGTCAAGAATACCGCGGATGAACCGTGTCTCTTGTCCGCGACAGGATGAAAAATCACGGTTCAGATCGAACCCGTCGCCATTTTTTCGCCGGTTGTGTACCCATCCCCATGGATTGGCGAGGGGGATGATGTCGAAAGCGGTATCCGGGTACAGCCGTTCATCGGCGGCGAGCCGTTCGATAAAACGCAGCAGGCATTCGACGCCCGCCGGTTCGTTGCCGTGAATCGAGCCCAGTAAAAAACAACGCTTCCCAACCGCTCCCTTCGGTTCGCGAACGACCCGCCAAAAAGGCGCGGCAAAACCGTCGTAAGCCACGGTTCCCAATTCGTGAACGACGATGTTTCCCGAAGCCGCCGCCGCGGACAGACGGCGTTCCACGGCGGCAATGTCCCGCACCGGCGGCGTATTCCGGTATGCCGGCGACGGACGCATATAGGCGAAATATCCGGCGGCCGTGGCGGCGGTTATTATCAAGACGCCTAGCCCGGCGATATACAATCGCCGGCCCTTGCCGTAAAATCCCATGGTTGGCCTTTCTTCTCAGGTTGCCTACGGCGTAATCGCTGTCCGTATCATTTGGATGACGGCATCGCCCATTTCCTGTTCGACTTCGGGCGCCCACCGCACGGGGCAGGCGTATTGAATTTGGATGACCTGCCCTTGATAGATGTTTGCCTCGACGAGCGTTCGCGTGGGTATATACAGGTTATGTTCGCCCATGTAGGCAAACACCATAATCGGATGATCGTTTCGGAATTCATTTTTGACACGGATTCCGATGGGCGCGCAGACTTCGCCCTGCATGGCGACGAATATGAGAGGCCCTATTGTCGAGACAATGGTTTCCTCATACCGGCAGGGAAATTCGCGGTCTTCCGGCAACCGGTCCACCAGAAATGCATCGTCGGTGCACACCATATCAGTGGTTTTTTCGGGAAACGGCAGTCCTTCCCGGTATCTCCTCAGCAATTCACGCAGCCAGTTGGTGTGTCGGTGGCGATTTGGATAAGGCACGAGGCCGATGTCGAGGGGCGCGCCCATGACGGCGGCGAGACGTTCGGCTTCCTCGCGCGGCATGGGCGGCGCCAACGGAAGCGCAATTATCCCCATTTCTGAATGTATTGGGCCGGTGACGTCCTGCATGGGGCCGTTCAAGATGGACAGGGCGGCATCGGCCAATGCTTTGCCGAGTCGCTGGACGCGTGGAATGCCGCGGCCAAACGGCATGACGGCGAACTGGTTGCCTCCGCACGCGTCGGCATACAGGGGCAGACAACCCGGCAGGCGCGCCTCGATATCGTCCAGCGCGTACCCGCAATGGCCGACACCGATATGATCCTCTGTGGCTTGGATCGGATGTGCGGGGTGGTTGAAAAGCACTGCGATGGGCGCGTCACTCCTGGCCACTTTCAGGACCTGGATTTCCTTGTCAATCACTTCCGCGCCCATGCGGATGACAAAATCGCCTTCGCCGGAACCGAAAAAGAGCCGGACGGGTCCCTGTTCATTCTCGACGGCTTGCTTGACGAGATCGAAAATTCGGTCCGCCAGCCAGCGGCCGTACGCGAAATTGTCCGGCACAATCTGGATGGGCGCTTCGTGATTGTGCGTGGCGAGAAGGATGAGGCGCTCCGGCGGAATTTTGAGTTCATCCCGGCACCGGACTCGCAGAATGGGCGTGGCCACATCGAGACAATTCAAATCGTAGGTCACAATGGCCATGCGCGCCGCTCCGTCATTCAACACCAATGCGCGGGCGAATAGATCGTGATCCACGGCGGTATGCTTCTTGCCGGTAACGAGGACGCGCGGCATATTGTCCTGAGGCGTAATGACAGCCTTCGCCGTACCGGCTTTCATCTCAAGCCCGAAAACCGCAGTCGCGGCCGACAGGCACAAACATGCGAATGCGACAAATTTCATGGCAAGCGCCTCCGGCGTTTCCGGCCAACCACGGTTATTGTACGCCATGGCGCCGGTGAAAAAAATAAGGCGATTTGACAAGAATGCGGAACAGCCAAAATCTCCAGACCGTTTTCTAAGCGATCATCCCGGTTACAAGTTGGACATGGATGTGCGAACGGGTTAGTATGTGTGCCGGTCGTTCGCGGTCGGAGAGAGTGGAGGAGGTTACATCGCTCGTGTCGGATTCGTATACGCTCGAGTTGGGCGGCAAATTGCTGACCGGCGCGGCGTTTGTCCCGTATCTGGCTTGGGGTGTCTACGCGCTGCGTCGGCGTTATCGCTTTCACGAAGACATTCCCCGGCGGATCGAAGCCGTCACCTTGGTGGGATTGGTTCTTTTTTTGGCCTTGGAAACCTATTTGCTCCATCGTTTCATGCGGGACAGTCCGGGCTATTTTTTCTTCGCGGTGCTCGGACTGATCGTGTCGGCCATGGCGTTGTACGGTCCGATGCTGATTTCGTTGTCGTCCCAGGTTATCGTGGACATGGTCATGCCATCCGAGCGATCGAAGACGCACGAGCCCAGTTACGGCCCGGCGGAGGCGCTCGAACGGGAAGGTGATTTCGAGGGCGCGTTGCAGGAGTATCTGGTCATCGCGCGAATGTTTCCGCGCGAACCGGCGGTGTTGCTGCGCATTGCGGAATGCTGCCTGCGTCTGAACCGGGCGGCGGAAGCCGCGGGATGGTTCGAACGGGCCGCGAATCATCTCGATTCGCCCGAGCGGCGCCTGCAGGTGGCAAACCGGTTGTGCGAACTGTACAATCGGCAATTGAATCGCCCCGAAGAGGCGGTTCGTGTATTGGAGGCGTATTTGGAACGGTATCCGGATGCGGAATATGCCGAATCGGTCCGGCAGCGCCTGAAGCGGAACGGCACGCCGGCATAAGCGCGTGCTCCAATGGAAGGAAACGATCATGAAATTCCAACTCGAAGGCGTCATTCCGGCCCTGCTGACTCCCTTTACGCGCCGGGGCGAACAGGTGGATTACGAAAAGGCATGCGCGCTGGCGATTCGGCTGGCCGGACAAGGCGTACACGGCGTGTTTCCCTGCGGCACGACGGGTGAAGGGTTGTTGATGACGCTCGAGGAGCGCAAACGGCTGATAGCGGAAGTGGTGAAGGCGGTGCGCGGCCGCATCAAGGTCGTCGCGCATACGGGCTGTTTCGACACGGCTTCGACCATCGAACTGACGTGCCATGCGATCGAGGCGGGCGCGGACGCGGCCGGTGTGGTGACGCCGGGGTTCTACGGCTACGACGACGTTTCGCTGGCGGCTCATTTCGGGGCGGTGGCTAAGGCCGCCCAAGGTGCGCCGATCCTGCTCTATAACATTCCTGGATGCGCGCGAAACGTGCTCACACCGAAAATGGTCGTGGAACTGGCCAGCCGGCATGAAAACATTGTGGGCATGAAAGACAGCAGCGGAAACATGTCTGCGCTGACACAGATCCTGGCGCACGCGCCGCGCGGGTTCACGGTCATCAACGGCGTGGACGAATACTCCTACCAGGCGCTGTTGGCGGGCGCCAAAGGGTGCGTATCCAGCACGGCGAACGTCGTGCCGGAATTGTTCCTTGCGATATTCGACAATGTGCGGGCCGGCCACCTCAAGAAGGCATGGGACGCGCAGATCAAATTATCGGACGCGTGCGGATTTTTCCATTACGGTTCTTATGTGGCCTATTACAAGGAAGGGCTTCGTCTGCGCGGATTTGATACGGGTGCGGTTCGCCCGCCCCAGCGTGAACTCGGCGCCGCGGAGCGGAAGGCGTTTGCCAAATCGCTCAGGGAAGCCGGAATTCTGTAACAACGCAGTGAGGTTATCGTGTCGGTCCGGCTGTCGTTCATCATTCCCGCTTACAACGAGGCAAGGCGCATCGGCCCGACGTTGCACGATGCCGAAACCTATCTTGCCCGGCAGCCGTTCGAGTCGGAAATCATCGTCGTGGATGACGGTAGCCTTGATAATACCGCGCAGGTTGTCCATGACTCGTTTCCCGGCGTGAAACTCATCCGTTATCACCCCAATTGCGGAAAAGGGCACGCCGTGAAGGTGGGCATGCAGCAAGCCGTGGGGGATATCCGCGTTTTTTCCGACGCCGACGGTTCGACGCCCATCCAGGAATTGGAAAAATTCTGGCCTTGCTTTGACGCCGGCGCGGACATCGTCATCGGATCGCGATCAATGCCCAAATCCGATATCGAAGTCCGGCAGCATTTCCTTCGCGAAACCATGGGGCGAATCTTCAACCTGTTTGTCAAGTCCCTTGTCATCACCGGTTACATAGACACCCAATGCGGATTCAAAGGATTTACCCGGCACGCCAGCGGGATCGTTTTTCCGCGGCAGCGGCTCGACGGGTTCAGTTTCGACACCGAATTGCTGTTTATCGCCCAAAAACACGGGTTGCGCGTCATGCAGGTTCCCATTCGATGGCGTAACTCCGCCCGGAGCCGCGTCAGCATCTTTTCGGATTCGCCGCGCATGTTTCGCGACCTGTTCCGCATACGCATCAACGACTGGCTGGGCTACTACAAATAAGCGGCGCGGTTTACGGAATGAAACTCACGGTGCTTTTGAGATTCGCAATCCATTCGGCTATGAGTTTTACGGCATTTTCGGCGTCGCGAAGCGAGATCAATTCGACGGGCGAGTGCATGTACCGGTTTGGAATGCTGACAAGGCCCGCCGCGACACCGCCGCGGCTCAACTGAATTGCGTTGGCGTCGGTGCCGGTGGCGCGAGGTTCAGCCGCTACCTGGTATGGAATCTTTTTACCCTTGGCGACCGTGACAAGCTGGCGATACACGACCGGATTGATATTCGGTCCGCGCGCGATGATGGGCCCGCCGTGGATCTTGCCTTCACCGTGCCGTTTGACGTCCGCGCTCGGATAATCCGTCGCATGGCCGACGTCCACCGCGATGCCCGCGTGCGGATGGCAGCCGTAACTGCTCGTGATCGCCCCGCGCAGGCCGATTTCTTCCGCGACGGTCGTCACGCAATACACGGCGCAATCAATCTTGCGCTTTTCGAGCAGCCGCATGACTTCGATGATGACAAATGCGCCGATACGGTCGTCGAACCCGCGCGCGACCACTTTGTCGTCCTGTAGCGCGACAAATCCGGCATCGGTCGTGATGGGATCGCCGACGGCCACGGCTTTTTCGGCGTCTTTTTTGTTTTTCGCGCCGATATCCACCCACATCTGGTGCATCTTGAGCGCCTTGCCGCGGTCTTCCTGGTCCGTCATGTGAATCGCGGTGCGGCCGATGACACCCTGCACCGGCCCTTTCGCGCCGTGGATGGTCACACGCTGACCGGCCAGCACCGCTGGATCGATCCCGCCGATCGGCACAAACGAGATGAAGCCTTTGTCGTCAATGTTATTGACCATAAGGCCGATTTCGTCAACATGCCCCGCGAGCATTACGCGCAATGCGGCGTCGGGATTGCGCACGGCGTATTGGTTGCCGTGAACATCCTTGTAGACCTTGTCCACATAGGGTTCGACGTAGGTCTTGCAAACCTCCTGCACCTTCTCTTCGAAACCGGACGGGCTTGCCGTCGTTACCAGCCGTTTTAGGAATTCGAGTGATTCGGCACGCATGGATCAGGCTCCTCCGCCGCGCACAGCGGCCTTGATGGCTTTCAGATTCTTCATGGCGCGGTCGCCGCCGCGTCCAAACAGGTCGTGAAGACGCTCGTACTCCGCGAACAGTTTCATGTACATGGCATGGTTTTCGGCATTGGGCGTATAGACCGTGTCGCGCACGCCGGCCATTTTCGCCGCCGCGGCTTCGATATTCTCGTAACCGCCCGCGGCCTTTCCCGCCGCAACCGCGCCCCACATCGCCGCGCCCAATGCGACGGTTTGCGGGCTTGCGGCAATCTTGATTACGCGATTCGTTACGTCCGAGAAAATTTGCATGAGCAGCGGATTACGTTCCGGCAGCCCGCCGCACGCGTACAGTTCCTCGATGGGCACGCCGCTCTCTTCGAACTGCTTGATAATCTTGTAGGTGCCGAAGGCGGTGCTTTCGAGCAGGGCGCGATACATTTCCGCCGGCGTCGTCGTAAGCGTCATGCCCATCATGAGGCCTGTCAGGTCCGCATCTACAAGAATTGAACGGTTGCCGTTCCACCAGTCGAGGCACAGCACGCCCGATTCGCCGACGCTCAACTTGGCTGCTTGTTCGCTCAGATAACCGTGCACGTTCGTGCCGGCCTTCTTCGCCTCGGCCTCGATGGCCGCCGGCACGCAATTTTCGACAAACCACGCGAAAATATCGCCCACGGCGGTTTGGCCCGCCTCGAAACCGTAGAAGCCCGGCAGGATGCCTTCCTTGACCACGCCGCACTGGCCGTCCACGACTTTCTTTTCCGTGCCGTTGACCATGTGGCATACGCTCGTGCCCATGATCATGACCATCTTGCCTGCCGTCGTGACTGTCGCGGCGGGGACCGCGACGTGCGCGTCCACCCCGCCCGTCGCCACGGCCGTGCCCGGCTTGAGGCCCACCTTCGCCGCGATCTCGGGCAACAATCCGCCCGCGCGCACGCCCGCCAGATAGATATCCTCGCTCAACTTCTCCACGACCACGTTCTCGAACCGCGGATGCAGCGCCTTGAAGAAATCCTTGGATGGATAGCCTTCGTCCCAGATGGCCTTGTAACCCGCCGCGCACGAATTGCGCTTTTCCTCACCGCAGAGTTGCAGGACGATCCAGTCGCCTGCTTCCATCAGACGATCCGCCGCTTCATAGATTTCCGGCGCTTCGTTCAGAATTTGCAGCGCCTTCGGGAAGAACCATTCGCTCGATATCTTGCCGCCGTACCGCGCAAGAAAATCCTCGCCCCGTGCGCGCGCCGTTTCGTTGATGAGATCCGCTTCCGGTTGCGCCGCGTGATGCTTCCACAATTTCACCCACGCGTGCGGATGATCCGCGAATTCCGGCTTCATGCAGAGCGGCGTGCCGGCCTTGTCCGTCGGCAGCATCGTACAGGCCGTGAAGTCCGTCCCAATGCCGATTACGTCTTCGCCGCTCACGCCCGATTCTTTCAACACTTTGGGGATCGTTGTTTCCAACACATGGAGATAATCGCGAGGATTTTGAAGCGCCCAGTCCGGTTCGAGCCGCTTGCCCGATCCCGGCAGCGCCACGTCAATCACGCCGTCCGGATACGGCTCGACCGCCGTCGCCACTTCTTCCCCCGTATCCACGGCGACCAGCAAGGCCCGCCCCGATTCCGTGCCATAATCCAATCCCAATACATATTTCCGTTTCATATCCACCGTTCCTTTCCAGGCGAAAAGCAGACTAACCCGCTAACATGCTAACAATCCGCAGACCGGACTGTCCAGTCACGGGAACGTTTTCAAAGACGCTGTCGAAACGTAACGCCGAATGACGATTCGGCTGGGCCGGCAATGCCTATGCCGAATGTGGGTGTACGATCGGGCGACAAGCGCATCTTGTGAAAAGTGGACCGACAAAAGGGCCCGTTTTCAATCTAAAGAATGAAACAGTACTTTTTTTGGGATATATTGGTCCAATCAATTTATTCTTGACAATTTGATGCCGTCATGGTATAGAGAGAGCAGGATCGTAGCCGTTTCAACAGGAATCGTGCAAAACAACAAAGGAGTAATACCCCGTGAAAAAGAAAGGATTTACACTTATCGAGTTGCTGGTAGTCATTGCTATCATCGGCATTCTGGCGGCCATTCTGCTCCCGGCCCTTGCGCGCGCGCGCGAATCGGCCCGCCGGTCGAGCTGTCAGAACAATCTGAAGCAGTGGGGCATCATCTATAAGATGTATGCCAACGAAGCGGGCGCCAACAAGTTTCCGACGGTGCAGGCAGGACTCTTTCCCAATTATCCGGACAGGGTTGTAGACACCATGTATTTCGATCTGGGGCCGAATTCCTTCGCGATGTATCCGGAATATCTGACGGATCCGAAGATCACGTTCTGCCCGTCGGATTCCAACTACGGCACCCTGATGAAGAACATTATCGGTGACGACGGCAACATCTGTTTCGGAATGGCCCGGTCGCCGGACAAATGTTCGAGCGCCATCGACGGCAGTTACACGTACATCGGCTGGGTTTTTGACCAAGTGGGCTACAAGGAACCCGGATCCGACATGACCCTGATCGTCACGTTCATGAACAGTATTGGCCAAGGGAGCGTTTCAACAACGCCGCCCGGCAATGGACTGGACCAATTGGTGGCCGGATTGAATGCGCTCTTCCAGCCCGAACTCGTCACGGCCGTGCTCAATAAGGACGGCGCAAAAGTAGCCCAATACATTGACGGCGACATCAAAGTGGCCGAAGGATTGGGAAATGGCGGCGGTACTACCATCTACCGCCTTCGTGAAGGCGTCGAGCGTTTCCTCGTTACCGACATCAACAACCCGGCGGCAACGGCTCAGGCCCAAAGCGCCCTGCCTATCATGTTCGACCATATCGCCACTTCCACGAGCATGTTCAATCACATACCGGGCGGTTCCAATGTCTTGTATCTCGACGGACACGTGGCGTTTGTGCGCTATGACCAAAAGGGCAATGACATTTGCAATGAGCAAGTGGCCAATGCCCTGACCGCACTGTCTTCGGCGTTGTAATTGCGGCGTTCAATAACGCAACATGCGGTAGGCGTTTTTTCAAGCGAAACGGGCGGTTTGGCGGAACGATCAGACCGTCCGTTTCGCCTTTTTGCCGTTCTGTACGCGGCAACATGTAATCTTGGATTCGGCCGTCAAAATTCGGATTCTACATTCGAACTTCTGGACGCCGTGGACATTTTGGACACCGTGGACTTCATCCGCAAGGGGGTAGGTTTTCTTGTTTACTTCGTCCACAGGATCCACGACGTCCATTGTTTGGACACAGGACAGGGGGGAGCGATTGCCGAATCCAGGGTAATGTTTGCAACGCGCGATTGTAAAATAACCGAAGGCAATCATTGACGGTTGTCACCGGAACGGTTATGATGGCGGCCAGCGCGCGAAAGCGAGGAGAGTTGCGTTATGAAGACATTGATGACAAGGGCCGGGCGTCTCGTCTTGAAAGGGTACAGTCTTGTCCTTCTTCTTGTGTTGTGGCTGATGAGCATCGGCGGGGGGGCGACGGGCGACACGCTTGAACCGGAATACGGCGTGATCGTGATGTATGGCGCCCCGTGGCCTTATTATTGCTGCACCGGCTCGTGGGATAAGACGCAGGACACGTCCGCAGACGAACTTTGGCATGAGTGAACGGCGCATCCCCTGGCGGACCCGGCTTGCGCTGCGCACGTTCCGGCGTTACCGGCACGCCCAGGCCGCCTTGCATGAACTCACCTATCTGTTTTGGGAGTGTACGCTCCGTTGTAATCTGAGTTGCCGGCATTGCGGCAGCGATTGTACGCGGGAAGCCGCGGCATCCGACATGCCGCTCGGCGATTTTCTAAACGTACTCGACGAAATACGCGCCCGGCATGATCCCGCGAAAATAGCCGTCGTCCTTACGGGAGGCGAACCCTTGTTGCGGCCGGATCTCGAAATGGCGGGACGCGCGTTTCGCGAACGCGGATTTCCTTGGGGGATGGTGTCGAACGGCTATGGGTTGGGCGCCGATCGTTTTCATCATTTGCTCGAAAGCGGGCTGGGCAGCCTGACAATCAGTCTCGACGGTCTGAAAGAGGCGCACGACTGGTTACGGGGGCGGCCGGATAGTTTTACGCGCGCTGTCGAGGCGATCGGGCGGGCCGCTGCCGTTCCCGGCCTGGCGTTCGATGTGGTTACATGCGTAAACCAGCGCAATTTCGATTCACTCGGGGATGTGGAGGCGCTGTTGATTGGATTGGGAGTGAAACGCTGGCGCCTGTTCACGATTTTTCCCAAAGGCCGGGCGCAGGACGACGCGGCCTTCGACCTGTCGCCAGGACAATTCCGTTCCCTGCTCGATTTCATTGAAGCCGCGAGAAAGGCCGGACGCATTACGGCCAGTTACGGCTGCGAAGGTTTTTTGGGGCCTTACGAAGGACGGGTGCGCAATGGCCTGTTCTGGTGCCGCGCCGGCGTCAACATCGGCTCCGTGCTGGCCGACGGTTCCATCTCGGCGTGTCCGAGTTTGCGCGGTGATTATGTCCAGGGCAATATCTACCAGGATCGCTTCCTCGACTGCTGGAACAACCGATTTCAGGTCATGCGAAACCGCTCATGGACGCGCACCGGAACATGCGCCGAATGCGATGTGTTTCCGTGGTGCGAGGGAAACGGACTGCATCTCCGCGATGGCCAATCAGGGCGCCTGTTGCGCTGCCATTATCACTGGTTGGCGGATGCGCCCCAAACGGTTCTTGGTCAAAGATCAGACTCGGAATCCGAATAAACCTAAAATCGGCAGTTGAACGCGGCTCTTTCGACCAAACCATGGACGAGATGGACATTGTGGACCCAGTGGACTTCACCCGCAAGGGGATTGATTTTCTTGTCCATTTCGTCCACAAGGTCCACGACATCCAGAGGATAGCACGTAGAATCCGATCTTGACTGCCGAATCCAGGATAAAAGCGGGAAAATAAGGCGGTCTTATCTTGTAGAAAAGATGGACATGTCGGAATCCACCGGATCCACAACGTACATCTTGACCTTGGCAAGAACCGCCTTCATTCCAAGAAAAGGTTGATGGGCCGATCGTATTAGTAACGGCGTCCGCCACCGCCGCGCGAACCGCCGCCGCCATATCCGCCACCGCCACCGCCGCGCGAACCGCCGCGCGAACCGCCGCGCGAACCGCCGCCGCCATATCCGCCGCCGCCATATCCGCCGCCGCCGCGCCTTGGACCGCCGCCGCGCGAACCGCCCGAACCACGATCCTCGCGTGGGCGCGCCTCGTTCACGTTGAGTTTGCGCCCACCCAATTCAGTGCCATTGAGACCGGAAATGGCTGCTTGCGCCTCGGCTTGTTCGGGCATTTCCACAAACCCGAAACCGCGGGATTCTCCCGTAAACTTGTCTTTGACGACCGTCGCGGACTGAACCTGCCCATAGGCTTCGAATGCCTGTCGAAGTTCCGCATCGGTGGTTTGGTGCGCGATATTGCCCACGTAAATGTTCATTCCTGTCAGATCTCCTCTTGACTCGCCCAGTCCGCAACAGCCGCCATCGGCCGTTCAACACAGCCCGCGAACAACCTGTACTGCGGCGCCGTTTGGATTTTCTTCACGGCGCTTTTATGGTCCCGGCAACGCTTTCGAGGCATGTTTGGTCTGCCGCATCCGCCTCTTTTATCTTGCCGTCTTTCGAGATCCCTTCACACAACTTGACCCACGCATCATCCGTAAGCCCATCAAACTCGCCGGATTCAAGCGCTTCCAGGCAAAAACGCTGTTCGCGGCGGTCAAAATGCGACTGAATATGGCCCACCGCGCCTTGTGGCAATCGTTTGCTCATGCGCTATCCTACCACGAATGCCCGTGCGCTACAACCTTTCTTTCAGGGTTTCCGGAAGGTTCGCACGCCACGCCGGATCCCCGGCCGCGCCCAATTCCATGATGCCGGTGGTTTTCTCTTCAATTCCAAGTGTTTTACGCAGCGCGTCCATATAGCGGATTACCAACAATTCGGCCATGGCATCGTCTTGCTGCTCGAATGCCTCCAGCAACCGTTCGAAAAGCGCCTGGGTTTGGTCGAATCCCAATAGCGGCGTGTCGTAAAGGCCGCGCAGTTTCACATAGATCCGGCCCATCGTGTTGAACACAAGACGGTAAACCTGGTTGTGCGCGGCTTCGGCGATGGCGCGAAACAGGCCGAGGTTCAGTTCGTCGAGCCGCTCGATATCCCCGGGCCGTTGCCGCCGTTTGTGCACCATTTCACGTATGGCGGCGAGTTCTTCCGGGGTTCTTCGGATCGCCGCGAGCCGCACGATAATCCGCACCATATGTCCCCGGAATTCGAGCACATCGCGCAGAAATTTCAGGTTGACTGATCCGTCCTCGGTCGTGAGCAGCACGTCGAACAACTCGATGCCGCTGGTCAGTTGAAAATCCTCGACATAGATTCCCGATCCCTGAAGAATCCGCACCAAACCCAGCGCCTCGAGCCGTTTTAGCGCCTCGCGCACGGTCGTGCGCGTCGAACCGAACGACTCGGCCAATTCGCGTTCCGTGGGCAAGCGCGAACCGCTCGGATAGATGCCTTCGAGGATGCCGCGCGTCAGTTTTCCGGCCAGTTCACGCGCGCGTGTGATTGGTGCCCGGGAATTTTTGGGGTAAAGGCCAAGCCTGTTTTGAGACACACCGTTCTCCTTGCCGTATCCGCCGCTTGCCGCCGCGGTTTTTCGGCGATTATCGCGGCCCGGCGATTCGCTGTCAACTTCCTTGGTTATGTCACGTTTCCGGCAGACGGCGGCGTTTTGGAATTCGGTATCTGCGGCGCCAGGATTCCGGCCGGACGAACAAGAAAAGAAACTGGGTTGTGGGCAGATCCCACATCAGGGCTTTCTACCCCAGATGTGAATATCATCCACATTCCCCGTGTCGTCGAAGGAGCCGAATCCGATGCCGCCCGACGGAAAGGTCTTGTCTTCTGCCGTCATGATGGGCTTGGACATGTCGTCGCGGAAAACCTGGATCAGTCCGGAGCCGGCATTTCGTACGATGCGAATCTTGTGATAGTCGCCGTCCCATGACGTCCCGTCCGTCCGTTCCCGGGCGATGGAAACGCGCGGCGCGCCGTTCACGAGGAAAATCGAGTTGGCATGATCATCCGCCTTGGTCGCCATGTGGACATAATAGAAATGGGACGGGTCGTTCCCACCGAGAAAAACGCAGAAGTCCCGATGGCCGTATTCCCGGCCGGTCTGCTTGATTTTCGCCTCCAGGACGAAATCCGCCAGATTCAGATTCTTTATCCATGCGATGTTTTTAGGGGATCGTACCGGCGGCTGATAGTTGCTCTGTTGAAAAAGGCTGTAGACGCGGTTGCCGTTTTCTTCCACGATTTTCCATGCGTTAGCGTCGGTTGGCGCCCATCGCTCGCATCCTTTTTCAAAATCCTCGGTGAACACCAGCGGCAAACCGTTGAATTCCTTGGCCGGTTCCGCGTTGTCCGCGGCGAACGCCGGGAAGGCCGCCATCACGAGTCCCAATGCCATTGCCTTTCCAAACATCGTTATGCTCTCCTTATATGTTGTCTGCCGTGCCAATAGCCTGTTTCCATTGCAGACCTCATTCGATTTACCACAACGGAAAAACTTTTTCAGTACATCTGTGCAAACTGACCGTCTGCGCCACGGGATTTATCCATTATTTGAAGCCTTTCAGTAATTTTTCGATCGGAGAATAGAAACCAGCAGGACAATCCCAAGTATCCCCGCGCCGAGATAACCCGCCAGTCCGAGATGGCTGACGCCGGCGCCCATGCGCATCAGCAAACTCGATCCCACGATGAGGGCGGCCGTAATGAGGCCGAACGCGATGCGGTTGCTGCCGCGATCCAGTGCGCCCGCGATGGGCTCGACGCCCTCATGGCGGATCTGCGCGCGGAATTGTCCCTTGCGCAACAGCCCGATCAACTCTTTCAGATCGGCCGGCAGTTCCCGCGAAAGGCGGATCATGGCGGCAAGGCCGCTTTCCGCGTCGCGCATCATGCGGGCGGGCGAATAGCGCTGCGCGACAAGCCGTTCGACGTGCGGCTGGATCACCGGCACCATGTCCATTTTCGGATCGAGCAGGTGGCCGACCGATTCGACGGTGGCCAGTGCCTTCAGCAGCAGCGAGAAACGCGGCGCCAGTTGGAGGCGGTTGTTGCGAAGGATATCCACCATTCTCTTGATGCCTTGGCCGACGTTTCCTCCGCTGACGACCGCCCGCGCCTCGAAGGCGAGGTAGTCGGCGATTTCGTGGTGAAGCTGCGCGCGGTTCTCGCATTCGCCGGTCATCGTCAACGGCAGCATCGCGGCGATACAGGCGTCGGCGTCTTCCCGGAAAATGGCCTGCAAGAGTTCCGCGAACGCAATGCCGTCGGTATGTTCGACGTGCCCGGCCATGCCGTAATCGAGAAACGCGATTTGATTGTCGCGAGTGACGAAGATGTTGCCGGGATGCGGGTCGGCATGGAACAGATGATGATCGAACACCTGCCGGCACAACATCTCACAGCAAATGTTGGCGACGGCCTTGGGCGTGCAATTGCGTTCGGGATAGGCCGAAATCGCGTCTATCCGTACGCCATCCACCCATTCCATCGTCAGCACGCGCCGCGCCGACAAGTCCTCGTATACGCGCGGCACGAAAATTTCGTCGGTTCCCGCGAAATTGGCGCGGAACCGCTCGATGACCCGGCCTTCGATCGTGAAATCCAGTTCGCGCGCGATTGATCGAGCGAATTCATCCACGACGCCCACGGGATCCATCCAGGCGATTTCCTCGACATGGGCCGCCACCCATTCCGCAATGCGCCGCATAAGACTCAGATCGGACTCGATGACGCGCTCGATGCCCGGCCGCTGGACTTTCACGGCGACAGCCGTTCCGTCTTTGAGCGCCGCCCGGTGTACCTGGCTCAGCGAGGCCGCCGCCACCGGCGTCCGTTCGAATCGGGCAAACAATGCCGTGGGCCGCTTGCCCAGTTCGCCCACAATCACCCGCTCGATGTCCTCGAACGGCGCGGCAGTCACGCGGTCCTGCAAGTCCTGTAACGATTCGCTGACGGCGTTGCCGACCAAATCGGGCCGGGTGCTGAGGATCTGGCCGAATTTCACAAAAGTCGGCCCCAGTTCCATCAGCGCCGCGCACAATCGCTTGCCCTGCGTTTCCGGTTCGCCTGAAGGCGTGTCGAGGATGTGCATACCGCGAAGCAGCCGGGCGGGAATCCCCTCGTGGAGTTGGGCGCGATGGACCACGTTGGCGAACCCGTGCTTGATCAACACCTGCACGACTTCCGCCAGGCGAACCACATTGCCGACGCGTTTGCCCAATGCCAGCACGCTGAACAACCCTCCAAAACACGCTTTTCCTTGCGCGGACGCCGGATCGTTCCCGCGGCGCCCTGTGCATCTGCATGCTATCAGGTTACCGCCCGGCGCCGCCACTTCACGGCAATGCCCTCATTCGTTTCGCTCCCGCGCGATCAATTCAAGGCGGTCGATTTTCCTTGACAAAACGCTGTGTTCGGCGCGTATGCTATTCGCACGACGATTTAAACAGAACCGGGAGATCGTGCAATGATTGAACTCTATGGCAAGAAATACCGGGTGGACGACTTGCGCCGCCGTGTCGGCAACATGGATCAGGTCGCGGGCATACGCACGGTTCAATTGGACGACGGCAATGAACGTCCGGTGCGGGCCGCCATCCTGCATACCGGCACGGGGCTTGAATTGACGGTCTTGCTGGACCGTTGTCTGGATATTGCCGCCGCTTCGTACAACCAACGCGCGATGGGATGGCGATCGGCCACGGGTGATGTTGCGCCGCACTATTTCGAGCCGGAAGGGCTGCGGTGGCTCCGGAGTTATTTCGGCGGGCTGGTCACCACCTGCGGCTTGACGCATGTCGGCGCCCCGCGTCCGGAAAGCGCGCTGCTCGGCAACGGCCTCCATGGGCGCATCGGCAATACGCCCGCGAAAAACATCAAGATTGTCCAGGAATGGCAGGGCAATGATTACGTCCTGAGCGTCACGGGCACGATGCGCGAAACGGTGGTGTTCGGCGAGAACCTGACGCTGACCCGCACCGTTTCGACGAAACTCGGCGATCGCCGGTTCTGGATTCACGATGTTGTCACGAACGAGGGCTTCAACGACACGAAATACATGCTCCTGTACCACTGCAATATCGGCTGGCCGGCGGTGGATGCCGGTTCCGAAATGATTTCGCCGAGCCGTTTCGTCGCGCCGCGCGACGCCGAGGCCGTGGAGGGCAAGGAAAACTGGCATAAGATGGATCCGCCGACCCATCAATACAAGGAGAAGTGCTACTACCACGACATGGTTCCCGCGCCGGACGGCAGCGTTACCGTCGCCATGGCGAACGACGGCTTCGCGCGCGGGGAGGGATTCGGCGTTTATGTGAAATACAACAAGGACGAGTTGCCCCGTTTCGTCGAATGGAAGCAGATGGGCGAACAGGATTACGTCATTGGCTTCGAACCCTGCAACTGCGGCGTGGAAGGCCGCCAGGTGGACGAGGAACTGGGTTTGCTTCACACGCTGAAAGCCGGAGAAAGCAAGCGGGTCTCGCTTGAATTCGGCGTGATTTTATCGGAAAACGAATTGAAGGCGATCAAGGCTCGGTGCGCCAAAATCAAGACGCGAATCGTCAACAGTTACAAGGAATTCGTGAAAAAGCCTTAGCGATTCGTTTCGCCAAAATTCCCACATATCCGATTCGTGCTATTCAGACAATACTTTTTCCCTGCGGGGTGACGCCATATTCATCCTGGTTCGGCAGTCAAGATCGGATTTTACGTTCTAACGTCTGGACTTCGTGGCCCTTGTGGACAAAGCGGACTTCACCCGAAGGGGGATTGGCGGGCCGCACCCGGCTTGACACGATATGTCAAACCCAACCAGAATGATCGCGTCACAGGCCGGGAATTCGTTCCGGCCGTTTTCAGGCAGGAGATTCGGGCAAAGTGTCGGGATTCGGACGCGCGTCGCGTGTGCATTTTTCGGGAATCGGCGGGACCGCGATGGTGGCGGGGGCGCGTTTGGCCGTCGAAGCGGGATGGGAGGTCCGGGGCAGCGACAATCCGCTGTATCCGCCTACGTCGGACATGGTTGCTGCGCTTGGCGTGCCCGTCGCGGAAGGATACCGCGCGGAAAATCTGGATTGGAATCCTGATCGGGTAGTCATTGGCAATGCGCTGAGCCGGGGCAATCCGGAGGTGGAAGCGGTTCTTGACCGAAAGTTGCATTATACCAGCCTGCCGGAGTGGCTGAAGGAAGTGGTGTTGCGCCGGCGCCGTCCCGTGGCGGTTTGCGGCACGCACGGCAAGACGACGACGACCGCGCTGACGGCCTACCTGATCGATCGGGCCGGCTTGGCGCCGGGTTTTTTGATCGGCGGTCAGCCGATCGATTTCGACCATTCGGCCCGGCTTGGTTTGGAAGGCGCGCCGTTCGTCATCGAGGGCGACGAGTACGACACGGCTTTTTTCGACAAACGCGCGAAGTTTTTCCACTATATGCCTGAAATCGCGGTCGTAACGTCGGTCGAATTTGATCACGGCGACATCTACCGGGATATCGGAGAAATCGAACGCGCGTTTCAATGGATGTTGCGGCAGATCCCGCGCAACGGGTGGTTGCTGGCCTGCGCGGATCATCCGGGCGCGGCGGCCTTGATCCCACATGCGCCCTGCCGGACGGCCACCTATGGATTCGCGGAAGGCGCGGACTGGCGCGGTGAGTGGGACGGCGCGTTTCATGACGGCTTCGCGCACGTCGCCGTATACCGGCACGGGCAACCGTGGGCGGATATTGCCGTCCCGTTGGCGGGCCGCCATAACTTGGCGAACACCTTGGCGGCCGTGGCCGTGGCCGGTACGCTCGGCGCCAAGCCGGAAGCCATCGCTGCGGCGATGCCCGCGTTTCGCGGTGTTCGCAGGCGCATGGAAGTCTTTCTCGAATCGCGCGGCATGATCTTCGTTGACGATTTCGCGCACCATCCCACAGCGATCCGCGAAACCATCGCCGCTGCGCGCGGACGCTGGCCGGATCGCCGCCTGCGCGTCCTGTTCGAACCCCGTTCGAATACGACCGTTACCAATCGTTTCCAGACTGAACTGACTGAGGCCTTCGCGCAAGCGGACGATGTATGGCTTGGTCCCATCCACCGCGCCGATCGCATCGCGGACGCGGATCGTCTCGATCGGGAAGCCATGGCCGCCGAGTTGAAATCACGCGGCATCGGAGCGCATTACTGCGAAGATGTGGCCCGAATGGCCGGTGAGGTGCTTGTGAGTGGCCGTGCCGGAGATCTTGTGCTTATCATGAGCAATGGGGCCTTTGGCGGCATATACCGAAAATTTCGGGATTGGCAGGGAGACAGACCCTAAATGTGTGTTCGCTATTGCTTTCTCCGTGTTTGTTCAACACAGTCCGGAAACCTGCCGCAGACGATCCCGTTTGCGTAGCAGGTTTTTCGGTTTGCCTGCGCAAACTCGTGCGTAGACTCGACAGTCTGCGCCACAGATTTCGTCATTTATTCACAACTTCTCGGCGCAAACGCCGCCAGCGCCGGGGCGGCCACCAGATGGCGAAGGCTCGGCCGATCAGTTGGGTGTGAGGCGTCCACCCCAGCCTTCGTCCGTCCCACGGTTCCCGCGGATGACCATCCGCCGTCAGGATGAAAACGCAATTTTCCGGAACAAGTGAATGTTCTTTCGACTTGGATCGCGCATAAGGACCGGGGGGGGCGATCTCTCCAAGCACGAGTCCTTGTATTTCCACCGGTTGCCCATTGACAAGCAAGCGGCCGTTTTCAATCATAACGCGTTCGCCGGGGAGGCCGGCGACAAAGCCAAGCGCCATATCCGGCGATCCCGCCACCGGTTTTCCCGTGCGATACAATACCCGATCGCCGCGATTGGGCATGCGGCCCTTGTAAACACGGTATCGCGTGAACGGGATGGGTATGCCGTATGCCCAGCGATTGATCAAAAAATGATCCACGCCATACCTGTTTTCTCCCCTCATTACATGAATGGACCAAGATCGCCCGAAAAAGATCCGGTAAACAAACAAGAGGCCCGTAAATCCCACCACGATACGCCACCATGTTGTGTCCGAAAAACCGGTGAAATCGCGCCAGCGAGGGATCGGCCACCAAATGCAGGAAACCCTTCCGAGGATTCGTTCATTGGGAACCCAACCAAAAAAGCGCCCGTCACGGCTTTGCGCGCTGTTGTCGCCCAGTAAGAGATAATGGTCCGGCGGAACCAGCGAATGGGCGTCATCGGTTGCGACGCCATAACAATTGCCCCACGGCGCCGTGTAGTGCACCGGCGGCATGTCCGGCGGCAGTTCGAGCGGCTTTCCATTGGCAAAAACTTTGCCGTCCTGGATATGAATCCGTTCGCCGGGCATTCCGACCACGCGCTTGACGAGCGTTGTGTGAATCGCGCCGGGTTCAACGGACTTGAACACAACGATGTCCCATCGTTCCGGGTCATGATTGCGCCAGATGCGTCCGTCCGCGTAATGAATCCGGGTCTTGGTAAACGGGATGCGCACCCCGTTCAGCGGAAAACGTGTGCCATAAACCAGTTTATTGACGAATACGCGGTCGCCCCGCATCATCCGGGGATCGCCATGCAGAGTCGGTTCCATCGAACTTGAGGGTATCCGGAACGGTTCGGCGACGATCCAGCGTATGATCAGCGCCAATCCTACCGCAATAACCAGGCTCTTGATCCATTCAAATCCCGCGCCGCCGAACAGCCAGTTCATTATTCCCGCTTCATCCGTCATTTCCGGCGATTTCTTCCGATCCATTATCGAACACCTGTATCCCTGTAAAAGCGCAACTATACCGCGAATGGGCAGGGAGAGACAACGAAAAAGCGCTCTTCCGGTTATTTGACGGCAAACGGCATGCTTGGCTATACTTTCTATGGGACGTTGATGGGAAGAGGCGGATGGAACCTTGTTGTAAAAAAAGTGGCAGTGACACTCTTCCAGTGGAATGCGTGATACGCGACCATTATGCGGCGGTGTCCCGATGGTGGACCTCGGTAAATCATCGCACCGACAACCAGGACCATTCGCGGCGTAAAATTTTGATTGCCGACGACGAACCGGCGGTGGTCCGGGTGCTTGATAAGCTGGTCAAGATGCTTTTCAAGTGTGAAACCATTGTGGTGCAGGACGGCGATGCCGCCCTGGAGGCGTGCGAACGCGAAGCGCCGGACGTGCTTATCGCGGACATGGTCATGCCCGGCCTGAATGGAATCGAACTGATTACGGCCGTGAATACAAAGTGGCCGTATATTGATATCGTCGTGGTCACGGGCCAGCTGGACGATTTTCCCTATGTGAAGGTCATCCGCGCCGGCGCCACGGATTTCCTCGCCAAGCCGTTCCAGCAGGGCGAACTTGAGGCGAAACTGCTCCGCGTGTTTCGCGAACGGGATCTTCGCGAAGCCGAAATCATTGCCGAGAGCAAATACCGCAGTCTTTTCGAAAATAATACGGATGGGATGGCCATTCTCGATGAGACGAGCCGTATCATTACGTCGGTAAACAGCGCGTTCTGCCGTCTCATGGGCGGTTCCGAGGACACATTTACCGGAAAATCCGTTCTGAATTTCGTGGATGAATCCGAGCGCATCCGTTTTGACGCCGGCCTGCAATTATGCGCGCAGAACGGCCAAGGCACCTTGAGCGACGTGGCCCTGATCAGCCAGGACGCCCGGAAAATTTTCATGGACGTCAGTCTCACCTTCATCAATGTCATGCGCGAACATCTCGTGTGTCTGACTTTCAAGGACACGACCGAGCGGCGGAACCTCGAACAGCGCCTCGTCGAAGTCGCCCAAGTGGATTCGCTGACCGGGCTGTTCAACCGGCGGGCGTTCAATACCGAACTCGATGTCGCCGTCTCGCGCGCCCGAAGCGGCGCCACTCCTCTCACCATGATTTCCATAGACGTGGACAATTTCAAGAAGTGTAACGATACCTTGGGCCATCAGGCGGGCGACCGCGTGCTCAAAACGCTTGGGCGTCTTATTCGCAAGAACATACGTTCCAATACGGACAGCGGATTCCGGTGCGGCGGCGACGAGTTCTCCATCATTGCGTCCAACGCCCACGCCGAAGCCGCCACCCAAATAGCCGAACGATTGCGCGCCGAATACCAGGAAAACGAAGTTCACGGCACCTCGCTCAGCATAGGCATTGCCGAATATCGCCCCGGAATGAGCGTCAAGGATTTCATTCGCACCGCGGATGACGCCATGTACCGCGCCAAGGCGCTCGGCAAGAATAACCTGTCCGTAGCGAGACCGGACGACACACCGGCGTCTTGATGCGGGAAATCCTGTCTGCCGTAATCCCGGTATTCTTTGTGGCCGCGGCGGCTTTTATCATCCGCAAACGCCTGCCTCTTGACGTCAAGACGCTTTCGTCGCTCAACATCTACATGCTGATTCCCGCGCTCGTATTCGACGGCATTTCGCGAAAACCCATCGAATGGGCCTTGTTCGGGCGCATTGCCGCCGCTTCTTTGCTCGTCCTTGTCTCCATGACATTGTTGTTGACGGCTGTTGCGCGCATCCTGCGCATCAGCGGCCACGAACGCGGCGCATTCTTGATGACGATGTTTCCCAATCTGGGCAATTTCGGGCTTCCGGTCTGTCTGTTTGCCTTTGGCCCGGAAGGGCTGGCCTTCGCGATTGTCGTCATGGTCATCGGCAGTTTTCTGCAAAACAGCATCGGAATCTATTTCGCCCAGCGCGCACGCCATGGCGTGCGCGAAGCGTTGCGCCGCGTGTTTCAATTTCCCATGATGTATGCCTTTATTCTGGCGCTTGTGTTTCAAAAAACTGGCTGGCGTTTGCCCGAAGCCGCTGAACGCGCCATCGGCCTGACAGCCGGGGCCGCCATTCCCATCCAGTTGATTATCCTCGGCGCTCAACTCGCCGCCACGCGCCTGGAGACCAGCGTGCCGGTTTTTGTGTCTTCGGGCATACGCCTGATGGGCGGACCGTTGGCCGCGGGGTTGTTCGCCGTTCTCACGGGTATGGAAGGCGTCGCCGCCAAAGCCTTTATTGTGCAGATGAGCGGCCCTGTGGCCATCGGTATGGCCGCTTACGGCGTTCAGTTTGACGTGGCGCCCCGTTTTCTCGCCAGTGTTGTGTCTTGGACGTTTCTTCTCAGTCTGTTCAGTGTTTCCGCCGTTTTGTATATCCTTGTTGGGTTGCCGTTGTGACGTTGTGACGTTGCCGGGCCATCGGGATATAATCCAAACGCCGCAAATTGAAACGTGGGATTCTGAACAAGCGATGGACGAGCGCGGCACTCGCCTGAGGAGAATGCGCATGAAAACGTTGACGGCAATTCTGATGGGCGTATTCTTGGCATGGTCTCCGGCTTTCGGACAAGTGCCTGTATACAAGGGTGAACCCACGGGGCGCTGTTTTCGTGAATGGCTGATTTGCGGACCCTTTCCCTCGCTCGTGGGAGGCGATACGAACGCCGAAGCCGTCAGGCGTTCGGGCATGTACACGGACTTTCTGAAATCACACGGCGGCGAGGCGGAAGCCAAACCGGCGCCGGGCCAGGTTGAAACATTTGCCGACGGTTCGCGCACATGGACATTGCACAACGCGCAAGAGGATATTGTAGACCTTGTGGCGGCATTGTCGTCCGAAGCGAATATCGTCGCGTATGCCTATTGCGAGTTGGATGTGGAAACGGTCCAGCCGGCCGTGCTGTCGCTCGGCAGCAACGACGGATGCCGGGTCTGGCTGAACGGCGAGCCGGTATGGGACAAACCGGGGCCGCGGGGTCTCAAAGCCGGCGCGGACCTAATCGGCGTCGCGCTCAAACAGGGCCGCAACCGGCTGCTCATCAAGATCGATCAATACGGCAATCGCTGGGAGTTCATCTGCCGCTTGTTGCCCGCGACGGATCCGTCGGCCATTGCACGGCTCGACCTGTTCGGCGTCGTTGACGGCGAAAAGGGCGCGCCGATCCTGCGCATGAAACGTTCACCGGACCTGATCGGTTCGCTTGTTCAGGGCGCAACGATCGAGATTTGGGATGCCCAGGCGCCCGAAACGATCGTCTGGTCCGGAGAATGGAACCGCAAGGAAACGATGCCGCTGCCCATCGCAACGGCGTCCTATCGCGAATACATGCTGCGAATCAAGGCCGCCATGGCGGGAGGCATCGAACGGATCATGGAAATTCCCTTTACCGTAGGCAAGCGCGTCGAACAGGTCCTGTTCGATGGCGGACGGACCGATTATGCCATCGTTATTCCCGCGGACGCTTCCGAAGCGGTGCGGTGGGCCGCCGGCGAATTCCGGCATTGGCTCAAGGAAGTGGGCGGCGCGGATTTCCCGATTGTCGCCGGCGATGCGGAGGCTTCGCAAAAGGCCATCGTCATCGGCGCTCAACCGTCCGGCGACATGCCCGGCGAGGCGTTTGTCTACGTCAACGACGGACCGAACATCCGCATTGACGGCGGCGGGCCGCGCGGCGCGATGTACGGCGTCATGTCGTTTTTGGAACGGGAACTGGGCGTGCGGTTTTACACACCGAAGGTCACCGTCGCGCCGAAACGGGATCGTTACGCCTTCTACTGCCTGAATCATTCCGAAAAGCCCGGCGTGCGCGTGCGTAACGACTTCTATTTCGAGGCATTCGATCCGGTTTGGGCCGCGCACAACCGGATCAACGGCGCGATGACGTGGCGCGAACAGCCCGGCGGTCTCGAAGCCTATTGGTCCGTTCACACGTTCTACCCGCTCATGCCGCCGAAGGAGTTTTACGATACGCATCCGGAGTATTACAGCCTTCTGAACGGCAAGCGCACGGCCGAGCATGCGCAACTTTGCCTAACGAATCCCGACGTGCTGCAAATCATAACCGACCGCATCAAGAAGGTCATGCGCGAAAAACCGGAGTATCTCATTTACGACGTGTCGCAAAACGATTGGAGCAATCCATGCGAATGTGACAAGTGCCAGGCCATCGTGGACGCGGAAGGCAGCCAGTCCGGGCCGATTATCTGGTTCGTCAACCAGGTGGCCGACAACGTCCGGCAGGAATTTCCGGACAAATTCATCGGCACGCTCGCGTACAGTTACACGCGCAAGCCGCCCAAGACCCTCAAGCCGCGCGACAACGTCGTGGTGCGCTTCTGCAGCATCGAATGCTGTTTCGCGCACCCCTTCACGGAATGCCCGGAAAATAAGACCTTCGTCGAAGACATGAATGGCTGGGCCGCCATCGCGCCGCACATCTACATCTGGGACTACGTCGTCAACTTCAGCCACTACGTCATGCCGTTTCCCAATTTCCGCGTGCTTCAGCCGAACATCCAGTTTTTCCGCGACCACAATTCCATCGGCATCATGGAACAGGCCGCGTACCAGAGCCGCGGCGGCGAGTTCGCGGAATTGCGCGCCTATGTGCTGGCGAAGTTGTTATGGAATCCCGAATGCGATGTCGAAGAAGCCATCAACGATTTCATGTACGGATACTATGGCCGCGCGGGGCAATATGTTCGCGCGTATTTCGATTTGCTGCACGGGCGCCTGACACCGGATACGCATATCCATCTGGGCTTGCAGGCCGACGACATTCTTTTCTCCGACGATTTTGTAAGGCAGGCGGAACGGCTGTTCGACAAGGCGGAAACGGTCGCCGACACCGAAGATGTCCGGCGGCGGGTGGAAATGGCCCGCCTGCCGATCATGTATCTCAAGTGCAAGCGCAGCCCTGTCCTTGCAAAAGAAGACGGAACCTATGCGCGATTCTGCGGGATTGTTGAGCGCGAAGGCGTTACGCATTTTGCCGAGTCCGGCGCGCCGCACGTGAAGGCGTTCCACGAGGAAGTCGAAGCGGCGGAATAGACAGCCGGTTATGTTGATTTCAATTGCTCGTCGATCAAACGGCGCGCATTATCGAAAAGGATATCCTGCATTTCGTCCCGCGTGATATGGGCGAAGGCCACGCAACCGACGGGGACCATCGGATCGAACCAGGGATAATCGCTGCCCAGAATGACCTTGTGGGATCCTGCATCGCGGCACATCCATTCGATTAGCCCATAGACGTGATAGGCGGCGGTGAGTTCAAGGTAGACGTTTGGAAACTCGGCGGCCAGCGCGATGGCTTCGCGCCACGCTCCGTAACAGGAATGCCCCAAAAGCAACCGGACGTCCGGATACCGTTCGGCGATCTTGCGCATATCGCTTGCGCCGCAGCCGCCGTCGTTGCCCCATGTATGCGACAGGACCAGGAGTCGTTGGGCTTGGGCGCGTTCCCAAACGGGCGTGTAACGGTCGTCGGTAGCGGGACACGCGTGCATGGCCGGATGAATCTTGATGCCCACCACGCCGGGCTGGCCCAGATACCGATCCATTTCGGGGGCCATATCAGCCGGGAAATGGGGATTTATCGTGCAGTAACCGTATATACGGCCGGGAAACCGTTGAACAGCGTCTGCCATTTCACGGTTGCCCTCCCGGGTGTCACCGGCCAACGCGCTGTGGGGCGAAAGAACGAGGCATTCCATGCCCATGCGATCCATGCCGGCAATCATGCGATCGAGCGAGGCCTCAGGCAAATAGATACCGTTGAAGGGGCCGAGATGCCCGTGCATATCCATGAACCGGATCGGTTCGCCGTTGACCAGAAGATCGCCGAGACTCACCAGGCCGCCTCCTTGAGCAAACGTTCGAGATTGCCGCGGGCAATGGCCGCGCGCGCTTCTTCACTGATCCCGGCCCGGCTGAGACTCAACAAATATCCACCGGGATAATTGCGCGGCAATCCGGAACCGAACACCAGATGTTTGAATCCGACGCGATCCACAATACTCTTGATCTGCCCGGCCGTTTCGAGGCGGTTCATACTGATGAAGAAGCGCGGGTAGGTTTTCATCAGGGGGCGAAAATAGCGATCCTGGCCCCAGCATCCCGTTTCTGTCACAATCAACGGCAGGCGCGGAAAATAACGCAACAGCCGGTAGATGGCGTCCCACCCGCCGGGGATTTCTCCCAAGGGAATCAATAAGGGAGTTCCACAGGCCGAGAACAAATCCAGCAGGTCGCCGCATGAAACCGGATCGAGCGAAAACTGGTGTGTCGTGGGGAAAGCGCGAAATGCGCGGACACCGTGGGCGCGGGCCTCTTTTACGAAATCCTCCGCGCTGGGCATTTCGTCGCAGCAAGTCGGCACGAAGGTCATGGTTCGGTGCAGCCGCGGGTAGGCGTCTATTTCATCGAGACGCTGGTTGCCGGCGTTGAAATCGCGTTCGAGGCAATCACGATGCCATACCAAGGCTTCATCAATGCCGCTGTGATCCATTTCGGCAATCAGATCGTCGGCGGTTTCGATTTCCCGCGGCAGCGCCACTGCGCCTCGCCCATAGGCTGTATCGCAATCAAAACAGTTCAAGGAGCCTCGTGTCCGTTTGCCCCAAACCCGGGCGGTCTTCGGGAATGATCATTTCCACCGGCGGCTGGGTTCCTTTCACGAACGCTTCCTGGAAATGGCCGCCGGCCAATCCCGTTTCTCGATCCACATTATAGAACACAACGCCGTTGGGTTTTTCAAAATCCCGAACCGGCAGTCCTTCTTCGGCCACGATCATGAAATCGGTCCAAACCGGATTGGCAAGCCGGCCGCCGGTAAATTCCTTGCCTTCGCCCAACGAGCGGTTGTCCCGGTAACCAATCCACACCACGCAGGTATAATCCGTGGTGAATCCGCAAAACCAAGCGTTCCGGCTGCGGTTGCTGGTGCCCGTCTTGCCCGCGCGCGGACGCCCCGGTTCCGCTTTTTCCCATTGGGCCTGGGTGTTTGCGCCGGTTCCGAACTGGCAGACGCCTTTCATCATGTGAACCATGACGTATGCGACATTTGGATCAATGGCCTGTTCCCGTGTGGCCCGGCGGCGTCCGTCGAACAACGTGAGGCCGTCGCGATTTTTAACCTCGGTGATAAAGACGGGATCATATCGCACACCGCCGTTGGCGAGGCACGAGTACGCCACACAATGATCCAGCACCGTGACTTCCGTTGAACCCAGGGCGATGGTCAGCCCGGCCGAGTTTTCGATGGGTGTTCGAATGCCGGCCCGTTGCAGGACCGACCGCACCGCCGGCATCGTGAATCGTTCGGTCAATTTCGCCGATATGACATTGATGGATTTCTGCAACGCGGTGCGGAGTGTCATCGGCCCTTGAAATCCCCCGTCAAAGTTTCGCGGCGCCCATGTATTGCCCCATGGATCCGTTCGCACGAACGGTTCATCCACCATAATGCTCGACGGAGTCATCCCATTCATGAGGGCGACGGTCCATATGAACGGTTTGATACTCGAACCCGGCTGGCGCCGGGCCTGGGTCGCCGTATTGTATTTTTCCTTGTCGAAATCGCGACCGCCGACCATGGCCCGAATATATCCCTGGCAGCCGGGGCGGTTATCAATACAAACCAGCGCGCCGGATACCGGAACGAAATCATTTTCCTGTCCGGCCCGCTTGAGCGCGGCGCGTTTTTTTTCGTCGAACGCATCCAGCGCTTTCAACAAAATCTCTTCGGCGGCGCGTTGCAGCCGCATATCGAGGGTTGTATGAATTTCGAGACCCTCGCCGAACACGTCGCTCTTGCCCTCTTCCGTCAGAAGTCGCTGGCGGACTTCCTCGACAAAATACGGAGCCTTGAACTTGTTGGCCTGCCAGAGGCCTTTTCCTTCGGCGGCCAGTTGTTTGCGCTCTTCGGGGGTAATGACTTGAGCGTCGAGATCTTCGCGGATGGCCGCATCGTATTCTTCCTGCGAGATAAACCGGTTTTCCAGCATTTGCCCCAGCACGATGTCCCGGTGCTGGCGAGCGCTGGCCATGTTTTTGAAGGGATTGATTGTGTTGGGTGAACGGGGAAGGCTGGCCAGCATGGCGCATTCCCCCAAGGTAAGGTCCCAGCAGTCCCGCGCGAAATACTGTTGAGCCGCCGCCTGCACGCCGCTGGCGCGTCCGCCGAAGTACGTCAGGTTCAAATACAGTTCGAGGATTTCATCCTTGGTGAACTGCTGTTCAATTTGAAGTGATGTGAGCACTTCCCGGAGTTTGCGCGCGGTCGTGCGCTCACGTCCGACCTCGAGCGGTTCGACCAGCCGCGCCACCTGCATGGTGATGGTGCTGGCGCCGCGCGTGCGCCCTGTCGTCAATTTGTACCGGGCGGTATTGAGAAAGGCGAAAAGGCTCACGCCGCGATGTTCGTAGAACGTGCCGTCTTCCGTTGCGACAATGGCCTTCTGCATGTACAGCGGCACTTGGTTCAATCCGACCAGTTGCCGGTGTTCCTTGCCCGATGTGAGTTCGCCCAGAATCTCGCCCTTGGCGTCGTATACGCGGCTGTTGGCTTCCGGAATGTACGTTTCGAGTGTTTCGATGGTTTTCTTGCTGTCGTGCAGCAACCAGGCGAATCCGGCCAGCGCCGCGCCCCATCCCGCTCCCACGACAAGAAAAAATAACACGAACAGCCATCCACAGCCCCGCCTTCGGGGTATGGCTTCCTCGTTGTTCTGTTGGACGCTGGATACGGATTTGGCAGACATGGGTTCAGAGTAACACGCCGTTCGCCCATGCCGCAAAGCAGGGGATCCGGCTGATGAACACGTTCATTCCGTATGTCACACGCCGGGGGTACGGCCACACCTAATCAATGCTTTTACCGGTCTGAAAGTTGCCGGCGCGGACGGCCTCCGCGAAAGCCCGATGAAATTGCTTTAGCCCAAATCCAGAATGCGAACCGGCTGTTTGAGCCTTTCGACCAGATGATCGGCCAGGTTGACCCATCGTTGGGCGCGATCCAGGATCCAACCGTCGGAAGTCACGACAATTTCCCGGCTTTGGGCGAGCACGGTGTCCACATTTCGCGAAAGCCGGGCGTCCCATGCCCAGCCCCGTTCGGCGGCTTGATCCAGCAGGAGGGCCTTGAGACGGCCGCTGTTCGACACGGGCGCGTCCAGCAGCCATTCCGCATGGCCCACGCCGAACAGACGCAAGACGCGGCCCGCCAGATCGATGGCCGGCAATGTTTCCTCGACGTACCGGTAAGATCCGTGTACACTGGCCAGATCGCGCACGCAGCCATCGCGTCCGCGGATCAGGATGCTACCGCCCAGCAGGCTTTCGATCATGATGAGAAAATTGTAGCCGTCTATGATTACCCGTGAACCTTTGAGGGTTTCCACCGGCACCCGGTGCGCTTTTCGCCGTTCGATGGCTTCGTCTGAACAGGCCGCGCGCGCCACGGCCCGCCGCTGCCGGACATCCAATTGAAAATGGTCGCCCACAAGCGCAAGAGAAGGGTCAGGCGAATAGCCTTTGCTCAGAAGTAAGGATAGATCCATGACGGCCTCGCGAAGTACGGGCAGGCAGGCGTCCGCAAAGAGTTTGTTGTCTTCCGGATGTTTTCCGCGGTGTTGTTGGCGATGTGGCATGTTGCGTTTGTCTCTCCGATTCGCACAAAAAAGTGCGCCTTGAAATGTTACCGGCCACGAGGGCATCTGTCACAACGGCCCCCTTCCGTCATGCGACGCCACAGGCGCTATTTTACAATGCAGCGGGTGCGTGTGCCAAATCGGCATTTCCAATTTTATTGGGACGGCGCGTTGGGCGGAACCGTCGGCGGAACCAGTCCGGGCGGACCTTGCCGATTGCGTATGGCGCGAGGCGGCTGTCCGGGATGTGGCTGGCCGCCTTCCGGGGGCGGGCCTGACCAGCGATTCATCGAACGCGGGCCGGCTTGTTCCCGTGCTTTCTGAATCAATTTTCGCATGTCGTTTTCAAAATCGCTTAGGAATACATACAGTTTTGCGCGCTGTACGACGGTCAACCCCTCCGAAGCGCTGTCGTAAAGGCTTCGCTTGTACTCGACGACTTTGCCATCCAGTTCCGCCAGTGCTTTGAGCCGGGCCTCAATCTGGTTTTCCGGCTCTTTCGCGGCAATGCTTGCCCGCAGGGCTTTCGTAAGTTCTTGTCGCTCTTTTCGGAATGCCTCCAATTGCGCCCGGTATTCCGTAAAGCGCTTCAACATGATGACCGTTTGCTCGTCGCTCAACGCCAGTTCGCGAGCCAGCCGCGCCGTGAGGATTTCCTGCACCAATTGCTTGGCGCTGTTTGCATCGGGAGGAGGAGGGATATCCGGACCGTGCGGCGGGGGGAGATGTGGCGCCGTCATGGGGCTACCCGGTCCGGCTGGCGGCGGATCGGGCGGCGTTGGGGGCTGTGCCCAGGTCATCGAACATAAAACACCGGCGGCGGCGACCGCCACACACGAAAAAACCGTTTCCATTCGTTTCATAAAATGCGATTCTCCCGGCCATATTCAAGAACAAGATGTTGAAATGCCTCCATTTCCCCATCGTCGAGCGATGTCATCAATCCATCCAGATCCGCTTCTTCATCCAATGAAATGATGTATTGGGCAAATGAATCCGTTTGCGCCACGTCGGCCAGCAAATCTTCAGGGGTAATGCTGTCCAGCATGGCGAGTTCCCAGATTTCGCTGTCGGATGCGGCTTCTTCCGTAAAATCCATCAAGGCTTCCGCCAGGCGGCCGGCCGAAAACGACGAACCGTTTGATGGCGTGGTGTTTCCGGTAGAGATCAGCCGCCAAGGAATCGCCACCCCAATCAGCAACAAGAAAGAGGCCGTCAACGCCAGGGGTATGGCAAAACGGCGCCACCATGGGCGTGTCCATTCGGCCTGTGTTTCCTTGGCGCGCGCCATGACGCGCGCCGTAAAGGCGGGATGCACGTCAAGCGCGGGCAAGCGCTGTAACCCGGATGATAGATTCCTGAGCGCCTTGACCTGCTCCATGCAGGCGGGGCAGGAGTCGAGGTGCCGCCGCATCTCTTCAGCGCGGGCGGATTCCCCGTCCACCCAAGCGGACCATGCTTCCCATGAAGGATGTCGTTTCATACCACGTTTCCTCCGGCTTGTTCGATGCGTATGCGCAATTGCTCGCGCGCACGCGCCAGCCGACTGCGCACGGTGCCTTTCCGGCACCGGAGAATGCGCGCAATCGCGTCGTAATCGAGACCGTTGAACTCCCGAAGCACCAGAATTTCCCGGTGCGCCGGCGACAATGCCTCCAATCCGCCGCGTATCATCGCGTCCATTTCCTTCAAATGCGCCAATTCGTCCGGATGCCGATCACCGCTGCGGATATCGCGAGCGTTGTCCGGTGGCGGTGCTATGGTTTGTGCGCGCCGTCCCGTATCCCGCACGGCGTTCAACGCCAGGTTTCGCGCAATGCCGTACAGATATGTCGAAAATTTCGCCTGTGGCGTAAGACGGTGCAAATGCCGGTAAAGCCGGATAAAACTTTCTTGGGCAAGATCCTCGGCATCCTGCGCCGAACCCGTCATTCGGTAACAAAACTGCACGATACGATGCTGATACCGGCGCACCAGTTCGGCAAAGGCCGTCTCGTCGCCCGTTTGGGCCCGCGCTACCGTATTCCAATCCGAATCGTCGTTCACGCTTTTCTACTCAAATCCAACACACCCATACGCGAAAAGTTCCACGCCATCCTACGAAATGCCCTTTCAACGCGCAAACGGACATGTGCTCATGCCCCCTTGCTAACGCCCCGGAAGCGGGTGAAGACGACAGGATTGCCAATATCGCATTTCGTATTCAACCTGGATTCGGCAATCGAATTTCGAGTCCTGCGCACAAGCGATGGACGTCGTGGACCTTATGGACGAAATGGGCAAGAAAACCAATTTTTCGGGTGAAATCCGCGCCGAATCTAATTCAAATGTCTTTTTCCTGGGATTACAAGGTGATTGGCGGGCCCATTTTCAACAAGTGACAATGGATCAGGGGGCTATATTTTCGCTTTATTCTTTATTTAGATGAATTAAAATCCAATTTTATTTCATAGTTATTCGTGAAATATTTCACAAATAGATAACATAATACTTGTAAATTTGAAATATCTATGGTAAAATCAATTCACGTTTTGCGGTGGTAATCAGTGGAAAGCACGGATGAAAGAACCTTTTTTATGTAAAAATTACGGATAACAATCGGATTTTTTTACTAAAAAAACATGGATAAGGAGGCGGGAATGTCGGAAGTATCCAGGCGGCAATTTCTGATGGGCAGCGGTGGTTTATTGGGTTTCTTGGGAATAGATCTTTCGCCTGCGATGTCGTTCGCCGAAAGCCGTACCGCGCGGATCATACGGGGCCGTCAGACTACGACCATTTGCCCTTATTGCGGATGCGGCTGTTCGGCGATAGTGACATCGGAACAACGCGACGGCAAATGGGTGGCCATCAATGTGGAAGGCGATGCGGATCATCCCATCAACGAGGGGACATTGTGTGCAAAGGGCGCTTCGCTGTACCAGATGTGCAACAACGAGAACAGGCTCAAGAAGGTGTTGCACCGCAAGCCGGGTTCGGATCACTTCGAGGAAGTGGATTGGGCCATGGCGGCGCAACGCATCGCCCGATTGATCAAGGATACCCGCGACGCCTCGTTCACCGAACGCAACGCAAAGGATCAGGTGGTCAATCGTACGACCGCCATCGCCTCGCTCGGCAGCGCGGCGCTGGACAACGAGGAATGCTGGTTGTACCAGAAATTCGTTCGTGGCCTGGGGCTGGTCTACATCGAACATCAGGCTCGGCTCTGTCATTCCTCGACGGTTCCGAGCCTGGCGGCCACCTATGGCCGTGGGGCGATGACGAATCACTGGATCGATCTGAAAAACAGCGATGTCATTCTCGCGATGGGATCCAATCCCGGTGCGAACCATCCCATTTCGATGCACTGGGTCATGAAGGCGAAAGACAACGGGGCCAAGCTGATTTGCGTGGATCCGCGTTTCACGCGAACGGCCTGCATCGCGGACGTATACGCGCCTTTGCGATCGGGCACCGACATAGCCTTCCTGGGCGGCATGATCAAATATATCCTGGACCGGGATCTCATCCAGCGCGATTATGTGCTGAATTACACGAACGCCTCGTTCATCGTGAGCGACGATTACTCGTTCGACGAGGCTTCGGGCCTGTTCAACGCATACGATCCGGAAAAGCGCAAATACGACAAGTCGAAATGGGCCTACAAACTGATGGAAGGCACTCCGCCCGAAGCGCAACGGGACATGTCCCTTCAGGATCCACGCTGTGTGTATCAACTCCTTAAATCGCATTACGCGCGGTACGACATGGAAACTGTTTCGAAAGTTACCGGAACGCCTGTCGAGGACCTCGAACGGGTCTACGAAACCTACGCCTCCACGCACCGGCCCGACCGCGCCGGCACCATCATGTACGCCATGGGTTGGACGCAGCATACGGTGGGCGTGCAGAACATCCGCGCCATGGCCGTCATCCAGTTGCTGCTGGGCAACATCGGCGTGGCGGGCGGCGGCGTCAACGCCATGCGCGGCGAATCGAACGTCCAGGGTTCGACCGATCACGGTTTGCTGTTCCACATCCTGCCCGGCTATCTGAAGACGCCGGCCGCCTCGCTTCCGGCGCTCGAAAACTACAACAAGGCCAATACGCCGGCCACGCTGGGCGCCGCCAGCGTCAACTGGTGGGGGAACACGCCGAAATACATGGTCAGCTACCTCAAGTCCATGTTCGGCGACAACGCCACGCCGGAAAACGATTTCGGATACGCATGGATGCCGAAGGTGGACGACGGCGTCAACTACTCGTGGCTCCAGATATTCGACAAGATCCACGAGGGAGAAGTCCGCGGCATGTTCGCGTGGGGCATGAACCCCGCGTGCAGCGGCGCCAACTCGAACAAGACCCGGCAGGCGCTGGCCAAACTGGACTGGCTCGTCAATGTCAACATCTTCCCGAACGAGACGGGCTGGTTCTGGGAAGACGCGAGCCTTGGAATTTCCCCGTCGGACATCAAGACGGAAGTCTTCGTATTGCCGGCGGCGGCTTCCATCGAAAAACAGGGCAGCATCACCAACAGCGGACGGTGGATGCAGTGGCGGTACAAGGGCGCCGATGCGCCGGGCGATGCGCGGCCCGACGCGGATATCATGAGCCTTATTTTCGTGGAGTTGAGAAAACTCTACGCATCCGAGGGAGGCAAATTTCCCGAACCGATTATGAACCTGCGGTGGGACGAATATCTTCACGAGGGCGAGGTTGACGCCGAGGCCGTGGCGAAGGACATCAACGGCCAATTCCTTGCGGATGTGACGCTGGCCGACGGCAAGAGTTACAAGAAAGGCGAACTCGTGCCCAGTTTCGCGATGCTTCAAACCGATGGGACCACGTCGAGCGGCTGCTGGGTGTATGCCGGATCGTTCACCCAGGACGGCCAGAACAAGTCGAAGAAGCGCGTCCGCGAAACGGCGGGCATCGGGCTTCATCCGGACTGGGCGTGGTCGTGGCCGGTCAACCGGCGCATCCTGTACAACCGGGCCTCGGTGGACGCCAACGGCGTGCCGTACAATCCCCGCGTACCGGTCGTAGCGTGGGATGCGGAAGGCGGAAAATGGACGGGGGACGTGGTGGACGGACCCGCGACGATTCCTCCGATGGCGCACGCGGGCGGCAAGCTGCCGTTCATCATGAATGAAGAGGGCGTGGGGCGGCTGTGGACGATGAAACTCGAGGACGGGCCGTTTCCCGAACATTACGAACCCTTCGAATCGCCCATTGACAACAATCCATTCAATGGCCAGCCTTTCAATCCGGCCTGCAAGGTGTTCAAGGGTCCCATGGACAAGCGGGCCGAACCGGGAGGATCCGAATTCCCGATTGTCGCCAGCACGTACCGTCTCACCGAACACTGGCAGACGGGCGTCATGACGCGGAATTGCCCGTGGCTGCTCGAACTGCAGCCGCAGATGTTCGTCGAGATGAGCGAAACGCTGGCTGAAGAGAAGGGCATTCGGGCCGGCGACGTGGTCGAGGTGAAAAGCGCGCGCGGCGCCGTGCTGGCCGTGGCCATTCCGACCAAGCGCTTCAAACCAATGACGATCATGGGCAAAACCGTGCATACCGTGGGCATGCCGTGGTGTTTTGGATGGAAAACGCCGAACTCCGGCGACAGCGCAAACCTGCTCACGCCGAACATCGGCGACGCCAATACGATGATCCCCGAAACCAAGACATTTCTCGTCAATATCGAAAAAGCCCCCGGAAAAACCCTGCGGACGGTTCCCGAATTGTCCGCTACGAGGAGAGCATAATGAGCCTGGCTGTGTTAGTAGATACGACAAAGTGCATCGGGTGCCGTTCCTGCCAGGTATCGTGCAAGCAATGGAACGGCTTGCCGGCGGAACGCACCCACATCGAAGGCCGCGACACAGGATATCAGAATCCCCTGTCGCTGTCGTCGCACACATACACGATGGTGAGTTTTCGCGAAATCGCCGAGCCTTCGGCGCCGAGCGGATTCAAACGAGTCTTTGCCAAGCGCCAGTGCATGCACTGCGAAGAGCCGGCCTGCGTGTCGGCCTGTCCGGTTACGGCGCTGCGGAAAACGCCGGAAGGCCCGGTCATATACGACAGCAACAAGTGCATGGGCTGCCGGTACTGCGTGTGGGCGTGCCCGTTCGGCGTTCCGACCGCGGATTGGGATTCGCTTACGCCGGTCATCCGTAAGTGCACCATGTGTTTCGACCGCGTCACCGGAAATATGGGTATCGCGGATTTGAACGGCCAGCCGGTAGCGGCCGAGGCGCGCGAGCGCTATGCCGCCAGTGGGCGTACCCCCGCATGCGTGAAGGCATGCACAACGGGAGCGCTTCGATTCGGCCAGCGCGACGACCTGCTGAAGACGGCATGGGAGCGTGTCCGGGCAATGCCGGACCGGTATGTGCAGCACGTCTATGGCGAAAAGGAAGTGGGCGGCACCTCGTTCCTGTACCTGGCCGCGGTGCCCTTTGAAAAGGCCGGATTCCGGCATGATCTCGGCACGCACGCTCCTCCCGAATATTCTTCGATCGCGCTGAGCCTCGTAGCCCCCGCGGCTATGGGCATCGGCGCCCTCTTGACCGCCGTATACATGCTTCAACAACGCAAGGTAAAACTGGCCGAGGCGTCCGCCCCGGTGGAAAAGGAGTAAACCATGCATCACGAACATGAGATTGTACCGGCCCGGCTTATGACATGGCGGCTTGGTCTGCTCGCGTTACTGATGGCGGCGGGCGTTGTGGCCTTTTTGGCGCGATTCGCTTATGGACTTGGCGCGACGACCAACCTGAGTGACAACTATCCATGGGGATTGTGGATCGTCTTCGATCTGGTTTGGATTGCGTTGGCCGGCGGCGCCTTCGCGACGGCCGGTCTTGTCTATGTGTTCATGGCGCGCGAATTCCATCCGCTGGCGCGCCCTGCCGTTTGGATGGGGTTCCTGAGTTACTCGTTTGTCGTGATCACGCTTCTCGCGGATCTGGGGCGTCCCTGGAATTTCTACCATCTGATTCTCCAGCGCCCCGAACATTCCGCCATGTATGAAGTATCGTGGTGCGTCGGGCTGTATGTGACGATACTGGCGCTCGAATTCGCGCCTACATTGTTCGAGCGGTTCAAATGGCAAAAACTTCACGACCTTTGGCGGGTATGGTCGCCGGTTTACACAGTGGCCGCGCTTTCGTTATTCGTTTTTCTGATGTCGCACAGCCTGGCCATGGCCGCGGCCGCACTGGTTGTCTTTTCGGCGGTCGCCCATTTTACCCGCGACTCGCACCGGGAAAGCGGCGTGCCGATTATTCTGATCGTCGCGGCCGTCACCCTGTCCACGATGCATCAGTCGTCGCTGGGATCGATCTTCCTGCTCATGCGCGACAAACTGAGCGCGTTCTGGTGGTCGCCGGCCATGCCGGTGCTTTTCTTCTTCTCGGCGGTGGTTTCGGGCTTCGCGCTCGTCATGTTGATGGATGTGCTGATCTCGTACTTCTTCCGGCGGCCTTATCAGTGGAACATGCTGGCCGGCATGGGGAAAATCCTGTGGGGCGTGCTCGGCGTTTATCTCGCGTTGCGCTTCGCGGACATTGTGTATCGCGGCCAGTTCACCGCGCTTTTCGCGGGTGCGGGCCGCGCGGCCGTTGCCGCGGGCCATAGCGGCGATTTCGGATGGGGCGGCGCGGCACGCGGTGCGGACTATCGCCATATCCTTTTCATTGTCGAGATCGTCGTGGGCGGCATCGTGCCGTTGGCGCTGCTTTCTTTCGAGGCGCTACGGAAGAAGGGCGCCCTGTTGATCTGCGGAGCCGTGCTGGCGCTGAGCGGCGTCGTGTTCAACCGGCTCAACGTCGTGCTGCTCGGCATGAACCTGCCCGGCACCCAGCCCGGCGGACTGGTCGGAACGTATTATCCCAGTCTTATCGAGTGGGTGCTTTCCATCTCATTGATCGCGGCGGCGGTGTTTTTCTTCGCCACCGGTGTGAAACTGCTGCCCATTCTGCCCAAAGTGCAACGTGAGAGCGCATGAACGCCCTGCGCGAATGCTGGAAGCAGAACGTCGAAGGGCTGGAGCGGCTTTCCTCTCTCGACTATGTTCCGCCGGACTACTTGGCGCTCCGCAAGGCGTTGTACCGCGCACAGACTGCGGCATGCGACGCGCTAACGGGCGACTGCTCCCACGCCATGCCCATCGCCGCAGGGACACTTCCGTATGATCCGGCCGCGATGGCCGGCATGTTGGGCGCGATCGCCGGTTCCTTGGGCAAAGACACGGCAGCGTCGGCGGACCTTGCCCGTCTGATGGCTGTTCCGGGCGAATTGCCCCTGTTGGCCGATATGGCCCTTTTCGGACCCGATAGAAATCGCTTGAACGAGTGGGCGGCCATGCGGGATATCTCCGAAGAAGCGGCCCTTTTCTTTGGACGCGCGTGCGGCGCGCCGTATGTGTTCCAGGCGGTTTACGAAGCACCCGACACGTCCGATACCGATGCCCCGCAAGGGGGGATGTGCCCGTGTTGTGGTTCTTCCCCGGGCCTTTCTTTAGTGAGCAGCGAAGAAGGACACCGGGAACTGGTCTGTTCGTTGTGCGGACGGAAACGTTCTTATCCCCGTATGACTTGCCCTTTTTGCGGAAAAGCAGGGATTTTGGAAACCATCAAGGACGTGGATTTCGTGGCCCGGTGGATTGAAGGTTGCGAAAGTTGCGGCCATTATCTGAAAACCGTGGATACCCGTTTGGGATCGGTGCTGCCCCTGGTCGAATCGGTGGCGACACTCTATCTTGATCTGATTGCCGAGAGAGAAGGTTTCCGGCGTGGCATGCCCTACGTTGCGCTCAACTAAATACAGAGGTAAATTTCGTGTATCTCATTGAAAAGCCGTGGTTCGCGTCCTGTAAAGCGCCACCCATTATTCCGAATGCCGCCGCCGTTGTGCTGGCGGGTGGAAACAGCACGCGCATGGGCCAGGACAAGCGTTTCCTCACGTTTCAAGGACGTCCGCTTATCGAGCACGTCTGCTGTCAACTTCGCGGGGCGTTTCCGGAGGTATGGGTTGCCGCCAACGATATGACCCGGCTTGCTTTTCTCAATCTGCCGGTCATCCCGGACGCCATGCCCGGCCAAGGTCCGATTGGCGGGATTGTCTCCGCGCTGGCAATCTCGAATTTTGACCTTAATTTCTTTGTGGCTTGCGACATTCCTCTCATTGACTTTACACTGGTCGAACGGCTGATGTGCGCGGCCACCGGTTGTGATGGCGCGGTTCCGGTAACTCCCGAAGGACAATTGGAGCCGTTGTTCGCCGTCTACCGCAAGAGTCTGTTGCCGGTCATGCGCGAGGCGATCGCCCGCGGAAACAGACGAATACGCGACGTGTTCGCGCATGGCCGGGTCAATACGATTCCCCTGCATGATTCGCTTGCCCCGCGAAACCTGAACACGATTGAAGAGTATCGCGCGTTTCTCACGGACGGACAATTCTTGCCGGCAAAGGCCGTTCCGGCCTGAATTCGCATCCCCGGATTGGTCAGGCCGACAACGATCCCTTGAGCGCGACAATATAGTCGTGAGCAATCGTGAGATCGTCGAAGGCTTCTTCCGCTTCACATAATGGTGTTGCTTCGCCTTGAATGGCCTTGACGAAGTTGATGGCCTGTTGCCGCATCGCGTGGACCCACGGCAGTTGAGGAACGATCTTTTCCGGCGTAACGCCATTGCCCGGATCGCGGTATACCGTCACGCGGCCGGGCCGATTGGACGCGAGAGGCGCGGGTAATTCAATCAGGATATAACCGCGTTCAAAAGCGACCAGGGCGCTTTCCTGCCAGTCTACCGTTGTACTGTAGGGCGACATTTCGATGGTGCCCGGCACGCCACCGGCCGAATGCGCCACGAGCAGCACACCCGATGGATCGGCATACGAAACCGTGTATTTCTCCCCAAACAGGTGGCGAAGCAGATTGACTTGATGAATGTAATAATTGACGAACGCGTCATATTCCTTTTGCGTTTCAGGCCCCATGTCTCTCGGACGCGGATCGTATTGCAGCGCCGGCATTGCCTCTTGAGAGTGAACAAGGTCCAGGAACCCGTTCGCGATCCAGTCGCCCGCAGGCATCAGGAGGCGAATGTATTTCAATTTGCCCAATTCCCCGGACGCCTTCAGCCGCGTGATTTCGTCCCAAGCATACATCGTCGCCGGATCGCTGCGCTTGTGATAACCGACATAATGTTTCGCCTGGCTCGAACGCAGGGCGGCAAGAATCTTTTCGCCGGCTTCCAGCGAACACGTCAGCGGTTTTTCCGTCAACACGGGCACGCCCGCCTTGAACAAATCCGGCAACAACACTCCGTGCCGGTTGTACGGCTGCGACGCGACGATTCCATCCAACCGCTCCGACGCCAGCATCGCCAGATGATCGGGATAGACATGCCCGACGCCGTATTTTGTGGCGACTTTGCGTCCAAGTTCTTGCCGCACCTCGGCAATTGCAACGACTTCGCAGTCCGGTATCGTGGCATAATTTTTTAGATGGGCGCATTGTCCCATGCCGCCCACACCCACAAATCCAATTCGCACTTTGCCGGCCATGCCTTGTTTCCCTTCCTCTTATGGGAATTTTGTTATACTGTCTGAGGGCTAATCCACTTCCCTCTTTTCACGGTGAAGCGTTGTGCGATCCTTCCCGAATCCGCTGACGTTACGAGGCGCGGCGGCCCGGCCTCGGCTTGTTCTTGAGCGTGTTGTACATGTCGAACGCGGCTTCGGGTTTTTCGTGCTTGTGGACGACGGCGCCGACGGCTTGCGCCATGGCAACCGGATCGTCCGCGGCAAAAATGTTGCGGCCCATATCCACGCCGCATGCGCCCTGGTCAATCGCTTTCCAGGCCATCTTGAGCGCATCGAGTTCGGGCAGTTTTTTGCCGCCGGCGATTACGACGGGGATCGGGCACGCCGCGACGACTTCGTCGAATCCCGGTTCGCAGTAGTAGGTCTTGACGAAGTGCGCGCCGAGTTCGGCGATTACGCGGCACGCGAGGCCGAGATAGCGCGAATCGCGGACCATTTCCTTGCCGACGGCCGTCACGCCAAGGACCGGCATGCCGTATTTCGCGCCTTCATTGATCAGGTACGACAGATTCGCGAGCGTTTCTTTCTCATAGTCCGCGCCGATGCACACCTGCGTGGTCACGGCGGCGGCGTTCATGGCAATCGCCTCGGCCAGCGTGACGCCGATCACTTCGTTGCTCAGATCGCGCAGGACTGTCGCGCCCGTGCTCGAACGGAGCACGACGGGTTTGCGCACCAGCGGGTCAATACAGGTCCGCAACGCGCCGCGCGTACACATCAGACAGTCCACGTGCTTGATCAACGGCGGCACGACGAGATCCATTCGTTCGAGACCCGTGGTCGGGCCCATGATGTAGCCGTGATCGAAGGCCAGCATCACCGTCCGCCCGCTCTTCGGATTGAAGATGTGCGCCAGCCGATTCTTGACGCCCCAGCCAAGGTGCGCCGAGCCTTTCAGAAAGAATCCCGGGGTTTTCATCGGAATGCCGATGCCGAAATCTTTCTTTTCCTCGGATGACTTGTCGTTGTCAGGCATGTTGTTCCGCTCCTTTCAAAAAGCCGTTGAAGATCAGCGCCACCGAGGTCGCACCCGGATCCGGCGTGCCGATCGTTTGTTCCTTCACGTTTCGCGCCCGGCCGAACTTCGCCATCATGTCTCGTGTCGCGTCCGCGCCCGATTCGGCGGCCCGCGCCGCCGCTTTCAACATAGACACAACATCGTTCGACGCGGTGTCGGCCCGCGCCGCCTCGACCGCCGGGACCAGCGCATCAATAAGTGTCTTGTCGCCCGGCTGGGCTTTCGTCTGCTTGCGCAGATTGGCGAGTCCGGCTTCGAACATGGCCGCCAGTTGCGCGGAGTCCACCGATTCACCTTCGGCGGCATTGGCCATGCCCGCGAAAAACAATCCCAGGAGAGGACCGATCGCGCCGCCGTCCACGCCCATAATCGCCCAGCCCAGATCGCGCAAGAGGGATTGGATGTCCCGATTCGCGCGCCCCTCGACGGTCTTGTCAATCAGCGCCATGGCGCGCAGCATCGTCGTGCCGTGATCGCCGTCGCCGCCCACCGAATCGAGTTTCGACAACCGCTCGTGGTTCGCGCGTATCTCTTCCGCGGCGGATGCCAGCATCCGCGTGATGCCGTCGTAATCGACTATCTGCACCATCCTGATTCCTATTTTCGTGCTCGTGCTCGTGCTCGTAATCGTACTCGTAATCGAAAGATTGCAGAGAACCTTCGGCTTTCAGAGTTTGTGAAAAAATACCCAGCAGCGTGGCGCAGACTGTCGAGTCTGCGCAAAAAGGGCCTTTTTTGGTAGAGCCGCACAGACTCGACAGTCTGCGCCACGGGTTTCGTCATTTATTCACAACCTCTCAGTTCAGCCTTCACCCATAAATCCTAGGCCTATTTCTCGATTACAAGCACGACAGAGGGTCGAGTTTCTGCCAATGAAACTATCTAAACGTCAGCGCGGGGGAGCAACAGGGCGCGTCCCACAGCGCCAGCAGTTCCGCGTCCATACGCGCCACGCACATCTGGAAACCCGCCATTTCCTGCACGGTCAGGAACTCGCCCGCGATGGCGCGCGCCAGTTTGATCCCTTTCGTTTCGAGCAGGCGCTTGGCCGCGCGCAGCACCAGATACAGTTCCATGAGCGTGGTCGCGCCGACGCCGTTCAGCAGGACCAGCAGTTCCTCACCAGCCTTCACATCGAGGTCGTCCAACAGGGCGTTCAGCATGATTTCGGCGGTCTCATCGGCGGATTTGAGGTTTTGCGTGCCTCCGCCCGCTTCGCCATGCTGGCCCATGCCGACGATCATGACGCCGTCGGGGATTTCGGCGATCGCGTCGCCCGTGGAGGGGTGCGTCGCGCCCGCCACGGCCACGGCCAGCGTCGCCATGTTGCGTTCCATGCGTTCCGCGATGGCGAGACACTCATCGAGCGATTTGCCCTGTTCCGCGGCGGCGCCCGCCACCTTGATCACCGGCAGGCACCCGACAAGGCCGCGGCGATCTTCGGGCTTGTTGCGCGGGCCGCCGGATATGTCCTCGTGCGTCAGGATTTGCTTGACCTTGATCCCTTCGGATTGAAGCATGTCCATTACAATATTCGCCGACATGACGTCGCCCGCGTGATTCAGGACGACGAACAGCACGCCCGCGTCGCGCGCGGCCATGCGAATCGCCTCCAGCACGCGCGGCGGTCCCGGCGCGGCGAAAATCTCGCCCGGCACGCTGATATCCAGCATGCCTTCGCCCACGAAACCGCTCAAGGCCGGTTCGTGCCCGCTGCCCCCCAGCGTCACCAGCGCCACACGATCCTTTGGTTTAGGATTTGCGCGCACGACGAGGTTACTGCCGGCCAACGCCACTGTCCGCTGGTTCGCCAGGGCGAATCCCTCCAGCAATTCGTTCACAAGATTGCCCGGATCGTTGATGAACTTCTTCATTGCCATGATAGTTTCTCCTGCCCGTATTATCTCTTTTGCATCAATTCGAGCACGGCATCACCGTCCATAACGAACGCGCAGCGCAGCGTATCGGTCGCGTCGAACGGCGGGATAATCACGTTCTGGCCCTTCAGCGCCTCGTCCAGGTTCGGCACCAGAAACGCCGCGTGTGGACGGGTCCGCACGGCTTCGTGCATGGGACTGTCCGCCTCGAACCGCAAAAACTCGATCCGGTACGGATGGCTTTCCGCGTCCGAAATGAACACCTTCGCACCCGCGATGTACTTCTCGTTTGCGAAAGGCTTTGTCGTGGGCACCCCGAAATGATGAAATTCAGCCGCCATGGTTCCATTCCTCCGTTGTTTGGAAACCGAATCATACCAAAACCCCCGCGGCGTTGCGAAAAAACGCCGCTGTCCTCACTTGCCACGGACACGCGGGCCATTTCGGCGCATTTTGGCTTTCATGCGCCACAATCAATCGTCTATCATACCGGTTGGGCTGAAAACCGGATGAAACCATGAAACGAAACTCCCACAACGCGATCGTCATCAAAGGCGCGCGCGAACACAATCTGAAAAACATCAGCGTGGCCATTCCCCGCGGCCAATTGGTCGTGATTACCGGTCTGAGTGGTTCGGGGAAGTCGAGTCTTGCTTTTGACACGATCTACGCGGAGGGCCAGCGCCGGTACGTGGAAAGCCTGTCGGCCTATGCGCGCCAGTTTCTCGAACAGATGGACAAGCCCGATGTGGACTATATCGAGGGGCTTAGCCCGGCCATTTCGATCGAGCAGAAAACCTCGCATCGAAATCCGCGATCAACCGTCGGGACCGTTACCGAGGTGTACGACTATCTTCGCCTGCTTTTTGCCCGGATCGGCACTCCGCATTGCCCGCAGTGTGGAAAAGTCATCGAATCGCAGACACCGCAAAGCATCGTGGACCGGGTGCTCGCTCTTCCGGAAGGCACGAAAGTCCAACTGCTGGCGCCGATCATCCGCCAGCGAAAGGGCACGTACCAGAAAGTGTTCGCGGACGTAAAGCGTATGGGGTTCGTGCGGGTGCGGGTGGACGGCGTTTTTGGAGAGGTTGACGACGACTTTCCCATGGAGCGCTACGTCAAGCACGACATAGATATCGTGGTGGACCGTCTGGTGATCAAAGAGGGTCTTCAGCGGAGGCTGACGGATTCGGTCGAGACGTGCCTCAAGCATGGACACGGCATCATCCGGATATGGTATGAATCGCCGGGAAAGACGGCGGCGGAAATCCTCCAGAGTGAACACCTGGCATGTGTGGATTGCGGGATCAGTTTCGAGGAACTGGCCCCGCGGATGTTTTCATTCAACAATCCGCACGGGGCCTGTCCGGCCTGCACGGGCCTCGGCAGCACGATGGAAATTGATCCGGAATTGGTCGTGCCCGACCCGTCGCTTTCGATTGCGGGCGGTGCGGTGCGGCCGTGGAGCATGCGGCGTGTGCTCGACGGCATGTACCGGCGGGCGCTGTTGAGTTTGTGCCGGTACTACAAGCAAAGTCCCGATAAACCGTGGCGCGAACTGCCCGAACGTTTCCGCGAGATTGTGTTGTATGGCAGCGGCGGCGAGGAAGTGGATTTCTCGTTCTCCAGCGAAAACCGGATCATTGAGGTTCGCCGTGAATTCGAGGGCGTCATCCCCAATCTCGAACGGCGCTTCCGTGAAACGGAATCGAACGCCGCGCGCGAAATGATCGGGCAATTCATGACGACACGGCCCTGCCATGACTGCGGCGGCACGCGGCTGCGGCCCGAATCGCGCGCGGTTCGCGTCAACGGGCGCACGATTATGGACGTGACAGGCTGGTCCATTGCGGAGGCGCTGCGGTTTTTCTCCACAATGGATCTGACTCCCTCGCAGCGCATCATCGCTGAGCGCGTGCTCAAGGAAATCCGCGAGCGGCTCGGCTTTCTTGTCAACGTCGGCCTTGATTATTTGAGCATGAACCGCGAAGCGGGCACCCTTTCCGGCGGCGAATCGCAGCGTATCCGCCTCGCGACGCAGATCGGATCCGGACTGGTCGGCGTGTTGTATGTGCTCGACGAGCCGAGCATCGGTTTGCACCAGCGCGACAATAAAAAACTGATTGCGGCGCTTGAGCGTCTTCGCGATCTCGGCAATACGGTCATCGTCGTCGAGCACGATGAGGAAACGATCCGGCGGGCGGACTACGTCATCGATCTCGGACCGGGCGCGGGCGTCCACGGCGGGGCCATCGTCGCCCAAGGCACGCCGGGGCAAGTCATGCGGTGCAAGGAATCGCTGACGGGACAGTTCCTGCGCGGCACGTTATCCATCGCCTTGCCCAAACACCGGCGAAAAGGCAATGGTAAAACGATTGTTTTGCGAGGCGCCCGCCACAACAATCTCAAGAAAATTGACGTTTCGTTTCCGCTGGGCACGTTTATCTGCGTCACCGGCGTGTCCGGCTCCGGCAAGTCCAGCCTGATCAACGAAACGCTGTATCCCGCCGCGATGCGCGCACTGCACGATGCGACGCGCCTGCGCCCCGGTAAATTCGACGCCATCGAGGGGCTTGCGCACATAGACAAGGTCATTGATGTCGATCAATCGCCCATCGGCCGCACACCGCGATCGAATCCCGCAACGTATACCGGCCTGTTCACACCCATCCGCGATCTGTTCAGCATGACGCCCACCGCGAGGCAGCGCGGTTACAAGCCCGGCCGTTTCAGTTTCAACGTGAAGGGCGGACGGTGCGAACAGTGCGAAGGCAACGGCGTCATCCTGATCGAAATGCACTTCCTGCCCGACGTGTATGTCCCCTGCGATGCGTGCAAGGGCGCGCGATACAACCGCGATACGCTCGAAGTCCTCTATAAAGGCAAGAACATCGCCGAAGTCCTAGACATGACCGTCGAGGAAGGCTGCGCGTTTTTCCAGAACATCCCCGCCGTTTTCGACAAACTCGAAACGCTGAACGACGTCGGGCTCGGCTACATCAAACTCGGCCAGGCGGCCACGACCCTCTCCGGCGGAGAAGCGCAACGGGTCAAACTGGCCACCGAACTTGCCAAACGGCAAACCGGCCGCACGCTCTACATTCTCGACGAGCCGACCACCGGCCTGCACATCGCGGACGTCGCGAAACTCCTCGAAGTCCTGCACCGGCTCGTCGAAAGCGGAAACACCGTCATCGTCATCGAGCACAATCTCGATGTGATCAAGACCGCGGATTGGATTATCGATCTCGGACCCGAAGGCGGTGAAAACGGCGGAAAGATCGTGGCTGCCGGCACGCCGGAACAGGTCGCCTGCCAGACCCGTTCGCACACCGGCCTGCACCTGCGCGAAAAACTACGCCACACATAGCATTCGAACGATATCATGAGCCTTCATGTAGAGATTATGGCCAACGGTTGCCAGATCGTGCAAACGCCATGGAATTTCGGGGCTGGCATAATGACTTGCGATTCCGTATCAATGAAGATATTGCAGTTCCTTGACGGCAGGCGCGGCAAGGCTCCACGTTCCTTATTCCGAATCCGGAGCGCTGTGCATTATCTGGAGGCGTCCAGCAATCGTTCCCCAAAATTCTTCACCCTGGATTCGGCAGTCAAGATCGGATTCTACGTGCTATCCTCTGGATGTCGTGGACCTTGTGGACGAAATGGACAAGAAAATCAATCCCCTTGCGGGTGAAGTCCACTGGGTCCACAAT
>Ga0101944_10001533_pt1 | contig 47046 bp, 30 predicted proteins | sample DewCreD2012metaG_FD_75245 | JGI IMG/M metagenome (GOLD analysis project Ga0101944, IMG submission 75245) | Hot spring sediment bacterial and archeal communities from British Columbia, Canada, to study Microbial Dark Matter (Phase II) - Dewar... ... | reverse complement strand
GGTGCTGTCCCCTTCTGATTTTCGGTACGGGTTTTGGATTCTCGGCTCGACACGCGAACCGCGCCGGCTGGTGGATGCCGGCGCGGCTTTCGCCGCCTACGCGGATTGCGACCTCCGGGCCGAGTGCGGGCGGGAAGCCTACTTGTCGGCTTTCCGTTTCGGCGATGACTTCCGCCGGTTGTTGAACGAAACGGGCTCGACGGCCGGATTCTCCGGGCCGTGCTGGTCGCCGTGGTTGTGGTTCGACCTGGACGCGGAAGAACTTCATCACGCCCACCAGGACGCCGGCGCGCTGGCCGCGTTTCTGGTGGAACGGTACGCGGTGGACCCGACTGACCTGTTGTTGTTCTTCTCCGGCTCGAAGGGGTTTCACGTCGGACTACCGACGGCCCTTTGGACGCCGGACCCTTCGGCTGACTTCCACCGGATCGCCCGATGCTTCGCCGAACGGATTGCCGAAGAGGCCGCCGTGACGATCGACGCGGGCGTCTATGACCGGGTGCGGGCGTTCCGCGCACCGAATAGCCGCCACCCGAAGACCGGGTTACACAAACGCCCACTGACGTTCGACGAGTTGCTTGGGCCGTTGGACCGAATCCTTGAACTGGCCAAGACGCCGACGTCGTTCACCGTTCCGGCCGTGGCCAAGACCAGTGACCAGGCCGTAGCTGACTGGCAAGCCGCCGTGGATCGCGTGAAGGCTGAGGCTGAAGCGAAGGCCGCCCGACGCGAAGCCGCGACCACGCCGCGACTGAATCGGGCGACGCTCGACTTCATCCGCAACGGGGCCGAGAAAGGCGACCGGCACCGGCTCTTGTTCTCGGCCGCCGCGAACCTTGGCGAGTTTGGTTGTCCGCCGGCGCTGGCCGTCGCCTTGCTGGAAGAATCCGCGTTGGATTCGGGACTACCCCCCAAGGAAGTGCAACGGCAAATCGAGTGCGGTCTTGCCTATGCGGGCTCGAAACCGACGCACCAGGACGCGTCAGAACCGACGCAAACACGCATGGACGATTCAGAAGACCAAAAACCGGCGAAAGCCGCCAGAAGCGATTCTACGCGATTCCAGGGGCAATTGTGTCGGGAATTGTCTACGGTTCCCGATTCCAAGCAAGCCGACCTGAAGGCTGCCTTGGCGAGACTCTGGGGGGCGACTCCCGCCGCCGCGACCTGGCCGACGGCCGCGACCAGGCTGACGGCCGACTTGGAACAGGCGAAGGGACCGGCCGCATTGCCCCCTGACCCGCCGCCGTTGCCGCCGCTGCCCCCGGGGGCCGTCGCCACCGGCCGCCGGAACGAACCTTGCCCACGATGCGACGCCCATGAGTATGTCGAGGTGTCAATCTCCGGGGGGCGAACCCGATTGGATTGTCGCCAATGCGGGAGGTTTCTCGACTGGGGGAAGTGGTATTAGGCGGCTTGGAGCGTTTCGACGCTGGCAATATGAAGCAATGGGCAAATCACCATGCGATCGTCGGGCAGCGCGATCACCAAACGCGACCGCAGCAAAAGGACCATTTCCGGGTGTCGGATCAGGTACTTTTCGCCGTTGCTAAGCCGTACCTCGAACGGCTCAAACGGCTGTCGCCGCAACAATTCTTGCATCGCCTCATGAGTCATGTCGTGTTCACCTTTGAAGCAGGACGAAAGAAACATGCCCCAAGCGAATTATACCACCGCCGCCGACGCCTTCGACCAGTGGCGGGACAATCTGTTGACCGGCACGCCGCCGACGCTCTACCCCATCGGTTCCGGCGAAATGGGGCGCATCGAGACAGGACCCGGGCTGGTGACGCTGATCGGCGGGGCTCCGGGGGCGGGCAAGACCGCCTTCACGATGCAAGCCGCCGTGGACGCCCTGAGACTGACGCCCACCTTGCGGGCGCTGGTTTGCAACATCGAAATGTCCCCTGCCGTGCTCTTGGATCGGCAATTGGCGAGACTCTCAGGCATCGACCTTGGGACGATCCGGCATCGCCGGTTCGGGCCGGAACACGCCGAACGACTCCACCTGGCGATGGACACGCTGGAAGCGGTAGCCGATCGACTGGCTTTCGTCCGTCCGCCGTTCACGCTGGAGAACGTGGCCGCGTCGGCTGACGCCTTCGGGGCGGAATTGCTGGTGCTCGACTACATCCAACGAATCTCGCCGCCGGGCGACCATAGCACCAAACGGCACGCGGTGGACGCGACGATGAACTTCCTGCGCCAATTTGCCGACGCGGGGACCGCGTTGCTGGTGGTCGCCGCCGTGTCGAGGGGCAAGGACGCTGCGGGGCGATCGACCTACGATTCCGACGCGCTATCGTTGGCCAGTTTCCGCGAATCGTCGGAACTGGAGTTTGGGGCCGATGACGCCTTCATCCTGGTTCCGTCCAACGACCGCGATGAACAAGGCGCGGTCAAGGTGACGCTCCGACACCTGAAAAGCCGCTATGGGGAACCCCGCGACGTGGTGCTCGACTTCCATCGGCCGACCCAACGGTTCACCCCAACGGCCGCCCCAACGCCGGCGGGCCGACGGCGGGGCAGGCCGCCGGGGAATCTGCTTCAAGAAGAACTAGCCGCCGCGTGGGCACAAACGCAACCCGCCGCCGATGACGAGGAGGAAGCTTTCTGATGCTCGACAAACCGAACGCGATTCCCGTGGGGCAAGAACCGCCGCCGATGCCGTCCAATGGCGAAGAACCAACGTCGCGTCCATCCGGGCGAAACCACCAGGCGAAGGGAAAGGCCGGTCGCCGCAAGACCGCCGACCGCTTCGCCGTGCTCAACGCCTTTGTGGATGGGGGCATGGCGGGACTATCTCGGGTTGAACTGGCGACCTGGCTGGTGCTCTACCGCGACACTCGGGACGGCATCGCCCGCACCAGCACGACGAGTATCGCGCAGCGAATTGGTTGCTCCAAGCAAGCCGTAGTCGATGCCGTCGGACGGTTACGCCGGCGCGGTCTGTTGGTTCGCGTCTTCAAAGGAAACAACATCCGGGGCCCTTCCGTTTACCGCGTATGGCCGATGCCCAAACCACCCAAGCAGTAGGACAAGTACGCTTTACCTCCGAAGGTAAAGTTTCTGGCCTTTTTTCGGTCAAGTACACTTTACCCTTCCCATAATGGACCATAATTGCGTCCCATTTATGTCCGCATGGTGCGGACAATGGGACGCAAAACCACAAAAACCCCCTCCCCCCTCCCCCTTACTTCGTCACGCCGTTGACGGGACCGCTGGTAGTTGTTAAAAAGACAGCAATGAGCAAGCACAAACGAACGATGACCGATGTACTGAAGGCCGCGATCGCGGAAAGCGGGGTAAGCCGCTACCGGATCGCCAAGGATACGGGGATTCTGCAAACGTCCCTGTCGCGATTCATGGCGGGCCAGACTTCCCTTCGGCTCGACAAGGCCGACGTGCTGGCCGAGTATCTGGGACTGCGACTGACGCCAGACCCCGACGCCAAACCGCCGGAACTGACGCCGGAGAACTTGGCGCGTCCGACGCTGGCCAAACGCAAGGCGAAGGGACCGGCTCGACGCCGGAAGGGATGAAAGGGAAACATCATGGGGACCGTGTTCAAGAAGACTGCCACCAAGCCGTTGCCGACTGGGGCGACCATCATCGTGCGCAAGGGCGAACGCTTCGCCGAGTGGATCGACGCGAAGGGGAAACGCCGGACGGCACCCGTGACCACCGGGAAGGACGGCGCTGACCGGATCGTCCTTGTCGCCCGGACCTACACCGCGAAGTACCGCGACGGGCAAGGCATCGTGCGGGAAGTGCCCACTGGTTGCCGTGACGAACAGGCCGCCCGTTCGGTGCTCACCGAATTGGAGAAGCGGGCCGACAAGGTGCGTTCGGGGATTCGCACCGCCGCCGAAGACGCCGTGATTGACCACCAGGCGACGCCGATCGCCGAACACTTCGCCGCGTTCATCGACCACCAGAAGGCGAAAGGGGTTGTTCCCGTCCGAGTGAACAACATCTTGACGCAGTTACGCCGGGTCGCCGCCGACTGTGGTTTCTCCAGGCTTGCCGATTTGAATACTTCCAGGTTTGAAAAGTGGCTCTTGGCCCGCGAATCCGAAGGCATGAGCGCTGGAACCCGAAACCAGTATCGAGGGGCATGGGTGACGTTCTGCAACTGGTGCATGACCTCGAATCCGCCAAGGCTACTCGCCAATCCCTTCGCCAGAGTGCCCAAGGCCGACGAAAAGGCCGACCCCCGCCGGAAACGCCGCGCCTTGACCGAAGACGAGTTGGCCCGCTTGCTCGACGCAGCGCGCCGCCGTCCGCTACTGGATCGGGCGACCGTCTATCGGGGCAAGCGAAAAGGCGAAGCGGTCGCCAAACTCCGGGACGAAACGCGCCGACGGCTGGAAGAACTGGGGTGGGAACGGGCGTTGATCTACAAGACCCTGGTGCTGACCGGGCTTCGCAAGGGCGAGTTGGCTTCGCTCACCGTGGGCCAACTGGACCTCGACGCCGACCCGCCTTATTTGGTGCTCGACGCTGCCGACGAGAAGAACCGGGAAGGGACCACGATTCCCCTACGCTCCGATCTTGCCGCCGATCTTCGCCAGTGGCTTGCCCACCGACTCGAAAGGCTTCAGGAAGCCGCCAGAACCGCCCCCACGGTCAAGGTGGACTTCCGGGCCAAAAGGGGCCGACGTGGCGATTCTGGGCCCGCTACAGGGGCTTCCGTGGTGCCGACCAGGCTTCCGGCCGACATGCCGTTGTTCGGCGTACCGTCCGGGCTGGTGCGGATTCTCAACCGAGACCTGAAGGCCGCCGGCATCCCCAAGCGGGACGAACGGGGCCGGACGGTGGACGTTCACGCCATGCGAACCACGTTCGGCACCCTGTTGAGCAAGAGCGGGGTTGCCCCCCGAACGGCCCAGGCCGCCATGCGGCATTCCAAGATCGACCTTACCATGAATGTGTACACTGACCCCCGCCTATTGGACGTACACGGGGCGATGGAAGCTTTGCCGAAACTCCCTCTGGCAGGGGGAACCCAAAAGGACGAAATTGCCGCAAAGGCAACGGGGACATGCGATTTGAGGGCTTCCGAGTTTGCACCAAAGTTTGCACCAACTCACGACAAATCGAGGGTATTGCAGTCCATCGACGGCACTTTGTCAAGTTTTGCGTCTTCGGCGGGCGATTCTCGACGGCTTGACGTAAGTGCTTGTCTGGTCAAAAGAAAAGACCCGCTGACAACAACTGTCAACGGGTCTTCGGAGTGGGTGCATCTGGATTCGAACCAGAGACCTCTACCTTATCAGGGTAGCGCTCTAACCAACTGAGCTATGCACCCTCGCGGTTGTCGTTCGGCCATCAGAAACTTTGTCCCGAGCCGCCACTTCAACATTACACCATCTTGGTCCCGTTGGCTACGGGGAGGCTCGTGCCGGCTGGTGAATTTTGCCGGCCGACTCTCGTTCGGGTTTTTCCGGCCGCACGCCCGCCCGGGATTGGGCGATATCGGCCCTTGCATTCTACCAGCCGGCACTGCGGCATCAATGAGGACTGGCAAGATACCGTTTCTGCCCCTCTGTAGACTGGCAAGCAAACAGACCGTAAAGGTGTAATTCTTCGGAATAATCCCTACAAAATGCTTATGTTGCCAGTTCTTTGGTGCCGAAAAAGGGGTGAGGCCCAGGTGGAACGCTCTGGGCTGGCGTCGCTGGATGTCTATCCGCTAGGAGTCAAGGCATGAAAATGCTAGTTCGCGCGGTGGTATGCGTGGGTCTGGTCGTATTTGCGGCAAAGCACAACCTGCCAACCGCATTTGGCCAATCGGGGGGGTATCCATCGGCCGGGTCGCCTAACCGGGGCATGGGGCAACCAAATCGGTATGCGACAACCGGATCGCGGGGCGTGCCGACCGCTCCTCGACCCGCAGCCCAACCACCCCAAGGCCGGTCTTCCTCTTTGGATGCCTCGGGCCGGCCGAGTGCGTCTGGGAGTCGTGCTACGGAGACGCGATCGCAGGGGGCGACGGTTTCGCCGCAACCGACGGGCACCGCGAGGCCAGGGGGGGAGGCGGGCAAGCGTGCGGAGGGCAATTCGGAGGCCGAGGCTTCCGGTTCGGAAAGGGCCGCTGCTCCCGCCGCAGCCGATGCGCTAAAGCTTATGCCCACTCAGCCGGATGTCGACTTTGCACGTCCCAGTCCGGTCGAGATTGGGCAACTGAAGGTGTCGGCGCAAAAGGCCGCCGGCGCCGTAGGCTGGGTGGTGGAAGATGCTCGGGGGGCCGTTCTCCGCCGGTTTCTCGACACCAATGGCGACGGACGCGTCGATCAGTGGTGTTACTTCAAGGACGGATTGGAGGTCTACCGCGACATCGACAGCAACTTCGACGGCAAAGTGGATCAGTGCCGATGGTTCAACACGGCGGGGATCCGATGGGGAATTGACCGCGATCAGGATGGCGTGATCGATGCCTGGAAGACGATTTCCGCGGAAGAAACAACCCAGGAACTCATTGCCGCGTTGGCCAAACAGGACAGCGATCGGTTTGCTCGGCTGCTGCTCACACGGGAGGAACTCCAGTCGCTGGGCCTGGGCGAAGCGAAGGCCGCGGAAATCGCGGCGAAGCTGAAGGGTGCGGTAGAAAAATTCCAAGCCGCCGCTGCCAAGCAGAAGACCATTGGCCGGGAGACGAAATGGCTTCAGTTCAGCGGAACCCGGCCGGGCCTGGTGCCCGCGGGCACGGAGGGGTCCACCAAGGACGTGGAGGTGTACGAGGGGGTGGTGGCGATCGTGCAGTCGGGCACGGACCATGCCGAGGTTCCCATTGGAACGTTGGTCAAGGCAGGGCAGGCCTGGCGGTTGATCGACGCGCCGCCGCTGGATTCCGAAAGCCACGGCGAGGCATTGGCCCAGGGGGTGTTCTTCCGGACTCCGACACCGAACCGGCCGCAAGTCGCCGAGGGATCCGCAAACGAGAAGACTCAGGCCGTGTTCAGTGAGCTGGAAAAGATTGAGGCCGCCCTGAGCCGAGCCACGAGCCCGGAGGAACAAGACGCCTTGAACGCCAAACACGCCGATTTGTTGGAGCGATTGGCCGCGGACTCGGCGAAGGCGGAAGATCGGGCGGCATGGATCCGGCAATTGGCCGACACGGTCAGCGCGGCGGTGCAAACGGGAGGCTATCCGAAAGGCGCCAAACGTCTGGAGGCCTTGTGGCAGCAACTTGAAAAGGAAGGGGACCCCTCCCTTGCCGCCTACGTTCGTTTCCGCCAGCTCGCCGCCGATTATGGTCTGGCCGTGCAGGCCAAGGGCGTCGATTTCGCCAAAGTCCAGGCCGATTGGCTGAAGAAGCTCGAGCAATTCGTGGCCGATTACCCCAAGAGCCCGGACGCCGCCGAGGCGATGCTGCAATTGGCCATCGCCCAGGAGTTTGCCGGGCAGGACGAGGAGGCGAAGAAGTGGTACGGCAACATCGTTCGCCAGTTCCCCAATGCCACGGTGGCCAAGAAGGCCGCCGGCGCCAAGAGCCGACTGGACTCGGTTGGCAAGGTCATTGAGTTGCAAGGGAAGTCGCTTGCCGGGGAGATTGTCGAATTGTCGAAGTTCCGTGGCAAAGCGGTCCTGATCCAGTTCTGGGCGACCTGGTGCGAGCCTTGCAAGGCCGACATGATTGTCCTTAAGGACCTGTTCGAGAAGCACAACCAGGGCTTCGCGGTGATCGGGGTCAATCTCGACAACAGCGTTCAGGCCGTGTCGAGTTACCTCTCGGAGAACCGGCTGCCGTGGCCGCAGATTTTTGAAGAGGGGGGGTTGGAGTCCCGCCCCGCCCTGGAAATGGGCATCCTAACCCTGCCGACGATGATCCTGGTCGACGCCGAAGGCAAGGTGGTCAACCGCAACGTCAATGCTTCGGAGTTGCCGACCGAACTGAAGAAAATCCTTCGGTGATGTGGCGGGCCGCTTGGAAAGGAGTTCTTTCGGCAACCGGATTCGGGCAACGTGTTACCAGGCGGATTGGGCCGTGCCAGTGAGACCTGTTTCCCGGGGTCCCACCCCACCAGCGGGACATTTCGGGCTGTCGGGCGGCGAGACGCCCTCCTCTGGGCAATCAGGGCCAAGGGTGCGTTCGAGACCGTCTGACCTACCCTGGCCGCCGGAGGAGCCGGGCGTGGCGAAGCCGCCCAAGGCGAACTCGGAATCGAGAGGGTAAATTGCGCTACTTGGGTAGCATGGCTTCTTGTCTTGTGGCGGACTGCCCTCTGTAAACTTTACAAGTCGCCGTGGGCGGCCTGGGCCGGTGCGAGCTTTTTGCCCGTCCAATGCGCTATTGCCTTCACCCCAACATATTGAGACATAAAACGTTATGAGAATGATCACGAAACCCAGCGGAACTGTTTGGGGCGATTGGCGCGAGAATTGCTTAACGGGCGGGAACGCGACAGCCACAGGGTGCATGTTGCACCTGGGCCAAGCGCGGCCAACGACCGTTTGGAAGGGATTCCTGCATGTCGCACCATGGACTGGAACATCCGGCGATTCTGTGCACTTTGGGCGTGATCCAATTGCTGGGGCTGACCAGCGCGTTCGCCACACGGGTGAGGCGGCTCTCGCGCGACACCCGCATTTGCCAAGGGGTTTTCTTTGCCTGTCTCGGCGTCGTTGCGCTGAGCACGATCTGGATGGTGGGCGAGAAATCCGGGGCCTGGCTCCCGTCGGGCACGACGTTTTCTTTGATGGTCTTGACGGCGGTCTGCGACTTTGGCCGCGACCGCAAGGCGGCGCGGTGGTAGATCCATCGTCTTTTCTCCATCTTGTCACTACAGCCCAACCCCATGGCAAAATCGAAAAAAATCTTCCGTTCCACACAAACGAGCAACCGAAACCTATAGGCAGGTAGCAATCAATCGGAGCCGGAAGTTGCGCAGGGGGGCCTGGACGCGACGTAGCCCGGATTGCTTCCGACATAGCGCAATCGCCCTCCTGCGGACTCCGCCCGAGTATTTGCTAGGGTCGGAAACGCGGAACACCACGAGACGCCCGAGAGGTTCGAACCGCCGGCAACAAATGCGAGACTGGCGGAACACCGGAAGCGAACGGACGCAGGCATCCCGCTGTTCGTTCACCCCCCGGTGCCCACCCGCGGGTGGTTCCTAAACAGGAGGGAAGGCATGCGACGTTGGATAGTTGGATTGGTGGTTGCCGCTGCCGCTCTGGTCCCCGTGGTGGCGACGGCTGGGAACCAACAGGTTGCCGAGCAGATCGCCGCCGCCCTCAGGGACAGCGGCAAGTTGCGCGGTTATCGGATTGGAGTGAAGTACCAGGACGGCACGGCATGGCTGAAGGGCCAGGTTGCCACGCAAGAAGAGATGGCAACCGCCCTGGATTTGGCGTTTAGTGTCCCGGGCGTGACGCGGGTGATGAATCACCTAACCATTCATGCGGAACAGCCTGTTGCGGCGGCCGTCGATCAGGTGGTGGACACTCAACCGGCCGAAAAGACGGATCCCACAAAGGCGCAAACCGTCGCCTCGCAACCGACTCCCCTGGTTGCGAACCCGCCTGCACGATTGAATCTCGCTCCCATCCGGCTCAGGACTGACGAGGCCGTGCAGCGAACGGCGGTGGAGGAGCCGACACTGGCGCCCGCAAAGGCGGATGCCGCGAGCGAGGCGAGGCCTCCGAAACCGATCCCGACGGGTAGCTATCAGCCCCCATTGCCCATGGCGAAGGCGAATGGCGCGGCTTCCGCCCCGATGCCGGCCGCAATCCCCACCGGGGCGGCCCCGGCTCGCTACGACCAGCCGAACGTGCCCAACTACGCATGGCCGTCGTATGCCCCCTACCCGAACTATGCGACCGTAACTTATCCCAAACAGTACTCGCCCACAGCGTGGCCTTACATTGGCCCTTTCTACCCCTACCCGCAGGTTCCCCTGGGGTGGCGCAAGGTGACGCTGGAGTGGCACGACGGTTGGTGGGCGCTTGACTTCGACGACGGGTCGGCGAAGGGTCCCTTCTCTGGGCTGTATCGTCCGGGCCGCCGGAAGTACTAGTCCACGGCGGGAAATCGTTGGTAAGAAAAAGGACGCCCTCGGGCGGTGGGTACCGCGCGAGGGCGTTTTTCGTTTTTCTTGCCACATTCTTCGGGAATAATCGACAAGAGCCGAAAAACCCGCAAGTTTGGCACATTTTGACACGATATGTACTGGTAGCTTCGCAGCGAGTTGGGCTGGGAACGACTCCGCTTGACCGCGAGCGACAAAGCACGCCGCCAAACAAGTCTCGGACCGATCAGGCGAGGGGTTACTCATGACACACAAGACTGCTTGTCTAGCCACGGCTGGCCTGGTACTCTGTTCCGTACTGGGGCTGACGGGTTGCAACATGACCTTGGGTCCCCGATTTGGGATCTTTGGTTATCCCATCCCCTTGAGTCCCTACTTTCAGGACCGCCAGGAAGACGCGTTCTGGATGAAGGAGCGTTATGAGCGGGTGCCGATCCTGGAGCCGATCGTGCCCGGGGCCCCTTGCATCGCCCTGGATCCGCCGTCCGACGACGAGGTGATGCGGGCATTGGAAAAGGCCCGGCCGGTCGAAGGCGGCATTCCGCTGCTTCATGAGGTTCAGCGGAACAATGTGAAGATCACCAAGGAGCTGATCGCCGATTCGATCGATCCGCCGCGGGTCTATCCGCTCATTGGACCAGCGCAACTCCATCACGCGCGGTATAAATGCACGGTGTACTTCAGCGAGACCACTCGGGTAGGGTGGCCGGTGCCGTACACAACCAAGAACGAGGACTGCCGCGAGGTCGTCTATATCGACCACGACCACCTGCACATGGTCGGAAACGTCGATCCGGGAGCAGGGCCCGCGCCCTAAGCCGACATCCGCAACGGAATGAGAAGGCGGCGCACTACCCGGCCTCGGCGGCGGCGATCGGGCGATCGCGGCCGCCGAGGCGTTTTCTTGACGGGTGGAACTCCGAAGACTCCATGAAACCGCAGCGAGTCCGAGCTTGCCTGGCGATTGTTGTCCTCGGGTTGGTCCTTGGGCAGGCCCCGAGTTCGGCCGACGAGGCCGACGATCAGTATGCGGTGGCGGCAGGCCACTACGCCCAACAGCGGTGGAAGTTCGCGGCCGAGGAATTCGAAGCGTTTCTGAAAAATCATCCAAACGATCGGCGCGCGGCGGAAAGTCTGTTTTTCCTCGGCGAGGCCCTGGTGCAGCTTGGCCGCCATGCCGACGGCCAGACGAGGTTTCAGGAGTATCTCCGCCGGGCGCCGAACGGTCCGTATGCCCGATCCGCGTTGTTTCGCGCGGGCGAGGCGGCCTATTTGGCTGGCAAGACCGCGGAGGCCAAGCCGCTGTTGCGGCAGTTTATCGAGAAGCATCCCGACGACGAATTCAACGCGTATGCCCTTCCCTACCTTGGCGAATTGGCCCTGGGCGAGAACGAGGATTCGGCCGCGGAGCGCTATTTCCGCCAGGGACTGGAGCGGTTTCCCGAGGGACGCCTTCAGGACGACTGCCGCTTCGGACTCGCCCGCGCCCTCGAGCGACAGAACAAGAACGCCGAGGCGGAACGGTTTTATCTCGCGTTAGCAAGCAAGCCCAACAGCCGCCTGGCCGCCGACGCCCAATACCGTCTCGGGGCGGTGCAGTATGCGTCGGGCAAGTACGCCGAGGCGGCCGAGTCGTTTGCCGGCTTGGAATCGCGATGGACCGGCCATCCGCAGATCGGCTCCGCTCGAATGGGCCACGGTTGGGCCCTGATGCGGCTCGGCCGGGCCAAGGAAGCCGCAGTGAAGTTTGAACAGGCGGCCGCCGATCCTCGGTTGGCCGTCGAGGCCCGCTACTGGCTAGGCCTGGCTCAAAAAGCCCAGAAAGACTGGTCCACCGCGGCCAAGACGCTTCTGGCGGCGGCGACGGCTGATTCCGGTGGTCGGCTGGCGGCGGCGATTCGATTTCACGCGGGCGACGCCCTTCTCCACATCGGCGATTACGCCTCGGCTCGTCGGCAGTTCGAGACCGTGCTTCAGTCACCGGCCAGCGAGGAGGAATGGATCGCCAACAGCCTGTTCGGGATTTGCCAGTGTGCGCTTGGCGAGAAGGACTTTGCCGCGATCGACCGGCGGTCGGCCGAGTTCGATCGTCGGTTTCCCAAGCATCCCTTGGCCGCTGAGGTTCGGCGGTTGCTGGCGCGATCGCTCCTCGAACGGAAGGAGTTTCAACGGGCCGCCGACGTGCTCGCCGCGAAGGCGGGCGCCGCGAGCCAAGGCGAGGGAACCGAAGAGGACCAATACCTTCTGGCCTTGGCCTACGAAGGCCTGAAGCGTTACGACGAGGCCCTGGCCAGGCTCCGGCCTGCGTTGGCCTCGGCTAACGCGTCGCTCAAAATGGACGCCCTGGCGGCCGAGGCCTCGATCTTGATGGCTGCCAGGCGATTTGGGGAAGCCGTGGCGCCGTTGGAGGCGTTCCTTGCCGCCGGACCCTCCCCCGACGCGGCGATCAAGGCGCGGGGAAGCCTGGCGATCTGCCTTGCCCGCTTGCGCCAGTTGAGCAAGGCGAAATCGCTCTACGCCGAGGTCTTGAACAAGCAGGCCGAGGGCGAGTGGCTTGTCTTTACGACCGAGCAACTGGCCGAAGCGGCCTACGAGGCGGGCGACACGGAGTGGTCCAAGGAACTGTTTGGCCGCCTGGCGAAAGACGGATCGGCGGGAAAGCAGATCGCGGGGCTGGCGGGACTCGGTTGGAGCCAGTTCAAGGCGGGCAGTCTGGAAGAGGCCGCCGCGACGTTCGGTCAAGTCTTGGCCCGCAATCCAAAGCCCGGATTGTTGGCCGAAACGGCCCTTGTCCGGGGCCAGATTTTTGAACGGCTCCAGAAGGGCGACGAAGCCCTGGCCATGTACGAACTGGTGATCGACCGTTGCCCGACCGCCAAGGAAACGCCTCATGCGCTGGCGGCCGCGGCGCGATTGCGCCACCGCCGAAAGGAGCATGAGCGGGCGTCCGCGCTTTGGGAACGGCTCCTTCGGGAATTCCCCAAGTTTCCGGAACTCGATGCGGCGCTGTATGATTGGGCTTGGGCGCTGGCCGACCAAGGCAAGACGGCGGAGTCGTCGCGGGCGTTCGAGCGACTGCGTCGCGAGTTTCCCCAGAGCAGCTTTCGGCCGGACGCGACGTTTCGCCTTGCCCAGCGGGCGTTTGCGGACAAGCAGTATGGCCGAGCGAGGGAATTGGCCAGCGAGGCGGCGGGCGCAAGCGCGGGACCCGAAGTTCGCGAAAACGCGATGTTCTTGCTGGGGCAAATCGCCGCCGGGGAGGAGAAATGGCAGGAAGCCTTCGACGCGTTCACGTCGGTGGTCAAGCAGTTTCCGTCGGGCTCGCTTCGCGTGCTGGCCGAGTACGGGGCGGCCGAAGCGTTGTTTCGCCGGGGCGACGCCGAGGCAGCCCTCTCCCGCTTCCAGAAACTAGCCGCCGACTCCCCCAACCGCGACAAGACCCTTTCGGCCGTGGCCTTGCTGCGCCAGGCCCAGGTCTTCGCGCGGCAAGAGAAGTGGGACGAGGCCTTTCGACTCGCCTCGCAGGTGGAATCGTTTCCCGGCTTTGAAGAACAATACGAAGCGGACTACATTCTCGGGCGTTGCCTTGCCCGGCGAGCCGAGTTCGAGAAGGCTCGGGAGCGGTACCGCCGGGTGATCGCGTCGCCGGGCGGACGAAAGACACTCACCGCCGCCAACGCGCAACTGATGATTGCCGAGACCTATTTCCATCAAAAGAACTACGAATCGGCCCTGCGGGAGTACTTGAAAACGGAAATCCTCTACGCGTTTCCCGCCGTGCAGGCCGCCGCCTTGCTCCAGGCCGGCAAGTGCCACGAGGCCCTCGGCGAGTGGAAACAGGCCGTGGAATGCTATTCCCGATTGATCAACCGCTATCCGGACACCGCTTTTTCGCAAGAAGCGGCCGACCGCCTTCAGGCCGCGCGGCCGAGGGCGGAAGCGGCCCAGAGACCATGAACCTGCCAGGGAGCGTGAACAACCCGGCATCGCGTTGCCGCCGAGCTGTTGCCGGAAGCGGGATAGCGAGGCATCGGCCCGGCAACGCCCTGCGAGCACTTGGATTTTCATCATGACCGAAAACCGAAGAAGACGCTTTCCATGCCCCATCTTGCGGTTGGCGATGCTTTTGGCGCTGGCATGGCCGTTGGGAGAGAGCCCTTCGATGGCCCAGGCCGACAGCGCCGCGAAGCCCGCCGGCGCGGCCCGATCCGGCGAGCCCTTGCCGCGCGGAGGGCCGGTGCCCACCACGAACCTGCTCGACATGATGCGCGAGGGCGGTCCGCTGATGTGGCCGCTTGCCCTGTGTTCGGTGATCGGTCTGGCGTTCGTGTTCGAGCGGCTGGTCAGCCTTCGGCGGTCCCGGGTCATCCCCAAGGCTTTTGTCAAACGGTTCCTCGCCCAGGTTCGCGATGGGTCCTTGGACCGGGAGCGGGCCCTGGCGGTGTGCGCCGAAAACGACTGCCCGATCAGCGAGATCTTCGCCGCCGCGGTGCGCAAATGGGGGCGCGCGGGGATGGAGGTCGAGCAGGCGATCATGGACGCGGGCGAGCGGGCAACGAACGGATTGCGCAAGTACGTGCGGATCTTCACGGCCTTGGCGGTCATCGGCCCGCTGTTGGGCCTGTTGGGCACCGCCATGGGCATGATCCAGGCGTTCAACGCCGTGGCCCTCAGCGACGTCGCCGGCCGACAAGAACTGCTGGCCAAGGGAATCAGCCAGGCCCTGTTGAACACCGCGTTCGGCCTGATCATCGCCATCCCCGCCCAAAGCTTCTATTTCTATCTGGTCAGCCGGGTGGATCGACTGGTGATCGAGATGGACGCCCTCGGGCAGGAGCTGGTCCAATTGATTTCGGCGGAAGAAATCCAATACAAGGAAGAGAGCCGCGCCGCGCGGACGGCAAGATCGAAGCGATCGCCGAGCAAGACCTCCACCGGGGAGCCCGAAGAAGGGGCCGGGGTCAGGAGCTAGCCTTGAACGGGCAACCATCCTCGCGCCGGGAGCCACGTTCCAAAGGGCCACGCCGTGGCGTGGCCGCGGCCGCGACTCGAGGGGAACCCGTGCGCTACGAAACGCGCGCACGACGGGACCGTTGTTGCCGAACCCTATCCCAACCCAGACCGTGAATCCTCCAGGCCATGCCGCTGAAGACGTCCGCCGACGAACCGCCGACGATCAACATGATTCCGATGATTGACATGATGTTCAATCTGATCATCTTTTTTCTTGTGGGCACCGAATTCGCGACCCAAGAGCGGAACATCGCCCTGCGCGTGCCGGAAGTCGTCGACAAGGGGGCGTTGACCACCGCGCCGGATCGCCGCGTGGTGAACGTGTTTCGCGACGGCCGAATCACGCTCGACGACAAGGAAGTCAGCCTGAGTCAACTGGTCGAGCGATTGGCGGCCGCGCGCAGGGAGTACAGCGATTTGGGCGTCCTGGTCCGCGGCGACGCGGAAGGCGTGTTCCAGCGCGTGGCCGAAGTGCTCAATGCGTGCAAGCAAGCCGGGATCCAGGAATTGGGGATCACGGTTCGGCTCATTCCACCCAACAAGTAGCTTCATGGACAGCGTCCGCCTCGACAGTCTGCTGGATCTGTTTCACGGCCGCGGGCTGGTCCTCGCCCTGCTCTGGCTGGGGCTGATCGTGTTGATTGTCGCCCTGCTCGTGTTGATGTACACGCGGTGGGGGGCCATGCGTCCGTTGCGCAAGTGTCTTGCCCTGTCGATCGGGGCGCATCTCCTGCTAGTGGGCTATTCGACCACGGTTTACGTGGCTCCGGCCGTGCCTTTCCTGCGGGAACAGATCATTCGGGTGACGTTGGCGGAAAAATCATCTGAGCCCCCGGGGACCCCGAAGGCGCCCGGGAAGGCGGTCCCGGGCGAAAGGTCGACGGCGCTCGGCACGCGCCCCTGGGAGACCTTTGCCGTGGATGCGGGACCTGCCCTGGACCCGATTGCGGCCCCCCGCGTGCCAGAGAGGGAGTTGCGGATTCCGGAAAGGACAGCGGTTGCCCAGAGCGGAAACGCGGGCTTGGCGCCGACGCCGCTGAACAAGCCGCTTGTGGCAATCGACCCGGCCCCGCCGGCGCGAACGCCTCCGGAAACCTCGCCGCCTCCTCCCCCCTTGAATCGGCCCGCCGAGCCCATTGAAGCCCCTGCGCCGCAGGGCCGCGAGGGCGCCCGAGCCGAGATCGGCAGTCCAACGCAGTTCCCCCGACTCACCCCGATCGAACGGCCCGCACGAACTCCAACGCGGACCGCCAACGAAGAGATGCCGGCAACGATTCTGGATCGGCCGTTGTCCGTTCCGCCGTTGCGGGAGGCCCCGGGGGGCGCGGGGGGAGGCGGGCCAGCGACTGCGGCCAATTCGCCTCCGTCGAAGCTGCCCGCCAGCGCGACGGAGTCCACGACGACGCGCGGCCCTGCCCCCGTGGCGTCGCAGCGCACCGCCGACGCCCCGCCGACGCGGCCCGCCGACGGCGAGCCTGCCAACACGGCGCCCCTTGTGGCCAGCCGTTTGAAGCCGCCCTCCCTGGCGGAGGAAGGGACCGGATCCATCGCCGGGGGCAGCCTGCCGATGGCGACGGGCGTGGGATTGGCGGGGTTGGGCCCGCCTCAATTGCCTCGCGTCGCGCCAACGCCTGGCGAGCACCAGGTCCCTGAGGTGTATCGGCTGCGTTTGGCCCCCAACCGCTCCAAGCTTTCCGAACGTTTGGGCGCCACGCCCGAACTGGAAACCGCCGTCAAGGCCGGACTGAAGTGGCTGGCCGACCACCAGGAACCCGACGGCCGATGGAGCCCTCGCAAGTATGAAGGCGGCCGGGAAATCATGGAAGCGGGGCGCGACCGACAGGGGGCCGGAGCAAGGGCGGACACCGGCGTCACCGGCCTGGCCATCTTGGCCTTTGCAGGCTCCGGCAACACCCACCTGGATGGCCCCCATCGCATTGCGGTCCGCCGCGGGATCGAGTTCCTGCTCAGCAAGCAGGATGCCGACGGCTCCTTCGGCGGCGAGGCCCAGTTGTATGAGTTCATGTACTGTCACGGCATGGCCACCTTGGCCTTGAGCGAACTGGTGGGAATGACGGGCGATTCCAAGCTCCGCCAACCGCTGGCCCAAGCGGTCGCGTACACCCTGGCGGCCCAAGACCCGACCGGAGGCGGCTGGCGATATCGGCCGCGTGAGGCGGGCGACACGAGCCAGTTCGGCTGGCAAGTCATGGCCTTGAAAAGCGCGTCGTTGGCCGGAATCCCGGTTCCCGAAAGCACCTGGCGCGGGGCGCAGCGGTTTTTGGACAGCGTGTCGGGCGGACGGCATCATGGACTGGCCGCCTACCGGCCGGGCGAGGATTTCACACGATCGATGACCGCCGAGGCCCTCGCGTGCCGCCAGTTCCTGGGCCTGGCCAACGACAACCCAACGGCCAAGGAGGCCGGGGATTACCTTTTAGGCGACCTGCCTGGCCAGGGCGAACCCAATCTTTATTATTGGTACTATGGAAGCATTGCCATGTACCAACTCCAGGGGGATTACTGGAAGCGGTGGTCCGACGCGCTCCGCAAAACCCTCTTAAGCACCCAACGCACGGCCGGGACGCTGGCCGGGAGCTGGGATCCCAATACCCGCTGGGACGGCTATGGGGGAAGGGTCTACTCGACTGCCCTGGCCACGCTCTGTCTGGAAGCCCATTACCGCTATTTGCCGCTGAACACCCTGGGAAAGACGGAGGAGTCTGCGCCCGGAGGCCTGCGCTGACGCGAACTGCGTTCTCCTCCAGGCGGGGGACAGTCCCAATACTTCCGTGGAACGGATCATGCGATATCTTGTCACCGGCGGGGCCGGCTTCATCGGCTCGCACCTTTGCGAATCCCTGCTCCAGGCCCAGCATCAGGTCCTGGTGCTGGACGACTTTTCCACGGGCAGACAGCAGAACATCGCCCATCTGGAGGGCCGCAAGGACTTCGAGCTGATTTGCGCGGACGTGACCGATTTGGACGTCGCGCGGGATTGCGTTCGTGGGGTGGACCGGGTGTTTCATCTGGCCTCGGCGGTTGGGGTGGAGCTGATCATCCGGGAACCCATCCGGACCATCGAAACGATGGTGGACGGCGCAGCGGCCGTCTTCGACGCCGCGGCCCGATACCGCAAGCCCGTGCTGTTCACCTCCACCTCGGAGGTCTACGGAAAATCGCCGAAGGTGCCGTTTCGCGAAACGGACGATCTGGTGATCGGTTCCCCCACGTATCGGCGCTGGAGCTATGCCACGGCCAAGGCGCTTGACGAGTTCCTGGCCTTGGCCCATTGGCACCATGCGCGATTGCCGGTCGTGATCGCGCGGCTTTTCAACACCGTGGGGCCCCGCCAAAGCGGACAATACGGCATGGTCATTCCCCGGTTCGTGCGTCAAGCGCTGCTGGGGCGGCCGATCACCGTGTACGGCGACGGTTCGCAGACCCGCTGTTTCTGTGATGTTCGGGACGTGGTGAGCGCCTTGATGCGGTTGCTCGACACGCCGGCGGCCCACGGCGAAATCTTCAACGTGGGCAGCGACCGCGAGATCACCATCGGTGAGTTGGCCGCCTTGGTGCGGAGCATGACCCGGAGCCGTTCGGAGATCGTCCACGTGTCTTACCAAGAGGCTTACGGCGCTGGCTTCGAGGACATGGAACGCCGCGTGCCCGATCTGACCAAGGTCCGGCGGTGGATTGGCTACGAGCCGCGGTTCACGCTGGAGCAGACGCTGGAGGACGTCGTCGCCTTCGTGCAAGGACAACTCGAGGCCGAGGCGCGATAGACGAGCCGACTCGAACCGGTCCCCAAGCACGATGGGTAGCCGACCACGGGGAGCGTCTCGATTTCAGCGGCGACATCCGCGAAAACGTGCGTATCCTGCTTGCCGAGAAAAGGGCCAGGCAGATTTCTAGGTCCGAAACGGCTCGAATAATAAGCCCGTTTCTGGCGCTCCCTGCCCTTTCCACTGCGCCCCGGCGGTCCGAAACGGCTCGAAAAATGAGCCCGTCCCCGGTCTGGGAGCGGTTGCCGGCTTTTGCCCTTCAGGAGGCCGCCTTGTCGCCGTAGCCCTGCGGGTGCGACCGAAACCAGGTCCAGGCCGTAGCGATCATGGGCTCGACGGCGCGGAAGCGGGCGGTCCAGCCCAACTCCCGCTGGATCTTGCCGGGATCGGAAAACAGCACGGGCGGATCGCCGGGCCGTCGCGGACCGATTTCGACGGGGATGGGAACTCCCGTGACTTCCTTCGCCGCCTCGATCACTTCGCGCACCGAGTATCCCCGCCCGATCCCCAGATTGTAGAACCGCGCGTCGCCCGGCCGCAGTGCGTCCATGGCCGCGACATGCGCGTCGCAGAGGTCCTCGACGTGGATATAGTCGCGGATGCAGGTTCCATCGGGCGTGGGGTAGTCCGTGCCAAAGATCGCCACGGGTCCGCGCCGGCCCAGGGCTGCCAGAAGAAGCGAGGGAATCAGATGCGTCTCCGGGTCGTGGTCCTCGCCGAGGGAGCCATCCGAGGCCGAACCCGCCACGTTGAAATACCGCAGGGCCGCGAAGGCCAACTGGGGATCGGCGGCCGCGCAATCGCGGAGCACGCGCTCGACGCACCACTTGGACCAGCCGTAAGGATTGACCGGCGATTGCGGCATGGTTTCGACGATCGGCAGGGAGGGCGGCTCCCCATAGGTCGCGCAGGTGGAACTGAACACCAGGCGCTGGACCCCGGCCTGGCGCATGGCCTTCAACAAGCTGATCGTTCCCGCCGTGTTGTTGTCGTAATAGGCCAGCGGCTCGGTCACCGACTCGCCCACGTACGCCAGTGCGGCGAAGTGCATCACGCAGTCGATGGCGTGATCGCGAAGCACGCGGATCAAACCGGCCGTGTCGGCAAGACCCATCGCGTAGAAGGCGGCCGCCGGATGAACCGCCTGGCGATGGCCCCGAACGAGGTTGTCGACCACCGCGACCCGATGCCCCCGTTCGACGAGGGTCTTTACCGCGTGCGATCCGATGTATCCCGCCCCCCCAACGACCAGAACGTTCATTCGCCGAAACCCTCGTCGCCTTCGCGCAAAGTCCGCCCCGCCCTGTCATCCGCTCCTGCGAAGCAGCCATGCCGCGCCCTTGAATTGCCATGGTAAGGCATCGCGGCACGATCCTCCAGGGAGGAAAGGGACCCGGCCGAGGACTCGACGCGGGTTTCCGTCGCCTCGACGGCGCCGCCCGAACCGCCCTACCGGCGGGTCGAGCCCTGTCACGGCGTTTTTCGTTGCTCGCTGTCCGGCGTCTTGGGCGCGGCTTGATTGGGCAAGAGAACGTCCCTGGCCGGGGCAGAGAATCCCGGTGGCCCGAATCCCGGCGGCCCGAATCCCGGTGGCCCGAATCCCGGTGGCCCGAATCCCGGTGGTCCGAATCCCGGTGGTCCGAATCCCGGTGGTCCGAATCCGGGCGGTCCGAATCCGGGCGGTCCCGCTTCCCAGCGGGGCGGCGCCGTGGGAGGATCGCGAAGCTCGGCCGCCGCCGTTCGGGCCAGCGGCAACAAGCACACGAACACCGCAACCACGCCGGCCGCGGCCGCGCCGAGCCGGATGCCGCGCCGCCGCGGCGACGTCAGGTCCACCAGCGTCAGCAAGACTCCGACCAGGGCGATCGCCGCCAGGCGAGGAAGATCGACGTCCGCCACGAGCGGTTCACGGGCGTGCTCCACCTTGGCCGAATTGCGATACAGCGTGCCGTAGGCGTTCTCGAAGACCTTTTCAAAGTTCGAGGGAAACGACCCAGCGCCCCAGGGCCCGCCGAAGCCGGGGAGGATCGGAAAGCCTCCCAGGACCACGGCGAAATCACACTGTTCTGGCCTTGCCCGAGCGTTCTCCGAGCGAACATCGCGGAGGATCCCGTTGGAAGTCCAGCGGCCGGTGGCGCCGGTGATCAGATTGGCCGTGCCCGGATCGTCAATGTGGATCACGTCTCCAAGACGAACGTTGGCCCGGATCGCGTCAAAGAATTCCAGGGCGTCCGGATTGCGGAGGACATTCATTCCGGGCATGGCGCGGCCCGGTCCTCGGCCCGGTCGGGCCAGACCCCCGAAACCGCTGTTCGCCGGGCCTCTCGGCGATGGAGGTCCGTCCGGCTTGGCGACCGTCGTATCCTTGGGCCTGGCGGAATCGGCCGGCGGTTTTGCGGGTTCACTGCCGGAAAGCCAATCAGGAAAGCCGCCGGGCGGCCACGGCGCTGGACCCATGCCCGGCGCGAATCCTATGCCCGGTGGTGGTCCCATTCCCGGCGGTGGACCCATGCCCGGCGGTGGACCCATGCCCGGCGGTCCGCCGACAGGGCCCTGGGCCGGGAAAGCTCCGAGCATTGGGCCCATAGGCATGGGCGGTCCCATCGGTCCCATCCCCGGCCCGAAACCCATGCCCGAGGAACTCTCGAAGATCTTCGGCAGCGCGGCGGCTTGAACGCTGAGCATCCAGTTGGGAAAGCTCGGAGCCGGCCCGGTCTCGCTTTCCGTTTCCTTAGGGCCGTCTGGGGAATTGGCGGGCGTGGGCGGTGGTCCGAACGGCCGGCCGGGCATGAACCTGCCCAGGGGCACATTCACCGCCGGATAGGCCACCAGGGCGGTGGCGACGACGACGAAGGCAAACACCTGGGCGGCGGACCGCAGCGGCGCGCGCTGCTCGATCCAGTGCGCCAGCCATCCGGCGGCCGATCCGAAATGCTTTGCCCACCACGCCGAGACTTGGCGCGACTCCAAACACCGCAGGAGTTGATCCAGGCCGAAGCCCGCCAGCCCGGCCAAGGGCCAGTGGATGTTGAACGACAAGAATCGGCTTCCAAACCCCATCGGGAACACCACGGCGAAACCGAGCAAGGCCCCGATCAATCCCAGGGCCGGTCCGCGGCGAACGAAGAGCCAGGGGATGGCCAAGGCGGCGAAGGGAACGAGCAGCAATCCCAGATTCGCGCCGCCGCCCACCCCGCTCAGCGTGATCTGGGCCCCGGTTCGGCTCTCTGGCAGAAACGCGCGGTTGGCCCAAATGTGAGCAAGCCACGGGCCATAAAGCGCCACGGGGAGCGAAGCCGCCGAGAGCCCGGCGACCAGGCGTTTTCCCGCGCCAACCGAACAAGGCGTGTGCCGGTCGGCCGCCAAAGCTGCCTGTCCGTCCGAGGGGGCGTCGCCGCCGGAAGATGGCGCTGGTGGCCTTTTCGCCCGCAGCAGCGTGTTGATGACCAGGGCCGGAGGCAGGAAAAGCCCCATCGGATGCATCGTCGTGGCGGCGAAGTTCAGCGCGCCGCAGGCCAAGAATCGCTCCTTTTCCAGGGCCAGCAGGGCCAGGGGGGCGAGAACCATTGCCCCGGCGAGGGCTTGAAAGGTCGCCTGGTTCCAATAGAACCCCCACGGCCCGCACAACAGCGCCACCGAGAAAAACGCGGCCCGCTCGCCGAGGATCGACCGCAACCAAAGCCACGTGGTCGCCAGGCAGGCGACGTAGCACGTCCCGCTGACCACCATCATGAACTGGCCGGGCGAGACGCCGAGAAGATAGAAGAAGTACCCAATCACGTGGAGGGCGGGCGGGTAGATGTGGACCCGGCCCCCCGGCGCCATCTCCCAAAACGCCCTCGTCGTCACCCCCCCGGCCTGGGCGAATCCCTCGATCACCGCCATGTGGTAATAGGTGTCGATGAACATCGGGTACTGATGCCAGCTTGCGGCCGTGGCGATCGCGCCCACGATCAGCAGCCCGACGGCGCAGACGCGATAGAACTTGTTGGAAACAATGCCTTCGGATTCGGTGGGGGGAGTCATGGCGGTTTCCACGCGCTGCGTGGGCGAGTGCGTCCTATGGGTGGTGTTCGGATGGGGAAGCGGCGCCGCCCCACGCCGAGCGATTGCCAAAACGGTTCGCGGCCGAACGCCTCCACACCCAGCGCGCGGCGGAGTAGGCGCTGCCCAAGAGGGCAAATGGAATCCGGTCCAGAAGCCAGCGCGCCGAGCGGGTGCGAAGGATGCGGAAATGCCAGCCGACGCACCACTCCATCGCGCGGCGGCGGAGCGAGGCTGGAGACCCGACCAGATCGTAGCGGGGCGCCGCTCGTCCCCGCCGAACCAGCCGCCGGATCCGAAGCGGCGCGCCGGTCTTCTTCAGGTCCAGACCGTGGGCGTGCATGGCTACGGCCCGGTCCAGTTCGATCTCTTCCGCGCGGAGGACGCCGCGGGCGACCATCTCAGACGCCACCGCTTCGCCCCGCGCCGTCCGCGATACCAGCAACGACCATCCGCCATCCTCGGCGGGCGCGTCCCAGGCGTCGGCCGCCGAAAGGTCGGCCCCTTCCGACGCCAGGTCGGCGCAGAGCAAGCACCGCCCCACGACGTAGGAAGAAATCAACTGGTTGAAATGGAACTTGGGCACGGCGAACGTCCGGCCATCCCTCAGGCGGCAGCGGACGCTTCCGGGCCAGGGACCGTCCCGGTAGTGAATCGCCGCGACTTCGGAAACGTCGCGGACCCCATGCCGCCTCAGGAAGCTCCGCGTCGCCCCGAAGTGCAGTTGGTTGCCGCAGTACAGGCCGACGATCAGCCGCACGGCCCTCAGGGCCGGGTGCCCGCGACGCTCGAGCGTCCTCCACGCATGGATCTGGCACGGCAGGGCGACCACCGCGAGCCGGTCCGAGTCCGCCTCGATCTGACGCAGGACGACGTTCGTCGGCGTCGCGCAATACTTGCTCTGCGCGGCGCGGAGGATTTCTTCCTCGGCGCGGGCAATGCGCGGCCACGGACGCCAGGGGAAGTCCGGGTGGGCATCGAGCACCACGGCCCCGGTGATCTCGCCGCGGGCCAAAAGGTCGCGGAGGATCGCCGTCACCGCGCCGCCGCTGGCCCCGGCGCGGCGCACTTCCGGATCGCGGGCGTGCACTGCGCGGATGCGGCGGACCGGGCCTAGCAGGTCGCTCCGGATCGGCGCGTCGGCCGCCGCGGCCCGCACCGCCGCAAACGACACCTCCCTGCCCGGGCAAACCTCGCGGCAAAGGCCGCATCGCGCGCAGGCGTCGGGGCGAACGGCCGCCGGCAGGCAATCCTCGTCGTCCGGCGCGATCTCCAGCACGCCCGAGGGACACACGCCCACGCACGTGCCGCAGCGCGTGCAGAGGTCCGTCGCGACCACGTCGCGGATGAGATCGCGCCAACTGCGGCGAGAGTCGCCCTGAGCCGTCGCGGGACGACGCTTTCCCGCGGCATGCACGGTGGCGCGGGAAGGATAGCCGGGGCGGGCGATTTGCCTGCGCTGGCATACGTAGAATTGGCGGATGCCCAACTCGGCCAGCGGGGTCCTTGCCACGACCCGTTCCACGATCGGATCGAGCCGCCGGAGCCATCGTGGCCCGACCGGCAGGAACAGCGTGCTTTCGTGGCAAAGCACTTTCAATCCGGCCGCGTGGAGCAGACGCTTGACCTCGCGCGACCTTAGGAAGCGGTGTGGCCCCTCTCCGTGATTGGGAAAAAGCCGTTCATAGATGCGCAGCGGCAGCTCGGCGGAGGCCGGCGGGCAACTCAGCACCAGCCGGCCGCCCGGCTTCAGCACGCGGCGCAGCTCCAAGAGGAACCCGAGCGGGTCCGGCGCGTGTTCGAGCGTCTCCAGCGACAACACGAAATCGAATTCCTCGTCGGGAAACTCCAACGGCACGAGGTCCGTCTGGACGAAGACCTCTTGGGGATGGCGGGCTTGCGCCTGTTGGATCAGACGCGGAGAGACCTCGGCGTTGACCAGCTCCACGTTCGGCGCCAGGCGCCGGAAATAGGCGACCGCTTCGCCGTTGCGGCTCCAGACGTTGAGCGCTTTCGAGCCGTCGCGGGGCTGGAAATGGGCAAACGCCCGGTCAAACCGCTGGAAATGCGCGTCGGCGAGCGACTCGGATTCGTGAAGGTACTCATCGGCGATCGAGTCCCAAAACGCGCGGACGTCCTCGATCGTAAACGCGTTCTTGGCGCCGATGAGGTCGGGATCGCCGTGCGCGGTCATTCATACTTCTCCCGGCGCAAAGCGGCCACTTGATCCATCACCAGGCCCATCAGGAAGACCATCACGCCCGAGACCGAGGTGATCACCGAGGTCTGCGGCACATGGCGGCCCGCCGCCAGGTTGGCCGCCAGGAACCCGACCGCCACCAGGAGAAACGCCGCGCTGACGGGCAGGAAGACCTTGAGGGGCTCGAAGAGGGTGATCAAGCGGACCATCAACAGCAGCGTCTGCAATCCGTGGCGGACCTGGGATACGGAGCTGGCCCCAATCCGTCTGGCCGCCCGAATCGGCACCCACTTGACCGGGCGACCGCTCTTCAGCATGGCGAACGTGCTCGTGGTCGAGAACGAGAAGCCGGCAGGCATCAGGTGCAAGTAGCGGAGGATCACGTCGCGCTTGAACGCCCGCAAACCCGAGTTCACGTCCGGAATCTTCACGCCCGCCAGAAAATTGGCGAACGCTTGGAGCACCCATTTTCCTGGCCGCCGCACCCACGGCTCGTGGGAATCGCGCGTGCGGGCGCCGACGACCATGTCGTAATCGCCGATTTCGCGCACCAGGCGCTCGACGTCGTCGGGATCGTGCTGCCCATCGCCGTCGAAGCAGACCACGACCTCGCCCCGCGCCTGGCGGCACCCGGTCTTCAGGCTTGCGCCGTACCCCTTGTTCCATTCGTGGCGCACGACCCTCGCCCCCGCCGCGGCGGCCAGCCGACCGGTGTTGTCGGTCGAGCCGTCGTCGACGACGAGGATCTCGTACTCGGGATATCGCGTGGTCAACTCCCGAACGACGCCGCCAATCGCGCCCGCTTCGTTCAGCGCCGGGATCACCACCGTCACCGACTTTCGCGTGGCCGCTGGAGCCTCGGAGCGGAGCCCCGGCTGGACCGTCAGCGAAACCCCCACGGCCTCATCGAGCAACCAGGAACTGGATTCCACGGTTCGTCTCTCCCGAAACACGCCAGGAAACCCAAGCGCAAAGCAGGTGTTGTAAGATCCCCCCCGCCGCGGCTCCCCTCACCGCGACCGGCTCGGCGCGGACCCCGATCGTGCGACGGGGTCTTTCGGCCGCCAGCCCCGGAAAAGGGGCAAGATGCTCCACGAAATCTTGTAACCGTTCATAGGCCGGGGACTTGCGCGTTTTTCGGGCCGTTTCGCGCCGAATAATGCGTCCGCCCCCTGACCGGCCAACGGGGACAGTCCCATTTTCGCGGACTTCGCCGCGAAAATCGGGACAGTCCCCGTGAACGGTTACGAAATCTTTTCCCGCCAAGGCGATCCCGCCCACGGCGGAGAAGGCAATTCTCATTCGGACGGACAACCCCGGCGAGGCCGCCGCGTCACGCGTCGGGCCCTGGCGGCTTGTCCGGCCGCGGATTGACTTGAAGGCAATACACAAAGCGGTTCGACCTCAGCAGCAAAGCGTTGCCGCTGACGGCCGGAGAGGCGTTGAAATCGCTCGCGTCCGACGCCAGCCGATTGTGCGCCAAGACCTTGAATTCGGGTTTAGCCGGCAGGACGAAGGCGCCGTTTCGGCGGGAGACGGCGTAAAGTTTCCCGTCGGCCACGATCGGCGAGGCGTACACCTCGCCGGCGCCGGGCAGACGCTGCCGGTAGACTTGCTCGCCCGTGTCGGCCCGCAAGCACACCGCCGTCCCCCGCTCGTCGACCCAAAACAGATGGCCGCCGAAAACGACCGGCGAGGGCACGTAGGTGCCGGTGGCTCGCTTCCAAACAACGCGGCTCGAGGCGACGTCGTCGCGGCCGCCAGCGCGAATCGCGGCGGCGCAGGCTCCAAACGGCCCGCCCGCCGCCGAATAGACGATCCCCTCGCTGGCCACGAGGCTCGTGGTCGCTGCGCCCTCCAGGCCGGTGCAATACCAGAGCACGCCGCCGTCGTCGGGATGCAGGGCCCAAATCTCGCCTGGCATCAGCACCACGATCTCATGCTTGCCGCCCGGCCTCTCGACCATAATGGGCGTGCTCCAGGACCCCTGGTAGCCCTTGGCCTCGGCCTTCCATCGCTGCCGGCCCGTTTGCTTCTCCAACGCGATGATCGATTCGCTCTCGGCATTCGCGTTGACAATCACCAAGTCGTTGTGCAAGACCAGACTGGTTCCCGAGCCCCAACCCATCCTCGCGGAACCCGTCCCCACGCTGGTCCGCCAGAGTTGTTGGCCGTCCCTGTCGAACGCCAGCACGCCGGTCTTGCCGAAGAACACGAAAACCCTTTGGTCGTCCGCGGCCGGCGTGCTGGATGCGTAGCCGTGCTGGGTGATTTGCCCCTCGTAAGGATCTTCGTCCACCAGCGACGGCACCTCCCTTTGCCAAAGCACTTTTCCGTCGCCCCGATTCAAACAAAGCAGGTGCCGCTTAAGCTTTTTGACGTCGCCGGGACGAGCGCGATCGACGCCGTAGCCGCTGTAGCAGGTGACAAACACACGGTCGCCCGAGACGATGGGGCTGGAACTTCCCGGCCCAGGCAACGGCGTTTTCCAAGCCACGTTCTCCCCGTCGCGCCAGGTTTCGGGAAGCCCCTTCTGAGCGCTGATGCCCGAACCGTTCGGCCCCCGAAAGCGGGCCCAGTCCTCGGCGAGCGCTCCCCGCGGGGAGCACGACAGGGCGATCAGCGTCAAAACAACGGCCTTCGTGCGCATAGTGCGATCCGTTCTTTTCAGGAGGCAAAAATCCTTGGGAAGCGCGGCGGCCTGGGAAGCCGGTTACGGTTCGCGGCCCCCCTACGTCCGAGGCGCGCAGAAAGGGACGAATCGCGCCGCCGCGATCCCAAGGCTGCTTCTAATTCTCTTGACGAGACGCCGGACGACGCCGTTCACCGCCGGGACCACCAGGGCCACCAGGGCCGAAACCGAAGCGGGGGCGGAGTTCGGACTCGGGAATCTCCAGCTTCTCCCCCTTCATCTTTTCCAGCGTTTCCTTCTGTTCGGCGGTCAGCACGTTCATGAGCCTGGTTTCCGTTTCCTTGCGCGATTCCTGCATCTTCTGGCCCATCTCGGCAAACCGGGCCTGACGCTCCTCGGGACTGAGGTCGCGCATCCCCGCAAACATCTCCTGGGCCTTTTTGGCCGCCTCTTCATTAATCGCCTTGAGCTTGGCCACTTGCTCCTCGGTCATCTTGAGATCGTGTTGGATCTCCTTGTCGTTGAGGGCGGCAACTCCCGCTCGTTGCAGGGCAATTCCCTTGAGCCGCTCGAGCTGGTGGGGCAGGAGGATTTCCTCGATGGCCTTCTTGGTGCTTTCAGCCTGGGCCTCGCCCTTCTTGCGCATTTCCTCGAATCTTTTGCGTCGATCCTCTTCGCTCATTTCGCGCATATTGCCCATACCCGAGAACATCTCTCGCATGGCGGCCTGGGCCTTGTCATTGACTTCCTTCAACTTGGCTTTCTGATCGTCGATGAGTTCCAGCTCCTTCTGAACGGTGGGGCTCGCCAACAGGAACCCGTACATCGCGGAGAGCCCGAAGGCCCCGCCACCCCCACCGCCCATCATTCCGAATCCACCGAAGCCGAAACCGCCAGGACGGGGGCCACGAGGCGGCCCTCCAGGCCCAGGTTGGGCCCATGCCTGAAGGCAAAAAGCCAAAGTGGCGAGCAACACCACGGCAACGGCGGTAACACGCAACATGCGAGACATCATTTTTCTCCTTCCCAATGGCGGCACGAGACACACGAAGAACATTTCAGCGAAAAGAGGGTTGGAAGTACTTCTCTCGGATGGTTTAGAGGTCTTCTCCCGTGCGGTAGACCTCAGCGACTCCTTCGAGAAACCGTTCCCATCCCTTGCCTTCCGTCGCTGCCCGACACGGCGCTGCGGTTCGGGCGACGATCCCTGGCTCAACTGGGGGTAATTTACGGGAAGGATCGACCGCTTTCTACAGCCGTTGCGTGTGGCGAGGCGGGTTTGTGGGTAGAATGAAGGATTACGGGCCCGTTGAGGTATTGGGAGAAGCGTCATGGGCGACTCGGCTGGGGGGGCTGACTGCGCGGCCTGCCAACCGCAACTCAATGACCCAGATAGCCTGGCGGTCCTGTTCTCTCAGTACCGGGAGCGTTTGTGGCGGATGGTCAATTTTCGAATGGATCGGAGGCTGCACGGGCGGGTGGATCCCGAGGACGTGCTGCAAGAGGCCTACCTCGCCGCGCTCCAGCGATTGCCTCACTACCGCGAAGAGTCGAGCGCTTCGCCGCTGGTGTGGTTGCGGATGATTGTGATGCAGACCTTGACGGACGTGCATCGGCACCACCTTGGCGCGCAGATGCGCGACGCGGACCGCGAGGTCTCGTTGCGCGGCTGGAACGGCGCGCAGACCACGTCGGCCTCGCTGGCCGCCCTGTTGATGGGCCGATTCACCTCTCCGAGCCAGGCCGCGGCCCGGGCCGAACTGTTCGATCAGGCCGAGCGGGCGATTGCCGCCATGGATCCCTTGGATCGCGAGGTGCTCGCCTTGCGCCACTTCGAGGAACTTACCAACAGCGAGGTGGCCGAAGTGCTGGGCATCCAGCAGAAGGCGGCCAGCATCCGCTACATTCGGGCCCTGAAGCGGCTCAAGGCCATCATGGCGCAACTGCCCGGCTTCTCGGAGGAATAATGAGGCCATGGCGGTGATCGAGAACGAGGATCGCGACCCGTTGGAGGTCCTGGCGGCCGAATTCATCGACCGGCAGCGCCGCGGCGAACACCCGGCGATTTCCGAATACACCGCGCGCCATCCCGAATTGGCGGCCGAGATCGAGGACTTGTTTCCCACGATCGTGGCCGTGGAACAGCTCAAGGCGCATCGCGTGGGCACGTCGAGCGGCCAGGCCTCGCTGGGAGGCGTGCGATTGGAGCGGCTGGGCGATTTCCGCATCCTGGGCGAAATTGGCCGGGGGGGGATGGGCATCGTTTACGAGGCGTATCAGGAATCGCTCGGCCGCCATGTGGCGGTCAAAGTCCTGCCCCGGCAAGCGCTGCTCGATCCCAAGCAGTTGGAGCGCTTTCAGCGAGAGGCCCAGACCGCCGCGCGCTTGCACCACAGCAACATTGTCCCATTGTTCGGCGTCGGCGAGCAGGACGGGTTTCATTACATCGTCATGCAGCTTATTCGGGGGGTGAGTCTCGACGAGGTCCTCGTCCGGCTCCGGCAGCTCCTCGCCGCCGACGCGTCCCCATCGGGCGGCTCGGCCGTGCCGCCCGGGGATCGGGACAGGGTGGGCCGACAGGGGACCGGATCGTCCCGTCGCAATGCAGGGGACAAGGACAACGCCTTGATCGATGGCCAGCCTCGCTCCCTGCCCTCGACCGGCAACGGCTCCACCAGCGAGGCGGTCCGGCTGGCCCGCGTGCTGGTGGAGGGAAGGTTCTGGCAAGACGCCGAACGCGGCGGCGCGAAGAGTCCCAGCTCGGTTGCCCAAGCGGCGGACGAGGCCTGCGGGCAAGGGGCCGAGTCGGTCGCGGCCGAGCTGAAGCAAGATTCCCCGACGATTCGCCGCCGTTTTGGGCCGGCCTATTGGCGCAGCGTGGCGGCCATCGGCCAACAGGCGGCCGAGGCCTTGCACTATGCGCACGCGCATCACACGTTGCACCGCGACGTGAAGCCCGCCAACCTGCTGCTCGATGCCCAGGGCGTGGTGTGGATCACCGATTTCGGGCTGGCCAAGGTGCTGGATCAGGACCAGGCCGGCCAGACCGCCGCTTTGGCGGGCACGCTGCGGTACATGGCCCCCGAGCAGTTTTCCGGTCGCGTCGACGCCCGCAGCGACGTCTACAGCCTGGGGTTGACCTTGTACGAATTGGCGACGTTGCAACCGGCGTTCGCCGACGTGAGCCGCAGCAAGGTGATTCGAAAGATCACCGAGGGGCAGCCCGTCCGGCCGCGGCAAATCAATCCGGCGATTCCCCGGGATCTGGAAACCATCATCCTCAAGGCGATCGCGCACGAACCGGACCACCGGTACGCATCGGCCGCCGACCTGGCCGAGGACTTGCAGCGGTTCCTGGAGGACCGGCCGATCATGGCGCGCCGCGCGTCGCCCTTCGAGCGGCTCTGGCGCTGGTCGCGGCGCAACAAGGCCGTGGCGGCGTTGACCGCCAGCACCTTCGTGCTTCTGGTCCTGTTCGCCGCGGTCACCACGGCCGGCTACGTGAGCACGGCCCGGCAGCGGCAGCGGGCGGAGGCCACCTCGGCGCTGGCCCTCGACGCGTTGGACAACATTTTCCGGCAATTCGCGCCGGAGCGGACGGCGCCGGCCTCCGGGGCGTTGATCGTGGGCGAGTCGGGCGAGGAGATCGCGGTGCCCGCGCAGCCGGTGCTTTCCAAGGAGACGGCCGCGCTGTTGGAGCACATGCTGGCGTTCTACGATCGTCTGGCCGAGCAGGGAGGCGACGACGCCCGGTTGCGCCGCAAAGTGGCCGAGGCCAACCGGCGCGTGGGCGACATCCGGCAGCGGCTCGGGCATTTCGAGGAGTCAAAGGCCGCTTACCTGAGAGCGATCGAGTGGTACACCCGCCTGGCCGAGGCGTCGCCCGACGACGCAGACCTTCGAACGGAAATCGCCAGGGTCCACAACGAACTGGGCAATCTCCACCTGGCGGCCAACGACTTCCAGTCGGCCTACGCCTCGTACTCCAGCGCGTTGCGGACCTTGCAAGAGGCCCCGGCAGGCCTCGCGTCCTCGCAGCACCAGTTCGAACTGGCGCGGACGTACTATTTTCTTGGGAGACGGAGTTTCGGCCAGTTGGGGCTGTTTCCGCTGGCGCCCTTTGGTCGGCGATTCCCGCGGTTCGGGATGTCCGGCCGGGGCGTTTCGATGGCCGGGCCGCCTGGTCGGTCCCGCGGGCATGGGGCGGGCGAACATGCTCCGCCGCCGGAATTTCGCGACCGATTCAAGCCCCCGGCTCCGCCCCCGAGCTTTCCGGGTGCTCCCCCGCCCGCCCCCAAAGCGAAACCCAATTTCCCGGAAGGCCCGGCGGCCGTGGGCGGGGGCAACCCGCCGCGCCGACCGTTTGCTTTTGGAACTCCCGAGGAACTGGAGAAGGCCCGGCAGCGCGAATTGGAACGAGAAGAAAACTTGCGCAAGGCCATCGAACTGCTGGAGCGGCTGGCGGCCGAGCACCCCACGGCCCCCGACTATCGGCATTGGCTCGCGCGATGCTACCGCGAGGTCGGGCCTTGGTGGTCGGGCCCCGCCTCGAAGCCCCTGGCGGACGGCGTGGACAAGGCCGCCGCCATGCTCCAAAAGCTGGTCGAGGAGCATCCGGACGTGCCCGACTATCGCTACGATCTCAGTCTGACCTGGGCGTGGCTGAGCGCTTGGCCGTTTTCGACCCAAACCAGCGGCCCTGGCGCGGAACAGCGGATGCGGCAGATGCTCGAGAAGGCGGTGGCCATCTCCGACGAGCTGGTCGCCGAACACCCCAACATTCCCGACTACGCCGTGTTCCATGTCCGGCTCCGCATGAGGCTGGCCGACGTCCTTTGGGAAACCGACCCCAGCCGGTCGGAGACCAGCCTGCGCCGGGCGCTGGACCTTCAGTCCATGTTGGCGCGGCGGTTCCCGCAGAACGAGTTCTACAAGCTCGGACAGGCGTTCATCCAGGAATCGCTCGCCGTGTTCCTCCGCGACCGCGGGGAATTGCTCGAGGCCCGCGACTTGACCGAGGCCTGCATCGCGTCGCTGAAGAGCGCGCTGAAGAAGGACCCCCAACTATGGCATGTGCGCGGCATGTTGAATCAGAACTACTGGAACCTGGCCGACATCCTGGCGCGCCTGAATGACGAGCAGTCCGCCGCGGAGGCCGCGCGGCGGGCCGAAGAGCTGCTTCCCGCCCCGCCGCCGGTCGCCGGGCCGCCGACCAAGTAGCCTTCCACGCCGGCGCCGAGGCGCCAGACCCTCGCGTCCGTAAACGATCCCGCATGAGACTGTTGCTCAAATCCATCCTGGTTCTTGCCCTTCTCGGGGCGGCCGGCTATTTCGGCTGGCCCCGGGTCATGGCCTATTGGGCCGCCCGCAACCGGCCGGTCTATCGGCTCGCGCCCGTGGTCCGCGGCGACGTCACCCTGGTCGTCAACGCGACGGGCATCGTGCAGCCGGTGCTCCGCGTCCAGGTGGGGGCGGTGGTCTCGGGCCCGATCGAGAAGCTTTACGTGGACCACAACGCGCGGGTGCGCAAGGGGGACCTGCTGGCCAAGATCGATCCTCGGATCTATGCCGCCGCCGTGGCCCGCGATGAGGCGACCTGCGCCACCGCGCGCGCCGAGGTCCAGCGCGCCAAGGCGCTGTTGCAGCAGGCCAAAAACGACGAGGCGCGGGCGATGAATCTCCGCGCGAAGAGGGCGGACTACGTCTCGGACACGGAGATGGACCGGTTGAAGTTCAGCCGCCTCTCGCTGGAGGCCCAGCTTGCCCTGGCCGAGGCCCAGGTCGCCCAGGCCGAGGGAAACTTGCAAAACTCGAAGGCCAACCTGAGCTTCACCGAGATCCGCTCGCCGGTCGACGGGGTGGTCATCGACCGGAAGATCGACGAGGGCCAGTCCTTGGCCGCCCAGTTCCAAACGCCCGAGTTGTTCGTCGTCGCCCCGGAAATGGACAAGCGGATGCACGTGTTCGCCTCGGTGGACGAGGCCGACATCGGCGTGATCCGCGACGCCCAGAAGCAGAACCGGCCCGTGCTGTTCACCGTGGACGCCTACCCCGACGACCTCTTCGAGGGCAAGATCCATCAGATCCGCATGAACCCCTCCTCGGTGCAAAACGTGGTCACCTACACCGTGGTGGTCGAGGCGCCCAATCCCGAACTGAAGCTCCTGCCGGGCATGACCGCCAAGCTCTCGTTTCAAATCGCCGAGCACAAGGGAGTCCTCAAGATCCCCAACGCCGCGTTGCGGTTCTATCCCAAGCCGGAACAAGTCCGGCCCGAGGACCGCGGCGTGTTGGAAGGCGTTGAACCGCCGGCGAGCGAGGAGGAGGCGACCGAAGACGTCGACGCCCAGCGATCGGCCTCGGAGCGCGCCGCCGCCCGGCGAGACCGCAACCGCCGCTACGTGTGGGTCGTGGAGGGCGACTTCCTCAAGGCCGTGCCCGTCGTCGTCGGCCTGAAGGACAGCAAGTTCACGGAAATGGTCTCCGGACCTCTGGTCGAAAAACAGGAACTCGTCACCGGCATCATGCCGAAAACGCCATGAATCTGCTGCTGACGATGCGCGTGGCCTTGCGGGCCCTGGGAAAGAACAAGCTCCGGGCGGGACTGACCGTGCTCGGGGTAGTGATCGGGATTGCCGCGGTCACCACCATGGTCTCCATCGGCCAAAGCGCCAGCGAACTGGTTCAAGGGCAGTTCCAAAGTCTGGGCACGAACCTGATCGTCATTTTTCCCGGCAGCCGGAGTTGGCAGGGGGTGCGCCAGGGCCGAGGCACCAGCCACACGCTCACCGCCGCCGACGCCGACGCCCTGGCCCGCGAATGCCCGTCCGTCCTGGCCGCTTCGCCGATCGTGGGCACGCGAGGTCAGGCGATCTACGGCAATTTGAATTGGACCCCCCGGGAATTGCAGGGAGTGGGCACCGAATACCTCACGGTCCGCAACTGGCAGATCCGCCAGGGCGGCTATTTCACCGATCGCGACATCGCGGCCGCCGCCAAGGTCTGCGTCATCGGCCGCACGATCGTGGAGAAGCTCTTCCAGACGGCCAACCCCATCGGCGAGTCGATCCGCGTCCGTAACATCCCGCTGGAAGTCATCGGCGTGCTCGAAGCCAAGGGGGCGAACATGGTCGGCGAGGACCAGGACAACATCATCCTGATTCCCTTCACCACGGTGCGCAAGCGGCTCCAGGGGTCGAACTTCGAGAACGTCGACGTGATCCTCGCCTCGGCCCGTTCCATCCACCGCATGGCCGAGGCCGAGCACGAAATCCGCCAGCTCCTCTGCGAGCGGCACCGCATCCACCCCGGCGAGGCGCCGGATTTCGAGGTCAAGAATACCACCGAGATCGCCAACGTGCTCGGAATCATTACCGGCGTGATGACCCTCTTGCTGGCCTCGATCGCGGGCATTTCGCTGATTGTGGGCGGGGTGGGGATCATGAACATCATGCTCGTCTCCGTCACCGAGCGGACCCGCGAAATCGGCATCCGCCTGGCCGTTGGCGCCCGCGGCAAGGACATTTTGCGCCAGTTCCTCATCGAATCCACCATGCTTTCCTGCCTGGGCGGCGTCGTTGGCATCCTCCTCGGGGCCGCCGCCTCGGCCGGCGTGACCTGGATCATCAACTCGCTGACCAAGGGCACGCAGTGGCCGGTGGTGATTTCCTTCCGGGCGGCGATCATCGCCATGATCTTCGCCGGCGCGGTGGGCGTCTTCTTCGGCTACTATCCGGCGCGCCGCGCCAGCCAGCTCGATCCGATCGAGTGCCTGCGGTACGAGTAATCGCCAGCCCCGGCTGACAAAACTCCTCTGGAATTGCCGGATGTCGCCGTCGCCGGACTGGATTGAAGGACTGCGGCCCACGGAGGATGGGCTCTGAACGCGCCCTCCGCCCGCAACTGGAGAGGGAAGGACCGCGGAAGGCAGAGCGTCCGTTCGGTTCCTGGGCGGAGTCGGCGGACGGGCGTCTTGCGGTGGGAAGCCGGAACGGCGCGTGCTCAGCGTTGCGAGGTTCCGCTCTTGCCGCCAACCTTTTCCGCGTAGCGCTTGGCCAGGTCATTCTGGCCCAGTTGCCGGTGCATGGTGGCCAGGTTGCTGTACGCGATGTCGAGGGCCGACTTGGCGAGCGTGCCGTCCTGGACCGCCTTTTCCATGATTTCGACGCCTTGCCGCGTGATTTGCACGGCCTTGTCCCGCTGATTGGCCTCCCAGTAGGAAACGCCCATGCTGACGAACGTCTCGCCGAGGCGGCCTCGCTCGGGCGAAGCGACGTGGGGCGCGGCCTCCTGGAGCGTGGAGGCGGCCTTGTCGAACCATTCCAAAGCCGCCTGATGATTCGACTCGCCGCTGGCGCGGACCGCCCCGATGCGGAAGTACAACCTTCCTAAGAGGTACAAGTCGGCCGGCCGGTCTTTGCCGGGCCGCGTGGCCTCGAAAAACTCGGTCGCCCGCTTGCCGAACTTGTCGGCGGCGTCGCGGTCGTTGCGCATCTGAAACGCCTGCACCGCGTCGTACAGGGCGAGGCCCGTCTCGCGCTGGCGCTGGAGCTTTTGCGCAGGCGAAACCGCGGCGCGGGCCAATTCCTCGCCGATGCGGGCGGCTTGCTCCGCCCAAGGCGTCGGGTCCAACTTGCCTTGCAGTCCCACGCAGGCAGCCAAGGCCCGGGTGGCCACGCGAAACCGAAATTCCACCGAAGCGCCTTCATGCTCGATCAGGTCGTCGGCAAACTCGGACGCCCGCTTCAGCCAGGCGGCCACGGCGACCTCCTTGTTGTTCCAGACGCCCCAAGCGATATCCTGGGCCGCGCCCAGATGGGCGTCGACCAGAACTTCCTTGGCCGGCTGGCGGACTGCGGGGTGTGGATCGCGGGTGAGGGCCTCGGCCATCTTGACGGCCTGGCTGTGGTGCTGCATGGCCCGTTTGTAATCCGGCTGAGGCCCGCTGCTGGCCAGGTCGCCAAGCAGACACACCGCCCGAACTTTGAGATGGGCCTTCGACTCGCTTGCGGCGGCCGCTGCCTCGGCCGCTTGAGTCGCTTCTCGGTACCTTCCCATTTGCCCCAGAATCTGCGCCTGAGTCAGCAGGTAGTGGGGGCTGTTCGGTTCCCGCTGCAAAGCCTCTTCCACGGCGGCGAGGGCCTTTTTCGCCTGGCTCAAAAGGAGAAACGCACGGGCCTGGAGCCAGCGGATGCGCCCGTTGTCCGGCGCTAGTTTCACCGCCACTTCGAGATCGGCGAGGCTCGCCTCCGGATGGTTCTCCAGGTCGGTTTCCGCCCGAAGCATAAAAGGCTCGGCGCTGACCGGTTCCAAGATGATCTGGCCAACCTTGGTCGACGGCTTGGCCGGCTGCGAGCTGGGCGCAAACGAGAACATCACTCCGCGTTCGGGATACGCCTGGCCCAGGATCTCGCCCAGTTCGTTGGAAATGAGCACCGGCCGGATTTTGGAGAGCGACAATTGGGCGGCCACGGCGTCGGCTTCAAACGTACCGTTGAGGCGGATGATGATCGACGTGAGCTTGCCCTCGTAGACCATCACCTCGACATGGTCAAACGGCTCGACCGCATAGCGATAAACCATCACGCCGTTCTGTTTGCGGACCTCTTTGGCGGCGCCCCAAAGCCGCTTGACGTCCTCCAGCGTGCTCGTGCCGGGCGTCACCTGGTTGAAGCTCGCCGTCTCGATTTCCAACGCCGCCGAATCCTCGGGAATCGGCTCCAGCGATTTGCGCTCGGACTCCTGGTTGGCCTCCGCAGGCTTGCCCGGCGCACGGTCGGTCTCGTCGCGTGGGGCATCCTTGGGTTCCGAAGGCTTGGGCTCGCTTGGGTCTTGCCGGCTGGGACCGCTGGCCTCGCCGGTCGCCTCCGGCTGACGCGGCCTGGTGGTTCGGCCAGGTTCGGCCGCCCGGTCGTTCCCGTAGGCCTTGTTGCGGCCCGCGGAATCGTCGGATGCCTTGCTTGGTGCGGGCGATTCCTGGGTTGCCCTTTTCGGTGGCGCCAAGGTCGGCCCTCGGCCTTGACCGGCAGAAGCCTTGGGCTCCGTTTTGAGGTTCGCCGGCGCGTTGGCCGCCGGTTGGGGCGCTTGGTCGTTTGACGAGAGGTCTGCCTCTTCCGCCGCAGCCGCGACGAAGGGCATCGCGAGCCCCAGGGCAAGTACGATCCAGCCGCCTACCATCCCATTGCGCAGCACCCATCCCATCGCGTCATCCTCCTGAATCGCGCGACATGTGCGGAAACTCTCGCCAGAGCGCGCCAACTCCGCATTTTGAAACCCACGCGACAATCCTTCTGAGGCGTGGGGGCGTAGTGTACTTCCACCCGCCCGAACGCGTCCAGACAGCTTTTTCAAGAAAATCAGGGCCAATCGACACCACGGTTTTCGGGGGGTGGGGCTCTATTCTCGGGACGGTTTCACGCGATTGACAGGTAAGTGTTCTTCCGGTCCCGCCGAACCCGCGAATTCTCAATTACTTGCGCACGGCGCAACCGGCTCGGCAGTCTCAGATTCGTCTTGTACGGCGGTGGAGAGGGCGTACAATGGGGGGAGACGCTCCTCTTGGAAAGGGTCATCCCATGCGGCGAGGGCAATCGGGGTTTACGCTGGTCGAATTGTTGGTGGTGATTGCGATCATTGGCATCCTCGTGTCGCTGTTGCTGCCTGCCGTCCAAAGTGCCCGCGAGGCCGCTCGACGGACCAGTTGCGTGAACAACTTGAAGCAGATCGGGCTAGCCCTCCACCAGTACCACGACACGCACAAGTGTTTTCCGTTCCTTCGAGGCGGCACCTCCGGGCCATGCGATCTGACGTCCAATTGCGAATACCTCAGCGGCTGGATCATGCTGCTGCCGATGTTCGAGCAGACCGCGCTGTATGCCAGGTTCACATCCACGCAGACCTTCGGCGGAGTCGATTATCCGCCGTGGGGTCCCGCGCCGTTCGATCCCTATCAAACCGGTTATCTCCCCTTCAATCTGGAAGTCAACCTGCTGCAATGCGCGTCGGATCGGCAGTCGCTGCGGGCGCCGGGTCAGCCGGGCCAGACGAACTATCATTTCTGCATCGGCGACAGCCTGGTGGGCAACGATAGCCAGCGGTTTCCGCGGGGCATTTTCGGTTTCTACACTTCCACCCGCATGGCCGATATTACCGACGGCACGAGCAACACGATCGCGGTGAGCGAGGCCTGCAAGGGGGGCGACGCCACGCTGATCCGCGGCGCCGCGGCGTTCAACGTGCTCGGGTCGGACACGAACCCCTCGATTTGCCTCGCCTTGCGCGGCGACGGCGGCCGCTACCGCCCGCAGGTTCAGACGAGGCCCTGGGTGGGGATCTACTGGCACGCGGGCGTCCCGCTCATGAACGGCTTCACCACGGTGTTGCCGCCCAACAGCCCTTCGTGCTTGTTCGGGAGTTCCTGGATGGGCGCGGGGATCGTGTCGCCCACGAGCAATCACCCCGGCGGCGTGAATACCTTGTACGCCGATGGGTCGGTGACTTTCACCTCGGAGACGATCAACAGCGGTCAGGTCGGTTCGCCCGAAGCGGCTGGCGGCCCCAGCCCTTACGGGACGTGGGGTGCGTTGGGCTCCAAGAGCGGCGGCGAAACGGCCGGCGGCCTGACCTATTGAGCCGTTGGCGATCGGTCTTTCGACGCGTGATCTTCGTCAGGAGCAAGCCGAATACCTACCGCACCAAGGGACATCCACCATGGCCGTTCCGCCTCGCTCCATGCCCGGACAAGCCCCGCCACCGCCTTCAACATCCCCCGGCGCGAGTCCGCCTCCGGAGGAGAGGGAAGCCCCCGCGGAACCGATCGAGATCCACTGGTTCAGTCCGATTTTCTTGACGGCATACGCCCTGATCGGCCTGTTGTGTGTCTGGGGGTTGTACCGGATGCTCTTCGGTTCGGCCCGAAATCCCAACCTGGTTCGCGTGCGGGGCACGGTCACGCTCCAGGGCAAGCCGTTGGCCGGAGCGGTGGTGACGTTTCATCCGGTGGCCAAGGACGGGGTTGCCGCGGTCGGGGCCACGGATCGCTTCGGCAAGTTTGACCTGAGGACGCCGGGGCAGGGCAGCGGCGCGTTGGTGGGAGAGTACCGGGTGACGGTCACGAAGATGGCCTCCGAAGAAAAGATGATGACCCCCGACGAGGCGAAGCAGTATCTCAGCAAGACCGGCAAGCCCCCGCCTGAGCCCAAAGTCTCGAATCTCGCGCCGCCCCAGTACGCGTCGCCGCAGACCACACCGCTGATGGTGACGGTCAAACGGGGCGGGGGACAATTCAAACTGGATTTGAAGTAAGGGCGGGTTTCAAAAGAGGGGGGTTCCGCTTGATCTCAACGCCTCGGGGTGGTAGGTTCACGTACAGTACAGTCTCCAGAGGAGGCAAGTCCCATGGGGCCTAAAAAGCGTCCCGCCGGCGCAATCGGGCGGGAGGCCGGCCCAGCGTGCGAGGAAAGGGGTTCTCATGGCAGACAAGACCGATCGTCGATGTTTTCTTGCCCGCGGCATTCTTGGCGCCGGCGCGATGAGCGCCGCGTACACGAGCATTGAGGAAGACACGTTGTTGGCGGCTGTGGCGGAAGGCAAGGCCCAGCCCAGCGCCCAGCCCGCGCCAAAGACCGACATCCCGCCTGGCAGCCTGCCTTGCGGCAAGATCGGCAAGGTGTCGCTCAGCCGTTTGTTCATCGGGGGGAATTTGATCGGCGGTTGGGCCCATGCCCGCGACCTGATGTACGCCTCGAAACTGTTCACCTCGTACAACACCGAGGCCAAGGTGTTCGAGACGTTGGACCTGTGCCAGGCGTGCGGCATCAACACGATTCAGTTGGACCCGGTCTGCTGGCCGGTCGTGACCAAGTACAACAAGAGCCGGTCCGTGCCGATCCAGACCATGGTGTGCATTTCGTTTTCCGAGGACAAGGCCAAGACCGCCGAAGCCGTGAAACGCCAGGTGGACTTGGGGGCGACGCTCATCTATTCGCACGGCGGCATGACCGATTCGTTCATGATGAACGGCGGCAAAATCGACGCCATTGCTCAGATGGTCGAGCTGATCAAGGCGCAGGGCGTGCCGGCCGGCGTGGGCGGCCATTCGCTGAACATGCCGATCGCTTGCGAAAAGCACGGCGTCAATCCCGATTTCTACGTCAAGACGCTCCACATGGACCGCTACTGGTCCGCCACGCCCAAGGAACACCGCGAGGAATACGACTGGATGCGCGGCAACGCCGGCGACCACAACAAGAACTTCGACAACATGTGGTGCAACAACCCGGAAGAAACCGCGGCCTTCATGGAGTCGGTCCAGCGTCCCTGGGTGGCCTTCAAGGTCATGGCGGCCGGGGCCATCAACCCGAACGTGGCCTTCCCTTACGCCTATCGCAACGGTGCCGATTTCATCATCGCGGGCATGTTCGATTTCCAGGTCGAGGCCGACGTCAAGATCGCGATCAGCGCCCTGCGCAGCGCGCGGAACCGGAAGCGGGCCTGGTACGGCTGATCGCCGGGGCGTAGCGCACAGGCAGGAGGAGAGGGGCGATCTGCGCGCGTTGGGCGGGAGCCTGGCCGGCGAGCCGAGAGTGGCGGCCGGCCACGTCGCGATTCCAGAGGCCGCGGACCGTGAACGCCCTATCGCGGAGGAGTTCGAGGAGCTTCGGATCCTCCTCCAACCAGAGGCGCGAGGCGCGGCAACGCTTGCCCTTGTTGGTCACCGGGCGGCGCACCGCGGCCGCCATCATCCCCAGCGGCGCGGTCCCGTCCACCCAGGCCAGAGCGTTCCCGTAACGATCATTGCCCCGCAAGAGACTTCCCCGCTGCGGCGCAGGCCGGGCGCCGCCTGACGCACCGGCCGCCAGGACTCTTCTCCATCCGGTTCGCTCTCGCTGGCGCGGGATTTGACCGCCGGGCCAAGCGGTCCAACCCCTTCGGCCAATGGGTCGCCTGCGTGCGGTCCGTCGACTTTTCGGCCTTGGGAGAGTCCTCTGGTTGCGGCCGAGCGACGCAAGGCCGCCATGGGGCAGCTTAGCCCAAAGAAAAACCGCGATTCGTCCCGGCCAGGCGCGCCGGCCCCTTGAGGCGCAGTATCAGTTCCACTAAAGTACACATCCAGTTCGTGAATAGCGCCGCAAGTCATTGCCGTCGGGCCGGAATGGCTCGCAACGGGATCCTCAAGGTCGGGCCCGAGAACGTCATTGCCTCCCCTCGCATCAAGGATTCGCAACCATGGATTATCGCCGGATTATCCCCTGTCTGGACGTGAAGGACGGGCGTTTGGTCAAAGGGGTGAATTTCGTGGGGCTCAGACACGTCGGGGATCCGGCCGACGCGGGGGCCGCGTATAGCGACGCGGGGGCCGACGAGCTGGTGTTCCTCGACATCACCGCCACGATTGAAAACCGGCCCACGTTGCTCAAGGCCGTCGAGCGGACCGTGCAACGCATTTCCATCCCGCTGACGGTGGGTGGGGGCGTCCGGTCGCTGGACGACATCCAAACGTTGTTCGACCTCGGCGTCGCGAAGGTCTCGATCAACACGGCCGCCGTCGCTCGGCCCGAGTTCGTCCAGGAGGCGGCCCAACGCTTCGGCTCGGAGCGGATCGTCGTGGCGATCGACACGCGCAAGTCGAACGCCCTGCCCTCTCGTTTCGAGGTTGTCGTTCGCGGCGGCACCCAGGGGGCCGGGCTCGACGCCGTGGCCTGGGCCAAAAGGGTCGAGGCCTTCGGCGCGGGCGCCATCCTGCCCACCAGCATGGACACCGACGGGATGCAGACCGGCTATGACATTCCGATGACTCGGGCGATTGCCGACGCGGTGCGTGTTCCGGTCATTGCGTCGGGCGGGGCAGGGGCCCTGGAGCACCTGTACGAGGCGATTGTCGACGGTCATGCCGATGCGGTTCTCGTCGCCTCGATCGCCCACTTCGGCACGTTCACCATCCGGCAAATGAAGGAATACCTGGCGGGCCGGGGGATTCCGGTGCGCTTGTGAAGCGGCTGTCGGTCTTCATCGATCGGCCGTCACGGACTTGCGGAGAAATCGCGCTTGCCGCGCACGGTGAACGCCGAGAACCAAGAGTCGCTGTTGGCTGACGGCTCATCGCGGGTAGCTTCCCAAGGAGATTCTGCATGGATTACCAGAAATTCGTCGAAGAGCAAATCCAGTCCCTCCGCGCCGCGGTCGATGGGCAGACGGCCATCAACGCCCTGAGCGGCGGCGTGGATAGTTCGGTGGTCACGGTGTTGGGGTTTCGGGCCCTCGGCAATCGGCTCAGGACCGTGTTTATCGACAACGCCTTGATGCGCGAGGGCGAACCGGAACGCGTCGTGAAGGCGTTCGCCGACATGGGGATCCCGGTGGAACTCGTCGACGCCCGCGCCGAATTCCTCGCGGCCTTGAAAGGCCTGACCGATCCCGAGGAAAAGCGATGCGCAATCACCCGCACGTTCTATCAGGACGTGTTCGGCCGATTGGTGCGCGCAAGCGGCGCGAAGTTTCTCCTTCACGGCACCATCCTGACCGACATCGAGGAGACCGTGGCCGGCATCAAACGCCAGCACAACATCCTCGCCCAATTGGGCATCGACCCGGAAACCCAGTACGGATATCAGGTCCTCGAGCCGCTGGCCGCGCTCCGCAAGGACGGCGTGCGCGAGGTGGCCAAAGTGCTCGGGTTGCCGGAGGCTATGGTGCACCGGATGCCGTTCCCCGGCCCCGCCTTGGCCGCGCGGATCGTCGGCGAAGTCACGCCCGAACGCCTGGCCACGGTTCGGGCGGCCACCGCGATCGTCGAAGAGGAACTCGCCAATTTGAAGGTCTTCCAGTACATGGCGGTGCTGCTGGAGGACAAAGCGACGGGCATCCGCAACGGCAAGCGGGAGTTTGGGCAGATCGTGGTGGTTCGCTGCGTGGACAGCGTCGATGCCCGCGAGGCCGAGGTGGTCGAGTTGCCCTGGCCCACCCTGAAGCGGATCTGCCAGCGGATCACCGCCCTGCCCGGCGTGAACCGCTGCCTGTACGACCTGACGCCGAAGCCCCCGGCGACGATCGAATATGTTTGAGAGCGGAGAGCGGAGAGAGAAGAGCGGAGAGCCAAGAGCGGAGAGCCAAGAGCGAAGGGCTAAGAGCGGAGGGCTAAGAGCCGAGAGTCGGCCAGGGTGGCATGCCGTCACGCGGCGCCAGCCGCGGGTCGGCATGGGAAGTTTTCGCAGGACAACGCCAGGGCGACGGCATATCGCGCCGAGTGCTGGCCTTGCGCGTCAGATTCCACGGGGCCGATAACCTCTTTGCAGAACGACCGGGAGATCCAGACACCGTGCCAAGACGAAACGATATCCACAAGGTGATGATCATCGGCTCGGGGCCGATCGTGATCGGGCAGGCCTGCGAATTCGACTATTCGGGGACCCAGGCCTGCAAGGCCCTGCGGCGGCTGGGCTACGAGATCGTCCTGGCCAACTCCAACCCGGCCACGATCATGACCGATCCCGCCATGGCCGACGTGACCTACATCGAGCCGCTCACCGTGGAGTGGATGGCGGAGATTATCGAGAAAGAACGGCCGCACGCGCTGTTGCCCAACTTGGGCGGGCAGACGGGGTTGAACCTTTCGTCGGAGCTGGCCCGCCGCGGCGTGCTTCAAAAGTTCGGCGTCCAAGTGATCGGCGTGCCGGTGGACGCCATCGAACGCGGCGAGGACCGGCTGGCTTTCAAACAGACCATGAACCGCTTGGGCATCGACATGCCGCAAAGCGAGATCGCCAACTCGGTCGAAGAGGCCGAACAGATCGCGCAGCGGATCGGCCTGCCGGCCGTGGTCCGGCCCGCCTACACCCTGGGCGGCACCGGCGGCGGCCTGGTCTACAACATGGAGGAGCTGCGGACCGTGGCCGCGCGCGGGCTTGCGGCCAGCCTGATCGGGCAGGTGCTGATCGAGGAATCGGTCGAGGGTTGGGAAGAGCTTGAACTGGAGGTGGTGCGCGACGCGAAGAACCAGATCATCACGGTGTGCTTCATCGAGAACGTCGACGCGATGGGCGTCCACACCGGGGACTCGTACTGCGTCGCCCCGATGCTGACCATCGCGCCGGAACTCCAACGCCGCCTGCAAAAGCACTCGTACGACATCGTCGAGTCGATCGGCGTGATCGGCGGCACGAACATCCAGTTCGCCCACGACCCGAAGACCGGCCGCGTGGTCGTCATCGAGATCAATCCCCGCACTTCGCGATCCTCCGCCCTGGCCTCCAAGGCCACCGGATTCCCGATCGCCTACGTCTCGTCGCTTCTGGCGGGTGGACTGACGCTGGACGAGATCCCCTACTGGCGCGCCGGCACGCTCGAGAAGTACGAACCTTGGGGCGACTACGTCGTGGTCAAGTTCGCCCGCTGGGCCTTCGAGAAGTTCCGCGGCCTGGAAGACAAGCTGGGCACGCAGATGCGGGCGGTGGGCGAGGTGATGAGCCTCGGCAAGAACTACAAGGAAGCGTTCCAGAAGGCGATCCGTTCGCTGGAGATCGGGCGCTACGGTCTGGGATTCGCCAAGGACTTCCACGCCAAGTCGCTGGAGGAACTCATGGGGTTGCTGGCCCATCCTTCCAGCGAACGGCAATTCATCATGTACGAGGCCCTCCGCAAGGGCGCCACCGTGGAGAGCCTCTACCAGCGAACCGCGATCAAGCCGTGGTTCATCCAGCAGATGAAGGAGCTGGTGGATCGGGAGGAGGAGATCCTCCGGCACAAGGGCGGCGAGCTGCCCGACGAGCTGCTGGCCGCGGCGAAAAGAGACGGTTTCGCCGACCGCTACCTCGCCCGGCTTCTCGGCGTTCCGGAAAAGGAGATTCGCCGGAGGCGCTTGGCCCTGGGCCTGGTCCAGGGCTACCATCCGGTCCACGTCAGCGGCGTGGAGAACGCGGCCTACTACTATTCCAGCTACAACGCGCCGGACTCGGTGAGCGTTTCCCCGCGCCGCAAGATCATGGTCCTTGGCGGCGGCCCGAACCGCATCGGCCAGGGGATCGAGTTCGATTATTGCTGCGTCCACGCCGCCTTCGCCCTGCGCGACGAGGGGATCGAGTCGATCATGGTCAACTGCAACCCGGAGACCGTCTCGACCGACTACGACACGGCCGACAAGCTCTACTTCGAGCCGCTCACGGTGGAAGACATTCTGGGGATCTACGAGAAGGAGAAGCCCGAGGGGGCGATCGTCCAGTTTGGCGGGCAGACGCCGCTGAACATCGCCGCGGAGTTGGCCGAGGCGGGAGTGAAGATCCTGGGCACCACGCCGGAAACGATCGAGCTGGCCGAGGACCGCAAGTTGTTCCAGCAGCTCCTGAACAAGCTCGGCCTGCGCCAGCCGCCCAACGGCATGGCCGCCACCGCGGCCGAGGCTCGCCAGGTGGCGGCGCGACTCGGGTACCCCGTGCTCATCCGGCCCAGTTTCGTCCTGGGCGGCCGGGCCATGGAAATCGTTTACGACGACGGCGAGTTGGACCGGTTCGCCGCCACCGCCGTGGCCGAGAGCGACGGCCAGGCCATCCTGGTTGACAAGTACCTGGAGGATGCCGTCGAGATCGACGTGGACGCCGTGGCCGACGGGCAGAACGTGTACATCGCCGGCATCATGGAACACATCGAGCCGGCCGGCGTGCACTCGGGCGACGCGGCCATGGTGTTGCCGCCGCAATGGCTCTCGGCCGACGTGCTCGAAGAGCTGCGCCAGGCCACCAAGGCCCTGGCCATCGAGTTGAACGTGCGCGGGCTGATGAACGTGCAATTCGCCGTCACGCCCGACGGCAAAGTGTACGTGCTGGAGGTCAACCCCCGCGCGAGCCGCACCGTGCCGTTCGTCAGCAAGGTCACGGGCATTCCGATCGCCAAGGTGGCCACGCGCATCATGCTCGGCGAAACGCTGGAGCAGATGGGCCTGGCCGACCTGTCGCTGGCCCTCGGTCACGTGGGCGTCAAGGAATCGGTCTTCCCGTTCAACCGGTTTCACGGCGTGGATTGCATCCTCGGACCCGAGATGCACTCGACCGGTGAAGTCATGGGCATCGACGCCCAGTTCGGCATGGCCTTTGCCAAGAGCCAGTTGGCCGCGGGCATGCAGTTGCCCTCGGGCGGCAACGTCTTCGTCAGCCTCAAGGACGCCGACAAGGAATCGTTCCTCGACTCGGCCGAGCAACTCGTGGAGATGGGCTTCACCCTGGTGGCCACCGACGGCACGCACCGGTACCTGCAGGCTGCCGGCATTCCGAGCCGCCACATCAACAAGGTCCGCGAAGGCCGGCCGCACATTCTCGACATGGTCAAGAACGGCGAGATCAGCCTCATCAT
>Ga0101944_10001532_pt1 | contig 47052 bp, 41 predicted proteins | sample DewCreD2012metaG_FD_75245 | JGI IMG/M metagenome (GOLD analysis project Ga0101944, IMG submission 75245) | Hot spring sediment bacterial and archeal communities from British Columbia, Canada, to study Microbial Dark Matter (Phase II) - Dewar... ... | reverse complement strand
TGTGTTGGCTTTGTCAAACGTTTTCGCGTGTTTCAGCGGGTGGGGGACCCAGGGTTTGATGGTGCGTGATGTCTCTCGTCAGCCTGAACGCTTCCCTGCAGCCTGGGGCCGCACGCTCACCGCTATTGTCATAAGCTCTCCCCTCCTCTTTGCCGCTTACATGGCATTTGCCTGGGCCTTATTGCCCGCCAGCGTGTCCCTCAGCGCGATCGCGCTCATCGGCCTCGCCGATCTGATCTTCGCACCCATCGGCCTGTCCGCGATCACCGCGTATCAGGGTCACGACCGGCTCGGTCGCGCAGCCCATCTTTCCTTTGTACCCGTTCTGCCGCGGCTTGCCGGTGCGCTTGCATTGCTCCCATTGGCTCTTGTCCTACCCGACGTCTTGCGGCTGACCGCCTGGGCCTTCCTCTATGCCCTGGGCGCACTTGCTGCCACCCTTTACGCATGGTTTATGGTGTGCAAAGACCTCGGCTCTGCGGAGAGGCCCGGATGGTTTTATATGAGGAACTCGCTGCGAGAGGGCATCCCCTTTGCCTTCGGAAGCGCGGCCCTGAAGGTTTACTCCGACATCGACAAGATGATGCTGGTACGCTTGGCCACCATGGAAGCGGCGGGCGCCTACTCTGCCGGCTATCGAGTGGCGGATTTGACCAGTGTCCCGTTGATCTCGTTTCTCAGCGCCGCCATGCCGCGTTTCTTCCGCGCCGGCGAGGGCGGCACAAGGGCTACGATGGCTTATGCCTATCGGATTCTATTCCTTCCGCTCACTTACAGCCTCCTTGCAGGCCTTGGCTTGTATCTGTTCGCCGGGATATTACCCCTCTTGCTTGGTGCGGCCTATGCCGATGCGGTCCCGGCGCTCCATTGGCTTGCCTGGCTTCCACTCATTTCGTTGCCTCGACTCATTTTACAGACTTTGTTGATCGGCGGCGACCGACAGAATTATGCGGTCAACATTCTCGCAGGGGGAGGCCTGTTCAATATCGCTCTGAACCTGTGGTGGATACCCCTATGGGGGTGGCGTGGTGCAGTGGCGGCGACTTATGCGGCAGAGATTGTGATGGCCCTAGCCATGTGGGCTGTCGCGCTTATTCCTCAGGCCAAATCCCATTCACCTGTATCAGAGAAACGAACGAGGGAGGCCCGTGTCTGAAAGCTATCAGAAGGTTTGGTCTTATTATCAAACAAAAGCACCGGGGACCTTTCGGGGTTCGGCGTTCAGGCTTCACTTCCTGACACGCTACATCAAAAGCGGACAGCGAGTGCTGAACGTAGGCATGGGCGGTGGCCTCTTTGAAAGATTCTGTCGCCGAATCGGTGTAAGCGTCTTTTCCCTGGACCCCGACTGGTTGAGCCTGCGCAGCCATCTGCAGGGAAATAGCTTGCAGCTGATTACAGGCAAGCTGGAAGAGCTGCCCTTCCGAGGGAAAACTTTCGACGCCGTGGTTGTCTCGGAGGTGCTCGAACATTTGACACCACAAGTCACGCTCCTGGCCTTACAGGAAATCCGAAGAATTCTTGTCCCTGATGGAGAGATCATCGGTACAGTGCCTTGTGAAGAAAACTTGGCCGACGGGGAGGTCATGTGCCCGGTGTGCGGGGAGGTGTTTCACAAAGTCGGGCACCTTCAATCCTTCAGTACGGTTACGATGTCCATCCTCCTGCGAACGGAGTTTCCCCGCGTCGAGTGCTTCGAGCGAGCTTTCATGGCCAAAACGACCGTCGGACGCAAAGAATCGGCAATAGGGTTAATAAGAAACCGTTTGGTGCTGAGCGGCCTATTGACGCGAGAGAAGCACATTGTCTTTCGTGCAAAGAAGTCGCCTTTGAGAGGCGTTGACCCCATGAGGACTCCCAAAGGCTCGTCCGGCTTGAACCAGCGGCTCGCACTATTTCTCCCCTCGCTCGCCGGGGGTGGAGCGGAAAAAAGAATGCTCACCCTTGCAACGGAATTCGTAAAGAGAGGGTACGCAGTCGACATGCTGCTTTCAAGAAGCGAGGGGGCCTATCTGAGAAGCGTCCCGCCGCATGTCCGCGTCGTCGATCTCCATGCATCACGCCCTCTTACCGCAATCCCCGCGCTTATCCGCTACTTGTCCATTGAAAAGCCACAGGCGATGCTGTCGACCATCACCAGCGCCAATCTCGCAGCCATTTGGGCCTCTCAGGTCTCTGCAGCCAAAACCCGGGTTGTGATCTGCGAGGCGAGCACCCTCAGCAGCGAACTTCACCAGTCGGCAGCGCATAACCGCGTTCTCATGCCGGCCCTGCTCAGGCATTTTTTCCCAAAGGCCCATGCCGTCGTCGCTGTATCCCGCGGGGTCGCGGACGACCTCGCCCGAGTCACCGGGATTCCACGGAGGTCGATCCACGTCATCTACAACCCGGTACTTTCCCCGGAGCTATTGGCCAAATCGGGGGAGGCGGCCGATCATCCTTGGCTTCAAAACAGCCCATTTCCGGTGATCGTCGGAATGGGACGCCTGACGCGGCAGAAAAACTTCTGCGCTTTGATTCGGGCCTTCGCTGCGGTCCGAGAAAGAATCCCATCGAAACTGATCATCCTTGGTGACGGCGAAGAGCGGCCCCTTCTTGAAAGCTTGAGTCTGCGCCTCGGAATTGCTCAGGATCTTGACCTGCCCGGTTTTGTTGATAACCCTTACCCGATCTTGGCCAAAGCCTCCCTTTTCGTCTTGTCGTCCCAATGGGAAGGTTTACCCTGGGTGTTGATCGAAGCGCTTGCTTGCGGCACAAAAGTGGTTGCTACGGATTGTCCACACGGTCCGCGTGAAATACTCGACAACGGAACCTATGGCCAGCTCTGTCCCGTGGGAGATGTGCCGTCAATGGTCGCGGCGATGATCCGAGCCCTGAGGGGCGAGTTTGTCGCCCCGGACCCCGCCCATTGGCTCGAGCAGTTCAGTATGAAGGCCAACGTGGCATTGTATTTGGATCTGCTTGTTGGGCGGGAAGCACAGAGATCGGAGGTGGATCTTAAAGCAATGGCAACGCGAGGCTGAAAGATCATGCTGCGCATGGCTGCTTATAACATCAAAGCCGTTTTGGAGGGGGGATTGTCGCTGTTGCCAGGATTTGGAAGGATTTTTTACAAAGGCACCGGAGGAACCGATTCAGCACGTTATTGTTATTCGGTGTGGCTACGGCATCTGGTCATGACTAAAGAATTCATTGAGATGGGTGGTGGGTCTTTGGGCACCGTGGTCGAGATAGGTCCGGGGGACTCCCTTGGGACCGGGCTAGCAGCCCTCCTATCGGGTGCCTCCCGGTACATTGCGGTGGACGCGGTGAAGCATGCCAACGCTCAACAAAACATGAATGTCTTTCGGGAGTTGGTTTCTCTCTTCAAAAACCGAGCCCCTATCCCCAGCAATAAGGAGTTTGCAGGGATCAACCCCCCTGTCGACGATCTCTCTTTTCCTTCGTCCATGTTGGATCACGTGCGAATGCAAACAAATCTCGACTCCAAGCGGCTTCAAGTCATCAGGGATGGTCTGCAGAATCCGGTCAAAGAGAACCCTCTGTTTCAGTACGTTGATCCCGCCGGAGCCTCATCCGTCATTCCTGCGGGCAGCGTGGACATATTATTTTCGCAGGCCGTCCTCGAACACGTTGAGGACTTGCAGAAGCTCTACCGGGAATGCAGGACTTGGCTGAAGCCGGGTGGACTCATGTCCCACCAGATTGATTTCAAATCGCACGGTTCTTCCCGTGAGTGGAACGGCCACTGGGTTTATCCTGACGGGGTATGGCGACTGATCCGCGGAAATAGACCTTATCTTCTTAATCGAGAACCCTGTAGCACTCACCTTGGCCTGCTAAAACAAAACGGATTTCAAATTGTCGTCGATGAGCGCTTAACTCTCCCGTCCCGTCTTCAACGGAGCCAACTGGCCAGTCGATTTCGAAAAATGTCTGAACAGGACCTAACCACTGCCGGAATCTATGTGGTGGCAAAAAAACCGAAGCGGGAACAAGGATTCTTCGAAAAGACTCAGGAGTGATGATCATGTGCGGAATAGCCGGGGTCTTAGGTCAGCCAGCGTCGTTAACACCCAATATTCTATCGTCCATGGCCGATGCCCTGAAACACCGAGGGCCGGACGCCTCCGGCACATGGTCCGACCCTTCGGCCGGGATCGGGCTTGCCCACCGCCGTCTTTCAATATTAGACCTCTCGGTGATGGGTAACCAGCCTATGGTCTCCGAAAGCGGCCGGTTCGTCATTTCCTTTAATGGTGAGGTATACAACCACCAGGAATTGCGAAAGGAGCTTGAAAAGACTCGGTCAACTCCCTGGCGCGGCCGTTCCGATACCGAAGTCCTGGTGACCGCTATCGAGCGGTGGGGGGTGCGATCAACGCTCGAGCGAATAAACGGGATGTTCGCCTTTGCCGTTTGGGATAGACAGGAAAGAAAGCTGACGCTCTCCCGAGACCGCATGGGTGAAAAACCACTGTATGTCGGCTGGATCGATGCCAACATTGTTTTCGCGTCAGAACTCAAAGCATTGCGGCGTCTGCCCCAATGGAACCAAAGCGTCGATAGGCGGGCCCTAGGCCATTTGCTCCGTTTCGGCTACATCCCGGCTCCCCTTTCGATCCAAGAAGGAATCTTCAAGCTGCCTGCCGCCACCTTTATCGAGTTTGGAATTGAGCAAGCTGGCGCGAAGCTGACCCTAGATGATTTCGCTTCCCGGCTCCATCATTACTGGAGCCTCTCCACGGTCGCTGTCGATGGCCTCAGACAGCCTTTCCCAGGAGATGAAATGGAAGCGGTTCATGCCCTAGAAAATCTGCTTGAGGATGCCGTGAGATTGAGGATGGTGGCTGACGTCCCGGTCGGTGTGCTCCTTTCGGGGGGTCTCGATTCCTCTTTGATAGCGGCCCTGATGCAGCGGCAATCCTCCAAACGCATTCGAACCTTTACCATTGGATTTCAAGAAGACCGCTTCGACGAGGCCCGCTATGCCAAACCGATTGCGGACCATATCGGATCGGAGCACACGGAATTTCGTTTATCTCCCGAGCAGGCAATACGCCTCATTCCGTCCTTGCCTCAGGTCTATGACGAACCGTTTGCCGATTCGTCTCAAATCCCGACCGCCCTGGTTGCGGCAATCGCCAGGCAGCATGTCACCGTTGCCCTATCAGGAGACGGCGGTGATGAGCTTTTCTTCGGCTATGGCCGCTATTTCGACGCGCAGCGGATTTGGCAGGTCATCGGGCGCTGGCCGACGGGCACGCGAAGGAAATCAGCCGCGCTTCTCCACAGGGCAAGCCATCTGGCGGGGGGATTGGGGCGTTTGGGTTTCCGCATGCGTAGGCTCCAGCAACGGATCAACGTAGAGACTTTCGACGAGTTCTACGCAAACCTCCTCTCTGTCTCCCTGACGCCAACTGCAGCAAAGGGATGGCCCCCGGGCCTAGCCGGTTCATCACCGCTTCCAAACATTCCCGTTCAACTGGAGAAAACGACGACGCGGATGATGTTCGCCGACCAGTCCCTATACCTGCCCGAGGATATCCTCACCAAGGTGGACCGGGCCAGCATGGCGGTGGCGCTCGAATTGAGGCCACCCTTGCTGGATCACCGTATTGTCGAGTTTTCCTGGCACCTCCCTGAAACCATGCGGTTCAATGGGTCCAGTGGCAAAGTCTTGCTCCGAAGACTTCTTTACCGACTATTTCCGCAAGACCTCCTTGACAGGCCGAAGCACGGATTTGACATCCCTGTTGACGCCTGGCTGCGTCGACAGCTGAGGAGCTGGATGCTCGATCTTCTCGACTCGGGTACCATAAAACGGGAGGGCTATCTTCGTGCCAAATCGGTAGCCAGCCTTGTGAAGGAGCATCTGTCGGGTCATGGCGATCATGGCTATGCCCTCTGGCCGCTTCTCATGTTTCAGTCATGGCTCCGTTGTAACGGGTGATCTCATGATGCGAATTTTGGTTGTTGCCAATCTTCCCCCTTATGTGCTCGGCGGCGCCGAAAACCAGGTCGCACGACTCGTTGAAGCCTGGGCCGATCAGGGTTACCGGGTCGCCGTAGCTGGACACCGGATTCCCAGTGGGGTGTTACGACTCGGCGGCGCCGAAATCCGCACCTATCACCTCGCCGTCAGCAATCGCGCGGGACGCGGAGGGAAAGCGGCGAGTTACTTTTTCTCAATGGCGCGTCTCTTACACAGAATCAAGAGGAATTTCGATGTCATCTATTGCCGCGGCCTTGGCGACGGCGCGATATCGATCTGTGTGCTGAAGGCGATCAAAGAAGTCCGCTTGCCGCTGCTCGCCTGTCCCATCAACGCCAAGGGGGATGGAGATAGCCACTTCATTCGCTCGATCCCCGGCTGGCGGCTCCTCGTAGGAATGATCAACAGACAATGCGATGCCATCAACCTTATCGCACCGGCCATCGGGGCGGACTTGGAGGAGCTAGGGATTCAAGGTCCGAGGATAGCTCGCATTCCGAACGGAATCAAACTTGGCGCTCCGGTCCAGAAATCTAGTGTCGCGTCGATCCGTCGCCTGGTATGGACCGGTCGCCTGACCGCTCAGAAGGGAATCGACATTCTACTCGAAGCCTTATCTAAGGTGGTCGCTGCCGGCAGGGAGTTTAGGCTTGAGATCATCGGCTCCGGCCCTGACAGCGCTTTGCTGCTCCAACAGTGTCGACAATTGGGTCTCGAAAAGAAAGTCCGATTTGCTGGGGCCGTGGCCCAAGATGCGATGCGGACCCAGCTGGCAGAGGCGGATGTGTTTCTTCTGCCCTCCCGCTACGAGGGTATGTCGAACGCGGCGCTCGAAGCCATGGAAGCCGGATTGCCGGTTCTCCTGACTCGCTGTGGCGGGATGGATACTTACATAGATGAGAGCATCGGCTGGATCTGCGAACCGGAGAACGTGGATGAACTGACGACCGCATTGCTCAAAATGCTCGATACGCCCGCTGATCAGGTGGTGGCCATGGGTCATCGGGCAAGGCTGCTGGTCGAACGCAATTTTCAAATTGAAAAGATCGCTCAGCGAAATGCGGAGCTCCTGAAAGAGTTGGTGGAGGCATCGCTGCATTGAATCGTCTCATACCGAGGTTCTCTCCGGAAGCATCTATGGCTTATCTGAACTGGAGGCCCGTTCGATACAACAATGAACCCTGAATGGCGTCTATTGGTTTTGACGAAACGTCAGTACACCCACCGGGATCTGTTAGATGACCGCTTCGGAAGGATCCGGGAATTGCCGCTTCAACTGGCTTTGAGGGGATTTCAGGTCAAAGGCCTGTGTCTCAGCTACGATAAAAAAAGGGAAGGAAGCATCCCCGATGGTCCGGTCCTCTGGGAAAGCTTGAACGCCGGACCGTTGAAAATCACTGGACTTCTCCGATTCATCTCGCGGGCGTCTTCGTTGACGTCTCAGGCTGACGTCATCTGGGCCTGCTCGGATTCATTTTACGGGATCATCGGCTATTGGCTGTCACGGCGGCACCGGGTTCCTCTGGTGTTCGATCTTTACGACAACTTCGAGTATTTCCTTGCTGCGAGGATTCCGGTTATCAAACAGCTCTACCGAACGGTCCTGCAAAACTGCGAAGCCGTCACCTGCGTGAGTCAGCCTTTGGCCCGTCTCGTCAGATCCTATGGCAGGGCAGGCCCCCTTTGGGTCATCGAAAACGCCGTCCCCAAAGACCATTTTCGTCCTTTGGTTAAAACCGCATGCAAAGAAGTTCTGGGGCTGCCTCAGAAGGCACGGATGGTAGGCAGTGCAGGAGCACTGAACAAAAATCGGGGAATTCCGGCCCTTCTGCACGCTTTTGCTCTCTTGCAAAAGAAATTTCCCGATCTTCACCTCGCTCTCGCCGGCCCCAGGGATATCGAAATCCCCCGCCATGAGCGCATCATTGATTTGGGCATTCTGCCCTATGATAGGGTGCCTCTGTTCCTTAATGCCCTGGATGTGGCGGTGGTCTGCAATCTGGACAACGACTTCGGTCGTTACTGCTATCCGCAGAAGGCCAGGGAAATCATGGCCTGCGGCATCCCCCTGGTTGCGGCCCGGGTGGGAAGCATGGAGGAAATGCTTGCGGATCACCCTTCCTGGCTCTTTGCGCCTGGAGATGAAGGCGATCTTGCCAGAGCCATTGAAGCTCGCCTGAGTGACCGGGTGACGGAGTACGGAAGGATACCCTCCTGGGCGGACCTCGGAGAGGACCTGGGAGCTCTTCTTATCCGACTCCTCAACGAGAAGGCTTCTTCGCCGTGAACACCATTTGATGGCAGTGGTACGGGTCGATCCTTTCCAAGACCGGCTGCATGAAATTAGGGAAAGGGTACAGCCCGAAGCCGCAACCCGCCACATGGGAAAACCCTATACTTCTCAGATAGCTCCTGAGCACCCTGAAGCTGAAGACCACGAGATGACGGTAAACAGGGGTATCCGATTCAGGGTCCGGCACCATGTCTTTGGGACTGACCTTGAACAACTCGCTTTTTTTCACCAAAGCTGCCGAATCCGGGTGCGGTCCTGTGGAAGGCATTTTCCCCAGCAGGAGCAGCAGGATGGTGAAATAGGTGCTGATGTTGGGGGTGATCAGGATGAGGGTTCCTTTGTCTTGGAGAACCCGGTGACACTCTTTCAAGAAATGGCAACCGTTCAAAAGGTGTTCGAGCACGGACAACGCGAAAACGCAAGTGAATTTCCCGCTCTCAAACGGCAGGTCGTTGTTCAGGTCGCCGTGGATGATTTTGAGGCCCTTGTGGACCGAGTCCTTCACCAGATCCAGGTTCCACTCAATTCCGTAGTACCTGCTCTTGTCCATTCCCACCAGTTCCGACAGCTTTTCAAACCAGTGCCCGCCGGCGGCTCCGCAGTCCAGGCAGTCCCCCCCGTGTTCAAGGGCCCGCACGATCTCCCGTGAAGCCAAGCCATAAGCGTGGCCCATCGTTCGCTCATAGAGGTTTTTGAAGTATCTTCTAAGCATGCTGTAGAATGCGATCCACGATGAGGGCCGAAGGCTGGCCGGAGTCCTCCGGGTTTCGCCGCCTCAGCGTCGGAAAGGTGCGCAAGAATTTCTCTATATGATCTTTGTCGAATTCCGCAAGGAAAGCGTTTTCTCCGATTCCTTCCCCCCGTTCTGTCCTCGTGCGCAACACCATACAGGGCTTATTGAGATAGTAGCATTCCTCCTGGATACTCCCTCCGTCTGTAATGACATAATCGGCCCCTACCACGAAACCGATAAAGTCGAGATAAGAGAGCAAAGGCAAAAGGGTGACGTTTTCTATCCGCAAGACTTCGTTTAAAAGCCCAAACCGCTTCAACTGGTTTCGGGTCGGCTCATGCAGGATAAACATCAGAGCCCGTTCTCGCGCAGCGCTGCGGATGATCTCAACGACCGTCTTCAACCGTGAGCAGGAAAAAATGGTCTCCATCCTGTGAATGGTCATGAGCGCGTAAGGCCCAGAAGGGAGGGTCTCTTTTTTCACCCGCCGGGCCGCATACCGCACCGAGTCCAGCACGGTGTTTGCTCCAATGAGCACGGCCTTCTTCCGGTAGCCCATCTTGATAAGATTTTGAAAAGCAGACGCCGACGGGGCGAACAAAAGGTCGCTGGCGGCCATCGCCACCCTCCGGATGATCTCCTCGGGAAAGGGGTCGAGCAGGTGAAAGCTCCTGAGTCCCGCCTCCACATGAGCGACAAAGAGGCCGCAGCGTTTCGCGTAGAGCAGGGACAGGAGCGTGGTCAGCGTGTCCCCATGGATAAGGCAGACGCCCTTCTGGTTCCTGAAAATCCGCCTGAAGTTCCGCCGCGGAGTGAAAAGGATGTAGAAGAAGTTCCGAATCGACCAGGCCAGGGCTTGGGGCACAGTCTTGATGTTGAAGTGCTCGCGGCGTAGCACCACATCCGGCTCACCCATGCCGAACTGCCGCAATAGTTCGCCGGTCAGCCCGGCATGCTGCCCCGCATCAATCAAGTTGAAAGGCTTGCTGCGTTTCTGGAGCTCCTGAAGGATGGGCGCCATCTTTATGAATTGCGCTTTTGTGCCGATGAAGACATGGATCATGGTTCTACACAGAGCATTAATCAAAAACTCTTGCCCGCCTTTTCCTTTCATCCTGAGGGTGGCGCTTCTCCCTCGGCATTGGAAAATCAATTGAGCCTGTTGCCTTCGCTTCTTTCAAATCTCATCTGGCAGATTTGTTCTGAGACGAGCCCGATCATAAAAATGATCACCGCGGTGCTCAGCAGGAGAGCGCTCATGTTCGTAAACCGGCCCCACCGGACAAAGGTGTAGAAATAATAGCCCAGACCCGTCGCAAAGACAGAGACACTGACGGGAAGAAAGATGCGCAGAGGCGAGTAGAGAGCGCAAATCTTGGTGATGATCATGAAAAACCTTATCCCATCCCTGAAGATTCTGATCTTGCTCTTGCCCTCCTTCCGGGCGGCGGCATGGACGGGTATGTACTTGAGGCTTCTTCCGCTTCTGAGCACACCCAGCGTCAAGGTGGTGGGGTAGGAGTAGGTATTGGGGAGAAGGTACAGAAAGTCACGGGCAATGTCCGACTTGATGGCCCTAAACCCGGAAGTCAGGTCTTCTATTCGAAACTTGGCCACGTAGGAAGCGAACACATTGTAGAGGGTGTTGGCCAGCCCCCGCCACCAAGAGGCATGATGGCCTCGCGCTCTTGCACCGACCACCATGTCGTATTCGGGTAGAAACTCGATCATTTTCCGGATGTCCTTTGGCTGGTGCTGTCCGTCCCCGTCCATAAAGACCAGGACATCCCCGGACGCTATCCTGATGCCGCTCTTGATGGCCGCCCCATTTCCAATATTGTAGGGGTGACTGTAGACAATCGCTCCGGCTTCTTTAGCCACCCTTGCGGTCTCATCCGTCGACCCGTCGTTGACGACGATAATTTCGTAATCAGGATGGATGACAGCGATCTCCCTGATGATGTGGCCGATATTTTCCGCTTCATTAAAAACCGGAATAATGACGGATACGCTGACGCTCCCCATGCCTGCCTTTTCCTCGTCCAATCAGGAACAGAATGTCATCACCAAACAGGGTCATTCTACACGAAACTCCTGTCCTTTTCAATCACGTGGGTTCTGCAAACCCAAAACATAGAATTCACTGTTGTGGAAAAGGATTGTCGCATATTTTCTGAAGAACTCCCCCAACGTGCTCAGTTCAGCGTCGGATAAGTTCTCTCTCGCCCACCTCTGGAAAAAGGAATCATGGATCAAGAGGTGAGTGATTTTTTTCCTTTGGAGTCCGGCCCGGATATCCTCAGGGAGCCTTGACTGTCTGAAAAGAGTTCCCAGCAAGGCTTCGCCGAAAACATATTCTCTGTCACAATAGTAGCCGCGATCGCCCATGAAAATCATCATCACCCTCGCGTCCAGGGGTAGATGATGGTTGATAAACCGCATGGCCGCATACTCCGGCCTATGCCTTTCCAGATAGTCCTCACGGCTAACGGAACCGGCAAGGTATCCGAAGGGCTCCACTTCTTTGAACTGGGCCGCCACATACCGTGCGTTGTAAGCCAGGGTAAAGGCTAGTGCGATCCATAGGACAGTGGAGGCAACGGTCTTTCCCCTACCTGGTGCGCCTTTCCCGATCGCTTCATGAAGCGTTTGAACCCCTAGGACAGACAAGACCACCAGCACAGGAATGATAGGAGCAATGTAACGGATTCTGAGATCGCTCGTGAAAAAAGCGATGGCAAAGAATAGAAAGGCAAATGCCAGCATGGCCTTTTTTTCGTTTCTGACCCCCTTTTCCGCCTCCTTCATTCGCCAAAAAGCGAAAAACGAAAACAGGAGAAGGAAAGGATTGAGCTTTCCGTCAAAGTGCTTGGGGCTCCCATCCTGACCCTGGAAAAAGATCCTGATGGGCACCAGGGCGATTTCCCACCAGGCTTCATGATAGATCCCCTCCCGGATGACAAAAATCCCAGGCCCGGGTCTGATGTGAGAGGTCTGGCTTACAGCCTTCTCTGTTTCTCCACTCCTCGGCGGATTGAAAACTCGGTCAAACAGAGGATAGATGGGATTTTGCTTCCAGGCGTAATTCCTTCCCATCCAGGGCGAAAAAACCAGGAGGGCTACCCAAAGGAAAAGAAGACCGTGGAGCGCTGAACGGGAGAAATTCCCCTTCCCCTGCCGTGCGTACAGGAATGGCACAAACAGGGTGAGCAACGCCGTGGTGACCAGGGCGTTGTACTTTGTCCCCATGGCCAAGCCTGCCATGAGGCCCGAGAGGATCAGGAACTTTCGTTTGAATCCATATTCCGTCCACTTCATCAGTAGGAGCAGCGAGGCAAAGGAAAAAAACAGAACGCCCAGGTCGATGTAGGCCGTGATGGAGAGTTTGACAATGATGGGAATGGACAGGAAAAACACGACCCCAAACAGCGCATAAACCAAGCCCGTCCGCCTCCTCAAGTAGCGGAAAATAAGCCAGGCGGTGAGCAGGGCGAAACTAAAATGAATGAATTTGGGAACGATGTCGTTGCCGAAATAGAGAGGAATGAGATAGAGGAGGTCCAGATTCATGGGGTAGTAGGAGAAGGGCATGAACGGGATTTCGTACATGCCACCGTGCTTGAGGTACAGTTTGGGGACAGCCAGATGATGGACCAATTCATCTTTGCTCGTGGGAGGAACAAGAGAAAGGATGACAACAGAAAGGATCAGGGCGGCCGCAAGGATCAGCAGGACGACCTCCAGTAGGGATCGCTCTCTTGTTGATTTTGCAAATGGTTCTTGTTCCATGGAGCTATAAGCTTTCCCCTTTCCTCTTATGCCACCGCAGGGGGCTTTCGATGAAATCGTTTAGATTCTGGACAAAAGAGGCGATTCCGCATAGAATAAAAACATTAAAAGAATCCAACCCTTCACTTACCCCACGGAGCTGCCCTTGCCGGATCTTGACCCTGAGCCTGCTCAAAGCCATAGCGGTCCAGCGCCCTGCAACCCTGGAGCCCTGCCCCTAAAAGCCTTGGATGCCGGTCCTCAGCGAAGGTGGATGCGGATCGTCTGCCTATGCCTGATCCTCCTTCCCCTTCTGGCTTACTGGCAGGTGCAAGGCCATGAATTCCTGAATCTCGACGACGACCTTTACGTCACCGCCAATCCCAACGTTCAAGAAGGCCTGACGGTTGAGAACCTCCTCTGGTCTTTTCGTTTCAACGAGGTCAGCTACTGGCACCCCCTGACCTGGCTGTCTCACATGCTAGATGTCCAGCTCTTCGGTCTTGACGCGGGCGCCCATCATTTCACCAGTCTCCTGATTCACACGGCCAACACACTCGTCCTGTTTCTCGCTTTGCTTCGCATGACAGGCGCTTTGTGGCGCAGCGCCTTCGTAGCCGTGCTTTTTGCCCTGCACCCCGTACAGGTCGAATCCGTCGCCTGGGTCGCGGACCGAAAAAACGTCCTCAGCGCTTTGTTCTGGTTCTTGGCCCTCTGGGCCTATGCCCGCTACGCCGAGCGGCCGAGGGTAGCCCCCTACCTCCTCGTACTCGCCTTCATGGGCCTTGGCCTTCTGGCAAAGCCGACGCTCGTGACCTTGCCCTTTGTGCTTTTGCTTCTCGATTATTGGCCCCTCGGTCGCTGGGAACCTTCTTCGCGTTCCTTCAATCAAAAGCGCTTTCTCGTGTATGAAAAGCTGCCCTTGTTTCTTCTTTCAGCAGCGTCCATCAGCGTGGTCACCCTCTCTTCCCTGGGGATGGGAATTGTCATTTCCTCTGAGAACGTTTCTCTCGCGCTTCGCATCCAGAACGCCCTCGTCTCTTATCTCCTTTACCTTCAGAAGATTGCGCTGCCCCTGGATCTTGCTTTTTTCTATCCCTTTCCCAAGAGCATCCCCCCGTGGCAGCTCTTGAGCGCCTTGGCGGTTATCTCTGGAACCACCCTCCTGGTCCTTCGCGGTTCACGCCAAGCCCCCTATCTCCCTGTGGGGTGGCTGTGGTTCTTGGGAACCCTCGTCCCTGTATTGGGATTGGTTCAACAAGGACTTTGGCCTGCCCTCGCCGACCGGTTTCTTTACGTTCCCTGCGTGGGCCTGTTCCTCATCATCGTGTGGGGGTCAAGCGACTTGGCCGCCCGTTGGCGCTTATCCAGAGCCTTGATCGGGTTTGCCGGGGCTTCCCTTCTCGCGGCCTGCCTGTTCGCCGCAAACGCACAAGTCCGATATTGGCAAAACAGCTCGGATCTCTTTGTTCATGCCCTGGCCGTCACAAAGGACAACCACCTGGCCCATTACAACCTCGGCGCCCTCCTGCAGCAGAGAGGAGAATTCGAAAAGGCTTTTTTTCACCTGCAGGAAGCGCTGCGCATTCTCCCAGACAACCCGCGGTTTCACAACAGCCTTGGGGTCGTCCGTATGGAGAAAGGGGATCTCCAAGCGGCAACACATCACTTTACCGAAGCCATAAGCCTTTTCCCTGAGTATGCAGACGCGCACAACAACCTGGGTCTTGCGCTCTCCCGTTTAGGGAAAACGGAGGAAGCCCTTCTCCATTATCAGCGAGCCATCCGAATCAATCCGGACGAAGGGGCGTATCACTTCAACCTCGGGAACGCTCAACTCGCCCAGGGCAAATACCCGGAAGCCGTTTCCAGCTACCGCAAAGCCCTTCTCACACGGCCGGAGGATGAGAACCTGCAGCTCAACCTCGGATACGCTCTGATGCGTGCGGGCCGGCTCAAGGAAGCGATCGACCTTTATGACGAGGCGATCCGGAGGCATCCCCACTCGCATCGACTCCGCCACAATCGCGACCTGGTTTTCAGGCAACTCGCAGACACGGAATGATGTTCCCCGTCAGCCCACAATAGCGTATTTCAAAATGACGTAAACAGCCCTGATTCCGTCCTTCCAGGTGATTTTCTTGCCCTCCCCATAGGATCTACCGTGATAGGAGATCCCGACTTCGTAAACCCGGCATTTCTTTTTGCCCACTTTGATGGTTACTTCCGGCTCAATACCGAAGCGGTCCTCCCGCAGGGTGATGCCCTTGATGATCTCCGTCCGAAAAGCCTTGAAGCAGGTTTCCATATCCGTGAGATTCAGGTTGCTGAAGACATTGGAAAAAAGGGTCAACATCCGGTTGCCCACGTAATGCCAGAACAGGTGAACCCGATGAGGACCTTCACCGACAAAGCGTGAGCCAAAGACCACGTCCGCCTTTTCTTCCAAAATCGGAGCGATCAGCTTCGGGTACTCCGCCGGATCATACTCCAGGTCCGCATCCTGGACGATCACGATGTCTCCGGTCACCTGTTCCAGGCCCGTGCGGATGGCCGCACCCTTGCCCCGGTTCTTTTCATGGTAGACCACCTTGTCTACCTCGCTCGAAAGTCGGGAACGGATGAGATCCGTGGTCCCATCTGTCGACCCGTCGTCAATCAGGATGATTTCTTTGTCCGCAACAGGGGATCCACGAACCTTTGAAAGGAGCTGAGAGAGGGTTTGCACTTCATTGAAGCAGGGTACCAGAATGGACAGTTTCATGTTTGACTCCGCTTTCCCAGATCTTCAAGCGGTCTTTGAGGAGCGACTGTCGGCATCTTGAGCCGGACCTTGTTGCGCTCACGCCATCGCCATTCCCAAAACCCACAGAGAAAAACAGACCAAGCCCGTTCCAATCCATACGCCGGGTTTTTTTACCCAAGCCCGTGACGACTCTTTAGGGCCTAACACGAGTTGAATCCATGCGGCGGCAGATCCGACCCATCCCAAAAAACCGATGACCACCACAACACTCCATATCGGGTTTGGATGAGGATCTTTGAGCTTTCCAACGCCTGTTTCCGTTCTCTTGCCAAGCCCTTCAAGTTTGACATCCACTCTTTCGATCCAGCTCCTGCCGGGGACGAAGAGATGGCTGGCGGCATAAAACCCGCTACGAATGGATTCAAAAGCAATGCGAGCCAAGCGGGTGTCCCCCCTGCTTTCCGCCTTCTCACCGATCTCCCAGAGCGCTTTGGCAGCCTTTTCCGTGTAAGGGCTCAGGGGCGCATACCAGTGAAGAGCACGATCAAAATACGTGACAGCTCTAACCGTCTGATTTTCCTTTAAAAAAGTTTCTCCAGTCTTGTAGTCCTGCATGGAGCCGTAGAAGGCTCTCCCCCAGAGGATGAGGAGCAGCAGAACCGTGAGGAAAACGGCCTTGACGAGCTTATTTGAAACCCAGTGCCTTCTTGGCACGGAATTGTCCGGCATGACGCAAGACCATAGAGGTTATATAAATTTATTGCTATTTTTAGCAAAATTTCATATAAATTGCTATAAAAATCTATAAAGAAGTTCCATCGAGCATGGAGAAACTCCGGCATTTCGCAGGCAAAAGCATTCTGATCACCGGCGGGCTGGGCTTCATCGGAAGCAATCTGGCCAGGACCCTGGCGGATCAAGGAGCGAGGGTGACTGTCGTCGACAGCCTCATTCCCGAGTATGGGGGAACCCTCTTCAATCTAAAGGGTTATGAGAACCGGATTCGAATCAACATCGCCGACATTCGGGATGAATTCAGCATGGCCTATTTGGTTCAGGGCCAGCATTACCTGTTTAACTTGGCCGGTCAAACAAGCCATCTTGACTCGATGAAGAACCCTTTTGTGGATCTCGACATCAATTGCCGATCCCAGTTGTTCATCCTGGAAGCCTGCCGAAAGCACAACCCCGCTATTAAAATCCTTTATGCCAGCACGCGGCAGATTTACGGAAAACCGGATTTTCTCCCGGTTCACGAGGGCCATAGCCTCCATCCCACGGATGTGAACGGCATCAACAAAATGGCCGGGGAGTGGTACCATATTCTTTACAACAATGTTTACGGCATACGAACATGCGCCCTGAGACTCACCAACACCTACGGGCCGCGAATGCGAATCAAGGACGCACGCCAAACCTTCCTCGGCATATGGATCAAGAACCTTATCCAAGGCAAGCCGATTGAAGTGTGGGGAGATGGTTTGCAGGTAAGGGATTTCAACTACGTGGAGGACGTGACCGAGGCCATGCTCTTGGCCGCCCTTTCCGAACAGAGCAATGGACAGATTTACAATCTCGGCAGCCCTGAGCGCACAAACTTGAAGGATCTTGCAGACCTGATGATCCGGATTCATGGAAAGGGCGAAGTCGTGGTCATCCCTTTTCCAGAAGACCGCAAGCCCATTGACATCGGCGACTATTACGCGGATTACAGCAAAATACGGAACGGCCTAGGCTGGACTCCTCGATTTGGTTTGGAGGAAGGTCTTTCAAGAACGCTTCAATACTATTATGAATTTATCCGTGAATATCTATGATCCCTCAGACAAGCCCTCTGGCCAGCTACCTTTTCCACCAACCAGTGATCGACGAAGCCATTCACCGGGTGTTAAGTGGGGGCCGTTATATTCTGGGCCAAGAGTCCGAAGCCTTTGAAAACGAGTTTGCCCGCTACATCGGCGTTCCCTATGCCGTGGGTGTGGGAAACGGCACCGATGCCCTTCACCTCGCCCTGCGGGGACTGGGCATCGGCCAGGGGGATGAGGTGATCACGGTCTCTCATACGGCGGTGGCCACCGTGGCCGCTGTTGAGATGTGCGGAGCCAAGCCCGTCCTGGTGGATATCGATCATGTCTCCTACACCATAGACGTGGCATTGCTCGAACAGGCCAGATCCCCACGGAGCAAAGCGATTGTGCCTGTTCATCTCTACGGTCAACCCTGCAACCTGGAAGAAATAATCCGATTTGCCCGAAAGTACGGGCTCTATCTCATCGAGGACTGTGCCCAGTCTCACGGCGCCCTTTACCAGGGGCGTCGGACCGGTGCTTGGGGACATGCAGCGGCTTTCAGCTTCTATCCGACCAAGAACCTGGGGGCTCTTGGAGACGGCGGGGCGATTACCACCCCCGACCCTTCCCTTGCTGCAAAACTGAGAAAACTGCGTCAGTACGGATGGGATGAAACCCGAATCAGCCAATGCCCGGGATGGAACTCCAGACTGGATGAGTTGCACGCCGCCGTGCTCAGAGTCAAGCTTGCCCGTCTTGAAGAGAACAACCAGCGGCGAACCCGAATCGCCCGCATGTACCATGAGCGGCTAAGCCGGATTCCGGCGCTCACTCTGCCCTCCCCGACAGCCGGGACAAGCCACGTTTATCACCAGTATGTGATCTGCTTCCCTGACCGCGGCGCAAGAGACCGCTGCATGCATTTTCTTTCACAACAGGGAATCCAAACAGCAGTGCACTATCCTGTACCGGTGCATCTGATGCCCGCTTATGCCGCCCGCCTCTTTCCTCCCCGGTCGCTTCCGGTGACGGAAGAGGTGGCCGGGCAAATCCTATCCCTGCCCATGTTTCCGGAATTGAAGGATGAGGAGGTCGAAAGGGTGGCAAAAGCGATAGAGGCCTTCTTCTCCCAGAAAGGGTGACCTGATGCTCTCCAGGATTCCTCTCCAGCTCTTGGACCGTTATAGCCCTCTTTCCACTTGGGAGTCCTTCTACCTGAGAACCCGCTGGCGCCTTTGCCCCTTTGAACTCGTTGAATCCCATGTGCCCCGAAAAGGGAGAGTCCTGGACTTCGGGTGCGGCTACGGCATGCTCTCGAATTTTCTGTCCCTGAAAAGCCCGGATCGCCGGGTTCTCGGCATTGACCTGAACAGCGACAGGATAAACGTTGCAAAGCGATCTTCAAGAGGGCATCCTGAAGTCACTTTTCAGCTCGGGGATGTCCGGGACTTCCAGGGAATTCCCTTTGATGCCGTGGTCATGACCGATGTCCTTCACCACATCGACGAAGAGAACGTCCGGGTTTTGCTTCGAATCATGGGTTCCTGCTTGAGCGACGACGGTATTCTGGTGGTTCTGGACGTGGACCGATCCCCTTTGCCGAAGTTCTACACCACTTATCTTATCGACCGACTCTTGAATCCAACGAGGTCCCTCCATTACCGGTCCCGGGGTCTTCTGACGCGTTTGCTGGCGCAGTCGGGCTTTTTTGTAGAGCAAGCCGTGGCCGCGGATCGAGGGCTGCCGCTTTCCGACGTGATCTATGTCTGTCGCAAGAGGAGGACTTCAGGATTTCTCCCTTCCATCGAAATGACAGAGAGGTCGCGTCCCCATGACCGTGACACGGCCTTTGAAAAGAGAAGTTGACCTGACTCCGACGCCGCTGAAGACGACCAGGGTTGGGGGGCAAAGGAATTATCGTGGACCCCAATGAATACGAAATCATGTACCGGGCCGAGCAGTCCCACTGGTGGTACCAGGGGATGGCGGCCATCACCAAAAGGGTCCTGGAGATTTTTTACGCGCCGGACGCAGGTCTCCGGATCCTCGATGCGGGGTGCGGCACCGGTGCAGGGCTTTTTTTCCTTTCTCAATACGGCAAAGTCTTTGGGCTAGACATTTCCCCCGAAGACCTTCGTTTCTGCGCTGATCGTGGATGTACTGAGGTCGCCAGGGCTTCGGTCATGGCCCTGCCTTTTCAAGGCGAAGCCTTTGACCTTGTCACCTCCTTTGACATTCTGTATTTTGAAGGAATTCAAGATACGACGGCTTTGAACGAAACATCAAGAGTCCTTCGTCCTGGTGGGAGATTGCTCATTCGAGTTCCTGCCTTTGACTGGTTGCGCGGAACGCATGACGTCAAGGTTTCCACTGCGCATCGGTACACCGCCAAGGAGCTTGCGGGTAAACTGGTGAAGAGCGGGTTTGAAATCGAGCTTCTGAGTTATGCCAACATGATTCTTTTCCCCCTCGCTCTCTTGAAACGTCTCTCCGAAAGGTGGCTCCCCCCACAGGAGGACTCCGATCTTTCGGTGAAGGTCGGCGCATTCTCAGGGCTTTTCAGGAGGTGCCTTGTTCTGGAGTCAAGGTTGATCCCCAAATGGCGGTTGCCTTTCGGTCTATCCGTGGTGGCTGTGGCGAAAAAAAACAGTAGCGTTCACCCTTCGATACCCTGGTCGCCTCTGGCGCCGCCGAAGGCGGGTAAACCTCAGGGCGAACGTCTGAACCCATCTTTACATATTTGATTTTCCGTTCGTGGTGAGGTATCGAACCATGAACGGAAAGGCGCCAGGGCACTTTTACCGAGGCTGCCGCTTTTGAACGTTACTAAAAAATAGACACTGGAGGTCTATGTAGATTTCTCATGAAAAAATTGGAGAGTGTCTCGGCTTTTTTCCCTGCCTACAACGATGCGGCGACCATTTCGAGCATGGTCATCGCCACCTTGCTGACCTTGCCCAAAGTGACTGATGATTACGAAGTCATCGTGGTCAACGACGGAAGCCCCGATCACACCGGTGAAATGCTCGCAGAGCTGGCTAGAGTTTATCCCCAGGTGCGGATCATCACTCATCAAAAGAACAAAGGGTATGGGGGGGCCTTGAGGAGCGGTTTTGCTGCTTCCACAAAGAGTTGGATCTTTTACACGGATGGGGATGCCCAGTATGATCCTCGCGAGCTCACGAGGTTGGTCGCAGAGGTGACAGACGACTGCGACGTCGTTAACGGCTTCAAAATTGAGCGCTTCGATCCTCTTCACCGGGTCGTTATCGGGAGGCTTTATCACCACATCGTCCGGCTGCTTTTCGGATTCCGGCTGCGCGACGTAGATTGCGACTACCGTCTCATCCGCAGGGCCGTCTTTGACAAGGTCAGCCTCACCTCCACCTCCGGCACCATCTGTCTGGAGTTGGTGAAAAAACTCCAGGATCTCGGATTCCGATTCAAGGAAGTTCCTGTTCACCATTACCATCGCGCCCACGGCAAGTCCCAGTTCTTCAATTTCCCGCGCCTCATCAAAACGGCAAAGCAGCTCGCGGGTCTATGGTGGAAACTGGTGGTCAAAAAAGAGCATCTCAAGGGGCGCTCGAATGAGACGCTTTCCTGATCCTCAGCGCTCTCTTCACGGAGTCCATAGCGAGTGTCAGCATCCTTTCGCAAGCACGATCTTCTAGCCCTCACCGCAATAGGCCTCTTCTGCCTTTGGCTTTTCCGAGACATTATTCTCTCAGGGCATTTGCTGATCGGCGACGACTTCGTGACCTTCTATCTGGGGATGAAAAAGTTCCTCTACGATGAAGTGCGCCTCCATCATGAAATTCCTCGCTGGAATCCTTACATTTTCGGCGGAATGCCCTTCTGGGCCCATTTTGAATCCACGATCTTCTACCCCCTTGGGTTTCTCTTCTATCTTCTCTCCCCTGAAAAGGCTTACGGCTATACCATGGCCATGCACTTTTTCCTGGCCGGGCTTTTCATGTATCTCCTAGTCCGGTCCTTTGGGGTCAGTGAGGTGGGCGCGTTCGTTGCATCCGCTGTTTTCGCATGCAACGGTTTCCTCATGGCCATTCTCTTCCTCGGCCACATGAGCCCTGTGGAGAGCTACATCTGGCTTCCCCTGGTGATCTATTTTGTTCACCGGGCTGTCCGTGCCGAAACCATTTGGGGAAACGCCATCATCGCCGGAACGCTATGGGGGATTCAGATCCTTGCCGGAGCTCCCCAGGATGCGTTTTATACCTTCCTTGCCGCCACCCTCTTTCTTCTCTGCATGTTCAAAAACCGGAATGCCCCTCGGGCCTCTGGCGCAAGACTCCTTTCTATCGCCCTTATCGTGTTTGTGTTCGGCGCCGGTGTCTCCGCGATACAGATCCTGCCTGCTTTGGAGCTCGTCCATCACTCTGTCCGCGCTGCCCTGGATACCTACGAGTGGTCCACGCTTGCCTCTTACCCTCTCCAGGGGATCATTACGATCCTCCTGCCCCACTTTTTTGGAAACTATGCGGATGGTTCGGTGTGGGTCGGCAACACCCCCTGGAGCATTCCGCAGCAGAACCTTTACACGGGCGTCTTGCCGTTGGTGCTGCTCGGGTTTGTGTCGGTTCAAGGAAGAGTCGAGAAAAGGGTGATGGTCTTCGGAGGGGTGCTGGCTGTCGTTTCTCTGATCCTGGCTTTCGGCCACAACACTCCGATCTACAAAATCGTTTACCTCCTTCCGGGATTTGACCGTTTCAGGGCGCCCTCCAAGATCATGGTGCTCTGGGTGTTCTCCATGGCTGTCCTGGCAGGGATCGGCATGGACGGTCTCTTGTCTTCCCTGAAAAAAGGGGGCGATAGAAGGCTTTATCCTGTCCTTTTCTCCTTTATCTTCTTCATCGTCCTCCTTATCGTCTTCCATTATGTCCCTTCAGCCGTCTTCAAGGTCTTCTCGCCCTTTGTGCTCCCCGATGCCATCCCGGAAAGGATGACGGATGCGGCAAGAATCATCTCCAGCGAGATCAACCGGCTCAGCCTTTTCAGTGGCCTAATCCTTCTGGTACTCCTGCTCCTGCGCAAACGCATTCTGTCCCTTTCCATCGGGGGCACTGCCTTGTGTGCGCTTCTGCTGGTGGATCTGGGAACCGTTCACGAAAAAGCCGTGAAACATGATGACCGCCTGTACGCCGCAATCGACCAGATCAGGAAGCGCGTTGACGCGGAGCTGGGAAAGGACAAGAGTCTTTTCAGGGTGGGGAGTTATAAATACACTCTGGGGGCTAACCTGGAGATGGTCCTGGGCTACCAGAGCGTGGGCGGGTTCACGGCCTTGTTTCCAAGCCGGTATTACGACTACATGACCCGGTATTTTAAGAACAGGGTGCCTGAGGGGTGGGTCTCCCTGTTTTACGGGGTGACGGAACATCCTGTTTTCATGGATCTGCTCAACGTGAAGTATGAGATCGATCATGCGCAGCAGGTGCTCGCCTTGAGAGAAACCGCCCTGCCGAGAGCGTTCCTCGTGCCTGGCTCCCTGTTGCTGGGCAAGAATAGGGTTCTCGACTTCCTCGCGGAGAAGGACTTCGACCCCCGAAAAACCATCCTCTTTGAAAAGGAAGACTTTGGAAGTGAGCCTTCCTTGTTGTCCTTCGACGCGCAGGCTGTTTCAGGCAGGGTAGAAATCACCGATTATCGCCCTGACCGCATTCGCCTCTTCGCAGAGACCGACCGGCCTGCCTATCTTTTCCTCAGCGAAATGTTCTACCCGGGCTGGAAAGCCTTTATCGACGGGCAGCCGGCAAATATCTTGAGAGGCAATTACCTGTTCAGGGTCCTTGAATTGTCCAAGGGCCGGCAGTCGATTCTTCTGGAGTTCAAGCCTTGGACCCTTCGAGCGGGATCAGCCGTGACCCTAGCCGTGATCTTCTTTTTGGGAGTATCAGCCCTCTATCGGCTTCCATCCCTCCTTCTGAAACGCCAAAACAAAAAGACTCCCCCCACTAGGGTGGACAGGGACACCAGCACGCCGCACCGAAAAGGCCAGGAGACGAAACGCAAGCTCACCTCATGGTCTCCTGGGTCCAAGGGAATAACCCGGAAAAGATAGTTTCCCCGGAGCACTTCTGTTTTCTTTCCGTTAACCGCAGCCCGCCATCCTGGATAGTAGATTTCGCTGAGGACCAGGTACGCGGGTTGGTTGACCGAGGCTCTCAGGGTGATGGATTCAGAGCGGTAATGAAGAACCGTGCAACTTCCGGAAACGGGCTTTTCCGGCGGAGATACCCGCATCTCTTTTTTCGGCAACGATTCCAGGACCACCACCTGCCGCGGGTCAAAGTCATCCCTGTTCATGAAAGAAAGCACATCTTCCTCGTTCTTAAGGACGGATTTCCCCACCAAGGCGGCATAAGGCATGGGGTTCTCCAATTCCTGAACCCGGCCGTTGATGAATGCCTTGTTGAGATGGAGGAGTTTCAGGAGTCTCGATTCCGGGCGAGGGAGGGTTTCCAGATTGACCACATGGTCGTGGGGAACAAGTCCCTGGCTCGATAAAACAAACTGCACGTACCTTTTCAGAATGAGGGGATCATAACCCAGCACAGAAGGGAAGCCGTACCTCAGGCCGTCGTTGGCTCTAAAGAGGTCCCCCGTCGTCACAACCCTTCCCTGGTCGGGAGACTTGGGGAAATGGCGGACCGCCTCTTCTTTTTCAGGCGGGGTCTTGTACTCGAAGGGTTTCACCAGTTGGGACCCAAAGAGGAAAAGGTCGGCCACCACCACACCACAGACCAAGGGCTTGGCATAAGCGCGGAGGGAGCCCGGACGTCTTATAACGAAGAGCAACAGCAGAGAGGCCAGGAACAGGAGCGCTCCCCTGTCGACGGATAGACTGACCCTGTGATACAATGCGGTCAAATCCGCATGGGTCACAGGCCCCTCTGAAAAGATCCTGAAAAGCCAAAAAAAGAACTGAAAGGGAAAGAGGTGCAGAGAGAGCGCGAAGAGGCAGAGCAGCGCGCCCATGGCGACAAGGAAAAGAGGCGTCCCCCTGTTGAATCCTGCACCCTCCTGCCCCAGGTGGTGCAGCCCGATGCCTGCCAGGGCGGCCATTCCAAAGACGTAGAGAAAAAGGATTTGTGCCGGGATGCGGAAGCTGTGAAAGCCCGGCAGGTTATAAACGAGAGGGTAGAGGGGATTGTGTTTTCCGAAGGCGAGAAAAAGCGCGACACCGACCAGCAAGATGAAAAAGATCCGGAGGGAACGCATGCCAGTGTCCCTGGCCCTTAGGAAAACCAGGAACAAGGGGAGAATGCCGACATAGCCGCAAGCTTCCCAGAAATGCCAAGATTCATCGCTCAGCCAGTAGCTAGAGTCGACAGGGCTCCCGTAGAGGTCTGGAAGGAGGAAGGTCAGAAGGTCTTTGGGATGGAGCGAATCGTAAGTCGCCATGGCATAACTGATGCCCCCGGCCCGCGTCGATAACCCTGTAAACTCAAGGGTCGGCAAGATCTGAACCGCTGCAAGGGCAAAGCCTGCGCCGACCATCAGAGCGAATCCGACCCCTGTCTTGGCCGCAGGACCTAAAGCCCGATCCTTCAGGAGGCCGAGCCCGTGAAAGCACAGCATCACAAAACAGCCGACCAGCGTGTAGAATGAAATCTGAGGGAATCCTCCCAGCATTTGAACGCCCAAAACGAGCCCGTCGGCCACCGCATAGCGCCAAGCCAGGGTGAGGATAAAGCGGCGCAGAAGATAGAAAACCCAAGGGATCCAAACATACACCTGTACAAAGGTAAGATGGCCTGCATAGAGATGGCCCATGAAATAACCGTTGTACGAGAACACGATCGCTGAAAGAAAACTTCCTCCCGGGGAGACGGCAATACCCCGCATGAACAGATACATGAGAATGCTTCCCCACAGGCAGTGCAACATAGTGGAGTAAGCATAGGCCTGTTCAGGTGGCAAGAGATAGTAGAGGAACCCAAGAGGGTAAAACATGGAAGCTTGGATGTTCGTGATAAAGGGGGACCCTGAGAACAGGTACGGATTCCAGAAAGGAAAGGATCCGTGGGCTCGGAGGTGATCATAGGCGAATCCTTTCCAGGCATAGAACTGGAGCACAAAATCCGAGCCGTACAGAGAGGCTCCGGTCCCGATGGTCTTGCCGAAGAACAAAAGAACCGCCAGCAAGAGCAAGAGGATCGAACAGAGATCAAGGTAATGTTTTTTGTATTCCACGTGTGCCATCCGGGGAACGGGCCGCTCCTTTGGATGCGGGTTTAGGCTCTTCCTTCTTCTTCTAATCTGCCTGCCAGGCGCCTCAGCCTGAGCCCCAACCCGATGACCCCCAGGAGGATTGCTGCAGCAAACGCATTGACCCACACGGTAGAGTAACGGTCAAACCAGGGAAACGCCGCAGGCCACCAGAAGGGAGGGAGCCGGGATGAATAGGCTTCCTTGGGGGTTGTGAGATCCAGTTTCTCCAGGGACCTCCAAGGAGGGTCCGACCACAGGTCATAAGAAAACAGCGTATGTTTGATCAACCAGACATTGCCGGAGATGTGGGAAAACATGGGGTTAAAATTCACCGTTGCCGCTTCAACCATCAGAGGCAGGGGCTTATAGATCTCATCCCCGGTGAGTTCGGAGATCCATTGGGACCGGTACCCCAAGAACGCAAAGGGATCTGCGGTCACGCCGATCACCTGAACCGCAACGGAGACCGCCACAAGCCCGACAAGCAATTTCCGATACAGCTTTCTCCTCTGTCCCCATCCGTCGAAGACGTATCCCAAGGGCAGGATGACATAGGGGACGATCATCAAAAGGAACCGAGGGCCCCAAGCCCAATCTCCCGACCAGGCCCACCAGCACGCATGAGGAACAAGGATGACCAGTCCCACCCCCAGAAAAAGAAGAGCTTCCGCTCTGTTCTTCCGAAACAATTCTTTGAAGGCTACGACTCCCAGGAGGGCCACAGGGGTATAAAGAAAAAAGCTTTTTCCAGGGCTGAGAAGGAGCCCCCAGAGGCCCACGGCGAGGGGAGTTGAAAACCCAAGCCGGTCCCAGCCGAAGGAGTAACCAAATTCCCAAAGGTTTCCGTACCGGAGGTCATTGTGCCAGAGCTGGAACGCAGCGAAGACCGCCAGGGGAAGTCCCATCAAAACAGCCGTCTCCAGGAAAACCTTCTTCACGGGACGCACTCGAACAAGGAGATAGGTCGCCAGGATCGGGATCACCAGGCCGGAAACGGCTTTAGTGATGAACGCAAACCCGAGACATGCCCCGGCTACGAGAAGCCAATACCTGCGAGCGGTGGTCTTGTAGGAAACCCCTGCAAAAAGTCCCCCCAAGACGGCGACATTCAGGGTCGTTTCAGCCATCAGCGATTTGGCGTAGGGCCAGATCATCGTGGCCAGTCCGTAGGTCAGGCTCACAAGGACAGCGCTCTTCCGAGAGATATTCAGGCGCCGGGCAAAAAGGTAGACCAGGACACAACCGAACGCCGAGAGAATGGAAGGGCAGAGAAAGACCGTCAACATCTCGGACTGAAGGAATCCATTCGTGGGAAGGAGGCCCATCCCCCCCCGCGAGGGCCGAGGGAAAACCAGAGAATGAAGGGCCAGAAAAGGCAGTTCCACCAGGGACTGACCCAGCCCGTACTTGAAATAGTACAAGCCGTCTTTTCCCTTGACCACATCATCTTCATGCTCTTTTAAGGGTTCCTGGAGCGCAAATCCCAGTTGGCCCGACCGAAGGATTTGCCTGGCCGTGGCCAGCATGATCCTTTCATCTCCCACCTGATACCAGCCGGCATTGGTGAGGAAATAGAAAAGGAGGAAAAGGGCGAACACCCCAAAAGGGATTCCTCGCAAAAACCCGGCCGGGCGCTGACCTCCCCGGCCGCCGGTTCTTTCAACCCCTTGCATCATGTGAATCCGACCCCTTATTCCCGGGACCCGAAAGACCCCGTTCCAACCGCCCTCATGGATTGCGATCCCTCAGCTTCTCCTCGATGAATTTCTCTATGTTCGGCTGGTCGGCATGAATCTCCAGCGATTTTCTGAGGGCTTCTTCCGAGGCTTGTCTTTCCCCCATCTCAAAAAGAACGAACCCGAGGTTGTTGCGGTAAACAGGCTTTCGAGGGTTGAGAGCGATGGCTCTCTGGAAATGCCGGATTGCCGGCTCATACTCTTTAATCTTTTGGTAAAAGCATCCCCAGTTGTTTTCCGTGATGCTTTCATCCCGCTGCTGCCGTGCTGCCTTTTCCATCGTTTGCCTTCCCTCATCATGAAAGCCTTCCTCCGCCAGGGTGATGCCGACCATCGAAAGGATGCCGGGGTCGTCAAATCCCAAGCTGGAGGCCCGGAGCATCAGCTCGCGACCCGGCACCGTCTCTCCGCCCATGAACACGTAGAGACCCTTTCTGTAGAAAAAATGAGAGGCCACCTGCCGGCTCAGAAAGTCCCGTTCATAGTCATCGTAAAAGCTTTCGCTTGCATAGACCGCCCAGGGGTTCCTGATTTTATAGGGATTGGCCAGGGCCTCTTCAGGCACGACCCGATGGACCAACCCGTAGGGAATGACGCGGCACCCGCGAGGGAGACTCAGGGATTGCGTTTCAAACATGGAATAGTGCACCCCGGTGTCCTGCTTTTGAACGATGATCTCTCTTTCCAGGATATTTCTGAGATCTTCCCAGTCCCCGTGGAATACCCGCGAGGACTTGCCCAGATAAGGCATCTTGAAAACAATGTTCTGCCGATCGTAAAGGACCAAGTCCTCCCTGGCCCTCTCGACGGCCCGCAAGTACAAGACAGGGAAAAGGTTGTTGTCCCCCTCCAGAAGCAGGATATTCCCGGGTTCAAGCGTTCTCACCGTGTTCACCGCCCACTCATAGGCCGTGTAGTTTTTGCTTTGATTACACCGTCCATAGTTGGCGGCGAGGAGCACCATGGGGAACAGAAGGCATGCGGTGCGGATCCCCGCAAGGAGAGCCTTGGTGGAGACCAAGGCATTCACCCGCTTGAGGGCTTGGTGGATGCCCCCACCCATGAGGATCGCCAGAACCATGAGCGTGGGGATGTTGAAGGCGGTAACCTGAAGGGAGATGATGTTGAGAAAGACGGTGTAGAAAGAATCAAAGAGGATCACCAGCCCCCAAAACACCCGCCATCGCCTGGGCGATGTCAGCCACCCCCACGCGGACAGCCCCAGCATGACGCCGACTTGCGACCACACGAGGAGGAGCACCTCTTTTCCACGCTCCAGGTACTCCCCGGGCGACTTGCTGAATACGTACACGTCCCGGTGAGCCTTTCCGCTCACATGCGACCAAAATCGCTCCCACGTATTGGGATCCCCCCAGTGAAGAGCTGCACCCGCCTCCGTCCGGAGCGGCAGGAACAGGTAAACCAACAGAGGCAAAACAAGGAATAAGGACAGCAGCAGAAACCGCTTCCTGTCCAAGAGCGCCTTCCGGTCAACAGAAAAAATCAAATAAAACACGGCGGGCGCCAGCATCACCGTCTGCAGGTGATTCCCAAAGCTCAGCCCCGTCACCAGCGCAAAGAGCGCAAGAATGGAGAACTCACGCCTCTCCTCCCACCACACCAGCAATCGGATAAGCAGGGCCACTAAAAACGCATGCAGCGTATACACCTCTGCAGAGACCGTCTGAAACCAAAAAAGGGGTGTAAAGGCCAGAAACAGCGCACCCACAACCGCAGGAATCCGCTCTTCCGTCCTCTTGAGAATCACCGAATAAATCAGCCCAATCGTGCCCACTCCCAGGCACGCAGACATGAGGTTCATCCGAAACCCGATGGTCCCGATCGGGACCAGGCAAAAGAGTTTCCCCAGAAGACAGTACAGAGGATACCCACTGTTATGGGGGATCCCCAAAGCAAAGGCCGCCGCCGTCAACTCCCCGCTGTCTCCCACATAGATTGTGGGACACATCGTGGAAAGATAGACAAGGGAAGTCAGAAGAAGGATCCAGGGAATCAGTTTATTTTGAAAAGATAGATTCATGGGAAGAAAGCTGCTTCGCCTTCAAGTTACGGCTTTGCCGGATTCGGGTTCGGCCTCTGAACGGCCTGAGGAGTTTGCTTCGGCCGGGTCTGTTCTTTGAGGGCCGTACCGTTGTCTTACGATATAGAGGGGGCGGTGTTTGACCTCGTCATAGATCCGGGCGAGGTATTCCCCCAGCAAGCCGATCGCGACCAGCTGTATCCCCCCCAGGAAGAGCACCAGCGTGACAAGGGTGGTGAACCCGGTCTGGGCTGTCTCAACGCCCGTCAGTCGCTTCACCACGAAGAACACCGCAAGCACAAAGCCCACGGTACTGATCATCAAGCCCAAGCCGGTCATGAGCCGGAGGGGTTTGTAAGAAAAACTGAAGACCGCATCCAGAGCATAACGAACCAGCCTCTTGAAAGACTGCTTGGGTTTGCCCGCGGCTCGATCCTGCCGGTCATAGAAGACAGACTCCTGTCTGAAACCCACCCAACTCCTCAGACCTGGGAAAAACCGGTTCTTTTCGGTGAAATGATTCAGTTCCTGAACCACTTGCCTGTCCAGGAGGCCGAAGATGCCGCTGTGGGACTGAATGGGAAAATCGCTGACCCATCGGAAAAAGGCGTGAAACAGCTCAAAGCCGAGGCGCCGGATGCCTTTTTCCCGGCGGCTTTTTCTTTCCGCCCTCACCACCTGGGCTCCCTGCTTCCAGGCTCTGAAGAGTTCAGGAATGACTTCGGGCGGGTCTTGAAGGTCTCCGTCCATCAGCACGACGGCGTGGCCTGTGCTGTGAGCAAGGCCTGCCGAGAGGGCGGCTTGATGGCCGAAGTTTCGCGAAAGGTCTACCACGGTGAATCTTGGGTCTTCTGCGGACTGTTTCAGCATGAGGGTCAGCGACTCGTCCCGACTCCCGTCATTGACATAAATGACCGTGCCCGTCACTCCCTGGAGTTGATCGAGAACCGCTCGAAGTCGGTGATACAACTCCGGCAGGTTTTCGTGCTCATTGTAGATGGGTATGACGATGTCCAGATTCAAGGGTCACTCCTTGATTCTTCCCGCGTCGGCCTGCTCCTCCCTCGGCGCCCTACCGCTTCCCGATGGCTTCGGCCCTCCGGATCTTCCTTTCCCTGTTCTGTTCTTGCAATCTTACCTTTTTCGCCAAAGCAAAGGTCCAGAGATCGTTCAGGGCATAGTTGATCATCGCTGCAATGCCTATGGACAGGAGGTTTGCCGCGACATAATAAAGCACTCGGGACAGGAGGATCGTGAAAAGATACTGGACCGATATGGCGACCCCACAGGCCAGAAAGTACTGTCCGAGCTGAACCACAACACCGTGGTTGGTTTTTCCCTTTCGGTCCTCCCAAGTCCACTTCCGGTTCCATATGAAATTGCTTAGCGTGGCGACAAAAATAGCCCCTGCCAAGGAAACATACAACCGCCTCTCCGCGGGATAGATACTTCTGAATACCACCTCCTGGTTCGCATAAAGAACCAGCAGGTTGATGACCGTGCCGGAGAAGCCCACCGCTCCGAACTTGAAGAAGCGGTGCCGGATCACTCTTCCTACCAGCGGAATACCTAAAAGCTTTTCTACCGCATCGGCCACGGTTTCTTGTCCTCGCCATGGATAAGATCGAGCAACTGAAAGGCGTGATGAAAGACCTCCTCGGGGGAGATCAACTTGAGACATTGATTGTCGCCATTGCAGGGAGAGTTCCTATGGTTGTAAGCGGTCAAACAAGGAGAACAGGACAAAGAGACGTGAAGCGGAATGGATTTCTTGTCTAACGGGCGATAGAGAATCGGAGTTTCAGGCCCAAAAAGCACGATGGATGGAGTCGGCGTCATGGAAGCAAAATGCCCCGGGCCGCCATCGTTGGTGATCAAAAGAGAAGCGAAGTGGAAAAGCGTCACCAGCTCGCGAACCGACTTCGTGTATCCCGTCAGATCCACACAGCTTTCATTTCCGCAATGCGCTGCAATCCGCCCGGCCAGGGCTTTGTCACTTTCCATGCCGACGATTCCTACGGCAAACCCCGCGCCCAAAAACCGCTGGGAGACAGCGGAAAAGCTTTCCCATGGCCATGCCCGGATAGGCAGCAACCCACCGCCCGGGTAGATCAGCACGAGCCGTTTGCCGATGATTTGAGGGAAATCGGCCTCCAGGCGATTCAACAAACTCCCCTTCTCCTGCTCGCTGAGGCGTATCCTGGGGATTTCAAAAAAAGCCTCTCCGATCTTTCTTTTAACGCTGGGAATTTGGTGGGATTCAATGGCTTCCACCAAGTTCACGAATTGCTGGGAGATATGATGGTAGGGATTGTAAAGCACCGGTCTGTTAATAAAGTCTCCCCTGTAGAGTCCTTCCTGAGTGTAACGATGAAAACCGACCCGCACCTTTGCACCGCTCAAAAAGGAATAAAGGCTGCTGATCCTCGAAAAAAGCTCACAGTCGATAACCGTATCGATGCGTTCCCGTCGAATTCTCATGACCCCTGCAATCGTGTCAAGAAGGAGACCTGAAAGGGAATCCCCACGAACCGTGAGGATATTCTTCTCCGGCACCAGGCCCAACAGGTCAAGAACCTCCTTGTTCTTCTTGAAGCACAACGCATAGAGCCGGGCGGATGGATATCTCATCCGGATCAGGTCAAACATGGGCCTTGCCAGCACAAGGCTGCCCATTTCCGACAACAGAATAACGAGAATCCTGGACGGCGCATGCGCTTTCGAAGGTGGGTCCCTGAAATGGCTGAGAAAAGAGAAGGCCCAGCATAGAGGGACCCCGACCAGTCGGTCTATTTTGCGCTGACTATTGACGTCCATTTTGATAATTCCAAAAGGGATGCGTTCCTAAAAACTCGAAAGTGTCCCGCTTGTCATTTCGACCTTTGGGAGAAATCTGACTCGCCTTGGCGATTCATCCTGAGCAAAGCGAAGGATCTGTTATTCATGGACAGATCCCTCTCTTTGTTCGGGACGACGCTCCGCGTTGGATTTCTCGCTTCGCTCGAAATGACATCAAGAAGAGACTTTTTACGAGACCATCAAAACAACTTTGAAAAAGCTTTCACTCAGAACTTCCCAAGGGAATTTATGTAACCGAGTTATTTGTCATTTTACCTAAGCTCGATTTCTTTTTCCATCTTTTTCTTCAATTCTTCATCCATAGGCCTCATGGTCCCGGAATGCTTTTCCAACATTTCCAAGATCACAGGCCTCAGTATCTTGCTCGAAACATTTAGGCCACGCGGATCGGGTTCATCAGAGAGCAGGCCCATGACCTGCTCGAACAACGCCTGATCTTGAATCATGATAGGGACGAGTCTGTCGATTTCCTTCCTGCCCTCCCGATCTTGTCCTTTGACAAGGTACACCTCTGCAAGGTGCAGCCTGGAGGATAGATTTCTCGGATCCAGCTCCACAGCTTTTTTCAGGCGAATCGCCGCCCTTTCCAAGTCTTTTTTGTGCTTGTGGATAACTCCGAGATAAAGGCACGCTCTAGCCGCGAGGTTCTCGTCCTTCATGGCTGTTTCCAGAAAAGGAACGGCTTCATCCATCCTTCCTTGCCGGAAGTGGAAAATGCCCATGTTCAAATGAGCTGATTCACTCTTGGGATTGGCCTCTAAGGCTTTCCGGACATAGAGTTCCGCAAGAGCCTCATTGCCCTCCGCGTCATATTGTCCCGCAAGGTTAATGAGAGCAGGGTACAACTCTGGGTTTAAGCGAAGAGCTTCCAGGTAGGAAAGAACGGCCCTCTGACGATCCCCGACAGCGCTGTAGGCCTTTCCCAGTTCGTAGTGAAGCAGGTATGCTTCATTTCTGATATGGACCACGGGCCTCTTGAGTCCCTCCAGAAAACAATCAATCGCCTTGTCCCACTGGCCTAGTTCCCGGTAGTGGAGTCCGAGGCTGTAGTAGACCCGCATTTGATCCGGCGCCTTGAGCAGGGCGTCCGTCCACAGCGTCTTGTGAGTCTTCCAGGCAAAATTTCTCACATACGTCGCGTGGCCAAGGGCGAGGATAAGAACAAAGACGGCTGCGGAGGTGGAAAACATCATGAATCGCCTGCCGCGAAAGGCATGGACCCCCTTGACCAGCCCCACTGCAAAAGGCAAAAAGATGAACATGGAGGGAATGTAGTTCCGATGCTCATAGACCAGTTCCAGGGCAAACACGCTGGATTCCAGCACATGGTTCAGGAAGAAAAAAAGAAAAGCAAACGAGACAAGTGGAACCCTCCACACAAAGGCAATCAGGCAGGCGAGGCAAGCCCCCAAAGCCAGAATGGCTAACCCTGTAGAAGGGGGATTGAACAGGGAGGTGGACACCTGAAAGGAATGGGCGATGCTGAACCTTGAGGGATCAGGATAAAGCAGGAGCGACAGATAGAACAGAATAATCCTTGGTTGGGTCAGAAGCCTTTCACCCAGCGAAAAGGGTCTGAACGCATATTCGTTCAGAAAATGAAAAGCCCCCCCTTTCTCGTAGACCAGATAGGCTACGCCTACGATAAGGACCCCGATGGAGATGAAGAGGATTTTTTTCGCTCCCTTGCGCAACAAATCAGCCGGCCGCTGCTGAATCAGAACGATCTCATACAGGAAGAGGCTCACAGGGAGCAGGATGCCGTTTTCTTTTGAGCCGAAGGACAGGACAAACCCCAGGACACACAGGCCCAAATAAAGGGCCTTTGCCCGCGGGTTGTGAACCTGCCTGAATCTCAGGTACCCGTACATGCTGAGGACATAGAAAAGCCCTGAGAGGGATGTCATTCGCTGCACAATGTAGGTGACCGCCTGGGTTTGGATCGGGTGAACCGCCCAGAGCACCGCGGCCAGCAAGGCAATGGGATAGGCATGGACAGCGTACCTATCAGAGAGGGAGGGGAGAAGAAGGGTCCGATAGATGAAAAGAAACAAGAATAGGGAGGCGAGGAAATGGACGGCCAGATTGACCGCATGGTAGCCGAAAACATCCTGTCCTCCAAAATAATAGTTCAAGGCGAAGGTCAGGCATGCCACAGGCCGGTAAAGATGGCCGGACCTTCTCATGTCGGCGAAAAAGGTTTGCTGCAAACTGGTGAGTGAGAGATCCTTCAGGTGTAAACGAGGATTGGCGCTGATGTTGCTGATGTCGTCAAACTGCCAAGCGGAATGGAAGGTATTGCTGTAACTTAGGAGAATTAAGATGAGAAGGAATAAAACAAAGAAAAGCTTCTGTTTGTAAGTCAGGCTGGGTGGATCAATTGCCGCGTGTGGAAGTCCTTTTGTGGTCAGCATTTCCGAAAGGCTTGATACAAATTAAAAAAGTGAACCGGCCCCTGTGGGCCAGTTCACTTCAGTGGAAAAACCATGCGTCAATTAGTTACCCGTCATGACACCGCCCGGGCCGACCATGGTCCATGTCTTGTTGCCCTTGACGTGCTTGCTGGTCATGGTGTAGCCCGCTGTGCTCGAACCGGTAATAGCAAATTGGACACCCTCTGAGGTAAAGAAACCGTAGGTGGTACCATAGATGGCGCCCGCAGAAGAAGCATAGCTGCTGTTGTCCACGAAGTAAGCTTCCTGTGCAGTGGCCGCATTTCTCAGATCGCCTTCCGCAGCCGCATTATAAGATCTCATTCTGTAGGCGGAGAACTGCGGGATGGCGATGGCCGCCAGGATACCGATGATCGCGATGACGATCATCAACTCAATCAGTGTGAAACCTTCATTCTTCCTCATCATTTTCGTAAACATTGTCTTATCCTCCTTGACACTATTTTTTAGTTTTGATTCTAAACCTTTATACTTTCCTTAAACCTTGGTTCATCAAATTCCCTTTTCTCTTCCTTCACCTCCTCCCCCTCTATTGGTTTTATCCTAGGGCATGCGAGCGTTTCGTTATTTGCCGTTTAGACTATTCAAGTCCCATGCCATTTGCCCCTTGTCTTTCGCAATAAAAATATCTATAGTATTTACAAGAAGTTATGCGGCTAATTCGTGATAGGATCGAATGGGTTCCTCGAATTCGGCCTGCCCGACTTATACGGAATGACACATTTTGGAGAGAGATTGCCGCTTTTTGTCAGTGATTCTGGACGGACAAGGGGGTAGCAATTTAATGGTTCTGTTCGCGTCGTCCTGTCATTTCGAGCCCCCGCTGTAACGGGGCGAGAAATCCTGTTTTTGCCAGCAAGGGGCTCTTAAGATTTCTCAGTCGCTTCGCTCCTTCGAAATGACAGGCTTTAGGAAACGGGCAACCGGTGAGAACTAATCCGGAGAAGTGGACAAGCCGAGCTTATCCAGGCGATAGCGAAAGGAGCGCATGGTGATCCCCAGGAGGCTGGCCGCCCTTTGCTTGGATCCATGGGCCATTTCCAGACCTCTGAGAATATAGTCTCTCTCTATTTCGGCAAGGATTTGATCCAGGTTGATGCCTTCGGGAGTGAGATCCCGGCGCCGGCGACCTTCCCTGCTTCGCTCTCTCTGAAAATTGGAAAGGGTCAGGCTCTCCGGAAGCACGATGTTGGAGGTTTCTAGGGCCACGCTTCGTTCAATAATGTTTTCCAGCTCTCTCACGTTGCCCGGAAAACTGTACTGTTTCAGGATGTCCATGGCATAGGCGGAAATCTTTTTCACGTTCTTGCCCAGCTCCCGCGAATACTTCTCCAGGAAAAACTGCGCCAGGAGCGCCAGATCCCCTTCCCTTTCCCTCAAGGGGGGCATGGCAATGTGGATGACGTTCAACCTGAAAAAGAGGTCTTCCCGGAACCGCCCATGAATCACTTCGTTCTCAAGATCCTTGTTGGTGGCGGAAATCAACCGCACGTCCACGCTCTTTTCCTCGGTCCCGCCCACGGCCGTGAAGGTGCGCTCCTGGATGACCCTCAAAAGCTTCACTTGAATGGCCGGGGTGAGTTCCCCCACTTCGTCCAGAAACACGGTTCCGCCGTCCGCCACCTCGAAGAGGCCTTCCTTGTCCGCGGCGGCGCCTGTGAAGGCTCCCTTCTTGTAGCCGAAAAGCTCGCTCTCGATGAGGTTGTCTGGGATTCCCGCGCAGTTGATCACCACGAAGTTTTTGTTGCTTCTTGGGCTCTGGCGGTGAATCGCCTTGGCCACAAGCTCCTTCCCGGTTCCGCTTTCACCGGAGATGAACACGTTGGACTTGGTGGGTCCCACCCGTTCGATGAGATCATAGATTTTCTTGATCTGAGGGCTCTCTCCGACCAGACACCCAAAATGCTGGACGCTTTTGGGTTCGCTTTCCCCTTCCGCGCCTGCGCTCGGGTTTTTCGAATCCAGGGCATCCCGCACGAGCTTCTTGAAATCCCGAACCTTGAACGGCTTGGGGATGTAGTCGTAGGCGCCTTCCTTCATGGCCTCCACAGCCGTCTCCGCCGTGGCAAAGGCCGAGATCATGATCACGACGGTGTCCGGACTCAGGGCCTTGGCTTTTCTGAGCACATCGATCCCGTCAACGTCCTGCATCCGGATATCCGTGACCAGAAGATCAAAAGGATTGCTTTCCAGAATCTTGAGAGCCTCCTCCCCGCTTGCCGCCAGGCTCACCCGGTAGCCCTCTTTCGTGAGAAGGATTTCGAGGAATTCCCTCATGCTCCTCTCGTCATCCACGACCAGGATGCTATAGGTTTCTTTCCCAGACAATGCGACCTCCTACCATGGTCATGACGTTGATTCCCTTCATGCTCCAGCCGATAAAAGGAGAGTTCCTGCTCTTGGATTTCATGTCCTCGGATTTCACGACGTAGGAATACTCCGGATCAAGGATGGAAAGATCCGCCGCAACCCCCTCCCTCAAGACGCCTCCTGCAACCCCCAAAAGGGTCGCAGGAGCAAGAGAGAGTTTCCTGACGGCCTCAGGCCAGGTCAGAATCCCTTCCAGGATAAGGCGGAGCGTCAAAGGGAAAGCGGTTTCAAGGCCCACAATACCGAAGGGCGCCTGCTCAAAGGCCACGGCCTTTTCTTCTCGGCTGTGGGGCGCATGATCCGTGGCGATCACGTCAATGACCCCTTCAGCAAGCCCCTTCTTGATCGCCTCCACATCCTCCGGCTCTCTCAAGGGCGGGTTCATCTTGGCGTTCGTATTATACTCCTCAACTGCCCGATGATCCAAGGAAAAATAATGGGGAGCCGTTTCAGCCGTCACAGGAATCCCCTGCTCCTTTGCCCTGCGGATCTCCTCCACGGAGCCGGCCGTGCTGACATGGGCGATGTGCACCGGCAACCCCGTCTCCCGGGCCAGGGAAATTTCCCTTTTGACCATCCCTTCTTCACTCGCCGCCGGGATCCCCCTCAAACCAAGCCTTGAAGACACACTGCCTTCATGCATCACTCCGCCTGCAGACAGTGTCAGATCCTCGCAGTGGGAAATCACCGCCAGGCCAAAAGCCTTTCCGTGCTCCATGGCCAGCCGCATGAGCTCCCGATTTTTCACAGGCTGTCCGTCATCCGATACTCCGACGGCTCCGGCTTTTTTCAACCCGGCGAAATCCGTCAGTGTTTCACCCTTCTGTCCCAGGGTGATCGCTGCAATGGGATAGACCCGGCAAAGATCGGCCTGTGCTGCACGGCCGAGAATAAACTCCGTCACCGAGGGCTCATCGTTTACAGGCCTGGTATTCGGCATGCAGGCAAGGGCCGTGAACCCTCCGGCCGCCCCTGCGAGGCTGCCTGTTGCAATCGTCTCCTTATGCTCGAAGCCCGGCTCCCTCAGGTGAACATGCATATCCACAAAACCGGGAACCACGATGCGCTTTCGCGCGTCGATCTGTTTGAGACGGGGACCTGCGTCTGGAAAAGCCCCAGGAGGGAGGATCTTCACAACCCGGTCCTTCTCTATTAGAAGATCTTTTTCCTCCACAGTGTTGCGGACAGGATCAACCAGTTTTCCCCCTTGAATCAAAATCGCCACAGCTCAAGCCCTCGGCTCTGCAGAATACCCTGCTCCCATTCCCTTTCACCACGGAGACAATGAGAGCACAGAGAAGAATTTCTGTGAACAAAAAAACCTCCCTGGGGAGTTCCGCCAAGGAGGTTCTTTACTTGACTGAATTTCAGTCCTTATCATGCCGTCATGCCGCTTCCTTTGCCGCACTTTCCGGTGTCGCCTTTTCCTGCTTCTCGGCCGGCTGGGCCTTGCTTTTTCCCTCTTTCTTGCCTTTGACTGCGCCTGTGGCGGCAGATCCCTTGCCTTTCTTCTTGCCTTTCTTCTTCTCCTCTTTGGGAATCATCAGCTGGATGATCGATATCAGCGCGCCGTCTCCCTTCCGGTTCTCCTTCTTGACAATCCGGACATAGCCTCCCTGCCTGTCCATGAAGCGATCCTTGAGTTCATCAAAGAGCTTGTGAACCACCGCCTTCTCCCGGATCGTTGCCAGGGCCTGCCTCCGGGCGTGCAGATCTCCTCGTTTGGCCAGGGTGATCATTCTTTCCGCCACTTGTCTCAATTCCTTTGCTCTGGCATCGGTCGTTTCCAGCTGCTCGTGCTTGAACAAAGAAGTGACCATGTTCCTCATCATCGCCAGGCGATGACTGGGCGAGCGCCCAAGATTTCTTCCTGCTTTGAGATGTCTCATGACTCTAAGCCTTTTCTTCCTTCACCGGCTCGGCCGGCGAGTCCGTTTTTTTGGGTAAAGGGAAATTGTCCAGCTTCATCCCCAAAGAGAGCCCCATCTCTTCGAGAATCCCCTTGATCTCATTCAGGGATTTCCTTCCGAAGTTCTTGGTCTTGAGCATCTCTCCCTCGGTTTTTTGGACAAGCTCACCGATGTAAGTGATATTGGCGTTTTTCAGACAGTTGGCCGAACGAACGGACAACTCCAGTTCAGAAACGGGTCTGAAAAGATTCGCGTTGAGTTTCTCCTCATCCTCGTGTTGTTCCGACTCCAGGGGCTCGGGTTCTTCCTGAAAAGTGATGAACGGCTGCATTTGCTCTTTGAGGATCTTCGCGGCATAGGCGACGGCATCCTCCGGAGCCACGCTCCCGTCGGTCCAGACCTCCAGGGTCAGTTTGTCGTAATCCGTGATTTGACCCACCCGCGCATTGCTCACCACGTAATTGACTTTTTGAATGGGAGAAAAGATGGCATCCACAGGGATCTGCCCAATGGCTTGATCCCCGCTCTTCATCGTCTCCGAGGAAAGATAGCCCTTCCCCATCTTCACCACCATCTCCATGCCCAACTTGGCTCCCTTGTTCAGGGTGGCGATATGCTGCCCGGGATTCAGAATCTCCACGACCCCGTTCGTTTCAATGTCTCCTGCGGTGACGGCGCCTTCGCCTTGTTTCTCCAGGCGAATCACCGCCTCCTCCGAGTCGATCAATTTCAGTTTGATCTGCTTCAGGTTGAGAATGATATCCGTCACATCTTCTCTCACCCCCGGGACCGTTGAAAACTCGTGGACCACGTTGTCGAATTTCACGGAAACAATGGCCGCCCCCTGTAGGGAGGAGAGAAGAATCCGCCTTAAGGCATTCCCGATCGTGATGCCGAAGCCTCTCTCGAGAGGTTCGCAGACAAACTTGCCGTAGGAAGGGCTCCGGTTATCCTCCTCGATCGAGATGCTTTTCGGCTTAATCAATTCCCGCCAATTTCTTGCTTTTAGATCTGCCAACACAGACCTCCCCTCAAGTGGTTAATGTGGCTTACTGCATCGCCCCGATGGGGCGACACCCTGTCAGGGCTTAAACACCTCCAGGCCCCCCTGCCCGCGCCTCGAGTGGCTTGCGGAGAAAGGACCGCACAGGATTTCAACGCTCCAGGTCTACTTGGAATAAAGCTCCACAATCAGGTTTTCCTGGATGGGCATGGTCAGTTCTTCGCGGTTGGGAACAGACTTCAGCATTCCCCTGAATTTCTCCTTTTCCACCTCCATCCAATTCGGAATCCCTCTGCGGGCCACCGTCTCCATGGCTTCCAGAAGAACCGGGATTTTTCTCTTGCTTTCTCTCACCTCGATCACATCACCCACTCGGACCTGGTAAGAGGGGATATTCACTTTCTTGCCGTTCACCATCACGGTGTTGTGGCGGACCAGTTGGCGCGCCTGGGTTCTGGATGAGGCAAACCCCATTCGATACACCACGTTATCGAGCCGGCACTCCAGCAGGATCAGCAGGTTGGTCCCGGTGATCCCTTTTTGTTTTTCTGCAAGGAAATAATACCTCCTGAACTGCTTCTCCAGGAGCCCGTAGATTCTCTTCACCTTTTGTTTCTCTCGCAACTGCAACTGATAGTCGGAGAACTTTCCTCCCCGCCTCTGACCGTGCTGGCCCGGTGCGTAGGGCCTGCGCTCAAAGGCGCACTTCTCCCCGTAGCAGCGGTCCCCCTTCAGAAACAGCTTGAGGTTTTCTCTTCGACACAACCGACATGAAGCCCCAGTTTCTCTCGCCAACCCGGATCCTCCTCTTTACAAGTCCCTACCGTTCATACCCTTCGTCTTTTCGGCGGACGGCAGCCGTTGTGGGGGATGGGCGTCACATCCCTGATGACGCTCACGCTGAACCCCTCCACCTGCAGCGCGCGAAGAGCGGCCTCCCGGCCGACGCCCGGGCCCTTGATCCTCACCTCAGCGGTTCTCATCCCCTGATCCATGGCCTGGCGCAGGGCATCCTGGGCCGCCATCTGAGCGGCAAAAGGAGTGCTCTTCCTGGACCCCTTGAATCCCATTCGGCCGGAACTGGAGGAGGCCACCACGTTTCCGCTGTTGTCGGTCACCGTCACGATCGTGTTGTTGAAGGTAGACTGGATGTGTATGATCCCTGTGGGAACGCTTCTCTTCTCTTTCTTGGCCCTGCTTCCCTTGGCTGCTTTCTTCACCATGGTTTTCCCTTACTTTTTCTTTTTGCCCATCACCGCCCTGCGCGGGCCTTTTCGGGTTCGTGCATTCGTATGCGTTCTCTGCCCTCGGACCGGCAGGCCCTTTCGGTGCCTCAGCCCCCGGTAGGTGCCGAGATCCATGAGCCTCTTGATGTTCATGGAAAGGTCCCGCCGAAGATCCCCCTCCACCTTGTAGTGCTCGTCAATGATCTTTCGGAGGCTGGCCACCTGGCCTTCGGTCAGGTCATCGGACTTGATGTTCCCATCCACCCCGGCCTCCTTGAGGATTTTCCGTGCCGAGCTTCGGCCCAGGCCGTAGATGTAGGTCAAGGCAATCTCCATTCTCTTGTTTCGCGGTAAATCCACGCCTGCGATTCTAGCCAATCTCTCACTCCTTGCTTGTCAGCGGTCCATTGCACTCCCAGTGACGAGCGACGAGTAACAAGTCACGAGGGGTGTTTTTGCTCGTCACTATTGACTCGTCTCTTGTCACTGATTTCCTCACGTTAGGCACTTCTCTACCCCTGTCTCTGCTTGTGTCTGGGATTGACGCAGATGACCCGAACGGTTCCCTTCCGTTTGATGATCTTGCATTTGTTGCAAATTCTTTTGACCGACGCTCTGACTTTCATGGGCTACTTTCCTCGATAGACGATCCTTCCCCGGCTCAGATCATAGGGGGAGAGCTCCACCGAGACCTTGTCTCCGGGCAGAATCTTGATGAAATGCATCCGCATTTTGCCTGAAATGTGCGCAAGCACCCGGTGCCCGTTGTCCAGTTCAACCCTGAACATGGCATTGGGCAAGGTCTCCACGACCGTTCCTTCAACGGCAATCACCTCTTCTTTGGCCACAATTCCTCTTTCCCCGAAGGGGTCCTCCGGACGCCGACCCCTATCTGGCTTTCACCAGTCCCTTTCTCATGAATCCTTCGTAGTGTCTGGTCAGCATGTGGGCTTCGATCTGGTTCGATGTATCCATCGCCACCCCGACCACGATCAAAAGCGCGGTCCCCCCGAAATAGAACGGCACATGGAGCTGATAAATGAGGATCTGGGGCAGCACGCACACCGCGGAAACATAGAGCGCCCCGAAAAAGGTGATGCGCGTGAGCACCCGGTCGATATAGTCCGCCGTGTTTTTCCCCGGCCGGATTCCCGGAATAAAGCCTCCGTATTTTTTCATGTTGTCCGCCACGTCCACGGGGTTGAAGTGGACCGCCGTATAGAAGTAGCAGAAAAAGATGACAAAGGCGACAAACACGAGCTCATACACCACGTGCCCGGGAGAAAGAAAATTCACGACCGTCTGGAGCCATGGAAATTCCTTCACATTCATGAAATTGGCGATGGTCGCAGGGAACATGATGATGGAGGAGGCAAAAATCGGGGGAATGACGCCTGCCGTGTTGATCTTGAGAGGCAGGTGCGTCGTCTGTCCTCCATACATCCTTCGTCCCACTACCCGCTTGGCATACTGGACAGGGATTCGCCGTTGTCCTCGCTCCACAAGCACAATGAAACCCACCACCGCAATCATGAAAGCCAGAAGCACCAAAATCCCGAAAGGACCCAGCTGTCCGGGAGCTCCCATGGTCTGCAGCACCCCCAGGGCGGCTTCAGGCAGTCGGGCCACGATCCCGGCGAAAATAATGAGGGAAATGCCGTTTCCGATCCCCCTTTCCGTGATCTGCTCCCCCAGCCACATGAGGAACGCGGTGCCCGCGGTCAAGGTGATCGCGGCCAGGATCCTGAATCCCCAGCCTCCCACGGGGACCACGGGATTCTGCCCCACCACCATGCTCTCAATACCGATGGCAATGCCGAATCCCTGGATCAGGCTGAGAACCACGGTGCCGTACCGGGTGTACTGAATGATTTTCTTTCGCCCCTGTTCTCCTTCCTTTTTCAGCTTCTCAAGGTAGGGCACCACCACGGTCAGAAGTTCCAGGATAATGGAGGCGCTGATGTAGGGCATGATACCGAGGGCCACCACGGACATCTGGCCCAGGGCCCCGCCCGAAAACATGTCAATCAGGCCGAAAAGCGTGTCCCCTCTGTCCCTGAAAAAGGAAGAAAGCGCCGCAGCGTCTATTCCGGGTGTGGGAATGTGGCTCACCACACGGTAAACCGCAAGCATCAGGAGCGTGAAGAGGATGCGCTTCTTGAGCTCAGGAATCTTTGTGATGTTTTGTACCGCGCCGATCATCGTTTTATGCCTTTGCCCCCTTGGATCAAAGGAGCTCGACCCTTCCTCCTGCGGATTCAATCTTGTCTTTGGCCGTCTTGCTGACGCGGTCTACCTTCACGACGACCGGGTGAGCGAGATCTCCCTTTCCAAGGACTTTGACTCCTTCTTCCGAGTGTCGGACCAGCCCGGCGCTCTTGAGCGCTTCCAGGTCCACCACGGCGCTCGCCTCAAACCGATTCAGGTCCTTCAGGTTCACCACGGCAAACTCTTTCCTGAAAATATTCTTGAAGCCTCTTTTCGGAAGCCTCCGCTGAAGGGGCATCTGGCCGCCCTCGAATCCCGGCACGATGGTGCCTCCGGAACGGGCTTTCTGCCCCTTGTGCCCCCTGCAGGAGGTCCTCCCATGGCCGGAGCCCACGCCCCTGCCGACTCTCTTCCTCTTTTTCCTTGACTGCTCCAGGGGTGCCAGATCATGAATTCTCATCGCCGATATCCTCTTGCCGGTTAGGCCTCCACTTTGACCATGAAGGCCACCTTGTTGATCATCCCGCGGATGGCCGGAGTGTTGTTCAAGACCACGGTCTTATGAAGCCGGGTCAGACCAAGGCCTTTCAGTGTTTCGCGGATCTTCTTGTTGCGCCCTATGCCGCTCTTCAGTAAAGTGACTTTCAGTGTGTCCGCCATCCCCCGCCACCTCTCATTGCTTCAATTCTTCAGCTGTTTTGCCTCTGCGGCGTGCAATGCCTTCCGCGCTGCGCAGCGAAGCCAGTCCCTTCAGGGTCGCCCGAACGAGATTATGGGGGTTGTGAGACCCCAAACACTTGGTCAGGATATTCTGAATCCCCGCCGCTTCCAGCACCGCCCGCACCGCACCTCCTGCGATGACGCCCGTCCCGGCCCCGGCAGGTTTCAAAAGGACGCTTCCGGCGCCCCACTTGCCGATCACTTCATGGGGAATGGTGTCCTGGACCAGAGGGATGGTTTTCATGCCTTTTCGCGCTTTTTCAACCCCTTTACGGATCGCCTCGGGGACTTCATTGGCCTTGCCGAGGCCGAATCCCACCATGCCTTTTCCGTCTCCCACGACCACAATGGCACTGAAACTGAACCGCCGTCCGCCCTTGACCACCTTGGCGACTCGATTGATATAGACCACCTTTTCGATTAGCTGGACTTCATCTTCTTCTGCGCTGTACAATGGATATCTCCCTCACGTCTCGATGGTAATAGAACAAGTGCCCTTCCCCTCCACTCCATCAGAACTCCAAACCGTGCTGCCTCGCCGCCTCTGCAAGGGTCTTCACGCGGCCGTGATAGAGGAACCCGTTTCGGTCGAAAACCACCCGCTTGATTCCCTTTCCCGCGGCGCGTTTGGCAATGAATTCCCCCACCAGGGCAGCCCCTGTTTTGTTGCCGCCCTTGCCCTGGATCATGGGCCTCAGCTCCTTGGACACAGAAGAGGCATCGATCAACGTCCGTGCAGCGGCATCGTCGATGATCTGGGCATAGATATGCTTTGCCGTCCTGAATACGGACAGTCTGGGCCGTTCAGCGGTTCCTCTCACCTTGGTTCGAACCCTTTTTTTTCTCTTTAATCGCGCCTCGGCTCTGCTCGAATATTTCATAGGGCTTACCTTCTGCTTATTCCCCGTTATTTTAATTTCGATGGTCTTGCAAAAAGTCTAAAATAGTTTTTTTCCGTCATTCCGGCGGATCCGCCAGAGGCGGACAAGAGCCGGAATCCAGTGTTTTTAGAGCGTATGAAATAGCCTGGACCCCGGTTTCCACCGGGGTGACGACTTGTTGCGAGGCCGTCTTGATTACTTGGCTCCGGTTTTGCCGGCCTTTCTGCGGATCACCTCGTCGGCGTATTTGATCCCTTTCCCCTTGTAAGGTTCCGGTTTCCTGAACCCTCGGATGGTCGCGGCAGTCCTTCCCAGGAGCTCCTTGTCAATGCCTCGGAGGGTGACCCTTGTCTTTTCGATCTTTGCATCGATCCCGGCAGGAAGCTCAAAGACCACCGGGTGGGAGTATCCCAGATGAAACGTGGCCGTTCTTCCTGCCAGCTCCGCCCGGTATCCCACGCCCACGATATCCATGACTTTTTCGAACCCCTGGTGAACACCGGTCACCATGTTGGCGATCAGGGCCCGGTAAAGCCCATGAAGCGCCTTGGTCTTTTTGTCCGAGTCCTGCACCGTAACCAGAATCTGGTTTTCCCCTTTGCTCACCGAGACGGCGGGGTGAATCTTTCGCCGGAGCTCTCCGTGCGGCCCCTTGATGACCAGCAGATCCCCCTGGAGATCCACCTGAACCTTCGCCGGGATGGGAATGGGCTTCTTTCCTATGCGTGACATGCCTGTCCTCCAGAACCAATCTAATTGAAGCGCATCAGCGGATCCAGCCAGCCTCTACCAGATGGAGCAAAGAATTTCCCCGCCGACTCCCAGTTTCCTCGCCTGCTTGTCGGTCATCACGCCTTTGGACGTGGAAAGCACGTTGATTCCGTATCCATTCAGAACCATGGGGACCTCATCCTTCTTTGCATAGACCCGGCAGCTGGACCGACTCACCCTCTTCAAGCCGCCGATGACGGGCTCCCCGTTGTCGTCGTATTTTAAAAAAATCCGAATGAGACCTTGCTTTTTATCCGCAATCACCTTGTAATTCTTGATGAAGCCTTCGCTCTTCAAGATCTTGGCGATGTTGATTTTCAGCTTAGAACTCGGCACATCCACGGTATCGAAACTCGCGATGATGCCGTTTCTTATCCTGGTCAGCATGTCGGCTATGGGATCGCTCATACTCATGCGCTAAACTCCTTAACGTCCTGACACCCGGTTACCAGCTGGATTTGATAACGCCCGGGATTTCTCCCCGCAGGGCCATGTTCCGAAAACAAATCCTGCAGATACCGAACTTTCTCAGATAGGCCCTGGGTCTGCCGCAAATCGGGCACCGGTTGTATTCCCGGCTAGAGAATTTCTTTTTTCTCTGAGCCTTAACAATAAGCGATGTCTTCGCCAATGTGTCCTCCTACGTCCAGTCTTTCTTAACGATGCGGATGACCGGTTGACTCCACCCCCACCTCACCTCCCCCATCGTAGGGGGAGGATCCCTCGACCCTCATTCAGACTTCCCCTCCCCTGGTGGGAGGGGTTAGGGGAGGGGGAAGCAAACAAGCACAAACAAGCAACCACGGAGACGGCCTGCTATCGCCTGAAGGGCATGCCCAGATGCTTGAGCAACGCAAACGCTTCCTGGTCGTTTTTTCCCGTAGTCACGATGGAAATATTGAGGCCTCGCACTTTTTCAATCTTGTCGTACTCGATCTCGGGAAAAATGATCTGCTCCCGAATGCCCACGGTGCAGTTTCCACGGCCGTCGAAGATTTTCTCCGGCACCCCTCTGAAGTCTCTGAGCCTCGGCAGGGCGATGTTGAAGAACTTATCGAGAAAATCGTACATCTTTTCCCGCCGCAAGGTCACGGTGCAGCCGATGGGCATGCCTTCCCGCAGTTTGAACCCTGCGATGGACTTCTTGGCCTTGGTGATCACCGCCTTTTGCCCCGCGATGAGCGTCAGCTCTTCCACGCTCTTGTCAAGGGCTTTGATGTTGTAAATGGCCTCTCCCACGCCCATGTTCAGGACCACCTTGCGGAGCTTCGGCACAGCCATGATGCTCTTGTAACCGAACTCCTTGATCATGGC